>Ga0315280_10008100_pt1 | contig 13875 bp, 14 predicted proteins | sample YL17G06_40_MG_FD_203697 | JGI IMG/M metagenome (GOLD analysis project Ga0315280, IMG submission 203697) | Sediment microbial communities from Yellowstone Lake, YNP, Wyoming, USA - YL17G06_40 | ecosystem: Environmental > Aquatic > Freshwater > Lake > Sediment | place: USA: Wyoming | collected...
CTGCTCAGATAGGTTGACAAATTCAGCGTTATATTTATCAGCAAGCTCATAAAATCCCCAAAGTTTGGCAGCTCTGTTCAATTGCTCGGCTGCAGCTAAGTTTGCATCTCCCATCTTTATATCGGTTTTAGGAAATTCTTTTCTCAGCTCTGAAAGAACAGCATCTATAACCCAAGGAGAAGTGCACTGGCCAGGTACCAGCTGATCAGAAATTCCATTAATTTTAACAAAAAGTTTTTTTCCCTTAACATGTTTTTTCCAGTTTGCAAGTTTCATTGCTCTTTTAACTGCATTCTCAACACCATTTTTTTCATGTTTAACCTTGACAAACGCTACCTTGGATTTCATTTTTTCTTCTCCAATGTTTCAACAACTTCAAGCCCAGACTCAATTGCTGATGCCATATTCCTTATCTTTGGAAATATTCTATATATTCCTGCAAAATATATGTTCCCATCTGATATAGGAGGGTTTTTAAATCCGAGGTTGAATATTGCTTCTGAATAATCAAACTTTACAAGTTTATGCCATTCGATTCTGTCTTTGCAACCTGGAAACATTTTCTCTAGGCTGTTTATGTAATCATTAAGTATTTCTTTTTCACTTTTCTTCCAAAACTCATCTGACTTTCTCAAATAGGTAACTAAAAATAATATTGACTTACCTTGAGGAGCCAGATCTTCAAACAATTGCGTATAATTAAAAAGTGCTCTAAAAGGAATATCTTTGTCAAGTATGTTCAACCAATAATATTTTGTTGGACTGTAATTCAAACCAATGCAGACACAAATACATCCCAAATATTCTATTTTATCCATTTCTTTCTTTACTGTTTCAGAGGGATCAATAATTGCTTCAAGGAATGATTCTGGTGGTATTGTGCTGATGATTATATCAGAATTTTCTCTTACAGTTTTTCCTTTGTTTGAATATTCGACCAGATTGCCTTTTTTAACTATCTTTTCAAGTTTTACATTTGTTTTTATTTTTCCACCATTTTTTTCTATTTCTTCTTTAAGTCTGTCAATTAATTGTTGTATCCCTCCCTCAACCCAACCAAATTTTTTAAGAAAAGAGCTGGGTTCTACTGCAAACCTAGTACCAAACCAAGCAGCAGAAATTTCTTCTGCAGGCTGATTGAATTTGTTTCTTATAAGTTGTTCGAAAAACATATCAAAATTTTTTTGTCCGGCCTCTTTAATTATCCAATCCCTTGCATTCATTTTTTCTGTATCGTCCCAATTCTTCTTTTTAGAAACTTTAAGGATGAATTTTGCAAGCCTGAACTTGTCAATAAATGGCAGAGGAAATTTTAATATTTCTGTAGGTGTGGAAAAACCAAAAATTTTATTTTTATAAACAAAACCCGTCTTTACTTTTTTTCTATGTAATTTTTTATCTAAATTCAGTTCTTCTAATAATTTTATAGTGGTTTTATCTCCAGCAAGAATGTGATGATATGTTTTTGGTACCAGAAGTTTTTTGCCTCCCCATTTTATTTCATAACTTGATGCCAACCCTCCCAAAAAACCTTCCTTTTCTAAAATTGTTACTTTGCTTCCTTTCTTGCTTAATTTATATGCCGCCGTCAACCCAGCCAAACCCCCACCTAAAATAATAAATTTCATCTTAAACCAAGCCTCAATTCAAAGATTAATCTTATGAATCTAAATGCCTCTCTAAAACCACCTTTTTGTTTGCCATGCTTTCTTTTATGGAATGTGACTGGAACTTCTGTTATTTTACAACCAAATTTTTTTGCCTTAAAGGCTGTCTCTATCATCACCTTAAATCCAATTGGGTTTAATTTGACTTTTTTAAACATTTCCTTTCTTATGACAAAAAGACCGGATGCACTATCTTTTATATTCAACCAGAGCACAAAAGACGTGATTAAACAAAAGAATCTACTAGCAGCAATTCTTGATAATCTATCTTCAGTTCTTCCTCCTGGAACATATTTAGAGCCTATAACCATATCATATCCTTGTTCAATCTTATCCAACATTTTAGGGAAATCCTTTGAGTCATGGGACAAATCAGAATCCATTAGCAAAAAAATTTCTCCTTTAGCTACTTTTGTTCCGTCAACAAATGCTGACCCCAGTCCCATTTTTCTAGGTCTGTGGACAACACTGATTCTACCATCTTTTTGAGAAAGTTCGTCTGCAATCTTACCAGTTCCATCAGGACTGTTATCATCAACAATTATCAACTCAATATCATAATCTTTCAAATCAACAAAGAGCCTATCAACTAGAATTGGTAAATTCTCTCTTTCATTGTAGGTTGGCGCTATTATAGATATTTTTTCCATATTAATCAGAGTTAAATTAATATATTTAAATTGAAGTTTTAAAATGAGATAATATGACTTTGATAAGAAATATAAGATTTCTGATACTGGCAGCATTTGCTCTTATCTCGATTTACTTGTTGGCTTCTACATACCTTTTCAAGCAATCTGGTGTAATTGTTTCTTCTTTAGATAAAACTGCCAAGTGCAGCGGAATAAAGGAAGGCGATGCCGTTTCTCAGGTTGGCGGATATTCAATCAAAAGCAGCGACGATTTCAAAAAGGCTGTAAAGAACTTTAAGGAAGGCGATTATATCACTCTAGTAGTTAACAACATGCCTAGCAATTGCTATGTTATTAGCAATGGAAGCGTCGGCGTGAGTGTTGTCGATGCTCAGTCAACAAAAAATATATTTGGCATGGAATTTCAAGGTGGAATAAGGTCTGTTCTAAAACCTGAAAAAAATCTAACCCAGAACGAAATGAACGACGTAATCAACATACTGGATAAAAGAACTAAAGACTTGAATTTATTGCAAGGTAGAGTAGAGAGATGGGGAGAAAAGATAAATGTTACGACATTAACTGAAGAAAAAATTGGCATGTTGATCATGAGAGGAGAAATATTTGGTGTTGTTGCCGAAGAAGTAAAAATACAAAACAACACTGGGAAAGTTCCCGTTCAAGACAATACTTACAACCTAGAACTCTCTGAGAACAAGGTAAAAATACTTAATTCCAGCTACGCTCCTGGAGAATCTTTCAGAATTGAGGATGTAAATTTTGAAGTAAAAAATATAACAAATGCTTCGGTTTTGCTTGAAGCAACTTTTCTTACAAATAAAGATGTGTTAGATGTCTTGTCTGGTGAAACTGTCAACTATAATTCAAATGCAAGAAGATACGAATATGCAATACCTTTACAGATAAAAAATGAAAGCTCTAATAGGTTTGTAAAAATTGTAAAAAAAATACCAGTTGTAGTTATAGGAAATGGAAATTATTTCAGTGCTTTCCTCCGCTTTTATTTTGACGGGAACATGATCAGCCAGCTAAACATTCCAACCAGTATAATTGAAAATGAAATAAAAGTTTTGTCCGTGATAGGTTTCTCAGATAGTAAAACTGATGCATTAAATGAGATGACTAAAATACATGCGTCCGTGAAAAGCGGCGAGCTAACTGAAAAATTAGAAGTTGAATATGGTGAAAGAGTTGAGGCAACGAGTAAAAACACTTTAATTGTTATACTGGCTCTTATGTCTGCAATATTGCTTTTGCTTTTAATACTGGCACGACTTTTATATAAGAATTCCAAAACCGGTTTGCTGTTTGGTTTTCTCATGCTGTTAGAATTGATTTCAATGTTCGGTCTTGCTGTGATTAACCAAATGTATCTTGGAATTGGATGGTTGATTGATTCGACTACATTTGCTGGCATGATAGTTTTGGCATTGTTGGTATCCGTGGAGATGTTTATTGCTGGAGGATATATCTTAAAAGGTGAAAAATATAGAAATGTTTACAACAAAACAAAATATTTGAGCTCTTTGCTAGCCGTGCTTGGCATTTGTTTATTGTTTACCTCAATAAAAAATCTGGGATTGGTTTTATTTTTTGGAGAATTAATACATATTTTACTGATAAAACCAATCTATAAGACCGAAATTAAGAAATTCACTATTTAAATGAATTTCGTCAGAATTTTGTTGGAGAACTTTTCTGAAATTACAAACGGCGTAATTATTCCTATCAGTGATCCAAACAAAACATCAAGTGGATAATGCACTCCTATATACATTGATCCAAAAGGTATCAATATCGCTAGGTAAATATATGAAAGATATTTTAGAGTTTTGGAGAATCCTTTTGGAATGAAATAAATAGAGAGAAAGGCTATGAATGAGTGCGCAGAAGGAAATGACGGATCAGACTTTCTAATAATACAATCTATGTCAGCATGTGTTTCACATGGCCTTGGCCTATTTATAAAATATTTTAGACCCAAGACGAACAAGTATCCTATGAGACACGCAGTTATCAAATGAAAAAGTTTGCTTCGGTTTTTATTTTTCAAAAAAACATAGGCCAAAAATACAAGAAAAATATAAACAGAATAAATTACGAAAAGAAATATTGTGTTTAGATAAGGTAGAAGCGGTTGATTGAAAATTTTTAAAACTTGATAGTCAATTTCAAGAATGTTCATACGTTCAAACTCCTTGATCTGTTTTCTCCAAGATAGAATGTAACTTCGCCGTTGCAATCGCTACATTTTCCAATAAGTGGCATTCTTCTGTATGTCTTATTGCATTTGACACAAACAAACCCATCTGCTTGCATGAGTGCTTCTTCTTTTGGTTTTTTTAAACCATTTTTAATTATATCTGCGAGCAACAACTGTCTGCCAGCACCAATCAGTTCTGATTTCCCTATACCTATTGCTTCAAAAACCCTTTCAAGAGGCGGCAATAGCTGGCTTTCAATGTAATATCTAGAATCGATTTTTAAGCCATGTTGCTTTACGTACTCAGGATCTTCTGCCCTGTCGGACATCAATTGCAGTCCCCTGACAATTACAAACCCTACTCTGTCTCCGACACCAGGCACGCCTACTGGAGACCTTTGTCTCATTTTTTTGACAAGTTCTATATGTGGCTGTATTCCTTTGTATTCTTTCAACGATTTTGATATGCTCTTTGTCACAACCAAATCCTCTATAGGAATTTGATTCTTTTCCAGTTTGGCCAGAATATCTTTGGCATAGTTGAAAGCTTTCTTGGTGTCTTGTTCTTTTAACAGGATGTTTAGCACACTGAAAAGTGTCTTAGAAGTTAGATCGCACCAGTCTCTCCTTATAGTTTCTATTCCTTTCATCGACAATTCGTCTTTCCATCCATTGTTGACTTTTTCAAAACTCCAGCCAGCATATCTTTTCTTACTTAAAATTAAGAATGTCTTAAACAATTTTTCAAACGTAAGCTCTAAACCATCTAGCCTTCCTGTTACAAACTTTGCTATCTCTTTTCCTTTTTCCGCGGCCTTTTCTAGATCATTTATATCCGTTTTAACAAAAACAGAATCTGTATCGCCATAGATAACTTTATAACCAAAGTTTTCTTCAATCAGTTTTTTGGTTTTTGTAATGTTCTCCCTTCCCCAAGCCGTAATCGATGCCGCAACTTCTTGAACATGAAATCTTGCACCAACAAAACCAATATACCCCCACAAAGAAACCAACATGCCCTTTAACGCATACTGTTTGGCGTCCAGGATCTTCAATTTGCTTTCATCTTGTTCTTTTTTCATCTGTGCCCGGACTTCAGATCTGCTATCAAAATAATATCTTGCAACATAAGGGAATATCCCCTCTCTTACGCTCTTCTTTAAAAATTTAGTGCCAGTTGGAGAAATGTTACATTCTTTATCATCTATCTTTGTTCCTTCCCTGACCAAAACAGTAGGGCAGATATTGTATTGCATGATCATCGAGGGGTACATCGATTTAAAATCTAGAATGAGGATTGCCCCGTCTTTGTGTAGACCGACAGCTGGCTCCAAAACAATAGCACCCTCAAATTTTTTTTCTGAGCCAGAAAAAACTTTTCCATGGGGTTTACATGGCAGGAGAACGTCCTTTTTAATTAGTTCATATAGAAGTGCATTTTCATGTCTTGCCGCTTGCCCAGCCATCAGATCTTGCAACAAAAGGCCTGACAATTTTGCCATTTCTATAAATTTATTCATGTCAACAAGCCTATGTGTTGTAATAAGTTTAAGTGCAAGGTCCGAATCTTTTCTAGAATATTCTATAAACTGTTTTAATTTTTCTCCGTGGCTATTCCAAGCCTCTTCTGTGAATGTTCTTATGCTCCCTTCAAATTCAATTTTTCTTTCGCCGAGTATTTTTTCTGCAACAGTGCTAAGGTCGTATCTTCTAAATTTGTGCGGTTGGTCATAAACAGAGAGATATTTTATAATATAGAATGGGTCGATCACTACCCTCCCGACAATTGCTGATCTTTGAGCAGAACCGAATTTTTGGCTAAAACATATTTTGTCTGCCCTTCCCAAGTCTTTTTTTATTCCATGAGCATCCATTCTGTCAAAAATATAGGGAAGATCAAATCCCTCTATGTTATAGCCAGTCAATACGTCTGGGTCATATTTATTGATTGTCTCTTTGAATTTTTCCAGCATCTCTTTTTCGTCTGAGCATGGAATTGACCCAAGGATGCTAACATTTTTTGCAAGAATCACCATGTCTTTCATTCCATTAAAAGCAGGTTCAAAAGAAAGGGATATTAGAATAATCTGGTCTTTTTTAGAATCTGGCATACCTTCTGACGGCAGGCATTCTATATCGAATGAAAGATATTTTAATGGTGCATTCTCTATAATATCAATTGATCTGACAGCTTCGCAACGAATGGCTGGGCATTTTACTGTAATTGTTTTAACTGGGTTGCCTGACACTCTAACCCATTTCATCCCATATAGACCGAAGTCTACCATAAACCTATACTTGAAAAGAATATCTGCCTCGTATATCTCTTCTATAAGACCACTGCTTCTCAGTTCTTCTCTGATGTCGGCAACGTGTGGCGGACTCTTTAATACAATTTTTAGTACCTTGGTTTTCTTTTCGCTAAATCCTATGGGCAGATATCTCTCAACCTCTTCCACCTTTACCAGAAGTTGGGGATATTTATTTTTCAAAAATTCTACAATTTCGTCTCTCTTTTTAGGTAGAACATAAAAATAAGGTAGAAATCCCTCGCGGAAAGCGCAAACAGATCTGCCATCCTCTGTCTTACCAAAAAGCCTGACCACCGGTAAGTCATTGACCATTGTGTAATCGCAATCGATAAGTTGAAATTTTAATTCCATACCATATTCTTATGTAAAAGAAAGTTTTATAGTTTCTCGTGTTCTCAAATTCACTAACCAAAACATAGGTTCTGTTACAAAATTGCTGTTAGAAAGTATAGTCGTGCCTTTATAATTTAACAATCCTGATTGATGAAGACTGCCTGAAACAAAAATATCTGGAACAGGATCGATTAGAAATTGATTTTCTGATTTGATGCTCTCTTGTATGTTTTCGATTACTGGGTTGAGATGGCGTTTTTTAAGCAGGTTCAGCATCACCTGCTCTGGCATCATTCCTGGCCACAGGTGTTCATACAAATGAATTGTCTTTCCTGTGCTCAAAAGAAGATTTATTCCATTCTCAATAGTTATGTTTGAATTGTCTTCTAAAACTGTCCCACTGAATTCTGGCGCTGTTTCAGAGTCGGATTTCACATAAAATGTTGGATGTTTTGATAGTTTTCCTAGAAAATCCCTTGTTTGATGAATATTCTGTGAAATGTTTCCTAGAATGAAAATATACATTTTTTCATAGCTTGATTCATCAAACCATTTGATGAATTTTTCATAACTCTGTTTGCTGAAGTTTTGATCGTCTAGATGCATGTCTGAAATAAACAAACAAAAAACATCCTTTTCTGCCTTGATCAAATCTCTCTTTAATGGTATGTCTGGCCAGATTACAGAAGTAACCTCAATTCTTTCATTCTTTTCGCAATTGATTCCAATGACCTCATCAAAAACTATTTTTTTAAATGTTTCTTGATCTATCTTGTTCAACAATATTTGTATTTCTCCGGTTTGATCTTCGACTGTGAGGGATTTAGTTAATTCATCCTTCTCCTTGATCATTACTATTAGAGAAAATTTGTTTGTGTTTGGTGAAATTTTATTAATAGAAATTAAATTAACAAGTTCTAATCTGTTTACAAGAAAATTTTTAATCGTTTCGTACCGTTTGTTCAGAAACTGAACAAAAAAATCGGTTGAAATTTTTGGCGGGATTTCTTCTCGTCTGTTGTTTATTTTTATCGGCTGTTTTTTTAAATAATTAAAAACAAAGTTTAGGTTGATGATTGGTGGAAGTTGAATGTTTTTATTCAGAAAAATATTTAGATTGCTTTGGTTCTGATGAAAATAATCTAGTGTTTCTGTGTCTAGCTGACATCCTTTGTCTAAAAATTCTTTCAAAATTTCGTGCTTTTCCATGATATCAAAGAAATATTATTCTTTAAGATATAAGCTAATTTTGATTTTTGATATGAGTAGTTGTACGGGAGGTGTGAATTGAACCCGCAAAGCATGCGAGGTACCATCACACAGTTTTTATTATTTCTTTAAAGAATAAACAACCAAACCAGTCTTGCCTTCTATCTTAGAATGAGGCAAAGGCATTGGTTGTATTTTATTCAACTGAACAAGTTCGTCTAAGTATTTCTGAACGGTATTCCAACTAACTGTTCTGCCAACTTTAGGAGAAATCATCTTAGCTAGAGAAGAAACAGTAAGAGGTATTTGCGAAAGTGAAAGAACTTCTAAAATGTTTGTTTGAACCAAGTTTCTGGCGCTTGGTCTTCCTCTCTTCATATTCTTTTTTATGACTTTACATACTTATTAATTTTTTGAAAAGATTCTGATTCAAGTGTGGTTAGGCTGTACTAAACTTCTATCATCTCATCCATATTTCGAGATTTGACAAATCTAAAGGATTTGGGTTTTGTTGTATTCAATACACCTTCAATCATTCCAACTTTTTTGAGTCTTTCTATCCTATGGTATGCATTTCCCATGGATATGTTTAGTTTTTTGGATACATCTGCTACCGAGAATAGTTGTCCCTTGAAAGTAGATTCTAGTATTATATCTGTTTCATTGACAAACATATACCTTTTTTTTGAAGTTTTTGGTAGTTTTGCAGGTGTTTTACAATAATAATTTTCAGGTGTTGGGTGTTTAATTATATGTAAATTTTTAGTGCCAACTGTCATGAGACCTATAGAAGTAAGTGTATTTGTTTCGTCTAAAATATTCCAGATTTTCTTAAGAAAACTAATGGGAGCCAGAAGAAAAACGTGAGAATGTGTTCTCTTTGCATTTAATAACTGACCAATTGTTGCATATTCGTCTGATCTTGTTCCCTTTGCTTCAACAATAGCATGCTTTTCATCTAGAGTTATTTTGTAATCAACTCTGCTGTTTTCAATCGAAACTTCTTTCTCAAAAGGTATCTTAAAATCTATGCAGTGTTTTTCGAAAAGTTTCTTTACAATTGCTTCATCCATTAAATAATATTATAATCTATTATTTATATTATTTATGAATATTACATAATGTATAATATATAATATATAAGTGAGTAGACTCATAGAAATTCTTTTGAATATTCATATTTAATGTTAGAGTGCTAAAAAGAAAGTTCATAAAAATTCTTCTTGTTATTTTATTTAAAACGACAATAACCGGTAAACCTAACTCAATTTAGAATTTTCATAAAAATTGATTTAATCCATTTATCAAAAAGAATTTCATGATTATGTTCCTAATCATCATTTCCTTTCCCTTGACAGGCATATAATTTGCTGGATTGGAATTACTAACTTTTTCCAGAAATCCAAACCTAACCATGTTATCCATTCTCTTCCTCAGCGCTTCCAACCCAATCTTCAACCTGTGAACTTCCTTCATCTCCTTATACAGAACAGGAAAACAATAAGGTTGAGTATCGAATGGAAACTCCTTACCTGTAGAATAAAACTTCCTCAAAATTTGAACATCTAAGAAATCAAGACGATCAACTAAATCAGCTATTACTTCATCTATGTCTTTCTCTAGCGAAATATTTATAAGTGTCTCTGTGCTATTCATTCTTTACACTTCTTCTTCCGTGGTTTATTGAATTTACTGTATATTTCTACACTTCTTCCGAAATTCTTCTTCCGTGGTACTTTATGATTAGTCAAGAACTGAATAAAAATCTTTTCGCTACTTTAGAAGCTATGTTAAATTGACTACTTTTACATCGGCCTTTCCATCTTTAATGCTTATCAAACCGCAACTGCCTTCAGGAAATCTCCCAGCATTGATCAGCTTCGTCTCGCCTATGTTATCAATGCCTTTTGCCTCATGTATGTGAGCGCTCACCGCAACCAACGGCTTCTTTTCTTCTATGAATTTCCTCACAGCTTCAGATCCAACATGCGTTCCTGTATAAAGCATGTCAACAGCAGTTCTTGCAGGCGGTGTGTGAGTTATCTGAATTTTTATTTTTGCGCTCTTCACATCATTGTAAGCCTTTTCTAGACCCAATTTTATTTCTTCTTCACTCGGTTCAAGGCTAGTTTTGAAAGGAGTTTTAGCTCCACCGAAACCATAGAAACCAACATTGTCAATAATTTTTCCTTTACCATGAATACTAATTTTTTCCTTATCTAACAGTTCTATTAAATCGCCATCTAAATTTCCAGGAACAGCAAGAATAGATTTTTTCAAACCTTTTAATTCCTCAATAATTATTTTTCCTACATCAAGTGTAGAAAATCCTTTTGAAGGGATGTCAGTGAAGTCTCCAGGAAGAACAATTACATCAAAATTCAACAGACTAATTTTATCCAAATAATTCATGATGTTTTCAATATCATTGTGTATGTCGCTTATCACCAATACATTCATACAAACAACCAATATTTCTTTGCATAATACATTTTAAATATTGATCATTTGGTGAAATAAGTGTTCACAAAAATGAAGGGATATAGGGTTGAAAGAAAAATTAGGATTCTTTTTGAGAAGAATGGCTGGGTAGTGATTCGTGCTGGTGCTAGCCTTGGCGAGGCAGACTTAATATGTCTGAAAAAGGGAAAATGCATCTTACTTCAAATAAAGTCCACGAAGAAAAAAATTTTCTATTACTATGGCTGGATGCAAAACAGATTAGAAGGATTTCCTTACCACCTTGTTGTTGATTTTGGATACGGAAAAATTAGAATTTTGAAACCAAAACATAAGGTGCTAGTAGATGATGGAATTGGCTTAGGTGAATTTTTATATAAAAATCGACATACATATTATAACTGTAGGTGATTGATTGCCGATTTATGTCAGAGATGTTATGAACAAAAAAATCCTAACACTCGATGTTAACAAAAACATCAAGAATGCCGCAGAACTTATGAACAAGATCAGGCAGTATGAAGTAGTTATCACAAAGAACAACAAACCAATCGGAATAGTAACTGATAGCGACATAATCAAAAAAGTTGTTGCTAAAAATCTAAAGCCATCTTCTGTAAAAATTAAAAAACTGATGAGAGGGCCATTGGTTACGGTTCATACAGATGAAACTGTTTTAGATGCTTCAAGAAAAATGAAAAGAAATAGCATCAAAAGATTACCAGTTGTAGAGCATGGAAAACTTGTGGGAATGCTCACACTCTCCGAGATAGCAAGAACTTGTCCTGAGATGATAGATCTTTTAGAATGGAAACTGAAAATGAGAGAATCAGAAAAAGAGCCGATTATTACAGAAAGATCGACTTCCGGCATTTGTGATTCGTGTAGTGTATACAGCGACGATCTTAGAAACAAAGATGATCAGTGGATATGTGAAACCTGCAGGGAAGAAACAGAAGAATGAGTATTGAATTAGAAAAAGCTGGATTGGACAGATTTCAAAAAATCATAACAATAGCTCAAATGCATCCATCTTACTGCAAAGATTCAGACACAATAAATCATCTAGTGGAAACAATTTCAAAAACCGGGCATAGAAGAATACCAATAATCTCTAAAAATATGAAATTCACTGGAATGATAACAATCATGGATGTTTTAGACGCATATTTGAGAAAAAACAACTTCAATGAAAAAGTTTCATCAATCATGGCAAGAAACATAACTTTTTGCGAGAGAGATGATACGATAGGATATGTTCTTCAAAAGTTCAAACTTTCTAGAAGAGGCACGCTTCCGATTCTGCATAAATCAAAACTTGTGGGAATAGTGACAGAGCGAGAGATTGTCAAGCACTTCTCAAAAGTAAATTTTGGCATGAAGGTCGAGGAACTGATGATAAAAAAACCATTCCTTATAAAACCAAACTTATCAATTCTTGATACACTCAAAGCTATCGTGAACACTCACTATAGAAGATTGCCAATAGTCGACAACAAAAAGTTAGTAGGATTCATAACAGCTATAGACATATTGAACTTCATGAACAAAAACAAAAATTTTTCATCCCAACTTTCAAATCCAATTGAATCATTGATGATTAAAGATGTATATACGGCTAAAAAAACTGAAGAAGTCTCGAACGTCATCAAGATTTTTGAAAAATATGACATAGGAGGATTGCCTGTAGTAGATGAAAGCAATACACTTGAAGGCATAATCACCGAAAGAGATATTTTAGAGGAAATAGTTTAGATGTCCATGTTTTCATTCAACAAGTTGGAAAAAACAATAGAAGAAATAAAAAAATACGGTAGAGTCTGTATAATAGTCGAAGGTAAGAAAGACAAGAATGTTTTAGAAAAGATCGGTCTTCAAAATATCTTTGGCATTTCTGGGAAAACAACCCACGAGACTGTCGATGAAATAAATTCTAATCATTTTCAAAACGCCATCATCTTGACAGATTTTGATGATGATGGTAAAATCAAAGCATCACAACTTACTAAACTTTTACAATATGATGGAATTCACATTCTTCCAAACATAAGGAAGAAATTCACTTCATTCAAAATTCACAAGATTGAAGAACTAAAGCGTTTCACAAACTTCATGGAGGATGATTACTATGGCAAAACTTGCTCAATCTACGATAAAATACTTAATCGAAGCCGATTTCAGCGCAGATGGAGTGGTAGAGAAACCAGACATCATCGGGGCAATATTCGGCCAGACCGAGGGGTTGTTAGGGCAAGATCTTGACTTAAGAGAGCTTCAAAGAACCGGTAGAATTGGTAGAATAGACGTAGACATAACAACAGAGGATAGCAAGACTGCTGGAGAGATTTTGATTCCTTCTAGCTTAGATAGTTCAGAAACAGCTCTAATAGCAGCTTCGCTTGAAACCATTGAAAGGATTGGACCATGCATAGCAACAGTAAAAACCATGACGATAAAAGATGTTAGGATGATTAAAAGAGAGTACATGCTTAACAGGGCTAAGGACATTTTGCAAAAACTTGTTGGTGAAGAAATTCCAGCAACAACCTTAATGACCGAAAAAATTAGAGAAACAGTTAGGACAGCCCAAATTCAAGATTACAACGGACTTCCTGCTGGCCCTGAGATCACAACATCAGATGAAATTATAATGGTCGAAGGAAGGGCAGATGTTTTGAATCTCCTGAAGAATGGAATAAAAAATGTCATAGCCATTGGCGGCAACATAATTCCTCAAGAGATAACCAATCTTACAAAAGAGAAATTAACAACACTTTTTGTTGATGGTGATAGGGCAGGAGATTTGATAATCAAGGAAATGCTTCAACTGGCTGACATAGATTACATAGCAAAAGCACCAGAAGGAAAGGAAGTTGAAGAGCTTTCTAAAAAAGAAATTTTTAAAACACTCAGGGAAAAAATTTCAATCGAACAATATAGAATAGAACCAAAACCTAAAGAATTGAAGGAATTCATTCCAAAAATCCAAACATCTAGCTAAGCTTAGATTCATGTATGACTGTGTAGATTGGACCCGA
>Ga0315280_10008102_pt1 | contig 13874 bp, 15 predicted proteins | sample YL17G06_40_MG_FD_203697 | JGI IMG/M metagenome (GOLD analysis project Ga0315280, IMG submission 203697) | Sediment microbial communities from Yellowstone Lake, YNP, Wyoming, USA - YL17G06_40 | ecosystem: Environmental > Aquatic > Freshwater > Lake > Sediment | place: USA: Wyoming | collected...
CCCAAAATCGCATCATCACTAAGATATTTTCAGCCATTGTAAATACAAGACCGTTATTTTAGATAGTTAGAGTTTTTAGGGAAACAACCACCTTAAATTTTTAATTTTTTGTTTGACCTTTGTAGAGAAATTTAGTAGGCTTGTATAAAAAGTTCGACACTGAAATGGAAACGGAAGAAAAGGAAACCAAACCCCGAACTGGAGTTGTTAGTTTTGAAAAAAGAAAATATCCTCGATTTAGTATCGATTTGCCAATAGAATATTATCGGATTAATTCATCTGTCAGCCAAACAGGTCGAGCTCTCAATATCAGCGAAGGGGGGTTGCTGATTTATTTTCCTGAACAGATGGAGATCGGTCAACATCTTAGGTTGAAACTCTTTTTCTCTTTAGGCTCTGAATTAAATACCATTGAAATGCTGGCTGAAGTGGTTTGGATGGACATTCATTTGGGTAAAGACTGGGGAGATTACCGCTCCGGAGTGAAATTCATCGATGTCTCTTCAGAGGATATAAGAAAATTGGAGAATTTCTTAATGCGTCTTTCAAAATAACCAACCAACCCTCCCCCATGGTTGGCCAGACCGAAGATCATTTCCATTCTGCCTCTTTCCCCATTTTGCCCCCTCATGTCAAACAGTAAATGCTCTGGCGCTTGTTTCTATTCGCTTGCATCTGCGGTTCTTTCCCGCTATAATCCCTACGTGACGAAGTACAAGCATGCCCTCGCCCTGAACCCGTATTTCGGGGATTCTGCCGCAATCATGGGGGTTTTCCCTCCGACCGGCCTTGAGTACATCGCTGCGAGCATGAAAGACCTGTTTGATAAGGTGACGCTTCTCGACCTTCGGTATGAAAAGGCCTACCAGAACCCGAAGGCACTCAGCAAGTTCATCAGGAACGAGATCGATCTTCTATGCGTAAGCATCCGATGGGATTCTCAGTTCGAGAACATCTGTGATTTCGTCTCCCAGTTGCCTCCTGAGGTTTGCACAGTCGTCGGAGGCTACAAAGCAACGGAGGAAGTCGAGTATCTGTTTGACCGGTGTCCGAATATCGACATGATTGTACGAGGTGAGGGCGAAGATATCATCAAACAGATCGTCACGGGGGTTCCTTACAAGGATATCCGTGGACTTTCCTATCGGGAGAACGGAGGAGTCGTCCACAACGAAATCCATCCTCTGCCTGACATCACGCGTATTCCGTTTCCTGACCGGTCCTTGAGAAAGCACGATTATTGCATGGTTAAACACGGTGTTCGACTCAGCAGCCACACGTTCGACACGATACTGACAACGAGGGGATGTCCGTTCAAATGCAAGTTTTGTACATTCAGTCTCAATCCGCTCGGGCAGAAGAGGAGCTACACGGAACGACCGGTCGAATCGGTCATCGAAGAATTGAAGACGGTTACAGCCGATGTCGTGCTCTTCAGCGATGACAACTTCTTCACGAACCCGAAGAGGAGCGAACAGCTTTGCGATCTGATCATCGAGAATAAGATCAAGAAGGTCTTTATTACCCAGACCCGGATTGACGTCGCAAGGCATCCCAGGGTCCTTGACAAGGCAGAGAAAGCGGGTTTCAAGATCTTTCTGATCGGGGTCGAGTCGCCCCACGACCGGATCTTGATGCAGCTTCAGAAGGGCATCACCCAGCAGCAGGTCCGGGATGCGTTTGCGGTCCTGACGCAGTACGACTTCTATCTGCATGGGTACTTCATTTACGGCAACATCGGCGAGACGGAAGAAGAGATGCTCTACATCCCGAAGTTCGCTAAGGAGATCAAACTGGATTCCATCAGTTTCCAGAAACTCCGCATTGAGAAATTCTCGCCCCTAAAGGAATTGGTTGAAGAAACGCCGGGCTACTACTACAAACGTATCGGCGGTTCCGTGTATTCGGACCATTACGGGCGTAAGGAGCTGAAGCAAATCAGGAACCGGATCCGGTCAGAGTTCTACGATCTACCGCAGGTTATCCATATCATCAGAAAAGCCCGGCGAATTGGCCTTGTCGGTAGCCGCGACTTGACGAAAGCATTTCTTAATCTACCTCTCCTCATGTATGGGTTGGTCAGACGAAAAATGCGAAAGACGAGACAGATCCAGGCTTTCTGACGGTGAACCCGACGTGGTCCGTGCCCTTGCTCAAATTCCATCCAACGACAATACTGAAAATCATAGTCAGTTTCAGACATTTCAAGTCGTTGTCAATACAGGATAGTCATTTTCGGTAGTTAGAGTTTTTGGTGAAGCAGCCACCACTCCCAACCATTATTGACACCCTGTTTTTAATTGAATGCACTTTTACCCTGTTAGAAATAATGCCCCGCTGCTCCCTCCGGGCCAGGCTCCGCCCCGGAAGGGCTCATGCCCCGGAGGGAGGCCCTCTCTCCGAGTCAGAGGTTCTTCTGAGCCGGAGGCTGGGCAGGCGGCTGCAGCGGGGTTAGATTTTAGAATAATTCCGGGTTCCGCCCCGTAGGGGGCTCCACCCCGGAGGGCGGGGTTTAATGCCCCGCCCGTCGAGAGCCTCTGGGTCGAACGACTAGAATTTCTAACAGGGTTTACTGGCGCCCTAAGAAACTGGCAAGATCACGTTCAACATTCGGAGGTCTATGTTGGCGGAGGCCGGTGGAAAGTTTATCGGGAGACCAAGGAGGATAAGAAGGAATTATGGTAGAAATAATAGAGATTTTATCGAAGTGTTCATTTAGCTGGGAAAAATTAAAGGAAATGAAAGAGAATAAAATTGAATTTTGGGCAGGGGATGGCCTTAACCTATTGCGAATAGTCGAAATTGACGAAAAGCGAAAAAGTTTTTATGTGGTTAACCAATCAGGGAAAATAACATGGCCTTTGAAATTTCAGAAGTTGGAAGAAGTACACAATAAAATTCACAGTGGGGGAATAACTCTACCTTCATATGAAATTGATAAATTGGTTCCAACGTGGGGAAACTATATCGCTGGCCTATTTAAATATTTTGGCTGCGATAAAGTTTAACTTTTCCCTTAGTTCTATGGAGGTTTACAATGGCAATCGGCCTTGACCTTAAACAAGTCGTTTCCTTTGGAGAACTTCTCATTGCTATCACATCAGATGATTTGGAAGAACATCTATATGTTTGTAATGGGTGCAAAGAAGAAATCGGATAGATTAATTCAAAATGTCATTTGGGGGGAAATGGTGAGGATGGTAAATGTGGAGATGAACCCCTGACAAAAAGGATATTGAAAATCAAGTGAAAAAGCATAAAGAGTATTTCAGGCTTACTCTGGTAGTTTCAGTATTACCCATTTGTATGCTCGCACTATTCGCTTGTGCCCCTGTCCGAGTAAAAACCTATCCAGCGGGAACGTCTCCAGTAAAAAAATACCCAGCAGAAACCCACTCAGTAAAAACTTATGATGAAACGGTCTCCCAATGGAAATCTTATGAAGATTTGGTGAGATGGATGGAAAAGCATTTTTCCTTTGATATGGAAAGATATAAAAAATTTGAGGGGACATTACCTATCCCAAGGTCTCCCGAGGAGACTCTTCAACTCAAATCGGGTATCTACATTGATGCTGCCGAGTTTTCAAAAAAGACACTCAATCAAATCAATCCATCCTATAAAGCACAAATTGTGGTTATCATAGTCCGGCCCAATGTATTTAACCACTATGTCTGTTCGTTCAAAAAAGATGGTAAGCTCTTCATCATGGATTACGGGACCCCTTATAGGGAGGTCACTGGTTTTCATGGGCCTTATAATTCAATAGAGGAATATAAGAGATTCTATGAAAAGTATTATCCAGAAAAGAGGCATGTGGAGGGGATTGGATATTTACCTTAAACCGCAATAAAAAGTTCAGTCGTTCAATGCACAGACTTTCTGGGTTTATGCTTGTGAGCAAAAGGGAGTTGTTAAAATGGTTTTATCATAGGATGAATGTAAGGTGTTAGACCTTGAAACTTGGCAGAGGGTTCATAATTTTTATGCCCTATTTATTGTGTTTTTTTCCTCTTCATTTCTTCGATGTCAATATCTACCTGTTTTAGCTTCCGAATGAGATAGTTTAATTCCTCATTTTCTTCAAGAATCCCTACCCAAATTTTCGCCTGTTCGGAGAAAAAACTTTTCGGGTAGTTCTTTATCAGCCTTTTGAAAAATTCGAGCGATTTCCCAAGGTCTCTCTGGGGATTTCCGAAATGGGCATAAATAAGCCCCAAATTTAAAAGGGCCTCGTCTTTTGGAGATCGGGGATCAGACAGAGACAAAATCTTTTGGTTTTCGCCCAGCGCCCCCTCATAATTTCCCTGAGCAAGAAGCTTCTGGCTTCGAATGATATGTTCTCGGCCCTCTCCAGGTTCTTCAGATCTTGCTTCCGGCTGCTTCGCTCTCCCGGGCTCTTTAAGCATCTGTTTTGTCTTCTCCATTTCCTTAAGTGCCTCTTTTAATTTTTCAGTCTTTTTGATTGTTTCCTGGTTCTCCAAGAGCACCCCCACCCAAATTTTGGCCTGTTCCGCCAGATGACTTTCAGGGTAATCATTTAAAATTTTCAGAAAAAGATTAAGAGATTTTTCATAATCTCTTTTGGGATTTCCAAAATGAACATAAACCAGGCCTATGTTAAAAAAGGCCTCGTCTTCGAGAGGTTTTTGGGGAGAAAGAGAAAGAACCTTCTGGTACTCGTCCAGGGCGCCGTCATAATTCCTTTGAACAAGAAGTTTCTGACCGCGCAAGAGATATTTCTGGGCTTCCTTGCGCAAACTAACCTCCTTAATCGCTGCACAGCTAAAAAATGAAAGAAAAATCAGGCCGGTAATACAAAAATAAACGTACTTCCATGCCCTGGTTCGCTCTCTGCCCATATCTTACCACCATGGTGGGTTATGATTTCCTTGGCAATGGCTAAACCCAAGCCCGTCCCCTTGATTGGAGATGATCCTCCGGTAGTTGCCTGTTGAAACTTTTCGAAAATGGTGATGAGACTTTCTGCTGGTATGCCGGGACCTGTGTCTGCAACCGAAACTTCCACTCCATGGTCGACAGAACGAACGGAAATCTTTACTCGACCCTTCTCAGGAGTGAACTTCATGGCGTTTCCGATAATATTCCGTAGCGCTTGAAGAATCCTCTCACTGTCGATCTTTATGATTGGCAATACCTCTGTGACTATGACTTCAAGATTGATTTTTTTGGCTTCAGCGAGAGGACCTATCTCCTCAATCGTTTGATCAATCAATGGACGAATATTTTGGGGTTCAAGATTAAATGACATCATTCCAGCTTCCATTTTGGAAAGGTCTAATAAGGAATTGAGCATTCCTATCAATCGATTAATCTCCTTTTCAAGCACAGCCAGGAGACCTCTTTGTCCTTCTGTAATCGGTCCTTCTACGCCTTCTTTTAAGAGGCTTGTTCCCATTTTTATAGTAGAGAGGGGGGTACGTAGCTCGTGTGCTATAGAAGAGAAAAAATCGGACTTCATCTTATCTAATTCCTTCAGCTTATTACACATGAGATTAAAAGCACCTGCCAACTCGGCTAATTCTGGTGGAGAGGAAAGGTTGAGATCCTCTTTGAAATTTCCTTTCCCAATTTCCCTGGTCTTTTTTTCCAGAAGAGAGAGGGGCTGGGTGATACTTCTATTAATAAATAAAGAAATAACAATACCAAATATCAGGAAGGCTCCGGTCATCACCATTGCCATTCGGCGCAATTCGGTTCCGATTTCATGTAACCTCTTAATCTTGTCGGTGGTATTCTGCCTTGTGTTAGTTTCTAATTTTCCAAGCTCCTCTATTATCGAATTTGTAGCCTTCTCCTTTTCTCGATTGAATTCCAAATGAGCATAACCGTCGCCATTCTTTAGATATTTAAATTCTTCGTATACCAAGGATTGGTAATTTTGGTAAGATTCTCTGATGTTGTTCAAATAGCTTCTTGTTTGAGAGGATTCTGCGATTGATGTCATCTCACTGAGATATCGATCAAAATCACTTTTGAGTTGCAGAAACTCCCTGTAAAACGCCTTGTCTTTAGAAATAATAAATTTCCTCTCATATCGAACCTGTGAGAAAATGATATCTGAAAGTTTCGTTGCGGAGTCAATCATGCGGTTATTGATTGTTAGAATAGATTGGGCCACTTCATTGATTTGAATTATGTGGATAATAACGTATATACTCATCCCTATCACTAAAGTGAAGATAATAAGGTACCCAGTTAGAAGTCTGGAAAATATGGTGAGTTTCATTTTCGGGAGGCTCATCCATGCCTAAAGGCTAATAATTTTACCAAAGGGATATAGCCCCAATTTTAAAAACACTTGGTAAAATTATATCATAAGGATAAAACAAATGGTATTTAGAAGAGAACTGATGGTCAAACCTTCAAAAATCAATTAGGAACTACTAATAGGGTCAAATTTTTATTAAGACCGCACCTGAAAACCCCGTCCTTTGGACGGGGATGAAAGGTGCGTCTGCTGAAAGCAGAAAAAATAAACCAGATGCTGAAACAAGTTCATGACATGACGGTTCGGTTCTGGTCTTTTTGTTATCCCGAACCAGGTCCTGAACTTAATTCAGGATCTAACGATTTCGGGATCTCAGTTTTGGGTTTTAGAATTTAGGTTTTAAAGCCCCGCCCTGTGGGCGGGGCTCTTTACTCAACAAGTCAAAGGTTTGTTTGATCACAGAAGGAGGACTTATCCAACCGGATCAACCCCTTTTATTTTTGATGGAGCCCACGGACGGATTTGAACCGCCAACCCGCTGATTACAAATCAGCAGCTCTACCATTGAGCTACGTGGGCACATGATTAAAATATCACATTTCTTTAGGAGGATCAAACCTCCCTGCCGTTCTTTTTAATTCTCTCTTTAATTAAATCAAAGAAAAATTATTGAGATTCCAGAAAAAGTCCCGAAATCTAAAGCTTTTAAGAGCTCCCTTATTTCGGCCCTACGAGCAGAACGACGATGGTCCAGATAAAGAGGATGACTAAAAAGGTAATAAATTGTTTGACTAATTTGGAATCCATAAGCCCCCCTTTTTATCAAAGGTTGGAGATGATTTGTTTTTTCCCTTAAAATAGTATATTGAAAATATAAGTTTTTGACCAGATACCATTATGAAAAATTTTGAAAATTATTTCAAGAAAAAATGGGTAAACCCCGTTAGAAATTCCTGCGGGGCATCAAAACCCGCCGGAATTGTTCTGGGAGCTAACCCCGCGGCAGAGCAGCGGGACTTCGCTGCGCCGAAGTGGCTCCGGCCACGCAGTCGGGGATTCATTTCTAACGGGGTAAAGGCCCTGCTCCTTTCAGGGATGATCCTTCTCGCCTCCTTTCCCTTATATGCAGGTTCGATCAGAGAGGTCAGCCAGAGCATTAAACAGGTCCGATCCATCGAACTTCCTTTCCATTTGGCCATCATAGGAGATAGCCGGAGTGGAGACAAAGTTTACACCCAATTGTTGAAAAGAATCCTCGAGCGAAATCCTCAGTTCCTCATCCATTTGGGAGATATGATTAACATTCCCCACGAAAAAGAGTGGCAGGGATTTTTTGAGATCTCGGGAAAGATGGGTATCCCATTCTTCCCTGTCGCAGGGAATCATGATGTCGGGACGACGAGTCTGGGAGAGGAGATTTATCGTAAACAATTTTCTCTTCCAGGAGGAAAGACCTATTATGCCTTTCGAACAGGGGATATCCTTTTTGTCATCTTGGATTCGGAAAAGGGAAGGGGGAGGATTATCCATGAACAGTTATCATGGTTGGAAGATATTTTGCTATCTTCTAAAGAGAAATTTAAGTTTGTGTTTATTCACCGTCCTTTCTTTCCTCCGGCGGATAGCTTAAAAAAAGGGCGGAGCATGGATAGATATCCACTCGAACGGGACGATCTTCACCAGCTTTTCTTAAAAACAAAGGTGAAGGCTGTGTTTGCGGGAGATGATCACAGGTATGATCGAAGAGAAAAAGACGGGATCCTCTATCTCATCTCCGGAGGGGGAGGAGCCCCTCTTACTTCCTTCAAGGAAAGAGGTGGATATTTCCATTATGTGTGGATCTCTGTTCAGAAAGGAAGGATAGAAGGGGAAGTGGTCGATGTGGATGGCCAGATTCAAGATACGTTTGTGATCGAGTAGGAGGAAAGGAGGAGGGAGATGGGTTTAGCGCTGGCTTTGATTGTGATGGGCATCCTGATTCTGTTGGATCGAATGGGCATGGGGTATGGTTTGAGAGAGGGATGGCCCTGGATCGTCATTGCTCTTGGCGTAGGAGGCCTTTTCCGTAACAGAAAAAGTCTCCCGGCCTGGATTACAACGATCATCGGAATCTTCATCTTAGGTGCAAGGTACTATTCCATCCATATCAGATTTCCTGTCTTGATTAAGACATACTTTCTTCCCGTCCTTCTGATCGTGATCGGGCTCCTCTGGCTGTGGAAATACAAGAAGGACTGATCTCGATTGCGGAATGATCAGGGCTTAAGCCCTGAGTTACGTAACTCAGCCCTTTAGGGCTGAGTTACGAAATCACCGGGCCGGGATGAGACCCGCGACGACCAGCAGAGTTAAAACTTCCTCTCCTGTATTGGTCAGTTCATGAAAAAGGCCAATGGGGATATGGATTGCATCTCCAGACTCCACTTCACAGACCTCATCACCTACCTGCATGCTCCCCCGGCCGCTTTGAATGATGTAAATCTCTTCCATGGGATCCACATGGCCAATGAGCTTTTTGCCAGGGGCAACCGAGGCATGGGCGAGAAACATCAGGGTTTGAAGGTGGCGAGTGTCCAGAATCATGTGAGCCACGCCGCCCCCGTGGGCCTGATAGCGGGTTGCCTTCACCTCAGGATGCTCCAGGTTACGTCGTATCATCGTATCATCCTTTCTTCGAGCTCCTCTTACTTTCACAATATTTTAATGAACAACAGAGGGTGAAATCAACCCTTCGACCTTGCTCAGGGTTGATACCGAGCGGTGTTTTTGGCCCCCTCATAAGGGTGGGGTTCGATACCGTCGAAGTGTCAAAAAAATTAATCGCGCCGAAAGAGGGCAGGCGCTTGAACAAAGAAGCCTATTGAGTTATGGTTAACCCCGTTAGAAAGAATGGGGCGTTGACCCCACTCTTTCTGTAAAGAATTGTCGAAGCCCCGACTCCATGAGAAATTTTTCATTCCATTCACACCATGAATGGTTGGGCTTTCTAACGGGGTAAACACGAACTGAAATTTTCTTCAGGAGCAAACCATGCCAAAAATAACAGAAGAGGTTTTTTATATTCCGGGGCAAGATGAATTTATGCCGGATGCCCACGCCTATGTGTTGGGTAAGCCATCCTCAAAAAACCTTTCCCTCATTGATGCGGGTTTAACAGGAAAGGGGAATTATAAGATTCAATCTATCCAGAAAGCGGGGATCGAATTATCAGCTATCAAAAGGATTATCATGACCCATACCCATTTGGATCACATCGGGTGCCTGGCTGAAATCCAAAAACAGATTCCTTGGGCTGAGCTGTGGATGCATCAATTGGAAGCTGATCTTTTGGAGCAGGGGGATGAGAGGACTGTTTATGGGATGGATATGTTCCGGGGGTTCTGTGAGGAGCAGTTTGGCCTTAAACCGGGTGCGTTTAAATTCAAGGTCAATCAGAAACTAAAAGGGGGTGAGACCCTGGATCTTGGAGACACAGCCTGGGAGGTGATCCACATTCCAGGACACTCCATGGGCAGCATCGGACTTTACCATCGTCCTATGAAAATCCTCATTCCGGGCGATGTGGTCTATGCCGATCATGCCATTGGTCGTTTTGATCTTTATGGCGCCGATGGTCCTGAACTTAAAAAATCTCTGATGCGATTGGCTGAATTAGAGGTGGACATCCTTTTACCCGGTCATAACCAGATCGTCAAGGATCTTCCCAAAGGCTATATCCTAAAGACGGCCAAACAATGGGAACCCCATCTGGGGTAATGGAGTCGAGTCAAGATTTCATGATTTTTGACTTCCAAACAAACTCCTCAAACGCATCAGAAGACTCATATCCCCAGTCGCTGCATATTTTCCTTCCATAAAGGCTTGTTGTCCATCTATTTCCTTATTCGCAATAGACAGCCATATCTCTGAAGGGGTTTTAATGGTGAGGGTAGGAGATTCGACCTTTCCTTCATGATAGGTGCATTTTCCATTTTCAATGGAGAAAAACCAATCGCCCGTTTGTTTTCCTGTCACCTCAAATTGGATCGTTACCTCGAGGTTACCCGCAGCCGGAGAATTAAATGTTGCGGCCATGCCCCTGAGAAGAAGTCTCATATCTTCGATCTCCCCTTGAGTTGGTTTTCCCTGAGTGATCCCTACGAGATGGCTATCCCACCAGAGATTGGCCATCTCTGCCATCGCATCAGGTGCAACAAGGGGTTTCTTGATTTCGCTCTCCGTTTCTTGAGAAACCCTTTGGTCTCGAATTACCTCAACCCCTGCTCTATAGGCAGCCTGGAGGACCCCTTGAATGTGCTCTCTCAAACCCTCTTGTTTTAGTAATTCCCCAGCAGGCATTAAGAGTTCCCCAATGAGAGGGACTCCCCCATTACGTTCTATATGGCGAAAGACATGCCGGAGGCCATCAAAATGGGAGATCTCAGGAAACCCACATGTCGAGATAAGGACCATCTTCCGATTTATTTCATATCGCTGGGGATGACGATATACGTCGCCACTCTTGACCAGATGGGGGTCGAGTAGAGGGAGAAGCCTTTCTTGAAATGCCTTCAGAAGGGCGGTCATATTAAAATTATATAGAGGTGTTGCATAAACCAGAATATCGCAATCTCTGACCTTTTCTAAGAGTTCGGGCATATCATCCTTAAAGATGCAAATACCAGGAGTTTTTGCCCAGCAGGTGTAACATCCCACGCAAGAGTGAATATCCTTGTCTTTCAAATAAATCGTTTCGGTTTCGGCTCCCTGGCTCCGGGTGCCTTTCAGGAATTCCTGAAGAAGAATCTCAGTGTTACTTGCCTTTGGCCGTGGACTTCCCTGTATGGCTAATATCTTCATCTTTTTCTCTCCTTTTTAGGTCAAATCTTCTTTTCTTGTTTTCGTAGGATGGTGAAAAAGTTCTCCCATCTTCATGAGTAAATTCATATCTCCCTTGACTTTATAAAGCCCATTCATAAGAGCATGTGCTGGGTTAATCTCCCGGCGGGCGATCTTCAACCAAAGGTCGGCTGGTGAGATGATTGTGAGGGTAGGGGAAAGGGCCTCGCCCTCTCGGACGGTGCATGTCCCTTCCGAAATGGATAATGCCAACTTTCCTCCTCCCTCTCCAGAGAGATCAAACTGGATCTCCGCATTGAGATCACCGGCCCCTTCGGGACGAAACCCCATGGGCATCCGCAAAATGAGTTCTTTGGCCGTGCCTGGGGAAAAAGATGGGTCAATAGGCTGAGGAGTGAACTGTCGTTTTAGGTAATAATTTGGATAGATCCTAACAACGGGAAGACCAATCCCTAATACAATGATTAACGGAATAAGGATTGAAAATAGGGGTTTTCCATGCCCCAGTCCACTTGAAATAAAATTGGCAAAAAAGATAATGCTCCAAAAATAGGTGAGATGAAGATTGATCGTTCGAAACTGGGGAGTATTCCATACCCGCTCCGGGGCCATTTGCTTGGCAATGGTATAGGTGAAGGGATCGTAGCCGAAAAGTTGGGGGATCAAGGTGGTCAAGAAGAGAGCAAAATAGAGAAGCGCGGTTGAATGATCGACAAATAAAGAGGAGAGACCGGGTGGAGTTAAATAAACCCATGCCGTCCCGATCCCAAGAAAACCTAGAAAAGTCTTTTCCAGATAACTTGTATGTTTGATGAACCTTTTCGAGAGAGCGAATTGAATCCCTGCGAGGATCAGACCTACCACCGTAGCCACTTTTGCCTGGGCCAAAGTGGCGTCACCGATGCGGGCTACCAATTTAAATACGATCACCGGGATAAAGGATGTAATCAAAAGGATTGTTTTGGCTTTCAGTTTCACAAGAAGGAATCCTCATTTGCTCTCCATGGTGTTTAATCTCTGGAGAATGGATTGAGCACCCTGAATGATTTCTTTGATCACCTCCTTCACACTCTTTATCGCGTGGGTCTAACCCTTTGATTCTCAGGAAGTAATTTTTTCCTCACAGTCTCTAAGACTTCCTGAGCTTCTGCAACGGTTCGTTCAATGACTTCTTTGCAAGTCGGTATATCTTTTATCAAACCAATGGCCTGGCTCATGGGCAAAACTCCAGTTTCTAAATCGCCATTATCAATAGCCACTTGCAACCCTTTGAGACTAAGCGCCTGGCGAGCAAGGTCCTGAACACCCCGCTGTTTGAGACCCCCCAAGAAAAGCTTAAAAAAGGGAACATCGATCATGCTCTTGATGCGCATGGCACTGGAGAGCGCTTGAAGGAGTGACGGTCTCCCCTTTGCCATCTTTATCGCTGCTGGATTCTTGAGCCATCTTCCAGGCAAACCGTCGATCTTCTCAGAACAAATGGTATCATCCACCGTTGCTTTCAGAGAAAGCTCTTTCGCTTTTTCGTGCATTCCGCATTCCTGGGTCAACATGAACCGGGTGCCCATGGAAATTCCATCAGCCCCCAAGACCAAAGCAGCCGCCAATCCCCTCCCGTCGCACAAACCACCGGCCGCAATGATGGGAAGTTTTGTTTGACGGGCGATCAGGGGGATCAATACCAATGTGCCCGTATCTGCTCCATGGGCGGCTGCCTCGTGACCCGTCACCACAAGAGCATCTGCTCCATCGCTCTCTGCGCGACGAGCATGTTTCTCTATGGCCACCGTTGCTAGAACCTTACCCCCGTATTCATGAGCTGCCTTGATGATCCAATCCCCTTTCCCCAATGCAAAATTTAGAATCGGGACTTTTTCTTCAAGGGCTACCTCCACATTTTCTCTCGCATTGGGCATTATCAGGGTGGCATTTACCCCGAAGGGCTTATCCGTGAGAGATTTCACCTGTTTGATAACATCTTTCATCTGATCTGGAGTATAGGTGACGGAATTCAACATACCAATACCCCCGGCATTCGAAACTGCGGCTACGAGTTTTGGTAAACTGACGAAGGCCATTCCTGCAAGCATGATGGGATACTTGATTCCCAAAAGCTCAGTCATTCTCGTTTTCATCATATTCTCCCCTTATGTTGAAAGTAGAAAGGTGAAGGTTGACAGTGGAGATTATCCCAGATTTGGAATGATTTTGCAATTTTAACTCTGATTCCCCTATCAAATCTCAGAGATTGGGGGATGGGGGATATCTGGATGATTGGGAGGCTAAGATTGAAAATTTAGATCGAACTGATGGTCTGGAAATCTTGTCAAGGAGGAAGGCTTGGACTGACCAAATGGCGATGACCTCAGCGGGGTTTTCTTTAAATATCATGTATCAATTTGATGGGAATCGGCTTCTTCCCATTCATCCCCGCAAATAATTCTTGTAGTTTAATGTCGAATATGATACCTATTCTCAAATCCAAATCTTTAGTGGTTTCGAAAAGGAGGTGGGGAAGTGGCGTCCTATAAAGTGATTTTTTTAGGTCTATCGGTAATCGGACCCGAAGAGGAGACTCGTTTGCTCGGAGGCCTTCAGAAAAAATTTAATCTTACTCCTGAAAAGGCTGAAAGCTTGCTCCAGAGAGTTCCCATTGTGGTGAAAAAAGGTGTTTCGAAAGAGGAAGCGGAGAAGTATGTGAAAGCCTTTCAAGAAATTGGGGGAAGAGTCAAGGTGGAGGAGGAGCCGATCCCCAATCTGGAAATTACTCAGGAGTACGAACCTAAACCTAAATCTGAACCGG
>Ga0315280_10008105_pt1 | contig 13868 bp, 11 predicted proteins | sample YL17G06_40_MG_FD_203697 | JGI IMG/M metagenome (GOLD analysis project Ga0315280, IMG submission 203697) | Sediment microbial communities from Yellowstone Lake, YNP, Wyoming, USA - YL17G06_40 | ecosystem: Environmental > Aquatic > Freshwater > Lake > Sediment | place: USA: Wyoming | collected...
CAGTGCCTACAGCGTCTGCGGGCGCAATAGAGCTTCTAGCACCAAGCGTCAACGAGCTCGTATGTCTGAATGTCAGATGCGGCCCGATCTTTGCTGTTGCCGACGCCTACGAGAAATGGTACGACCTATCGGACGACGAGGTCCTAGAGTTTCTCAGAAAAGCAAGAAGGACGGATAGCGCAATGTGAGCGTCGTCACTGGCCGCATATGAACCACGTGCACTAACTTTATGACAAGTCTTCGTCGATCTCTGTTCGGAGATCTCTTGTATGAAGCTGTTGAGTCAAGACTTCGAGGAGAACGAAGCGATTCCTTCCAAGTTTACCTGCGATGGTGAGGATATCTGTCCGCAGCTTCACTGGGAGGATGTGCCTGAGAAAACGAGGAGTTTCGCTCTGACTATGACCGACCCGGATGCTCCAGGTGGAACGTTCATTCACTGGCTGGTCTACGACATACCCAAAGATGTCAGGAGTATAGAGTGGGGAGGGCTTCCCGTGGGCGCGAAGCAGGTCAAGAACGACTTCGGGAAGGAAAGATACGGTGGCCCATGTCCTCCATCAGGAACACATCGGTACTACTTCAGACTGTACGCGCTTGACATCGATCACCTACGGGACATCAACAAAGGAAACTTCTTCAAGCTCGTTGACGAGCACGCCCTCGCCAAAGCAGAACTGATGGGAACCTACAAAAGAAAGTAGAGCCATCGTCGAGAATTATGCCGTTTTCTGAGGCTAGAGCGTTCTGCCCCAATGGGGTAATCTATACTGGTAAATTGGTGCGCGAATCCCACCCCCCACACTTTGAGCTCCACCCCCTGTAGCGGAACCCGACATATCCAAGAAATCGAACCCCACGTCCATAGCCAAATCCTCCAACTCGCCTTCTGGATGCGCAAAACAGGCTACAGAAACTCTACAACGCAAACCTGCGTCCGGGCGCTGAAGGGGCTCGCTAGAAGAGCGAACCTGCTGGACACGGAGTCCGTCAAATCCTACCTAGCCAACGCGGAGCTAAGCGAGAACCGCAAAACAAAGCTCCTAGAAGACGTGTCACGCTTCTACGCCCACCTGAAGATTCCATTCAACAGACCCCGATACAAACGAATCGAGACGTTACCCTTCATTCCGCTCGAGGGCGAGATTGACCAACTAATTGCCGGTGTAGGCCAGAAGTCAGCTGCATTCCTTCAATGCATCAAAGAAACCGCAGCCCGCCCCGGCGAGGCATGGCCCATCAAATGGGCGGACATCGACTCTGAACGCTCCTGCATCACTATAAAGCCCGAGAAGAACAGCAACCCCAGACAAAGGAAGATATCAGTACACTTCATCATGATGCTCAGCGGGCTTCCACATCGAATTGCCAAGATATCGACCGAGAGATGGCGGCTTCCAGCGGTCTCTGAACGCTGACAAGACGCGCTTCCCTCTCAGATACAATCGATGCCAGTATTTTGACAGAAACCACCTGACGAGAAGGATGGCAAATACAGCTAGAAGAAGAATTGCGATGAAGTAGTAGGGCTCAGCAATGATCTCAAAAGACGCAGACCCAGAGTTACCATAAATATCCACAGCCTCAACCGACAAGGTCCAAGCACCTGGTCTAGGCAGGTCTCCCAGTGAGAACCTGTACGTGACGACCCATACGGCGCCAGTCTTGTCGTAGGTGACGCTGGCGTTCGATATCGAGCCAGCGCTACTCAACCGTGCTCGAAGTGTGGCGTTCGTGACTGGTAATCCATTTGGATAGCTAGCTCTGACGTACGCGGTGATCGTGTCGAGTGGAACCTGGTAGTGTGTCGAGTTGAGGCTAACGCTCACCTGGAGTGTAGCAGGCACTACAGTGAAGCTGTCGGTTTCGACGTTCTTTTCTGGGCCAGCATTTCCGTATCCGTCATCGAATGCGTTTGCCGCTATGATGCCGCTGAAATCCGAAGTGGCATTCGCTGAAGACGTGGCGAAGAGAATAATGGAACTGATTGGAGATCGAGCGGCGGAACGGAATGTTGGAGTTGAGCGTTCACAATAGCCGTCTCCACCAAGTTCTCAAAATTATTTCGGGAAAGGAGATGCAAAATCTTCCGTAGAAAGCGCTATATACAATCACCTCGGCCACCTGTACTCAGGCGTCCTTCAATGGCAGAAGGAATCTTCCTGAGAAAAGCGACCGGGCTAGTTAGGGAGGTAGGGCTTGGAAGCGCAATCCTGTTCTGTACTACATACACTACTGTGATGTGGGGACCGTTTCTCGTGATCCCATACTTCGCTGGGTATGGCAACTTTGTCGGCAACGTGTGGCTGGGTCTAGCGATTGGTCTTGTTGCTACGCTGCTTGTTAACTCAGTCTATGCTCACTTCAGCTCTGCGATGCCTCGCTCAGGGGGAGATTACGTATTCATTGGAAGGACCATCAATCCGCTGCTTGGTTTTGCTGCTAACTGGGGATGGAGTTGGGTTGCCACTTTCTGGAATGCAGCGAACCTCTTGTTCTTCGCTACCATTATGCAGCTGTTTCTCTCGGGTTTCTACTCTCAAGACGCTCTAGCGTTCTGGTACAGTACCTGGGGAACGATCGCTTTGGGTCTCATTCTCTGGATAATTGCGTTCGTTTTGCTGATTATCGGGGGAACGAGGGCGTACATGAGATTTCAGTCCGTAGCTTGGATAATTATGTTCGCAGCTTTCGGCGTTGTCGCCTACTACTTCATGTCAGCCGCCGGTAACTTTCCCGCGCTTTTCAACAGTTGGGCCCAACAGTATGTGCCTACAGAACCGGACATGTATCATAAGATCATCAATGACGCAGTTGCCGGGGGATTCCAACTGAATCCTCCACCCGAAGGACCGATGATGCCGCAGACTTTGGCCTGGGCAGTTATGACCTTGGGGGTTCCTTACACAGCGGGAATTGTTTGGATTGCGGGAGAAGTAAAGAAAGCGGAGAGCGGAATAAGACAGCACATTGCTATGGAAATAGGGGAAGTCTTCTACACTATAATCTTGATTGTCGCGGGTGTGACATTTCTGTTCGCGGCTGACCCCAAATTTTTGGGAGCTCTCCTCTACCTAGGCAGCGTGAATGGCCTTCCAGTGACTTCCTTCTTTTGGTCATTGTTCCCGGCCATCATGCCACCATGGGCATTTGAGTTCTTCGCCTTCGCAGCCCTGTTGGGAGGGGTCATTGTCTACTGTGCCGGCGTACTTGTTGTGAGCAGGTGTTTGTTCGCTTGGTCCTTCGACAGACTGTTGCCGTCATTCTTCGCACATGTGAGCGACAGGAACAAGGTTCCCACAACGGCGCTTGCCACCGCGCTCATTTTTACTTTGTTCCTGCTGGTGCTGGAAGTCAACGCAAACATATGGACGTACATTGGAGCATCATATTTCATGGTCATGATCAGCATATTCATCGTATGCTTTGCGGGCTTGGTCTTCCCCTACGTACGCAAGGACATGTTTGAGCAAATGCCACTGAAGGCCAGAATCGGAGGAATACCCGTCCTCAGCATAGTATCGCTCCTCTCCTTGGTCTTTATGGTTTGGACAGGGACAAGCTACTTCACGAACCCAGCTTACATGACATCCTTTGGCATAACTCAGACAATGATTGTTTGTACAGTACTCATCTACGCGGTAGGTATCGCAATCTATTTCATCTCTCGGGCATACAACAAGAGACGGGGAATCGATCTGGCCATGGCCTTCAGGCAGATCCCACCCGCCTAGTCTCTGCAACCGTATCACCAAAAGCCCCCTTTTTGCTCGCACGTCCGCAAGCCTCAGGCCTGCGGGTTTCTTGACCAATGTCGTATTCTGAAGACAAGGCAGATCTTACGGGTGATCGTGTGGGCGTTATGACTGTCTTGGGCGAGATTAATCCAAACGATCTCGGAATCACTCTGCCGCATGAACATCTGCTGATAGACTGCCTCGCATCTTGGTCTCAACCATCTCACATTGGGGAGTCGCCTGTAACCACTGACGCACTGAGTCTCAAGAAGGAATTCATCGATTTGTATGCGGCGACCGCTTCACCGCACCATCCTTCACGCTGTCTAACCTCAATGATTCTAGCCACGGTTTCTTCTGGTAGGCGATGGATGATGTGTGGTCGTGTGGACTCGTTGACCAGCCCCGCCCATCCTTTCCTCTGGAAGCGGGTCCACCAATCATGAACTGTACTCTTGGGCGTCATGGCGTGGGCTGAGGCATCTCTAATCGACCAGCCTTCCAGGAGCCGCCGTACGCACCATCGTCTAGGCTTTCCTACGTCTCTTTCTCCACGCATCAGCCAACACTGCATTCCGAACTATCCTACACAACCGTCCGGAATGTCTTTGACTTTCGCAGAGTAGGACCGGTGTCATAGCTGCGGTGCCACGTTGACCGAGCGTCCGAAGAGAATTGAGGTTGGGGAGAGGGAATGGAGCTGGAAACCTGTACCTTAACACACTTCAGACGACCCTGCCTTCATCGTTCGAGATTATGGTTTTCAGACTGCTCAGGAATTTTGCAGCGGTAACTCCATCCATTACGCGATGGTCAAAGGACAAGCTCAGGGTCATGACTTTACGCACGGCGACTTGTCCTTCTGCTACAACTGGTTTCTCTATGACCGCACCGACCCCCAAGGTTGCACATTGGGGCGGGTTGATAATGGGCGTGAAGCCTTCAATACCAAACATACCCAGGTTAGTGATTGTGAAAGTTCCGCTGCTCATGTCTTCAATCGTCAGTTGTCCCTTCTTGGCTGCTTCTGTTACCTTTCTCAGTCTCGTGACGATGTCTGGCAGAACGAGTTTGTCAGCGTCTCTTATCACTGGCACCTTCAGCCCGTTGGGGGTATCAACGGCTACCGCGACATTGACATTATCAACGATTTTGATTTGATTGTCTTCAAAGATCGCATTGACCTCAGGGTGTAATCTGAGGGCCCGAGCCACCATCGGTATTAGAAGCTCTGTAAAAGAGGGTGATGGGGTATCGGAGGAATGTTTCTTTTTCAATTCGTACATGTATGTTGCGTCGACATCTGCCATCAATGTCACATGGACAGCTTCGTTATGGCTTTGTGTTAACTTTCGAGCTATAGTGAGTCGGGTTCCTGTTAGCTCCAGTGTTGAGACGACACGGAGGCCTTGTGGGCACGATTTCTGAATCGCTAGAATGACATCATTAGCAGTTATCGTGGACCCTCGTCCACTGCCTATGATTGACCCGGGGTCGATTTTGTTTTCACGCATCAATCGTCTGGCCGCCGGAGAAGCTCGAACATGTTTATTTTTAGCCGCAGTCTCTCTTGTCTCGGCCATGAGCACCTGACTCGCGCTTTGAGCAGTGGGTTCGCGCTTAGATTCTCTGATGTTGATTTCAGCGATCTTCGCATCTATCTCTTGAGCGGACGGCGCTTCTCCTGGTTCGGCAACTAAGGCGACCACTCGTCCAGCCTGAAGAGTACGCCCTTCATTATGTATTATCCTGACTATCTTGCCAGAGACAGTTGCTTCGACGTCGGCAGTCGTTTTTTCTGTTTCAACCACGAAGATTGGTTCGCCGGGACTTGTGCTGTCGCCTTCGTGTTTGAGCCATTGGATGATCTTGGCTTCGTTGACCGAAACGCCTAGCTTAGGCACTACGACCTCGCAGATCATGAGTCTGACCATTTGGGATGAGTAATGCTTAGGTTGGCACGACCTCTTTAACGGCGTCTACTATGCGTTGGGCACTTGGTAAGACTGCGTCTTCTAGGTGTTTGGCGTATGGGATGGGCACGTTGTAGGTTGTCACTCGCTTAATGGGTGCATCCAACATGCCGAAGGATTCATCGGCTGCAATGGCCGCGACTTCTGCTGCAAAACCACATCGCGAGTAATCTTCGTCAACGATTACAAGCCTTGAAGTATGCTTCAGCGAATCCAAAATTGTGTCCTTGTCAAGTGGGACTATGCTTCTCGGGTCAACTACTTCAGCACTTATACCCTGCTTTCCCAGCTGATCCGCTGCTTGCAGTGATAGATGAACCATCTTTCCTAATGCCACTATTGTCACGTCCTTCCCACGCCTTTTAACATCTGCTTTTCCCAATTTGATTTCATATTGTTCTTCTGGGACCAAGCGTCCTTTCGTGCCGTAGAGAGCCTTGTGCTCGAAGAAGGCTACGATGTTGTTCTCTCGAAGTGAGGTCGTAAGAAGACCTTTGGCATCGTACGGTGTTGAAGGGACGACAACTTTGATCCCTGGCATATGAGCAAATACTGAGTACAGCGCCTGAGAATGGGTAGCTCCGAACGACATGCCCCCACCATAAGCGATTCTCATTAGGAGAGGGACTTCTGCCTGTCCGCCAAACATGTATCTTAGCTTCGCGCCCTGATTCGCTATCTGATCCATACACACTCCATAAAAGTCGCTGAACATCAGTTCTACGACAGGATGAAAACCTGCCACAGCTGCCATTATGCCAGCACCGAAGAACGCCGCTTCTGAGATTGGTGTATCCCGCACACGCTCCGGGCCAAATTTGTCCAGAAACTTCTCCTTCGGCGTAACTGCGAAAGGACCACCGCCATAGAACACACGTACGTCCTCCCCCATGAGGAAGATCTTGGAATTCTTGGCCATCTCTTGGGCCAAGGCTTCGCCAATTGCTTGACGATAGGTTAGCTCACGATTCTGTTGTTTTGCTTGGTCAATAGCAGTCGTCTGTGAAGACATCCTTCATAGCCTCCTTCTCGCTCGTAAATGCGCTTTTCTCCGCGAATTGAATGGCGTTCGAGATAGCTGCTTCCACCTCTACGTTGATAGACTCCAACTCCTTTTCTGTTGCCACTTGTGATTTGACCAGATACTCTCGGAAGTTCAGGATCGGGTCTCGTTTTCTCCACTGCTCCACTTCGTCTTTGCTCCTATAGGTATGCCAAGTATCACCCTCTTCATGACCTTCGTATCTGTAGGTTACACATTCAAGCAGACTCGGGCCGTCTCCGCGCCTAGCTCTTTCAACCGCTTTCTTCACGCCTTCGTAAACTGCAAGGACATTCATTCCATCACGAGTGTCAGATGGAATTGCGTACGATATTCCTCGTTTTGCCACACTTCCGCCTGCGACTGCATAGCTTGCCGCGGTGGATTCGGCGTATTGATTGTTCTCGCAAATGAACACTACTGGGAGTTTCCAGATCGACGCGAGATTCATCGACTCATGAGTGCTGCCTTGGTTTGCTGCGCCATCGCCGAAGAAAGCCAACGTTACGCCGTCATCCCTGCTGAGTTTTGATGCTAGACCAGCTCCGACAGCAAGTGGTAGTCCAGCCGCTACCACCGGTTGGGCGAAGACGTGCAGTTTCATGTCTGCCATGTGCATTGAGCCTCCCTTTCCTTTGCATAGACCTGTTTCCTTACCATATAATTCAGCCATCATCTTGTTCACGTCTACTCCGCGGGCGATTAGATGACCGTGTCCCCGGTGAGTGCTCATAACGTAGTCGTTCGGTCCAACATTTGAGATTGCTCCGACCGCGACGGCTTCTTCCCCAACATAGAGGTGGAGAGCACCAATTATGATAGCTCTCGCGAAGAGATCTTTGATCGTATACTCAAATCTACGGATGAGTTGCATGCGACGATACATGTCAATGAGTCTATCGCGCGAAAGATCTGGACTTTCAATGGACTTCAAATCTCCACCTCAAGCCTAGTGAGACAATATGTGTTATATTCGTTCCGACACAAGTTCATGATTGCCATATGAACTTAAAACCATTGATGCCTCTCATGAGGCATTGGTGTAATGGCTTCGAGACTTTTCAGCGGAATGCAGATTTGTGCGTGTTCAATTCGAGATGAAGGAGCTCAAACAGCCGTAGATATCATGGTAGATAAGGGGAAGGTCGGAACCATCTATGCCACGACCAATCTTCCTGCAGAAAGGCATCCAGATTCTATTGGAGAATTCCCACACAATCCAGTGAGGAAATACTACTACACTCAAGGCGGGCTATACTTTGACCCTCACGCTCATCATTATAGAAATAAGAAATTCAAGTTCGCGAAGACGCCAGAGGATGGTTTGAGGGATTCCGACGTAATAAAGGAGATTGTTCAGGTGGCCAGAGCCAAGGGGGTAAGAATCCTGCCCTGGGTCATTGCACTTCACGATGACGTACTTGCTGGATTGAATCAACAATATGCAATGATCGATTTCTTGGGAAGGCCCATCCGTGGATGGTTGTGTCCCAGCAACCCAGAAGTTGAAAGTTTTCTCTCAGATATGGTGGAGGATCTACTGTCTAATTATGACATTCAAGGAATCTTCTTGGATCTCATAAGATTTCCCGAATGGGGCGGCATAGAGGGAGGGCTGGGTGCAGCCCTATCATGCTTCTGTCCGAGATGTACCGCAAAGGCGAAGTGTTTAGGTCTGGATCTCGAGAAAGTCAGGCGACGATTCAGATACATTGTCTCGGGACTAGGAGATACTGTGAACAGCTTTCTTACTCTCAGAAGAGGCTACTTGGACTTGACTAGACTGATAATCGACGAGCCCGAAGTCGCTGAGTGGATAAGATTCAGACAGAGAATAATAACCGAGCTAGTGGAGCGTATACACCGCACCGTGAAGAACACGAAACCTTCAGCTGAACTAGCTCTCGACATATGGCCCCCATCCTATTCGTGGTTGTTAGGACAGAATTACGAGAAGCTCTCAGAGCACTGTGATTCAATAAAGTACTTCACCTATCAAAAGCTAGGTGGAGGCGTAGATATCTCGGCAGTTCTGGACAAGTTTCTGAAGTTTGATCACAGAATAACTGCCAATGAACTGCTTGATCTTTTTTATCGCATGTTCGGCTTCAGAGGACCGACAGATCTGCAAGAACTGAAACTGAAAGGGCTGTCCGTCGATTTGGTGGCAAATGAAACGGCAAAGGCGGTGAGCGAAGTTGGAGGCAAGGCAAGAGTGTACGCAGGGATACAGATTTGGAATGTCACCAAGGATGAGATAAGAGAAGCGATGACTGGTGCAATTCGAGCAGGTGCAGAAGGCTTCGTATATCTCGGCTACGATTGGGCCACTCTAGAAAACATTGAAGCGGTTGGAGAAATAGTTGATGAAATCACATGACAATAACTCATCGACCAGAATAACAGATACTTCTCCTGTATAGTCGGCCGAGGCTCTATCGCCTATCTCGTACCCCTACCAGCGTGGCCGAGGATATCCTCCGGTCCAGAGATTGGACCTCCTACCAGGTCGTTAAGTTCGAGCGTTCTAACGCAGAACATCCGTGGTTATTAGGCTACAGGGAGGCATCCGAGTTCATAGCTAAGAACGGTAGGCTTCTCGTCACCTTTGCTGAGCTCACCCTTCAGGGCTTACGGGTACCCTACACCACCAAGCGCGTCACGACGAACTAGCGCAAGCTAGTTCCTGCTGTACGGAACAATACCCGAATAGCTACCGAAGTGTGTCGGTAGCCGGTAGGGTCGTGCGTCCGCACCCGTAAGGGTCGGACTCCCAGAGATAATGTCCCAGACTGGCGGGTCTTTATTTCCTGAGCAGGGGCCTGTTAGGAGCTCTGGTGGAGGCAGCCGATAAGAACCCAATCCAGGGATTCGAGGCGGCGTTCTAAGGACAGGCATGGCAACGAATTAGAAACCCACAACGGATAGTGAGGGTGCCATGCGAGGACGCTGGAATAGTGCCTGTGTAAAACCGCTGCGAGGAGAATCGATGACACGTGGCGGGGCGCGCATGGTATGGAGAGCCACCACATTTGTGTTGGTGGAAATGTGGGAAATCGTCTCCAGTAAGAATGGAGGCGAGAAGCGTTCGACGTAACGCGACTCTCCCAGTGACCGGTGGGTGCCTAAACCTGTCCGTAGTAGTGTTCCGTATGGAACGTGAGACCCAGACTCATCTGCCGTCATATTTGACGGATAGGATAGCTGTGTCTGATTTGGTGAGTCTGGTTCGCAGGGGTCATAGTACCCGATAAGGCAGCTAATGACTGCCCCATTTTGTTGGGGAAGGATCCCAGTCCTATAATCCGAAAACGAACTTTGAGAGAGACCTCAACTGCGGATTAAAATCCGCTGGTAAGATGCGAGAATATTAGGCACGTAAAATCAGCTTCTCTGGCGACGGAGAAGCCGCGGCTCTTCGGAGCCTAGGTAGTGCCGTCCTCGCACCGATGAGGCCTAGCTATGCAGTAATGCATAGCTCCGTGCTCCCAATATCGTAGTGGACGGACTATAGGAGGGAGAGCCCGGTGACGGGAAACTGTCACGCCGGGTTCGGGGGGGAGGGTGCGTGGTTTACCTGCCCAAGCAATTGGGAAAGGCAGCGCACCCTTACCTGTATCCAGATAGAACGACTCATGGGTGAGATAGCCAAACGCTGCAGACACAGATGGGCTCACTGGAGTGACGAAGGGCTCAAGAATATCCTAACCCTCATCCTGGTCCACTACACGAACCCAACTCTGTACGAGGAGTACTGGCAAAACTATATCCATCAGGACTCGATCAAGACAACGCTACTCACAACGCAGATCTAGCTCACAACTGGACAGCAGCAAGCTTTTCGTGTAGTGCAAGTGACACAGTTTCTTCGTGAGACTAGAGTGCTGATGGAAACTCGTATTTCTCGCGAAACCTAGTCTCTGAGATGGTTTGGCGATGTCGTGTCGCCCGGAGTCTCTCTTGGTTGAACTGGAACGGGCGATACCTAGGCGTCCGTTTGTTCCGACGGTTGTTGAAGTTGCCGGAGCCGCGACCTGCCCGGGCGGCGCTCTTCTTAAACTGATCTACGGCGCGTCTGGAGAATAGAACCCAGGATTTGCTAATCGATTGTGTGAGCCTGAGGATCCTCGTGTCAAACGTCAGAGTGCCATGATGATAGGGACGCGGTTGAGGAGAAGCAGCAGGAACCGAATTGACCCCGAAATTACTGCATTGCGCAAACCTTTTGGGGCGAGTATGATGCGGGCAGCCATTTCCGGTTCCCCAGGCGAACTGTCGCGTTGTTCAAGAGTGCCGTGAAGAGAAGGGGTGGATGGCTATGTCATGGGATTTCCGCGCGGAAACTAGAAGGGCTTCGGTTGGGACTCCACTATCATCTTGCTTGGGTGGGAGGAGGTAGATGCTATTCCGGTCCAGCGGCAGCTCCGGAAGATCACATTGATTTCCATGCTCTGCTTCTCACGCATGGGTTTGATTCAGAGGAAGGTGTGAACTATGCTTAAATGGGCAAGAATCTGCGGACTCTAGTCGGTGTTCTGCTCGAGGGCTACTGGGCCGTCCGCTCCAATATTTCTTGGCAAATCCAGAGCCTTATCCTCTTTAACCCGCACCCCGCACCCCAACTCGCTCTAGAACCTCCAATTAATCAGGGCCATAGGGAGCTTGTATCCTACAAATTTCTGTACAATGTCGAGATCATTAGATGCGAGACGCAGTGGGCTGTTGGGCGCCAGTCCGAGGATAATTGGTTTCTTCTGAAGTTCATCCATTCCCCCTACGACTGCGGCTCCCATTCTGATGATGTACTCCGCCTGGTTGCCGTCTCCGGGGGAGACCCAATGCGGTTTGGTCGTGTTGCATATCATTGCTTTTCCAGAGAGTGGGGAGAGTGTCGGCGCAAAAAAAGGGGCTTTCGAATCAGCAGCCTGAGAGAAGACATAAATTCTGTGGGACTGTGTTGGGTGACCGAATGATTATGGCATTCAAGCTAGGCTACCAAACAGCAGGACTCTATCCTCCGCAAGTCATGGTTGAACGTTGCAGGTTGATGGAGAAGGCTGGTCTCGACATCATCTGGTGGCCCGACCACTTCCATCCTTGGTTTCATTCAGGAGCCCAAGAGGCGCAAGCGTGGGTGGTTATGGCCGCAGGGGCCGCTAGAACAAGCAGAATTTCATTCGGCACGGCAGTGACAACTCCAATCCTCCGCTACCACCCTGCCATAGTCGCTCAAACATTCGCAACACTCGGCGCCATGTTCCCTGAACGGGTTCTTCTAGGCCTAGCAACTGGTGAAGCCATGAACGAAATCCCTCTTGGATACAAATGGCCTTCATTCAAGGAGAGAGCGGAACGGCTAGAGGAAGCTGTCAGAATCATAAGGCTCCTATGGTCTGAGGACTTTGCAAGTTTTGAAGGAAAATACTATCGGTTGCACAAGGCCAACCTCTACACTCGACCCAAGCCTCCTATCCCACTCTACGTCGCTGCGAACGGCCCGACAGTCGCGAAGATCGCGGGAAGATACGCCGACGGGTTCATCACACCCATGATGGATCCTGATCTTGTTCGAAACGTGCTCTTTCCTGCTTTGCGGGAGGGCGCAAAAGAGAAAGGCCGTGACCCATCGATGATTGAAACTGTAATGGAGTTAAGCACATACTATGATCAAGATCACAAGAGGGCACTCGAATATGCGAGAAAATGGGGGGCAGCGACTCTCGGAGCGTTGTTCTTCAAACTATCGATCTACGATCCCAGAGACATCGAGGAGCTCGGTAAGAATGTCTCAGATGAAGCACTCATGAGGAATTTCATAGTAAGCTCAGAACCCGAACCCTACATCAAATCAATCGAGAATGTCGTCAAAATGGGGTTTACCCAGGCATATTTCTCCGGGACAACCGCAGACGAACCCGGTTTCCTTGAATTCCTCGGAAAACATGTGATCCCATACATCAAGTCAACCTACATGAACCGATGAGCAAAAGTCAGCACGAGCTTCCAGAGTGAAGTCGGGCTTGGTCGAAACGGTTGAATGGAATAGGAATCTGCGTCTTTCAGTGAAGAGGAAGCAAAACGACTTTCAGAGATGCTGCTGAGAGAGGACGCATTGCGAGTGCTTAGAGATCTGAAGGTGCGCGAATCGAAATAGGGCGCCCGCCGAGTCGATCATTTAGCATTCCGTTCTGCGAGTATATACCCGATAGTCCTAGTTCCATTGATAATGGGCTGTCAATGGGCTTTCGAGACTCTCGTTTCCCGAAATAATTTCACTACCCGCAATAGGCGGTTCATGGTCAAGCTGAATGAGCGGAAGATACGTTGGATCATCCATGAGAAGCTGAGGGGGAGGGGTGCAGGCGAGATAGCGCTGATCCAACGAGTCTCCCACAGGCGGGTCGAACAGATCTGGCAAGCATACAAGCAGACAGGCGTAGCTCCAACACTCAAGACGCCAGGCAAGCCCAAAGGAGCACCTGTCCGCCTACACGAAGCCGCCCTCGTCTTGAAGGTCTACGATGAACTCAAGGTTAACGCCTTAACCCTAGAACGCGTACTCAGAGACGTCTACCAAGTCGAGCTGCCACACAACAGGATCCACATGATCCTGAAAGAAGCGGGTAGAGCCATGCCTCAACCGAACAAGCAGAAGAGACGCAAGTGGGTCCGCTACGAGCGGACGCACAGCATGAGCCTGTGGCATATGGATTGGAAGCAACTCTCAGACGGCCGCTGGTGGATCGCAGCCGAAGATGACGCCTCAAGACTGATCGTAGGCTACGGCGTATTCCAAGACCCCACAGCCGAGAATACGATCCAAGTCCTGAAGCACGCCATAGCCAAGTACGGATACCCACGTGAGATCCTAACCGACCGAGGAAGCCAATTCTACGCGAATGAAGGTGAACGACGCGAGAAAGGCATCAGCCAATTCGAAGCCTTCCTAGCTGAGAATGGAATCAAGCACATCCTATGCCGCGTCAACCATCCACAGCGGGTATGAAAATCTAACAATACCGCTTCCGTTATTCGTCATTATGGTCTTGGGTCCGGGCGGCCGTCGTTTGTTTTGGGCTCAGTGCCCGTTCCACAGCGTGGCTGCCTCAACGACCG
>Ga0315280_10008106_pt1 | contig 13866 bp, 9 predicted proteins | sample YL17G06_40_MG_FD_203697 | JGI IMG/M metagenome (GOLD analysis project Ga0315280, IMG submission 203697) | Sediment microbial communities from Yellowstone Lake, YNP, Wyoming, USA - YL17G06_40 | ecosystem: Environmental > Aquatic > Freshwater > Lake > Sediment | place: USA: Wyoming | collected...
AGCAACCAGGCTTGATTGGGATCGTAAGACTGAAATTTCATCGCGGGCCTCCTCACCCCGCCATTATACTCAAGCGTCAAGCCCTAGTTGTCACACAGACTCCCGTGGGGGAGAGGGGCCGGGGGTGAGGGGGAAAGGATGCGCACGTGCGCGGCGGCTCGAAGATTTAAAGCCGCAGACCCTGAAAACGGGGGTTGCGCCACCCACGCTTGTCAGATCGTGGGTAGCGGGTTGAGGTCTTCAGGTTCGAGGTTGCCTGACTCGAGTCGTTTCCGGCGGCGAGCATCGGCCTCAAGTCCGTCCCTGATCACATAGAGCAGGACCTCTGCGTTGCTGGGTGGACCCACAAGGCTCCCATACGCCACTGTGGAACGTAGATAGTGCAACTCGACAGTGTTGAGCAGTTCAGCGATTGAATCAATGGCCTCTCCAACCGCCCGACGACTCGCCGGCGCGAGAGGGCCTATATTCTTGTTCAGAGCGAGAAGGAGGTCCCGGTGGGCTATTTGTCGATTCCGCCAATCGTGGGCGAACTTGCACTTCGCGATACACGTCTTGAGAAGCTCCTTAACGCAGGGCTGAATTTTCGCGTCAACGATTGGCGGCAATCGCTGGAGAGAGAAATTGTCCTTGCCCGCAGACCTTGGCGGATCAGTAAGGCGGGCGATGTGAAGAAGAATATCTTCCCAGAGAGAGTCTTGGACAATCCGAAAGAACAAGGCAGCCGCAGCGTTGAGAAGGTCGATGCGCTCAGGCTTGCTGCCAAAGAGCGTGACGTACTCTCCCCACTTTGAGTGCAGCCAGGCGCACTCGTTCCACAACAGATAAAAGAGCCTCCCCGGCTCGGGACCCATCGCCTCGACGTACTGTTGTTCGACCTGCTCTGGCGTGCTATGTCTGGACATTGTAGGTAGCAGATGGCCCAGAGTTATTCTCTAACTCCTCTACATGGCGATACCTAAAAGAGGCCCTCCTGCTCGGTCTTGGTCTTCCGCTCGGCTTTGGCGAAGGTTTCAACACGGTGGGTGGGATATTCGAGCTTCTTGCCCGCCAGCAGTTCCGCGATGGTGAGAAGTTGCAGGCGGGGGTAGCGGCCCGGAAAATCTTTTGACTCGTAGAAGCCCGTGGCGGCGGCTTCCGTCAGCATGGGCTTGGTGGGCTCGCGCAGGGTAATGAGCGCGCCGATGGCGGCCTTCTCGCGCTCCAGCACGCCTTTCAGATCGCGGACGTGGTTCACGCCCACGTAGCCGCTCTTCACCTGCACGATCACCTGCTTGGCCTGGCCGCTCTTGTCGTCGAAAAAGTTGATGTAGCCGTCGATGCCGGTGTCCGCGCCCTTCTTGTGATCCTTGGCGGGCCGGGCATTCACCAGGTCCACCGCCCACCACTCGAACTGATGCGGGCTGATTTCTTTGAGCGCCTCAGCGCCCTGCACGTCCGTCGGCGCGCCGATGATTTCATAGGGACTGAGGTCGTCAGGGAAGTGATCGCGCAAGCGGCGCTGCACAAGGTTGATGGCAAGATACGTGATGTCGATGCCAATCCAGCGGCGCTTGAGCCTTTCCGCGACGGCGATGGCTGTGCCACAGCCGCAGAAGGGATCGAGCACCAGATCGCCCTCGTTGCTGCTCGCTTTGATGATGCGTTCCAGCAAAGCCTCGGGCTTCTGCGTTGGGTAGCCGAGACGCTCTTGGGCGGCAGCGTTGATTGGTTCTATGTCACTCCAAACGTCGTGGATGGCAATGCCAGGCAGATCCTCGATGTAAGTCTTAAGGCGCGGCGCTCCGCGTTGGGAGAAGATGATTCGCCCCTCTCTCAAGAGACGATCGATGCCGTCCTGGTCAAACATCCAGTGCCTTCCTGTTGGCGGGTGGATCGACTTGCCCTCGAAGCTTCGTGGTGGTCCTTGGCCCGCGCCGCTAAGATCGGAAACTCGAAATAGCCTGCCGTCATCATCCTTCATCAAATCATGCCCCCTTATCCCCTCGCTAGGGTGAGGGCTGACCGGGGGATTCCAAGTGGAACGATTGCTCCTCGTGTAGAAGAATACGATGTCGTGCACTCGCCCGAATTGCAGAACGCCTTTTCTGCCAGAGGTCCTTTTCCACACTACTTCGTTCCTGAAGTTTTCGGCTCCGAAAACGGCGTCAAGCACGAGCTTCAGATAGTGGCTTGCTGTTGGGTCGCAGTGCAGATAAATGCTGCCGGTGGGCTTGAGCACGCGGTGCAATTCCACCAGCCGAATCGCCATCATCACCAGATAGGCCATCATGTCGTTGCGGCCGAGAAACGCCAGCAGGGCCTGCATGAGGTCGGCGAGCTTGCGCGGGCCGCTGGTGACGATCTCCTTATAGACGGCCTCGGACTCTAGGCCCCACTGCCAAGTGTCTTCAAAGGCGGTGATCTGCGCGGCGGACTCTTCGCCGCTCTTTTCCTTGAAGAGCACGTTGTAGGTGGCGCTGGAGTTGAAGGGCGGGTCGAGATAGATAAGGTCTACGCTCGCGTCGCCGACATAATCACGGAGGATTTTGAGGTTGTCGCCGAAATAAAGCTTGTTCATGCTGTCCACTTTTCCGAGAGCATAGCACAGCCAGCGCGTATTAGATAGCGCCACCCTGCGCTTTACCGGGGTGCTGAAAAACCCAATTCGGTGTGCGGAAGGGCGGGACTTCAGTTGTGTCGAAAGCTACCCCCTCACCCGGCCCCGTCCCGCTCTGCGGGAGGCCGCCCTCTTCCCCAAGGGAGTTTGTGTGAAAACTGAGCAAATGAGAGCGGCTCTGCCGCCCCGCTGTGCGGAAAGCCTCCGGCTTTCCGCGAGCGGGGCTGTTAACTTTAATGATTTCAGGAGGGCTTTTGTGCGGAAAGGCCAAGCCTTTCCGCACAGCAGGCGGCGGAGCCGCGGAGACTCGACTTTTCACACACACTCCCAAGGGGACGAGGGCAAAAAAGAACCTGAACTAACTCTCCCCTCGTCCCGCCATGCGGGAAGAGGGGCTGGGAGTGAGGGGGTGGCAGCCTGCGACGTGCTCGCCTACCGAAGAAAGAGTTTGCGGGGTGCCTAGAAGTCTTTCGTCCAGCGGATCATCAGCAAGTTGGCGCCAAAGTTGTTGCCGCTGATAATCTCCTCGAGGTAGTAAGTGCGCTGCAGATCGACGGAGAGGCGGCCCGCCTTGGGGAAGTCATAATAGATGCTGCCCGTGGCCATCGGCCAAGTCAGGGGGCCGAAGTAGGGCGGCTCGCCGCTGATGGTGCCGGCGCCGGTGGTGCGGACGAAGTTGCCGGTGAAGTTGATGCCGAAGTTGCGGGTGGGTTTCACCGCGAGGCCCGCCTGCCAGACGCGGTTGACCGTCTGGTCGCGCCAAGCGGCGGTGAGGGGCGCGGTACCGCGCACGAAGGTCACGGAAGCCTGGGCAAAGAAGCTGTCGTAGCTTAGCCCGCCGAAGACGGAGAACCGGTCCGTAAAGGCGTAGGTCACCGTGATGGCGTTCAGCCGGACACTGTTCCGAAAGTCCGTATCCAGGAACTTGCGGCTGCGTACCACCAGATTGTCTTCGAAGGAGAGTCTATCGGTCGGCTTGAAGCGGAAGACAAAACGCGAGCCTAGGTCGGTATGTGGGCTGATGCGCGTGTAGGAGGCGCCGTTGGTGATGCTCTGGAAGTCACCGCGCACGCTGAAGATCTTGGACGGCCGGTAGTAGACGCTGACATTCGGCCAGACACTCTTGATTTGCTTGGTGCGCACGGGATCAACCTCGCCGTCTTCCAGCATCTCGATGTCGCGCTTCAGGTAACGGATGCCCGGGCGGAAGATGAGCGAACGGGTGGGAATGAACTCCATATTCAGGTCCACCTGGTGCATGCCCAGCCGCCACTGGTTTTCCGCCTCACCGCTCGCCGCGGTCGTTGGATTGGTCTGGCTTTGGAAGTCGGCCATGCTGTCCACTGTGAACCGTGAATAACGATAGTCCGCATGCAGGTTCCACCAGTCGGTAATCTTGAGGCTCATCCCCTGGTCCACCACGTGGGTCGGCTCAGTGAGCTGGGCGCGGCTGTTCCAGGCGACGCTGTAGGGGGCGACCTGGGAACCGGAGGAATTAGTGCGGGCGCTCCCTTCGAACGCTGCATCCAGGGTGGCCGGGCCCCGGTAGCGATAGAAGATGTAGCCGCCGCGCAGTTCCAGCCGATGGTTCACTTTGCCGCTATAGGAGAATTCGCTGAAGGGAGACTTGAGGCGGCGGAACTCCGACCAAGAGGCGTTGGTGACCTTCTCGTTGTTGGTTGGGGCTGAGTCGATGTTGATGCTGCGCTCGGGGGAAGTTACATTGGTCCAATTCAGTGCCTGCTCAAAGGTCTGGTACCCCGCCTTGTAATGGAAGTTCCAGTTGCGCACGGTGTAACTGAAGCCACCGGCAAAGCGGTTGGCAACCTCATTGAGCGGCGCCTCCACATAATAAGGGTTGGCACGGATGAAACCGGCCCAGATGCTGGATGACCCAAAGTAGTCGAGCGTGCGCGTGGTGAAATTCACCCCGTCGCGGCTGGCGCGGTTGTATTCAAAGTTGAAGCGGAGGTTGTTGCTGGCGTGCACGGTGAGATTGACCGAACCGAAGCGGCGGACGGTGGCCCAGTTGTGGTTGGTGGTCAGGTTGTGGTAGAGCGGCTGGCCCGTGGGCGCCGGGGGAATCACGCCGTCGTTGCGGTCCCGGTAGTAGTAACTCTGGCGGTAGCTGACGCGTAGGTCGTAAAGCTTGTCCTTGTGCACGGTCAGTTGCCCGCCGGGGAAAGGATCGCCACCCAGGCCACTCACGCTGAGCGAGTAACTGTCCGCGAAGGTCGAGGCGCCTTCCTGGGCGCGGCCCATGATGTTGAAGTCCGTCAGCCGGAAGCCTCTCCGCAGGTCGAAAAGCTCGATGAATCTGGGCTCGTATCCCTTGATGCAGGTAAAGCGGTAGCCGGCGGTCACCGACCCCTGGGTTTCAAAGCCGCCCACGGTGATCGGTTTGGGCTCGTCTTCGGCCCGCAAGGCCAAGCTGAATGCTATCAGGGCAACGCCGCCAAAAATCAGGATGCAGGATTGCCGTCTCATGGGGTCTCCCTTATTGCAACAAGAATTCGTTCACGTTTGAGCCGTGAATGGCGGCGTGGCAACGGGTGCACTCACCGCGCGTTGCCCAACTCAGCCGACTGTGAGGTACATTGGCGGCAAACGGATCCACGTGGCACTCCAGACAGAGGAAGCGGTCCTCGCGACGGACCAGCAGTTGGCGCGAGACGCTGCCGTGTGGGTTATGACAGATCGTGCAGCCTTCCACTTTGATCGCCGCGTGCTCGTAAACGTAAGGGCCGCGCTTCTCCATGTGGCAGGAAATACAGGCCTCCCAGTTCGTCTTCCGCAACATCGGCCGGTTGTGGGTGCCGTGGGGGCTGTGGCAGTCCGTGCACTTCATCAGGCCTTCCGGCACGCGATGGTGGGCGGGCAGCGCGAACTGCGCCTGGATGGTCCGATGACAGGTGAAGCAGAGATCCGGCTGCGTCTTCTTGAGCAGACTCTGCGTGAGCCAGCGGTTCTCTTCCGTCAGCTTGGGCGCCGAGAAGAACTGCGCTTGGGCCAGCGAGGGCTCCACGCGCTCGCGCTTGGCCGTCCGCTCGAGCAGGTGCGCCGAGTGACACTGCTCGCAGGAAACTCCTTGCAGCTTGTGCTCGGAGTGACTGAATTGCTCTTGATCTTTGCTGGTGCTGTGGCAGGTCATGCAGCGCGCGGCATTCTCCTCCGGCTTGCCCTGAAATCTGAAGATGAGCTTCTTGCCTGCCTCGATTTTGGCGGCGTCGCCCCCCGCGTCCATCTGCGCGTCCGCGTGCGCTTTGCCCGGGCCATGGCAGGACTCGCAGCCCGTACCATACTTCGCCCCGGCGACGGCGGCATGCGCATGGACGGTCTTGGCAAACTGCTTGGCCTCGTTGGCGTGGCAGCCTGCACAGGTGTCTTGACCAATGAAGTCGCTCTCTTTCCCAGCGGGCGCCTTCCATGCGACCGAGGAAGGCTCATTGGCCGCGGGCTGCTTCTGGGCCAAAACCCCGGCGGATACGAGAATCAGAGCGATAGCAGGAGCACACAGCCATATCCAGCGGCTGAACTTTCCGAAAGCAATTCCCATTTGGAAACCCCCTGCCATTATCTATACAGAAAGAGAAATAACAACCACCACGCGCATGCACAGCAAATGCAATACCAACTAGTCAAGAGACTTGTCGGTTGGGATCGATGGCCGTGCATTTACCCCGGCGGATGTGCAGGAACCCGGGCAAGAGTGTCCCCGGACTGCGCGAAATGACCACTCATTTTAGACCGGCGCAGAATCTTTCTCGGTGAGGAAAGCTTTTTTTCGGACCCGTTTCTCTCGTTTGCCGCATTGTGCTACACGACCTTCCGTGGGTGCCTCAAGCCGATGCGATTGCCTCGCCAACTCTGAAAGATCATCTCTTATCAGCAAGATAATAAAAGGCTTATGCAATCTGACGCCCCCGCGCTATCCTTCTCGAGCAGTGAGTCAAGGCAAAACTCGGCCGCTCGGCTGGAAGATCAACCCGATCGAGCTCCATCAATGCATCGGAAACCTCCATCTTTAATCTGAGGGGGGTAGCAGACGGATACCGTCCCCTTTTACCCGCAGGGATGGCGTAAGAGCATCAATGCAACACACGAAGCGGATGTTGAAGCCGGAGTATATGTAACCTCATCCGAATGACTTGTACAGACAAGTTGTCACATTAAAATTTTCAACTGAGGGATTTCACATCACTTTTCGAGCAAAATCGAAGACGTTGTGTCATATAGTGCGTGAGTTTACGCACCTTGTTATCTTGCCGATTTACAGGTGCTATCCAGATAAAATCGGACCTAAAGACCCTTGCGCGCTGAGACGAACCTCCCCTCAGTACCTGACCCCCACGGATGATCTTTCAAAAATAGGAGTCTTGCTTTTGAAAATGGAACGATTGTGCAGCTTGACGCGTTGACACTCGGAGGCTGACAGATCCAAAGACAACTGGCCGCCCTGGCTGGAGATCTCGCTCGATGGGCAGGCAGCCGTTAGACTCAATCGGCAACAGAAAACTCGAGCTTATTCCCCGAGCGGTCGATGCGGTCCAGGCGCACGCGCAGTCGGTCGCCCAGGCAGAAGGTCCGACCAGAACGCTGGCCAATAATGGCGCGGTAGCGCTCGCGGTAGATATACCGATCATCGCCGAGGCTCTCCAGCGGCACGAAGCCCTCGACGAAGAGGTCTGTCAGCTCCACGAAGAAGCCGTATTTCGTCAGGGTGATGAGCAGCGCGTCAAACTCGTCGCCCAGGTGCTGCGCCATGAACGCGACCTTCTTCCACTCGATCAACTCGCGTTCGGCATCGGCCGCGCGCCGCTCCGCCTCCGAAGTCTCAAGCCCCAGCGCATGCAACTCCGCCGGCGGTACGCAAGCGCCACCGGATGCCTGGGCCAAGTCTGCCGTCGAACTGTCGCGGCGCCCTCTCGGCGGGGAACTGGCGTGCCGGTCGCCGATTCCCACCGCAGTCGCAGCCCCGCGTGATGGGCTAAACTCCGCCGCTCCGGGACGCACCCGCACAGACCCACCCTCCTGCGCCAGCGCCGCTTTCAGAATCCGGTGGACGATCAGGTCCGGATAGCGGCGAATGGGCGAGGTGAAATGCGTGTACGTGGCGGCCGCGAGGGCGAAGTGGCCGACGTTCTCTTCGGAATAGCGCGCCTGCTTAAGGGAGCGTAGCATGAGGAAGGAAAGGATGCGCTCCTCGGGTTTACCTTCCAGCCGTTGGGTCAGCCGCTGGTAGTGGCGCGGCGTTATCTTCAGGTCACCGAGTTCCAGGTGTTCCGGCAAGCGGTGCCGCTCGTCGCGTTCGTAGTGGGCCCGCACTCGCACGCGGCGCGCCGCTGGCAGCTCGATACCGAGTGAATAGCCGAAGCTCGCGGCGATCTCCTCGAATTCGAGCACCTTCTTCGGGTCGGGTTTCTCATGTACGCGGAAGAGCGAAGGAATGCCTTTCCGCTCGAGGTAACTTGCCACCGATTCGTTGGCAGCGAGCATAAATTCCTCGATGAGGCGGTGCGCCGGGTTGCGTTCGGAGCGGGCGATGCCGACCATCCGGCCGCGTTCATCGAACTCGATGACCGGCTCCGGCAGGTCGAAGTCGATCGAGCCGCGCCCCTCGCGGCGGGCGTTGAGGATCGTGGCCAGTTCCGCCATGAGTTTGAAGTTCTCGACGAGTGGACGGTAGCGGCGGCACGCGGAGGTCTCGCCTGCCAAGATGTCGCGCACGGCGGTGTAAGTCATGCGCTCGGCGCTGCGGATAATGCCGGGGACGAGCTCATATTCGACGATGCGGCCTTGGCTGTCGATTTCCATCAGGACGGACAGCGCCAGGCGGTCCGCGTGGGGATTCAGGCTGCAGATGCCGTTCGAGAGCTCGAGCGGCAGCATGGGCACGGCGCGGTCGGGGAAATAGACCGAGGTGCCGCGCAAGCGCGCCTCGCGGTCGAGCGGCGTGCCGGAACTCACGTAGTGCGCCACATCGGCGATATGCACGTGGAGCAGGTAGTTGTCCCCGCGCAGACGCTCGACGTAAACCGCGTCGTCAAAATCCTTGGCTGTTTCACCATCGATCGTCACGATGGGCAACGCGCGGAAGTCGCGGCGTCCCGCGCGGTCGGCTTCCGAGAGGAACTGCGGCGTGGCACTCGCGGCCGCCAACGCTTCCGCGGGAAAGCGGTGGGGCAGATGAAACTTGCGAATGATGATTTCGACATCCACCCCGAAGTCGTCGCGCTGGCCCAACACTTCCACCACGCGCCCGCGCGGCGGCTTGCCGGGACCGGGGAATTCCGTCAGCTCGACGTCCACGATGCGGTGATCCAGGGCGCGGACGTCGCGGGTCCCGGTGGCGGCTGGCCGCGTCTGCTTGCCCGCCGATTCACCGCCGAATTGCCGGTCTCGGCTCGCGGCCTCCGGCCCGCGCGCGGGCCACTCCTGACCGCGCGGAATCACAATCTCGAACGGAAGCCGATGGTCGAAGGGCAGGACGTAGTTGTACCGCTGCCCGCAGCGGAACTCGCCCACCACGGTCTCTTGCGCGTGCTCGATCACGCGCAGGATGCGGCCTTCGAGCCGCCCTTCGCCGCGACCCCGCAGCACGCGCACCTCGACCCGGTCGCCGTGCATCGCCGCGCCCATGCCATCCGGGGGGACGAAGATGTCCAGGTCTGTCTCCGCCAGCCGCACCTCCGGCACCACAAAACCGAAACCGTCGCGGTGGCCGATCAGCCGGCCCCGTACTACATTGTGACTCTCGGTAGTGCGCGGGCGCGGCTCCGGCGCAGCGCCCCGCGGGACCGCCACGGCCGCGGCATGTCGGTCCTTGTGCACCAGAGCATAGTGGTTTTTCTTCAGGTAAACCATGCGGTTGGCGCGCGCGAGCCCCTTAAGGGCTTGCCTTAATTCTCGGGCTTGGCTCGAGCGGAGCCCGAGCCGGACCACCAGCTCACGCAGCCGGAAACTCTTCTCCGGGTTCTCTTCAAAGAGCTTCAGGATGTCGGCATCGGAAGGGAACTCGCGCATGCGTCCCTAGCTTACCACTAGATCGGCACGTAGCGCCGCCCGGAACCTGTCCCGGCTTTGCCGGGAGGTCGGCACCTGCCGGGCTGAAGAGTCTGTGCAAAAACCTGTTCTCTATTGCGCCGGTGCCGCCCCGCCGTGCGGAAAGGCTAAGCTGACGGCAAGCACTGCTTGCCTCCGCACAACAGGCCGCATTGCCGCTTAGGCATTGGCCGTTTTCACATAGAGTCTGGAGCCCGGCGCTATGCATATCAGGACAATTCCGACGGTGAGATGGGCTTGCGCGAAGGAACCGTTCCGCCCTATACTTGGCAATTGCCTCAAGCTTCAGCGCATCCGGTAATGGGGAGTGCGAGGCGACGTTCGGGCCTGTAGCTCAGGTGGCTAGAGCGCACCCCTGATAAGGGTGAGGTCGGTAGTTCAACTCTACCCAGGCCCACCAGACAGTTCGACGAATTGGTGATCCCCCTCCAATAACTTCATTCCCGTTTGGCTACGCTCTTGGTGTGTACCTCCCTCATTGTGGCCTGTCGTGTAGCATTCGCAGCAGGAACCAGGCGCCGGCGACCCGCGGCGAGCATGGCTCCGCATAACTATTCATCACGTGTGCGCTGAGAGAATTCATTGACAACATCCTGCGGAAAACGTTACAAGCTGGGTGTGCGGAGAAACCGGACCGCCGGAATCGATTACGCTGGACTGAAATCGCGGAGGAATCTTTGAGACTTCATTTAATCTTACGCCACCGTGCACTCGCTCTTGTTCTCGGCTCGCTGCCACTGGCGGGAATCCTGCTCTGGGCGCAGCAGCCAAAACCGCAGGCGAGAGCTACCAGCGGCCGGGCGCTTCCGGCTCTTTGGCGGTCCAACACCACCGGCAAGGAATACCGAGTGCAGGTGGATAAAGATCGCTTCTACGCCGAGTGGGTGAACGTTCCGCCCGAGAGCGTGAAGCACGGAGCCTTCATTCGTAGCGAGTGCCACCGTGTGGGCTCGAAGTGGATCGGCACTTCAAGCGTGCGTCTGCCCTGCACGGTGGGCGAAGGCGCAAAGGAGCACATCGGCAACACCTGCCGCCTGCAACTGCGAATCGAAATTGATTCCATCGGGCCGGACCGAATTGTGGGACACGGTGAGACGTTGAGGCGATTCGACTGCCAGAGTTGCCGGGTCGATGAAGCGGGTTGGGGCGAATTCGTGTGGGTGCCGAAGAAACCGCGGGCCGGCGGGCGGGCTCGCTAAGATCGAATCTCAGAAGTTCGCTTGATTATTCGTCAGGGCATGGCTTCAGCCATGCCGGAGGTACCCCTGCCAATTCTCACTCCGCGGCTCTGGCGGCCCCGTTTGGCGGGGCTGCCAGAGCCGCGGACTCAATGAGCGCGCCGACTGGTGGCACGACTGAAGTCGTGCCCTGACGTTCCCCCACGGGTCATGGCGGGTTGTGGTCGAGTCAAACTCGACCTCGCTAACCTCTTACCTTCTGCAACTCCTCGATCAAGGGCGGGACAATCGCGAAGAGGTCCCCGACAATGCCGTAGGTGGCGACTTCGAAGATGGGGGCTTCCTTGTCCTTGTTGATGGCCACAATGGTGCGCGCGCCCTTCATTCCCACCATGTGCTGAATGGCGCCGGAAACACCCACGCCCACATAGAGCTTGGGCGCGACCGTCTGCCCGGAGCTGCCGATCTGGCGGTCCAACGGCAGCCAGCCGTTATCGCAGATGGGACGCGAGGCGCCGACTTCCCCTCCCAGGGCTGCCGCGAGCTTCTTTACCATTTCCATGTTCTCGGGCGCCTTGATGCCCCGCCCCACCGTGACGATGATCTCCGCCTGGGTCAGGTCCACCGCTTGCTTGGCTTCCCGGAAAGGCGCGGCGGGCTTGGTGCGGATGGATTCGGCGGCCAGGGTAACGCTCGTGGGAGTCACCTTAGCCGGGGCGGCGCCGCGTTGCACCGAATCTTCGCGGAAGGCCGCCGCCTGGAAGGAGACGAACCAGGGTGCTTCACCGCTCGGCTCGACATCGGCGCAGAACTTTCCCTGGAAAATCTGGCGCAGGAGAATCAGCTTGCCACCTTCCTTGCGGTAGCCGAGGCAGTCACTCACGAGGCCCCGCCCGAGCGATGCGGCCAGTTTCGGCGCAAAGTCACGCACCTGATAGGTGTGACTGAAGACTACCAAGCGCAGTTGCCGCTGCTGGATGACTTCCCGCAGCGCCTGCGTGTAGCCATCAGGTGTGTAGTCAGCCAGCAGGGGCGAATCAATAGCTAAGACTTCCTGGAGATCCACCGCTGCGAGTTCAGTGGCGAGCTCGGCGATATCCTGGCCCAAGACGACCGCTGCCACCTGTACACCAAGGTCGGCAGCCAGCCGCTGGCCGGCCGCGAGGGCCTCCCAGGCGGGTCGGGCCAGCTTGCCGTTATGCTGTTGTGCGAAAACCAGAACTTCGTCCGCCATAGCGTACCAGCGCCTTGCAGAGTCATGCCTGCTTGCCCTGACCCTCGTTCGCAAGGCACGATGCCTTATCTGCGCCTTCGTGACGCGGTCGACATTCCGCCGGGACCCGTCACGGAGCAAAGCCAATACGTTCCAACCCCTGGCAGGCGTTACTCGCCTTCGGGGGTTGGCCCCGTAAAGCCCACCGCGGGTTTCGAGCTCTCTGCCGGCGCTTCGACCTTCTCGACCTTGGGACTCTTGGCGCTCTTCTTGGGTTTCGGCGCTTTCGGGCCCGTTCGTTCCGCTCCACCGGCCAGATGCTCGCAGACCCATTCCATGGGAATCGACTTGTAGAACCCTCCGGCCTCAAACTTCTTGATCTGTTCGCGCCAGGAGGGATTGGTCCGGGCCGCTTCGAGAGCGGCGTGATCCTTCCAGAACACGAACCAGAAGTACTCCGGCTTGCGCGCGGCATACAAGCGCAGGAAATGGGCGTCGAGGAAACCGGGGATCTTCTTCAGGGCCGGCAGGGTCATCTGTCGGCCGAACTCTTCGTACGTTTTCGCCTTCTTCTTGCGGGCCCGCATCTTCCAAATATGGACGAACATAGACGCCTCCTCTGGCGGTTATATCACTCGGGCTTCATTCTTCAGCTTATCGACGAGCTGGGCAGCAATTTCCCTGGGGCTGCCCTGCAGGTATTCGGTACGAGAACTCTTGGGAGGTACGTACACCTTCAGGATCTTCTGGCGGGGCGCCAACTCTGCCTGGCGCAGGCCCAAATCGGCCAAGGTCAAACTCTGAATGGTTTTCTTCTTCGCCGCCATGATCCCCTTGAGCGTGGCATAGCGGGGCTTGTTGATGCCCGATTGAATGGTGAGCAGTGCCGGCAGCGGCATTGCGATCCATTGGAACCATCCGCCTTCGAGTTCGCGCTTCACTTTGAGCTGCGGGCCCTCAGCCTGGATCTCCATGATGATGGTGGAGTGCGGCAGACCCAGCAGTTCCGCCAGGATGACGCCCGTTTGCGCAGAGCCCTGATCGTCAGATTGCAGGCCGGTCAGCACCAAGTCGGGGCTTTCTTTCTGAATGGCACGTGCGAGCGCCAAGGCCACTCCGTAAGCATCGCAGGCTTCCAAAGCGGGGTCATCGAGATGGATGGCCCGGTCCGCGCCCTTGGAAAGCGCTTCTTTGATGGCCTGCTGAGCGCGCGCGGGACCGAGTGAGCAAACCACCACCTCGCCACCCAGCTTCTCTCTCAGGCGCAAACCTTCTTCGAGCGCGTAGGTGTCCGGTTCGTTGACCTCGAAGCCGAGGTCCGTCTCACGAATCCAGGTTCCCGCCTCGTTCAAGCGCAGCACTGAATCATGGCCGGGTACCTGCTTGAGACAAACAACGATTTTCATAGCCGATGCAAGACCCCCAGATCCAGGAAGAAAAACCAAGACTCAAAGCCAAGTTCCGGGTGCCGCGCAGCGCTAAGGGGAAAGAAGTCGGCCGCCCGGGTAATCCTACCTCTGCAGAACTTTGTCCACTAGTGCCGTTGCAACTTATCTTCCTGCGCAGAACGTACGTGTCGTCCCTAGGCAAAATAAGTTGGAACGGCACTAGTCCGCGTACCGCTTGAACAACAGCGCGGCGTTGGTTCCGCCGAACCCGAAAGAATTCGACAGGACGTACTCGACCTTCATCTTACGGGCCTGGTTGGGAACGTAATCCAGATCGCAGTCTGGATCCGGGTTCTCATAATTGATGGTCGGCGGCACCGCCTGGTCGCGCAGCACCAACACGGCGATGCCGGCTTCCAGACCACC
>Ga0315280_10008107_pt1 | contig 13863 bp, 13 predicted proteins | sample YL17G06_40_MG_FD_203697 | JGI IMG/M metagenome (GOLD analysis project Ga0315280, IMG submission 203697) | Sediment microbial communities from Yellowstone Lake, YNP, Wyoming, USA - YL17G06_40 | ecosystem: Environmental > Aquatic > Freshwater > Lake > Sediment | place: USA: Wyoming | collected...
GTCTGAAATGCTCACTTTTTTCACGCCTGGCCCCGGGGTCAGGCGTGAAAAAAGTGAGCATTTCAGACCTGACCCCGGGGACGTGAAAAAACCGACGGTTTCAGACCTGACCCCGGGGGCCAACTTTCGACACCGCCGCCCCGTCTAAACCGTCAGTGTGCCGCGAGCCGGACCCTTGCGGGCAGGGAACCAAGTCCGCGGCACACACGTATTCGGTTGTAGAACCGCCGGAGGGGGCCGCAAATGACGATCCTCAGGAAACTGTTCGGGTTGAAGACGGAACCGGTGAAGCGAATCAGGATCTGCCAGGAATGCGGGATGCCGGTTGCGGAGCACAAGGACTGGTGCTCGATCTACCGCACGCTGCAGGCGCTCGAACAGCGCAAGGCGGTGGCCGCGGCCCCCGTGGCGCCTTCCGAAGGCTGACCTCTTTTCTTCGGGCGCCCGAGCGGCTGCGCCGCCGGGCGACCCGGTTTTCCTTTCATACACCGACGACCGCGCTGCGCCGTTCGAGCAGCAGCGTGTCACGCCACACGCCTTCGCGCTGCGCAATCCGCTCCCGGCGGCCCACCACGCGGAAACCGCATCCTTCGTGCAATCGGATGCTCTGAAGATTGGTCGGGTAGATCACTGCCTGCAGCGTCCAGATGCCGACGGTTTCGCTCACGCGGATCGCTTCCCGCAGCAACAACTTCCCCACTCCCTGGCCGCGCGCCTCGCCTGCCACATAGACGCTGACTTCCGCGACGCCCCTGTAGCAGTGACGCGGTGAAACGGCCGACAGCGCAATCCATCCGACGAGGTGCTCCGCGCGAACAGCGGCTAGCCGGGGCTGGGAGTGCTGTGCTGGGTGCTTGGTGCGGGGTGCTTCGTGCGCTACGATCGCGGCCAGTGATCAACCGGAGGCGACCTGTGAACGCTCACTCGACGAACCCGCTTCTCTGGGCCCGGGTCGTTGTAGTTCTTGCCCCCCTGCTGGCGATCGCCGCAACCGTCGGTGTCGCCGCGCACGGGCAGGCGGGCGCCGGAACGGCGGCGATCGAAACCGCCTGGCCGAAGATCGTCGCCTTCTACCACGATCGTCTGCAGCAGGCCGGGATTGTCGGCAGCAGCCTGGTTGTCGTGAAGGACGGCCGGGTGGCGGCCAGACAGTTCGACGGTTACCAGGATCTCGACGCCCGCCGGCCGGTTGACGCCGAGACGATCTACCACTGGGCGTCGATCACCAAGACGTTCACCGGCATCGCGATCATGCAGCTGCGCGATCGCCGCCTGCTGGCCCTCGACGACCCGATCGTCAAGTACGTGCCGGAACTCCGCGCTGTCCACAATCCGTTTGGCGACATGACGCAGGTCACCATCCGCCAACTGATGTCGCACACGGCCGGCTTCAGGGCAGCCACCTGGCCGTGGGGCGGCGACCAGCCGTGGCAGCCGTTCGAGCCGACGCGCTGGGAACAGGTCGTCGCGATGCTGCCGTACACCGAGCTGTTGTTCGCGCCCGGAACCAGGTACAGCTACTCGAATCCGGGAGTCATCTTCCTGGGGCGCGTCATCGAGACGCTCTCAGGAGACGACTACGAGATGTACGTCACGAAGAACATCCTGATGCCGCTCGGCATGCAGCGCGCTTTCTTCGACCGCGCACCGTACCACCTGCTCGCGCACCGCTCGCACAGCTACTTTCGCAGCGACGAGGGCTTGCGCGAGGCGCGGTTCGACTTCGACACCGGGATCACCGTGTCAAACGGCGGCCTGAACGCGCCGATGGACGACATGGCGAAGTACCTCGCGTTCCTGACGGGCGATTCGGCACGCACTGCCGAGTACGACGCAGTCCTGAAGCGGTCCTCGTTAGAGGAGATGTGGGTGCCCGTGATGCGGGCGGCCGAGGGCGAGGGCGGCAGCGGCTCCGACGTCCGTATCGCGCTGTCGTTTTTCGTGGAGCGGCACCAGGGTCTGGAGCTCGTGGCGCACAGCGGCAACCAGAACGGCTTCATTTCGCACTTCTACCTGCATCGACCGTCCCGGATGGCCTACATCGTCTCGTTCAACACGGACGTCTCGTCGAAGGCGCGCGGCGGCGTGAACCTCACACGTGCGCTGGACAGCGACTTGCGGGATCTGCTGATCGGGGGGATGTTCGCGGCGGCAGCACCGGGCAGTTCCGCATGGGCGGGGTCCCCAACGCGGCAGCCGCGTTGGGGTGCCAAGCCGTAGGGTCCGGTTCAGTCGGCCGCCGTGCGGCCGACCGGCTTCCGGCGGAACCAGCCGGTGGTGCCGCCGTGAGCAGCGCGCGTACGTGGGCCAGTTGCGCATCCGTTGCGTCTGGCCGCGGCTCGAGCTTCCAGTTCTGCGACGCGTCCTGCGAGTCGCGCGACGCGAATCGCAAGCCATACCACTCGAGGGCCTCGTCGTAGTCGAGTTCCTCGGTCGAGGACACGGCGCGCCTGAACCATTCAGCCAGGCTGACCCTGGCGACGTCTTCGGCTGTTTTGCGGAATTGCTCCGGCGTGAAGCCGCGCTCCCCCGCATATCGTTTGTAAGCCAGCCGCATCACATCGTCCAGCGACTTCGATCCGCCCGTCGCCCGGCGGATGTGCGCATCGAGCAGGAACCCGACCACTTCCCCTTTGACGTAATAGCTGACCGACGTCTTCGGGTCGGTGTTGATGCCGGACATGCTGTTGCTCCACACGTCCCAGGACGACTGCTCCAGTGTCTGCACGAGCCGGCCGGGGGCCTGCTGCAGCTGGCGGATCGGCGACGACATGGCGCCGAGAAAGTCGCTCGTGGAGTCGAGGCCGGCGCGGGCGACCAGCAGCGCCGCGTAGTAGCTGGTGAACCCCTCGGAGATCCACAGGCTCTTCGTGTGCGGCTCGTTCTCGTAGTCGAACGGCCCCAGTTCAACCGGTCGCAGGCGCTTGACGTTGAACGCGTGGAAGTACTCGTGCGCGACGAACGAAAGCCACGAGCGGTAGCCGGCAGGCGTCGTCGCGCGCGCGGCACTTGCCGTGAGCAGCGTCGAGTTCTTGTGCTCCAGGCCGCCGCCTCCCTGCCTGAAGACGTTCAGGAAGACGTATCTCTTGTACGGGAGAGAGCCGAAGAGCGCGCGCGCCTGGCTCACGATCTTCTGCAGGTCGCCGGCCGCCTGCGTCCCGTTGAACTGGCCGCGGTCGCCCGCATTCACGAGGTAGTGCCGGGCGCCGGCCACGTCGAACTGCTGCACGTCGAGGTCGCCGGCGACGATCGGCGAGTCGACCAGCGTGTCGTAGTCGTCCGCGCGATAGTGGTTCGCCGTACCGTCAGCCACGGCATCGAGCGCCGTCATCGCGCGAGGGAGCGTCGCCGGCAGTTCGAGGCGCACCTCGTGCGGCCGACGAACCTGCTCGACCAGCGTGACGAAGGTCGGCGCGCCGTTGAGAACGACGAGCTGCGGCGACACCCAGTTGGTCGTCACCGAGCGTTGCGCACACGCGACCTGGTAGGTCACCACCACCGTCGCCGCTCCTGCCGTCCGCACCAGCCATCTGTTCTTTCGCGGCTGTTCAACGACGAGCGACTTCCCGTCCGGCGTGCGCGCGGTGAGGTCGCGAACGCGCGACGCGTAGTCCTCGACGCGATAGAACCCCGGCGACCACACGGGCATCATCAAGTCGATCGATGCGCGTTTGCCGGTGGGAATCGTCGCCCGCACCTCCGCGGTCTGCGACTCGGGGATCACGCGAACGGTGTACAGGATCGGATCGAGGGGCCGCGCGAGCTGCGCGGGCGCCGAGCCGACGAGCCAGGCGATGGCAAGAGTGGCGAGGACCAGCCGGCGCGAGAACGCACGGCTGTCAGAGCGGGCGTGATGTCGCATCGAGCCTCCCGTTGATGCGAATGCTACGGCGCCACCGGAGGCCCGGTCAACGAGGCATGCGTGCAACCAGGTAACAGAGGCGGCGCCGCACCGCACGCAAAGATCGCGAACGGATGAGGTCGCGCTACTCGTACCTCAGTGCCTGGATCGGATCGATGCTCGCGGCGCGCCTGGCTGGTGCGTAGCTCGCGAGCGCACTGATGACGAGCACGGCGAGTGGAACGGCCACGTAGGTCGGGGCATTGGGAGGCAGCAGGGTGACGACAGCCGGAACAATCCAGCTGCCGGCAAGAGCGGCATGTGCAAGGCCGATGAGCGCACCTGCGATCGCCACACCTGTCGCCGCCACCGTCACGCCCTGGCCGATGACGAGCCGCAAGACCCCGGCTCGCGTCGATCCGACAGCCATCCGTACGCCAATCTCCGCGGTGCGCCGGCTGACGGAGTAGGACATCAACGCATAGAGACCCACGAGCGCCAGGGTCAGTCCCATGACGCCCAGAGCGAGCATCCACTGCACGATCGCTCCCCAGGCGTCCGCCTGCTCCCGCTCGTACGACGAGAGGGTGCGTACCTCCGGAATCGGATGCTGAGGGTCGAGGGCGTGAACGACGCCGCGCAGCGGCGCGGCCAGTGCCGCCGCGCCGCCGTAGTGCTCCACGATCAACGTCATTCGCGGCCGTCGGTTCTGATCGTAGGGCAGAAACACCGTTGGGCTGGGCGGCGCGAGCAGGCTCTCCCTGCCCGGGAAGTCCACCACGCCGACGACCTCGGCTTCCAAACCGTCGGCCCGTTCCAGCCCCAGCCGTTTGCCCACGGCTGCCTGGTTCGGCCAGTACTGGTGCACGAATTCCTGGTTCACGAGCGCCACGCGCGGCGTTGCGTCGCGGTCGCCAGCCGTGAAGGCACGTCCGCGCAACAGTGGAATCTTCAAGGTCGCGAGGTACTCCTCGTCGCACACCACCTGGCGGACATCGTAGCCAGCCATGCCCTCCGGAGCACGATGGCCTTCCGGAACTACCACGTAGTCGTCGAGCTGTAACGGCACATCGTCTGCGACCGTCACGGATCTCACGCCCGGCAGAGCGCGCGCTCGCTCGGCGAGCTCCCGGTAGAAGCGGCGCGTCCGTTCGGGCGAGTAGCTCAGGACCGTCGGATTGGTCTGCAGGGCGGTCACGTGGTCTCTCTGGAAGCCGAGGTCCACGTCGTGCATCCGGCGAAGGCCTTCGACCATCATCCCGCCAACGATGAGGAGCACCATGGTCAGCGCGAACTGGCCGACCACCAGCAGGTTGCGACCGAGCAACCGCCGGCGCCGGCCGCTCGGCTGACCTGCGGATTTGACGGCCGACACGAGATCGCTGCGGGCGGTGTGGAGGGCGGGCACCAGTCCGAATAGGAGGCAGCTCCCCAGCGCGGCCAGGAGGCTGAACAGCAGGACGCGCGAATCGAGCCGTGCGCCAGAGAAGAGGGTGGGAAGGTCGACGGTCGGCTGAAAGCGGTTCAGAAATGAAATGCCCAGGCGGGCCACGCCCACTCCCGCGACGCCGCCCAGCAATGCCACCAACAGGTTCTCGGTCATGAGCTGACGCACCAACCGGACGCGTCCAGCGCCGAGGGCGAGCCGGATTGCAATCTCCCGACTGCGTCCGTGGGCGCGCGCCAGAAGGAGACCGGCCACGCTGAAACAGGCGACGAGCAGGAGCAGCCCGGCCAGCACCACCAGGGTCACGGAAAACAGGACCGTTTCCCCGTCCTGTGCCATGCGCATTGCCAGCTCGGTCCGCAGCACGATCCGGCGGTTCCTGTTCGTCGTTGGATGCTCCAGTCCGAGATTGCGGCCGATCGTCGCCAGCTCCGCTCGGGCGGAACCTCGCGACACGCCGCGCCGCAGTCGTCCGGCGACGCTCAGTTCGACGCGGCTGCGGTCCTCCAGAGGATCGGCACCAGCGCTCTCCAGGCGGTTCCACATCGAGAGCGGAACGAAGACGTAGGGCCGCAGCGAGAACCAGGTTCCCATCCCCGGGAACGACGCTGGTGCCACGCCGACGATCGTGAACGCAAGGCCGTTGATGCGCAGCGTTCGCCCGATGACCGTTCGATCGCGCCCGAACTCGTTCACCCACACGTCGTGGGCCAGGATCGCACTGGGATGCGCGCCGTCAGTTTCTTCCGTCAGGAACGTGCGGCCGAGCGGCGGCTCGATGCCCAGGACTTTGAAGAAGTTCGCGCTGACCATCATGGCCGCGCGCAAGTGCGGTGATGCCGCGCCGTCGTTGGCAATCCGCACTCGTGTCGTCCGGTAGGCAACCAGTCCTGTGAAGGACCGGCTCCCTTCACGGATGTCGCGGTAGTCCGGGTGGGAGATGTTCGTCGCGGCCATCGTCGGCGTGCTACCGGTGACCCTCAGCACCTCGGACGCCCGTGGCACCGGCAGGGGCCGCAGCAGCATGGCATCCACGAAGCTGAAGATCGCGCTGTTTGCACCGACGCCGAGCGCGACGGAGACGACGGCCACGGCGACGAGCCCCGGTTGCCGGCGAACCGTGCGGAGGGCGAACCGAATGTCGGCGGCAACCCCCGTGAACGAGGTGAAGTGCCAGGCCTGACGCGCGTTCTCCGCTGCGAGCGTCAGGTTCCCGAGCTCGCGCGGCTCCGCGATGGCGCGCAGGGAGTCCAGCTCCTCCTGCATGTCCCGCTCTTCCCGGCGCCTGTTGGACGGCAGCGCGTATCGAAGTTTCCGCCAGTTCATGATTCCCGCCAGTCGCACTGCCGAGCATGCCGAGTATCACCCGCACCGCCTCAGCGCGGTTCCTCGCTCCCTCTCGGCACCATCACCCGCGCCACCGCCTTCACGAAGTCGGTCCACTTGGACCGTTCCTGAACGAGCCGTCTGCGCCCGGCTTGAGTGAGCCTGTAGCACTTCGCGGGCCGGTTGTGCTCGGACTTCTCCCATTTCGACGCGATCCAGCCTTTCGCCTCCAGCCGTTTCAGCGCGGGGTAGAGGGAGCCGAACTCGATCTCGAGCGCTTCGTTCGAGGCGGTGCGAATGGACTTCGCAATCCCGTAACCGTGCAGCGGCCCGAAGAGCAGGGTGCGCAGCACCAGCATGTCGAGCGTGCCCTGGAGGACTTCCATATGGAGTCATTCTATATAAAGACAGCCGATAGTCAAGAGTTCCACGGGGATCGGTCCGGCGGCAAAACGAGGCGGGCGGGTGTACAAGTGCGTCGCGCTGCTACGTTGAGTGGTTGGCGGGATTGGCAGGCGGCGCGGGCGAGACCCTAGTGCCGCACGCGGCCGGACCGGTCTTCAGCGCCGCCTTCGATGCGCACGAGCACCAGCGTGCCGAGGCGTTCGGTGGCGATCGAAAAGCGCCTCCAGACGGGCCCGCGCGGCGTGCGGCTGTAGCTGAACGCCGTCTCGTCGCGCACCGCCTCGCCGGTCGCCGCGGTGTGTTCGAACGATCGGCGGATCGTGCACCCCGTGCAATGCGTCGTCTTGCCGCAGCCGCCGGGCAATCCGGAATACACGCACGAAATCACGTCGCCGCTGAGGCGCCCCTTCATCGACGCGACGTCGGAGCTGACCAGGACGGCGGCGACGTTGTTCGAACCGACGACGGTCCCGTTCCCGTCCACGGCGAGTACCGGCCCGGCCAGCCGGTTCAGGAACTCGTCGAGGCGTTCGCGGCGGAACTCCGCGTCGACTCGGCAGTCGTCGCAGATGCCGTCGAGACCGGGGCATCCACGTCCTCGGACAGCAGCCGCTGGCACCACGCGCATACCAGCCGCAGGCCGGGCGGCTGTTGTCGGCGGTTGGCGTCCGGTTGGCGGCCGCGTGATCGCGTCGAAGGCATCGCGCAATTATAGCGGCGGGGCGCCGCTCTGCTTCCTCATTTCTTCAGATTCTCGTCGAAGAACGCGCTCACTCTGCTCCACGCGTCCCTGAGCACGTGCTCGCGCGTGAAGTAGTGGAACTCGCCGGGATAGGTCATGAACTGGAGCAGGTCCCCCTTGCCCTTCTTCAGCAGCTCGTCGATCAGGCGCACCGAGTGGAGGTACGGCACGTTCACGTCCGCGGTGCCGTGCAGCACGAGCAGCGGGCGCACAAGCCGGTCGACGTGCGACAGCGGGGACGCCTGCGCGTACACCTGCGGGTTCTGTTCGGGCGTGCCGATGCGGCTCACCGTCCAGCCGCCGTGATACGGATCCTCGTAGTACATCGCGTAGTCCACGACGCCGGCCACGTCCACGGCGGCCCGGAACGTCGTCGGCATCTCGGTCACGGCGAGCAGGGTGAAGAAGCCGCCGTAGCTCAGACCCCACACGCCGACGCGGCCGCCATCGACGTGGGGCAGCGTCTTCAGGTAGTTCGCGCTCATCGCCGCGTCGCGGAAATCCTTCCCGCCGACGTCCATGTAGACGCCTTCGCGCCACGCCGAGCCGTAGCCGATGCTGCCCCGGTAATCGGGTGCGAGGACGACGTACCCCCGCTGCAGCAGGTACTGGTGGAAGCTGTAGTAGACCGCGTAGTTGCGCTCGATATGCCAGCCGTCGTAGTTCTGGTTCACGCCGTCGCCGTGGATCCACACGATCGCCGGGTGCTTCTTCGAGCGGTCGAGGCCTTTCGGCACGAAGAGGTACGCGGGCACCGGCGCGCCGTCGGGTCCGGGGTAGTGCACGAGCTGCGGCTCGACGAGCGCTGCGCGATCGATCGCGGCAGGCATCGAGTCGGTCAGCTGCACGGGTTTCGCACCGGGAGTGGAGACGTCCAACACCCACAGATCCGCCGATCGCCGCGGGTCGGTGTGCTGGTACACCACCTTCCTTCCGTCCGGCGACCACTGCGCCGCGGTATCCGTTCCGCGGCCGCTCGTCACCATCGTCACTTTCGCACGCGAGAGATCGCCGGCGATGGCGGCGACGCCCAGGTGGCGCGAGCCGGGATTCGGACCTTCGTTCGAGTCGAAGACGATGCGCGTGGCGTCGGGCGACCACGACGGACGCCACGCCTCGAACTTCCCTTTCGTGATCTGCACGGCGTCACCGCCGCCCGCCGGCATCACGTAGAGGTGGTCCCAACCGTCGCGGTCGCTGAGGAAGGAGATCCAGCGGCCGTCGGGCGAGGCCTGCGCGCCTCCCTGCGCGCCCCCGGTCATGCTCCAGAACTTCTCCTTGACGTCCTCGTGCACCAGTTTCGGTTCCGCCCCGGTCGTGTCGCCGATGTAGATCTGGCGGCGCTTGAAATCGACGGTCCGTTCGACAACAAAGTGCGACGCGTCGATCCACCGGTTGGCGCCGCCGCGACCGCCGAACCCGCCGCCCGGACCGCCGTTGTAGGCCCTGGGCGCGCCGCTGGGCAGGTTGACGATGTAGCTCTGACCCGGCGTGCCTGGGACGTTCTCGGTAATCGTGTAGATGATCTTGGCGCCCGAGTACGGGGGCGTCTGCTCGTGGCGAATGATCTGGCCGGGCGTTCCGCCGCTCGTGAACGTCAGGTGCTGCCCATCCCCTGTCCACGAGAGTGCGTTGACGGGGCCGTCAAAGGTGGCGACTGTCTGATCGCTGCCGCTCGGAAACGCGCGGACGCGGATTTCCGTCGGCCCGCCCGGCTGCGGCGCCGGCGGTGGCGGCGGCGCGGCGGCAGCGCCGCGCCCGCCGCGCCCGACGGGGGCTGCGCCGCCCGAAAGATACGCGACGCGCGTGCCGTCCCTCGACACCGCCAGCGCCCGACCCGGCGCCTGCGCCCACACGGGCCGGGGCGGCTGGCTGGCGTCGGCCGGCACCTGCATCAGCGTCCCGCCGCGCGTGAAATAGAGGATGTTGCCATCGGCGCTCCAGAAAACGCCAGAGACGGACCCGCCGTCAGTGGTAAGGGCGACTGGTTTGCGAGACGCGTCTGCCGGCACGACATAGAGGTTCGCGACGCCGGCCCGTTCCCACATGAACGCGACGTGCCGGCTGTCGCGCGACCACACCGGGTTGGAGGGATGCCTGATGTCCACGAGATCGTCGATCGTGAGCCGCGACGAAGCGGCCGGTCGCGATCGCGCACCCGGCGCAGGCCTCTGAGCGTGAATCGCGATCGAGCAGACGAGCACGACGCCGAGCGCAGGCGCGAAACCAATCAGCAGGCGACGAGTCATGGCACCCTCGCAGGATGGTTGTCAAAAAGCGCGCGCGTAGCAGAAGACATCGGCAGGCACGCCAGGTGCAAGGTTCGGGAACTCCGTGTGACTGCGAAGAACGCCTTCGAGCTCGAAGCCGCACTTCTCGAGCACGCGGGCCGACGAGCGGTGATCGACGTGACACAGCGCGTACAGGCGTCGGATGCCGAGCGAGGGCGCGAGCGCGACGATCGCGCCGAGCGCCTCGGTCGCGTAGCCGCGTCCCCACGCATCCTTCGCGAGCACGTAGCCGGTCATCGCGCGATACGCGGTTTCAAAGGCGAAGCCGGTGCCACCGAGCAGCGTGCCGTCCTCGCGCGACACGATCGCGTACGGCCCGGCCGGCCACCGTTCCCATTCCCCGTCGCTCGTCGCCAGAAACGCGCGCGTGTCGGCGATCGATCGGTGCATCGGGAAGCCGACATAGCGCACGACGTCCGGATCCGACGCGTAACGCGAGTAGATGGCGTCGAGGTCCGCTATCGTCGGCCGGTGCAGCGCGAGGCGATTCGTGTCGATGCGTTCCGGGGCTTTCTGCATGCGCAATGCGTCCCCGCGCTCGGGCGTGTCACGAACGGATCCGCAGATTACACCGATTTACGCCGATCTACGCCGATTCGCGACGTCGCGCGCTTCGACGGCGGACGGCCGGAGGCCGTCCCGCCGGTGCGACGCGTGAAGCAACTGTTCACGAAAGCTTCGTGATCATTGGCTCTCGTGAACAGCTGCCTCACGCATCGCGCCAGCCGCCGGTGGCGGCTGTCGAAGCGCGCGACGTGCGTCTTTTGCGGCCCTCGCGCGCGCTGACGAAGAATCCGCGTGCATTCGTGTGAATCTGCGGACCGGTTTTCCGCAGATTCTCGCAGAGTCAACCGATCCACGGATTCCCGCAGATTTCCGCAGATTCATCTGGTAGTCTGCGTGAATTCGTGTGAATCTGCGGACCGGTACCATCCGCGTGAATCTGTGCTCCGGTACTTCCTGCGCAAATCCGCGGATTACGCGTCCAATCGCTCGATCTTGAAGAACACCGGCCGGAAGCCGTCGGTGCAGCAGGCGACGGTCGTGCCGGCGCCCGCGAACACGTCGTGGATGTAGGTCCGGATGTCGCCCCACGCCCATTCGCAGAAGCCCGCCGGCAGCGCCCAGTGCGAGGTGATCGTGAACTCCTGGCCGTCCTTGAACCGCGGGCACGCCGCGCCCTTTCCGTCACGGTACTTGTCGGCGAACTCCTTCTCGAACCCGCGGCGCAGCACGGTCAGCTTGCACACGTACTTCTTCTGCCCCTGCGCCTGGTCTTCGCGCTCGCGCGGGTCGGCGCTTGCGGCCGCCGCAGACGACCCGACGCCAGCCAGCGCGCACGCCGACGCTCCCACCGTACCTGCCAGGAACTGTCGCCTTTCCATGTTGTGACCTCTCGAGAAATTGTCCGAAGGTCCGAAAGTCCGACGTCCGAAAGTCCGCGAGGTCCAGGAGGCTTGCTCGCGGGGGCGGTTTGCGTCATTCTGACCGCCGCCCGGTCGCGTCGCAACAGGAGAAATCGGATGCAGCCAGTCGAAACCGCCGTCTCGTTGTTCGCGCAGGGATTCACCTGCTCGCAGGCGCTGCTGCTCGCCTTCGCGCCTCGCTTCGGCCTCGACCTGTCGGTCGCCGCCCGCATCGCGTCCCCGTTCGGCGGCGGGATCGCGCGACAGGGAAAAGTGTGCGGCGCCGTGGCGGGCGCAATCATGGTGGTCGGGCTGCACGCGGGAAACTCGACTGCCGAGGATCGCGTGACGAAAGAAGCGATGTACGAACGGATCCGTAACTTGATGGCCGGCTTCGCCGCCGCGCACGGCACGACCGAGTGCCGGCAGCTGACCGGCTACGACCTGAGCACGCCCGAAGGGCACGCGGCGGCGACGCAGGCGGATGTGTTCACGCAGAAATGCCCCGCGTTCGTCCGCACCGCGGCGACGCTTGCCGCCCGGATGCTCGACCGTCCTGACGCCTGATTTCACCTCCCCGGGGTCAGGTCTGAAACTGTCGCTTTTTTCACCTCCCCCCGGGGTCAGGTCTGAAACTGTCGCTTTTTTCACCTTTCCGGGGTCAGGTCTGAAGTGGTCGCCTTTTCGTGCCCCGGTGGCGTGTGGAGGTTCGCATGACATGGCTCGGCAGCCCGGAGACATGGATCGCCCTGGCGACGCTGACGGCGCTGGAGATCGTGCTCGGCGTGGACAACGTCATCTTCATTTCGATCCTCGCGGGAAAGCTGCCGCGGTCGCGCCAGGCGCGGGCCCGCCAGCTCGGCCTGATCGCGGCGATGTTCACGCGGATCCTGCTGCTCCTCTCGCTGTCGTGGGTCGTCGGCCTCACGCAGCCACTCTTCGTGGCGTGGGGCCATGAGTTCGCCGGACGCGACGTGATCCTGTTCGGCGGCGGCCTTTTCCTGCTCGCAAAGAGCACGTGGGAGATCCACGAGAACCTCGAGGGTGGTGAGGGCCAGCCGCGGCGCAAGGTCGCCGCCTCGTTTGGCGCGGCGATCGTGCAGATCATGCTTCTCGACATCGTGTTCTCACTCGACTCGGTGATCACGGCGGTTGGCATGGCGCGGCAGATCGGCGTGATGGTGGCAGCGGTGATCCTGGCGGTCGCGGTGATGCTGGTCGCGTCCAGGCCGATTGCGGTTTTCGTCGATCGGCACCCGACGGTGAAAATGCTCGCCCTCAGCTTCCTGCTGCTCATCGGCTTCTCGCTCGTCGCCGAGGGCTTCGATCAGCACATCCCGAAAGGGTATATCTACTTCGCGATGGGATTCTCCGTCTTCGTCGAAATGATCAACCTGCGAGTGCGGGCAAAGACGAATCCTGTACATTTCCGGATCGAGGCGAGTGAGTAGCGCGGAGGGAGTAGCGTAATGAGTAGTGAGTAGCGAGCGGCGGCTGGCAGACGGATCGTCAGAGGTGTCTGCGGCCTATCGTTCGCGCGAACTCTTCCAGCGCGTCGCGCTGCTCCGGCGTTTCCACCGCCTGTGGCCTGGCGCGCCTCACTTTCTCCAGCGCCTCGTCCGGGCTCAGTCCTTTCGCAATCCAGTACGCCGCCGCGAACGTCCCCGTCCGGCCGATGCCCGCCTGACAATGCACGATGGCCTTCGTGCCGTCCGGTTGGGCCCCGAGGAAATCGACGAACTCGGCAAGCTGTTCGAGCTGCGGCGGGTGGAAGTCCATCACCGGGATGTTCCTCCGCGAGTAGCCCATCGCCTCCACCCGCGCGAGGTCATAGCTGGGCGGCTGCAAATCCTCCTCGAGCAGCGACACGATCAGGCTGAAGCCCCGGCGCCGCAGATCTTCCAGATCGCGCGTCGTCGGATTGCAGCTCCCGAGCAGCGAGGGTTCGTCAATCCACCAGACGTCCATAGGGACAGTCTAGGACAGAAGTAGTGAGTGGCGAGTAGCCTGCCCTGAGCGAGCGTGCAAGCACGCCAGTCGAAGGGTGAGTAGTGAGTGGAAGTCACAAGTAGACAGTAGTCAGCGGCGCCGCGGCGAGGTCTCGCCGGATTACACGAGGAGGTGACTGCGCGCGGCGCCGCTTGATGGCAGATGGCGATGTGGGGTCGCGACGCAGGGAGCGGGTGCCCCCCTGAACGAGCCGTGCGGAGCAGGCGGCGCGCAAGGCCGGAGAACGACGAGCCGGTGCGGCGTCGTCCCGGCGCAGCGCGTCGGCGGGCCCCCGACGCGGCCGTACTCGTGGGGTCCGCGTCGGGGAGCCGTCGCGCCAGCCGTCGGGCGAAGGTCGGACGACGACGCCCGGCGAGGCGTTCTCCCCGCCTGCGGAGCCCGGCTCGGGCGGTGGG
>Ga0315280_10008108_pt1 | contig 13861 bp, 12 predicted proteins | sample YL17G06_40_MG_FD_203697 | JGI IMG/M metagenome (GOLD analysis project Ga0315280, IMG submission 203697) | Sediment microbial communities from Yellowstone Lake, YNP, Wyoming, USA - YL17G06_40 | ecosystem: Environmental > Aquatic > Freshwater > Lake > Sediment | place: USA: Wyoming | collected...
ATTCATGGTCTGTTGGAGAGCATGAATTGAGCAATTCAAGCCGAATTCTACTACCAGCTTTTCCACGCATTGACCGGCATCTCTTGGCGCACGTTCACGGTTCTTCCAAGATTCAGATAATTGTCGTCCAGGCTAAATCTTGTTTAGTAGTTCGTACATCGCGTCATATGAGGTTGAGTAGTCAGGATGCAGTTTCTTTAACCTCGTTCTCAGACGCTTCATCTTTGTGATAAATCTCGACTTTTCTCTTCCCTCCACGATATCCAACCATTCCTTGGAAGTTTCTAGGAATAACCTTTGAAACGCCTCAGCCTGAGGCAAGTTCATCTGGATGCTTGCGTAGTGATTCGGGTTCTCAGAAGCGACGGCTTCAGCTAACGTCAGCAAGAGCTTGTAGGTCGACCCCGCAAACCTCTTCGCTTGCAAAAACTTCTCAGATTTAGTCAATGTGTCGCAGGCAACCAAGCCTACGAAGTGCGGAAATGCCAAAGTCAAAGACATTAATCGATCATGCTGTTTCGGGGACATTGAGTACACCTTTGCGCCTCTCTTCTCCAGCCAACTTCCAACTTCTTTCGCAAGTTTCTTTTCTCTACGGTTCGCAGGCGTAAAGATCCAACCCTGCCCTTCAATCTTCTGGGCTCCCGGACCGAAGAGAGGATGCGTTCCCAGAGCTGTTCCAGTCTTGATGTATTCGTGCATGATGTCCACTACGGGCGCCTTCACTGAACAGATGTCCATCACGGCTTGATTCGGTTTCAGGTAGGGGGAGATTTCCTGGATGACACTCTGGAAACTCTCTATTGGAACAGCGATAAGTACAGAATCTGCGTGCTCAACCGCCGTAACCTTGTCATTTACCGAAACGCCAAGCTCCTCGCTCACCTTTCTCAGCGTTCTCTTATCTACGTCTGAAATAGTTACAGGAATACCCTCATTTGAAAAGAATCTTGCTATCCACCGGCCCATTCTTCCCGCGCCGATTATAGCGATTCTTCGATTCCATGGCATATCCTATCCAAACCTCGCGAGATCTCTTGCTCCGGCAGCGTCAACGCGATTCTGAAGTATTCGCGGTAATCGCCAAACGAGGTCCCAGGAGTCACCGCTACTCCTTGATCGAGAAGATCAAGGGCGAATCTCTCTGAATCGAGGTTGTCATACTTCGGGAATACGTAGAATGGTGCGTCAGGTTTAGCGAATCGAAGTCTAGTCTTTGAGAGATACCTGCATGCTACGTCAGCACGACGCCTATACTCTTCTCTCATCCTCTCTGCAATTTGTACTCTCAGCTCCAGCGCCTTCAACGCCGCCTCTTGAATGAAAACTGGAACATTGGTCACTGACATGAAATTGAGCTTCACTATTTTCTCGGCGAGTTCTCTCGACGTGACTGAGTAGCCGATCCGCCACCCAGTCATAGCGAAAGTCTTCGAGAAACTCTTCACAAGCGCATTATCTCCATCGAAATCCAGAATACTCTTCGTTCCAACGAAGCTGATGTCGGAGTACACCTCGTCAGATAGGATTGTGAATCTCTCATCAACCGTAGAGATGATCTCTTCAAGATTCCTTTCTCTCAAGGCTACGCTCGTAGGATTACTGGGATTGCATAGAATCAATAGCTTCGTCTGTCCATCGATCAGCTTGCTCAGCTCCTCGATGTTGATCTGCCAGTCTGAATCCAGTTCCGTTCTAAGAAACCTCACCTCAACTCCAAGGTCTTTCGCGATCAACTCATACGCAGTCCAGTGAGGAGTGGGGATGATGACGTTTCCACCATTCTTGAGCAGTAAGTGCATTATCGCGAAAACAGCCCACTTTGAACCAGGGGTGATCACCACCTGATCCGGAGAAACATCATGAACACTCGCGAGCGCTTCTCTAAGCTTCATCTCGCCGGCACCAGAGCTATACTTCGTCTTTCCTTTTCGAAGTGCATCGTAGGCAGTCTCAACTATCTCTCGTGGAGTCTCCTGGTCTGGATCACCTATGTTGAGCTTCACGATCTTCCTCCCTTCTCTCTCGAGCTTCATGACTTTCTCGTGAATCTCGTACAGCATCTCACTTCAGCTCGCTTTCGAGTAGGAGCCTAGGACCTTTACGAAAATTGACCTCCTCCTAAGACCCTCCAAGGCCTCCTTACAGGCAGTCTCCTCCCTATGCCCCTCGAAGTCCAAGTAGAAATTGTACTCCCAAGGGTTCTGCCTTGTCGGCCTAGACTCGATTTTCGTCAAGTTGATACGTCTAACTGCGAACTCTTGAAGTGCATTAAACAACGCGCCGGGCAAATGCTTAACGGAGAAGACTATCGATGTCTTATCTCGTCCAGTGGGAGGAGCGTCATCCCTCGAAAGAACGAAGAACCTTGTATAGTTATTCGGGCTATCCTCTATTGCTTTTCTAAGAATCTTCATGTCGTAGACCTCAGCTGCCTTCTCACTCGCTATTGCAGCGGAATCTACCAGTCTTCTCTCTTTTATCATCTTCACACTACCTGCGGTATCGTATGTTGAGACTACCTCGCAATTCAAGCTCTCCAAGAATCGTCTACATTGAGCTAGAGCTTGAGGGTGCGAGTACACCACCTTAATATCGCTGAGTTGTGTCTCGGGGCCGGCTACTAAACAGTGAACAACTCTCAGGTTTATCTCACCACGGACTCGAAGGCTTGAATCTAGGAGTAGATCATAGGTCTCGGTAACGCTACCCTCCAAAGAATTCTCTACAGGAACCACTCCAAACTCACTCTCATCCTTCTCGATCATCTCAAAGACTGCACGCAAGCTCTTGCAAGGCTTAGCGGATGCGGTTGGCCCAAAGAAGAGAAGAACCGCCTGCTCGCTATACGCCCCAAACTCACCTTGAAAAGCCACTCCGGAAGACTTGCTAGACTTGCGTACGCCTAGGTCCGAAGTAATCTCATTTTCTCCCGTGCCTTCGCCCTCAACAACTGTGCACAACCTCATGATTTCCTTGTAGATGGATTTCACTTCTGAGACGGGTAATCCCAGTGTTTTCGCTTTCTCGGACAATCTTGTGTAGACATCCTTCTCTCTTCCTTCATCTCTGATCGGCAGTCCCTTTTCTGTCTTGAGAACTCCGATCTTTCCGGCTAACTCAACTCTCTTTCTCAAGAGGTTGAGAATTTCTCCGTCGATCTCGTCTATTCTATTTCTAAGCAAAGAAAGCTCTTTCACGGTTTATCTCCTCGGCAAGACCTTAGGGATGTAGCCTCCTCGAAGCATATGATCAACCAAGACGATTGCAACAACGGATTCGACGACTGGAACAGCCTTAGGAACTACGCATGGATCATGCCTTCCCTTTACTCGAATCACTTCTTCCCGCATCTTCGCCAGATTGATCGTTCTCTGTTCTCGTCGTATGGACGGTGTCGGTTTGAAAGCTACTCTAACGACTATAGGCATTCCGGTAGATAATCCGCCTAAGATGCCGCCTGCATTGTTTGTCAAAGTCACAATCTTTCCCTTCTCGATAGCGTAAGCATCATTATTCTGTGAACCAGTTAACTCAGAAGCCTTGAATCCAACTCCGAATTCAACCCCCTTGACAGCAGGTATGTCAAAAAGAAGCTTAGCAATATCAGCGTCCAGCGAATCAAACAACGGTTCACCGACGCCGACCGGAACATTCAAGGTATAGCATTCGACGAGTCCGCCTAAGCTCTCACCGAGACTCCTAGCCCTTCCAATAGCTTCCTCCATCCTCTTCGTGCAATTTGGATCGGGACATCTAACCGAACTCTTGTAAGTATTCCTCTGAATCTGATCGATGGTAGGAGGTTTACCGACTCGTGCTGATCCTATTTGAACGGTAAACGCCAGAACATTTATGTCAGTTAGATAGAGAAGCTTCTTGGCTATTGCGCCCGTCATCACGAACGCAGCAGTGATTCTGCCGGAGAATCTTCCTCCACCGCGGTAGTCGTTATATCCCCCGTACTTCGTTCTAGCAGTATAGTCTGCGTGTCCTGGCCTAGGGGTGTCTTTGATCGACTCGTACTCCTCAGGCCTAGCCTTTTTATTCATAGTGATGATACATATCGGCGCACCAGTTGTGAAACCTTCGAAGACGCCGGATAGAATCTCAGATTTATCTTCTTCTCTGCGATTAGAGACGATTTGATTTTTCTCAGGCATCCGTTTCGCCAACTCCTTGTCAATGTCGTGTTCAGAAAGCTCAAGCCCGGCTGGACAACCGTCGACGACAACTCCGATGCATTTTCCGTGGCTTTCACCAAAACACGTTACCGTAAATTGTTTTCCAAAAGTATTACCCGCCAATGATTTCTCCTCCCAATGACCTCAAGTCATCATAAAACCTAGGATACGACTTACTCACACAAGCGGCATCGCTGATCTCAGTCTCTCCATCAGCACCCAATGCTGCCACGGCGCAAGCCATAGCTATCCGATGATCGCCATGCGAGTCGATCGCAGTCCCGTGTAGCTTGCATGGACCTTCCACAACAATATCATCATCTACTGCAGTGACTCTAGCTGACATTCTGTTTAACTCAGTTAATAGGGATTCAATTCGGTCTGACTCTTTTATCCTCAAACGCTTTGCATTCCGTATTACGGTTCTGCCATTGGCGTAACAGCCGAGCACAGCGCAGACAGGAGCTAGATCGGGAATGTCTTTCACGTCTACTTGAAGCGCTTCCAGTGATCCGGTACCATCGAGCTCAACGCGTTCATCGCGAACCTTAAGATCGGCACCCATCTTCGTCAATATCTCTACGATGGCTCTGTCTCCTTGAAGTGAACGCCTCTCCAGATTCGCCACCGTCACGTTAGAGGTTGTTACTGCGGCTGCCGCGAGTAGGAACGCCGCGGATGAGTAGTCTCCCGGGATGACCCTGCTATAAGGCGCTGGACATTGGTTGTGAGGGATGAAGAACTTCCTCATGTCTGGTGACGATCTGACGATTACCTGATGATCTCTCAGGACTTCCAGAGTCATCTCCACGTATGAACGGGACTCGAGCGTCGATGAGAGTTCAACCTCGATGTCTCCATTTGCTAAAGGCGAGGCGAAAAGTAGACCTGAGATAAATTGGGAGCTAATGTCGCCTGGGATGGAAGCTGTCCCACCTTTGATACCGCCTCCATGAACAATCAAGGGTGGCTTCCCACTGCCATCTAGTGAATAGCAGACGACGCCTAACTGCCTCAATGCTACGAGTAAGGGCTCCATGGGCCTTTTCCTAAGGGATTCTCCGCCGGTAAGCTTGGTGACCCCTGAGCTATGTGCGGTGATCGGCGTAACGAAGCGCATCGTAGCAGCTGATTCGCCGCAATCAATCACGTCTTTGGTCATCTCAAGATTTGAGGTGCCACACACAATCCATTCAGCCTGTCCCTCTTCGACTTTAGCCCCGTACGCTCGAACAGCATTTACCGTTGCTTCAGTGTCATCGCAAACCAACGGCCTCCCAATCCTAGACATACCATCAGATAGGGAAGCCCCTATCAATGCGCGGTGCGTGTACGCTTTGGATGAAGGCGCTTCAACCACGCCGCTCAAGCTGGAAGCCCTTCTAATAGTTACTTTAGTCATCATCCGTTCCGACCACATGAGCCTTTACGCGATTCACCCGAGCTTGAATCACCTCTCCTTCAAAAGCACTCCATGCTTCTTTGACCTTAGCAATGGAATCTTCAGGGACAACAGCTGCGACGGCAGGCCCCTTCCCGGAGACTCCGGCTGCGATGGCGCCTGCTGCTAGCGCGTCGACAGCCTCCTTGATATCGTAACTCAACGCCGTAGAATAGATGAGTCCGTTAAATGTCATCGCTGACCAATATCTGCCCAGTAGAGCTTCCCGATAGGCGACACTGACCAACGGCGCCACTCTCTTCATTCTATTCACATCAGATTGCGCAGTATATGCTTTCAAAGGAGGCACATAGAACAGAACGGCGTACTTTCCATTTACTCTGAACCTACGCTCGACCTGTTGAGCAATATTATCCGTAACGACTATGTTGCCGAAGTATGATGCGCATGCATCATCGAAAGCACCTGTTATCGTTATTCCCGCATCCTTCGCGGCTTCCACTCCAAGCTTCACTATATCAAGATCGCTCAATTTTCTCCCCAAGGCTGCTAAAGTGGCAAGCGAAATCGCGTTCGCTGCGACGCTGCTACTCTTCATCCCTCTGGCAATCGGGATATTGGAGTCAGTTTCAACGAAAGCGCCGTATTCTTCTTCGACCCTGAATCTTTGCAGAACTCGCTTGATAACTCTCTTTATGAGATTCGTATCTTCGCTAGGATCGGAAAGTATCCTGCCCTCTATGATGCCGGGTTCATCTGTCAGCTTAACCTTCGCTTTCGTCCATAAATCTACCCCGAGAGCAGCCCCTTTGCCAGTAGCGATTGCGTTCACAATGGTCGCGGCACCATAGGCGATAGCTGCAGCTGACAACATGCTCACTGCCTAGAAAGCTCTCTCATCAAGGCTCTCCGCATTACCTCAACTGGAGGCGAATGATTAGTCCAAATCTTGAAAGCTTCAGCACCTTGATGAACTAGCATGCCGACCCCAGTGATAGTCTTCGCACCGGCAGCCTCTGCCTCGCGCAGTAGTAGCGTCTTCATCGGATTGTAGACAATATCGAGAACCACGATCCCTGAATGTAGTACTTTTCTCGTAGCCACCGTCTGCTCGGTTCTGGGATACATCCCAACCGATGTGGCGTTAATCAGCACATCTGCATCCCGCAACGCTTCGATAAGCGAATCTACAGCTAACGATCTCGCCAGGATCTTCTTCCCGAGTCTCCGTTCGATATCCTTCGCCAACTTGGCGGCTTTATGCCAAGTCCTATTAAGAATGAAGACGCTTCTCGCCTTCCTAGCCAAAGTGAAAGCGACAGCTCTCGCGGCACCCCCAGCCCCTATTAACACGACCCTTCTGTCAGACGGATCCTCACGTTGCTCTTGCAGCGCCCTCACGATGCCCAAACCGTCAGTATTGTAGCCAACGAGTCTTCCTTCGTCGTTATGAATGGTATTTACTGCGCCTATTTCTTCAGCTGTCTCATCCAATTCGTCAAGAAACTTGATGACAGCGGTCTTGTGAGGAGTTATAACGTTGAAACCTCGAATATTGAGTGCTCGCATCCCTATTAACGCTGATTTTAGATCACGACGCGTTACACGGAAAGGTAGATAGATGCAGTTGAGACCGAGCTTCTTGAAGGCGGCGTTATGCATCCGTGGGCTTAGTGAATGCCCGATCGGATCACCGATAACCCCGTATATGTTATCTACTCTAGTTGACATCGGCTAACCGAACCCCATCAAATTGTAGATCTTCCTCAAATCGGATATCGTAAGTTGCCCTGTCGCAGACTCTAACCCTTTTTGAATTGAGGCAAATGTGAAAACTGATCCATAGAGGGGGGATAGGATTCGAGAAGGAACTCCCAATTTGCCCATGGCGAAACAAACAATTCTAGCTCTTCCATGAACTTTTGATATGAACGAGAGTAGCAGGCAATTGTCTTCGATCTTTGTTGCGCTGCATACTAGCTTACATATGTAGGCGCCCGCATGGATTTCGCGTTTGAGAATATTTTCCAGTTCAGGTTCAGGCGGAGTTCCATCGAAGTTGTGAAATGATATTATGGGCCTCGATCCAGCCTTCCGGATTTCTTGAGCAACCATCCCAACGTTTCCAGTCGATAGTTCGATATCAACGTAGCCGAAACCTTTCCTAGCCGCTTCGATGAGGATCTCAACTCTCTCCTTCTCAGTTCCCTTGAATCTGCCGCCCTCAGAAGGCTTTCTGTTCGTTGCGATTATTGGCAATTCAGTTGAGTTGACTATCTTCTCGAAACCTTTGATTCTTTGAAGACTGTCCAACCTGACTTCAACGTAGTCTGCGCCATATCGTTCAGCCCTTCTAACGAGAGCTATCGCTCTACCCAATGTCTTTGCAGGAATTGTGACAGCGATATCTATTTTCATCTCTCCAGAATTGACTCCTCTTTCACGAGTGTTCCAAAGTGCCGCCCGCCATGCTCAATACGCGCGAGAACTTCGTCTCCAACCTTCATCTCGGCTACAGATTTGGAGCCGGCCTTCGCAACGAGTCTTATCGTCTCCGCATTCTGTACGATAGTCTTCAGCTTTCTCCCTTGACCTTCCGCTTCGATCAACATTAATGGTCTTCGTTCAATTTTGACTCGACTAACGTTAACGATTCTAGCACGCCCTTCCCTATTCGAAACAACCACTTCGTCTCCCGCCTTGAGTTCCGAAAGGTACTTCGTCTTGTTGCCTGGCGTGAGAACGTACAGAGATACAGGACCCGCATTCACTCGAAAAGGTCTCGGCTCAACATACTTACTCTCGTGAACTTCTGCTTGCACGAGAAACAAGCCTGAAGATTGACAACCTGCCAAAATTCCTTCACCGGATTCCATCAAGTCGCAAGTATCAACGCAAACCCTTGCACCGCTACCTAGAGGCTTCAAACCAGTCACCTTGACTGTTGAGAGTTCAATCATGGAGCCTACTGCTTTGACTAGGTTTGATGTTTGATTGATCTCAGCGAAATCTCGTGACTTGAGTAAAATTCCGTCAGCACCTAGTTCGAGCGCCTCAAGAGCGACCTTAGCGTCATTGGCGTTTGTAGTTACAAAGAGCAACTTGCTCCTTCCATGGAGTTTAGAGACAAGATTCTCCAGCGGGATTACCTTCCAGTCAGGACAACTGGCTATTATGTAGTCGGCACCTGCATTTGCAGCATCGATGGCAATCTCTTCATCGACTCCTCCCATAATTTTCACTTTGACGGCAACTATTCCGCGTTGCTGTTTTATTTTTGAGATCGCTTCCTTGTTGACGGTTTCCAAGACTAGAATATCAGCGTCTCTGGTGCTAGCGACTTTCTTTGCGCCGTACTTCTTGGGCAGATCTTTATCGCTTTCGCCTGCCAAAACGACATCGCAAAGGCCCGCAGACGATTGCAGGAGCACCTGTTTCTCGTCTTCAGTAGCAGATTCTTCGATTTCGATCCAGAATTCCTTCACGATGTCTCACCGAGGAGTTCGAGAGCTTCTTCCACAGTAGCGCCTCGATGCACTATGGCTGATAGAGCCCTAGTCATGGCGGCTGGGTTTTCGTGCTGGAATACGTTCCTGCCGATAGAAACGCCAGCGCCGCCAGCCCTGATCGAACCGTACGTTGCCTCAAGGACATCCCTTTCAGTCTTCCCCTTAGGACCGCCAGCGATGATAACGGGGACTGGGCAGCCTTGAACAACCCGCTGAAAAGTTTCAACGCTTCCCGTATAGTTTGTCTTAACTATGTCAGCGCCTAACTCTGCTCCAATTCTCGCTGCGAACGCAACCAATTCAGGATCATATTCGTTGGTGACACTTGGGCCTCGCGGATACATCATGGCTAACAGAGGAACGCCTAGGCTGTCACATTCATCAGCTATGCTCCCGAGCTTCATCAGCATCTCATGTTCGTTTGGAGCGCCGACATTTATGTGGAGAGAAACGGCGTCTGCTCCCAATCTGAGTGCTTCTTCAACGGAGCAAACCTTCACTTTCCGATTCGGGTCCGGTCCCAGCCTCGTGCTGGCTGAGAGATGAACGATCAGTCCGATTGAACCAGTGTTGACTGTTCTTGCAATCCCTTTATGGACTACGATTGCATCTACATCTCCCTTCGCGAGCTTGTCTACAGTTTCTTGCATGTTCATGAGCCCTTGGACAGGCCCTAAAGTTAAGCCGTGATCCATTGGGACGATTACGGTTCGCCTGTCATTCTTGAGGATCCTGTTCAACCTCTTCTTCTTGCCAATGTCCAATTCTTCCACCTCCTAAATGTAGCCGCTTTTGACGAGATATTCAGCGACCAGAACTGCGCCTTTGGCGGCGCCCATCTTTGTGTTATGGGAGACGAGGACGTACTTGATACCGTTCTCAAGCGCGTTGTCCTTCCTTATTCGGCCGACAACCGTGCTCATGCCGCCATGGACGTTTCTGTCAAGGCGAGGCTGCGGTCTGAAAGGGTCATCGTTTACCGTCAAAAGTTCCTCAGGTGCTGAAGGCAAGCCGAACTCTTTCAAGACGCCGCCAAACTTTCTCACGGAATCCCGAACGTCCTCTACCTCGCATCTCCTCTTGGTAGATAGAAAGACAGCTTCTGTATGTCCCTCTCGAACATTCACTCTCGTGCATGTGCAACTGACTTTGAAGTCGGCATGCTTCAGGCTTCCGCTGCTGTACCTTCCAAGAATCTTCAGCGTTTCAGTTTGAACTTTCTCCTCTTCGCCTGGTATGAGAGGAATGATGTTGTCGATTATGTCCAACGCGAGAACGCCTGGAGATCTGCCAGCACCTGAAACCGCCTGCATCGACGTCATTACAACCCGATCGATTCCATAGTCGTTGTAGATGGGTTTTAGAGATACGACAAGCCCGGTTGTGGTGCAATTCGGAATCGGCGTTATGAAGCCGCGCCATCCTCTATTCTTCTTCTGGATGTCGATGAGCTTGGCGTGATCGAGGTTTACTCCCGGAACAAGTATAGGAACATCGCTTTCATGCCTAAAGGCTGAAGCTGTGCTTATCACCGGTCTCTCCTTTGCAAATCTCGGTTCCAGTATCCTTGCCTGCTCAGACTCTATACCGGTAAAGATTAGATCCACGCTCTTTAAGTCCAGACGAGCGGCGTTCTCAACTTTCATTTCTAAGAATTGATTTGGAGGGGGCTCATCGCAGTACCATCTGAAACTTCCTGTCTTTTCATCTCTCAAAGCGTCCTTGTAGGTTTTTTGAGCGGATCTCTCGGAGGCCGCCAGTACACGGACGTCGAACCAAGGGTGATGATCTAGCGCTGATACGAATTGTTGCCCAACAACACCTGTTGCACCAACGATTGCAACTCTAATCATTTCTATCTCCCTTCAAGGAATCTCTTATTAGTGCCATAGCCTTCTCTCGATCATTCCAACTGACGAAGACTATTATGCTTGAGGTTATCGTGAAGATTCCGAAGATATTGATGCGGTTCTGACGCAGAGGATCTGAGATTCTTCCGACCACTCCAGGAGTTTCTTCAAGTCCAACCCCCATCACTTTTAGGAAAGCCAGACCTTGCCTAACCGCCATCGCCACAGTTCCCTTGTGGCGGAGAACTATCGAGTGTATTGGTTGTAGCACGCCATCAAGATGATCTTGTGGGATATATGCGATCAATGAGTCGTAGTTGATTGAAGCTCCCAACAGTGGAACCTTGCGATCCTTGATCTCTGCAACAATCTCTTGTATAACAGCTGGCTCCTCGGATATTCCTCGTCCCACTATAGTCAAAGACGCAACTTCGCCTTGGCTTGCCAATTCGCAGCATAGCTCTCCGGGAAAAGTGCCTGTAACAAGAGTTCCCTTCGCGTCCAATCGACCTTCGCAGTAGTTAATCACTCTAACCGGAACAGCCTTATCCTTGTACTTCAGCGCCTTCTTGTGAATGAATTTCGTTCCCGAGTCAGCAATTCTAGCCAATACATCCGCATCGACTTCAGATAGTCTCTTTGGCTGATCTACCAGTTTTGGGTCGGCAGTCAGGATCCCGTCGACGTCTGTCACCAGCACCACCTCGTCAGCTAGCAGGTACTTGGCCAGAATGAATGCAGTGGTATCGCTTCCCCCTCTCCCCAGCGTTGTAATCTCTCCGTCAAGTGTCTTACCGACAAAGCCTGGGATCACTGGAACCACATTCTGTTCAATTAGAGGCTGAAGATATCGATTGATCCGCTTTCGACAGGCTTCAAGCAAAGGAGCTGCATCTCCGAAGGATCGGTCGGTTATGATCGGCCAGTCTGAGTCAGTGGGATCAAAGTAACGTGACTTCACTCCCTTGGCCGACAGAGCTGTCACAAAGATACGTGAGCTAGTCCTCTCGCCCATCGAGAGTATATCGTCCAGCTCCTCCCCTGCAACTTCCCCTCTTGAAACCTTATTAGCTGTTTCCAAAAGATGATCAGTCGTTTTTCCCATGGCTGAGACGACGACTACAAGCTTAGACTCCTTAGCAACCTCGTCCGCTATCGCGCCGACAGCTTTTGAGATTCTCTCTCCATCAGCTAGCGTAGACCCTCCGAATTTGACGACCAGACGCCTGAAACGTTTTTTAGATTCAACCATAATTCTTTCAAACCACCAAGAAGCTCAGGAAGCCCGAGACGCGTTAAGAGGAGCTAGCTGAGCTCAGTTAAAGTAGAAATAGTAATAGGAGTCAAAGAACGCGTTGCTTAACGTAGTCTTCAGAGGCATTCGCAATTCCCAGTTGAACCTTTTATATGACATGGTATTCATTATAAAAGGGTTTCGAAGAAGCTAACCTATTCTAGAACACAAAGGCATATTATTAGACCCTACTGTTTAGCATCCTCTCTGTGACGTGCGAACAAAGGCGCCTTCGGCGCGGATTGCCAGTTATTGGTCAGCATTGACCAGTCAATTTGTCTGTTTGGGGTTGTGAGTATTTTCCAGAGAGAGCTTCTGGGGCTTATATAAATTCCTAAGCGATGAAAAAACCAACAATGTATAGAACTTAATTCGTCAGGTTTCCAGCTTCAGAAACTCGTAGAGCTCAGAACATCTCTTGCTTAACTGAAGATGCTTTTCCAAGTCATTTGGTTTTCCGAAGATGGCTCTGCAAATCTTGCACTCCGGCATCTTTTTTACACTTCGACGGATTTTAAGATACAGACATAGCACTGCGCCCATACTTAAGACATACTTACACTTCGCTATGTCTCTTTTTCTCAATTTTGTTGCATGAGTTCGCTAAAATGATAAATAGGCGTTAAAAGATAGAAACATTTATGGCTGATTTGCTAGAGAACAGGCTGAACCTTCTTCTGCTAAAGGATCTCTGCTCTGGAAACGGCCTTGAAGTGAACCTAACGCACTTGTCTAGGCGCTTGAACAGGCATAGGAATACCATTCGAGAGAGAGTTAGAAGTCTGCTTTCTCATAGGGTAGTTGACCGTCCAGTGGTACCCTTTCTAGGGCTATTCAGAGAGTGCCCTCTGTTGGTTGTGGTTTATGCCGACCTTCCCGAGAATGAGAAAGTCTCGAAGTGGATAAGAGAAGACAGGAACATCTTCGGCGCTTATAGGGTAAGAGAAGGTGAATACAACATGATGTTGTTTGAATTTCAGAAAGACGTTTGGAGCTATCATGTTTGGAGAGATTCTCTTGTCAGTGACGGCAAGATTCCTGAAAGGGGGGAGAGAACTCCGTCTAACGCTCTATACTTTTCAAATAAGCTGATAGTGAAGTATCAACCCAGTGCAGCCATAGATCTTATTGAAGAACAGTTTGCAAGAGAAGGAGAGATCAAGATTAATGACTACGTCCTAGATGAACTTGCGCTCAAGGTGCTGAAGCATCTCCTATACGGAAACGGAATAAAAGTGAACGAAAACCTCCTCTCCAAGAGAATTGGTATTCATAGATCTACTATTAGAAAGAGGATCTTGAAAATGCAAGAGGAGGGACTCATTCACAGTCCTCTCTGCCGATTTCCTCTTTTCTTCACACCATCAAACCTTCTCCTAGTCTTCTCAATGCTTGAAGTTAAGAAGCCCCAACAGTTCCTCAGCGACATAGCCAATGATCCGCATGTAAGCTTAGCCTACAAGATAAGCGAGGGCAAATACAATGTATTGCTCTTCGAATCCCATCTGAGCATCGAGGACTACTTATGTTGGGAAAGGAGGTACGAGGACAAATACCCAAGCTGCGTCGGTTCCATAAAGAATAGCTACCTCTCACCAAGAATGACCATCTCAATCGACCAG
>Ga0315280_10008110_pt1 | contig 13860 bp, 14 predicted proteins | sample YL17G06_40_MG_FD_203697 | JGI IMG/M metagenome (GOLD analysis project Ga0315280, IMG submission 203697) | Sediment microbial communities from Yellowstone Lake, YNP, Wyoming, USA - YL17G06_40 | ecosystem: Environmental > Aquatic > Freshwater > Lake > Sediment | place: USA: Wyoming | collected...
ATTTTGGCGTTTGGGGTAAGGCCAGTGACGTCTACTATCTCCCCCTCACTAACATATATGGCATAATAGGCGAAGTCCTCTGCCGCACTTGGAGTCCATGTCAAGTTTACCTTTCCATCGTGGGCGTTGGTCGCTGTTAGACCAGTTATCGCAGGAGGGGGCGTAACATCAATGATTGGTTCGGCCTCGACGAGGGTCAGCCCTCCATTTAATGTGCAGTTTTGGCCGTCTGGGTTGACAATGGTTACATCCCGGGGACCTATAGGTGCATCACTGGCAACAGTTATGGTGACTCTAATCTCCATGGGACTTAAGAACTGCGTCGAGGTGATCGTGATCCCCATATATGGGGAGAAGGGGACGTATGCTCCTTCGAGGAAATTTTCTCCAGAGATGGTAAGCTCAACGGTCTTGCCCAGCTCACCGGAGTTGGGACTAACAGTTGTGATCGCAGGCGATGGATACTTCTCCTGTGCAAACGCAAAAGAAGCGCTCATCAATAGAATAAACAAGACGGCACTAAGTGCGGTCCAAAATACTCTTTTGTTCATCTTTACCCTACTTGATGTATAACTTGCTCTTGCCCATTCTTATTCTTTGGCATGCAGTAAGTTGTCTATCGACCATCCGATAATCTTTTTCCGATGAACGACAATCTGATGATTGATGACTAAGCCAAAACAAGGGATATTGCATGGGCAACGGGCAGTGCAGAAAACGCGTCATATGATCCTTCATTCCGTTCTGTGATGTTGTCGCCATGAAAGCTATAAAAATCGTTAATTGTCCAAACCAGACATAAATGCAATTGGGGAACTCGTTGCCAGCATTCAGAACGGAGAAGTCTGCCGGTTTTCTAATCTTCAAGAGGAATGGCACGGTTAGTTATCTCTTTCTTAAAAATAAGGGCAGGTTCGACGTACCAAAGGGTCTACAACAGAAGGGTGAAGACGATCTTACCTGTGCGCTGAGGGAGTTGAAAGAGGAGACTGGCATCACCGACGCTATAATAACCCCGTCCTTCAAAAAGACTTCGCGCTACTTCTACCGGTGGGGGAACTCGCTTGTGAAGAAGGAGGTCGTTTACTTCCTCGCCGAATCCAAGTCAGGTAACATCAGGGTGTCAGAGGAGCACGATGGCTACACCTGGATGGTCAAGGAGGAGGTTCTGGTTAACGTCCGGTATCAGAACCTGAAAGAACTCGTTGAGGAGGCAGACCAAGTCCTCCGCCATAAATCAACAGCACAACCCTCAAATTTATAAAAGCCCCGGTCTTTCCTCCTCTAGGTAGGTGCGATAATTGAAACTGCCCGAACTTTATGGTCTACTGATCTCCTGGATCGTCATCAGCTTCTGCTTCTCCATATCGTACCTCATAAACTACCCCGCCCTCTTCTATCTCGCATTTCTGCTATCCGCCGCCTCTGCTGGGCTTGGGTTCATCCTCCACGAACTGGCCCACAGAGCTATTGCTAGGAGGCATGGCTGTTATGCCTACTACCAGGTCTGGTGGTGGGGCATCGTCCTAGCCCTAGCAGTAGCGATCCTGACACAGGGGCAGTTCATATTTGCAGCACTGGGGGCGGTTTACATCTCCCCCATGATCGCATCCACGATGTCCGACGCCGATGCCATGAAGAGAGTCTTTGGAATAATCTCCCTCGCCGGTCCATCCATGAACCTCCTACTAGCCGCAGCATTCTACGTCCTATCATATGCCGGCGGTCTGTTCACGGGGTTGGCGATAATCGGCATCCAGATAAACCTTTGGCTGGCGGCATTCAACCTCATTCCAGTCCCACCGTTCGATGGATCAAAGATATTCAACTGGTCAAAGCTCGTGTGGGCACTCTTTGCCATCCCTGCGTGGCTTCTTACGTTATTCCTGCCGCTGATCTAGCCGATAAAACCCGTGAACTACCCTGCCCTGAAGGGTAAGGGCTTCCTGCTTCAACGACCCGGCTTGCCGGCGTCACGGTCAGCTTGGCCGGCAGTGGTCGGGTCTCCACAGGCACAGAGGGTCGTCCCAGCCCCGAGAGGCCTCGGTTGAGTATGTTCAGCGAGGCTCTATAATCCCTATCCTCGATCTGCTGGTTCTCCTGCGAGGTACGGGCAGGGTTCACCCTCACCACCCTCCTACCAGCTCTCTCAGCCTTGTAGGAGAGCATTTGAAGGAACCTGCCCCAGGAGGCGTCCAGTATAGACCGGGCACGGCTGTCGTGTCTGTGAATCATCCTCGGGATGCGGAGGTCCTCCACCGCGATTGCCCTGTAGTTCCGAACGTAGAAGGTGGAGAGCTTGTGGAGGAAGTCGTTGCGTTGGTTGGTGAGGTGCTCATAGGCACGATTGAGCCTGATTATGAAGTTGCGGCGGTTTGAGGAGCCTTTTTGTTTCCTCGAAAGAGAGCGTTGGAGGTAGCGGATCCTGCCTATCGACCTTCGATAGTAACGTGGGTTCTCTATCTGGCGTCCGTCAGAGTCTGTGAGGAAGTATGAGTCCCACATCGATCCCGACCGCTCTGTCTGAAGGGGGGAACGGATGGGGTTCGTCCTCCTCCACCTGAAAGATGGCGAACCATTTCCCTGAGCCGGCGTGGGTGATGAGGACGCCCTTCGCCTTGCCCTCGATGGGGCGGTGGAGCTTAATATTGACTCCTCCGACCTTGGAGAGTACGAGTTTCTTTCCGCTCTGATCGAACTTGAACCCAGACTGGTTGAAGTTGAGGGTTCGGTAGCGGTTACTCCCCTTGAAGCGGAGCCTGCCGATCCTCCTCCCTTTACGCCTCAATTCTGCTAGGGCGCAAATGTTGCTGTGTAGCTGATGGTTGACCATCTGTAGCACCTTGGAGTTTACGCCGTTCAGTTCTGGGTGCCGTTCCTTCAGTATGGGGAGCATTGCCTGTAGCTGTTTCCTACCCATCCCGGCGTTATTCTTCAGCTCAAGGAGCTTGTTGTATACCCGCCTGCAGAGTTCAAGGTTATGCAGTAGTCTCGCTTCGGTAGCCCTGCTCGGATAGAGGTGGTAGCGGAGGCTACGCTGGTACATAGCTCGCTCAATTATAGCGGCACCTAATAAGCCAAAGGCTTCATACTTGCATGGGCGGCTCTAATCCCCTTGAAGGATGGGGCCTTCCCGCCGAGAGAGTTAAATTCAGCAGCAGCGCAATCTTATCTGGTGCTGCGAATGACCGGAATCGACTATGAGCTCTCCATTCTCAAGGAATTGGTCGCGATAGATACCGACGTCACCAAGAAGACGGGCTATTCCGAGTGCGCCTCTCTGCTGTCAAATAGAATGCGCGAACTCGGCCTGAAGGTCGAGATCTTCGATCCCGTGGATAAGGTAGGGGATGGAAAACCGCGTCCCAACGTCATAGGAACGTTGGATGTGGGAGCAGAAGAGACAATAGGGCTCGTCACCCATTACGACGTGGTTCCCCTAGGTGACAACTGGACCAAGGATCCATTCAAGCTTACCGTTGAGGGCGATAAGGCATACGGCAGGGGCGCCGCCGACGACAAGAGCGCCATCGCTACCTGCCTCGGCGCCATCAACCTCGTCAGGGATACCGCAAGGTTCAACGTCAAGCTGATCGCATCGCCGGAGGAGGAGATAGGAGGCGAATGGGGAATAGGCTACATCATGGGCGAGGTGGGTTTGAGGTTCGACTTGGGGGTCGTGGTGGACTCTATGCCAAACATGATCTCCATCGGCGCCAGTGGGGTCCTCCAAGGCGAGATCAGGGTATTCGGCAAACAGGGGCACGCAGGCTATCCGCACAGAGCAGATAACCCTATACCTAAACTGTCCCGACTTATCCCCGCCTTTGATGAGTTTGCGAAGATGAGGGCGCGTAAACTATCGATCGTGGATGCCCCGCCCGATTCGCCTAAGAAGAAGGTCTGGGGGAGGATCTCCTTTACCATGATGGGAGGAGGAGCGGAGGAGAACATTATTCCTGGGGAAGCTTGGACAAGGTTTGATATGCGCCTCCTTCCCGAAGAAGACCCCTCTAAGGCGCGCTCCGAGATGCTCGCCTTCTTCAACAAGACGAAGGAGAAGCTAAAGGTGGACGCGAATCTCACATTCGGCAATTTTAGTGGGGGATACCTAACCAGCCCGTCAGAGCCCTTTGTCAGACGCTTTGCAGACGCAACCGCCTCCGTCTTTGGCTCCCCTCTGCCCATCGCCGCCTCCTTGGGAGGGGACGACGGAAGGTTCCTTGCCGACAGAAATATCCCGGTCGTCAGCTATGGCGCCATAGCCGAGGACTCTCACTTCCATGGGGTCGACGAGTTTGTGTGCCTCAAGGACCTTCAGAACGTGAGAGACGTCCTAGTCCGCCTCATCGGATAGTTTTTAAACCTCTATCCATTAACCTCTTTTTATGAAACCCTTCCTCGTCATAGCCACGATCAATGAACTCGCCAACCTCAAGGGACTGATTGAAGAACTGTGCACCACCTCGACCAAGGTTATAGTCGTAGACGAGGGCGACGAGTCCATCAGGGCTCGGAACGAAAGGATCCTTCAAAGCGTAAGTAGAGCGTATTATGGTCCCAAAGAGAGAAGGGAGTGGTTCAAGGAAAGGTTTGGTAAAAACTACGAGAAGTTCCTATCGGTAATCCCTGAAAGGGCGCACGCAGAGACGAGCTTCGGCTTCCTTGTTGCATACGAGGAGGGGGCAGATTTCATTATCGAACTCGACGACGACGTTTTAATAAGAGGCCTAATCGAAGGCCACAGGTCCAACCTATTCGGCGAGACCGGGGAGACGGTCTCTTCAAGGTCAAGATGGTACAATACCATGGACGCCATTGCTCTGAACGAGAAAGGCAGTTTCTTCCCGAGGGGACATCCGTACTCCCCGGAAACTAGGGTTGAGAACTACAAGTGGCGCAAAACTGGTGGCACGTGTGCACTCAATATGGGGCACTGGACAGGCAACCCCGACCTCGACGCCTTGACGATCCTCTATTACGGTGGCCTCGATGGCAGATGCCACGTCAAGGGAACCAAGCTAAAGAAAGATAAAGTTATTGTCGGCAAGGGGACGTACTTTGCCGTCTGTAGCATGAATGCCGCATTTGCGCCAAAGGTGGTTCCTGCCTTCTACCAGCTCTACATGAACACGATGGGCATAGACCGGTTCGACGACATATGGTCGGGGATATTCCTGAAGAGGGTGGCGGATCATCTGGACGACAGCATTTGCCTCGGCAGACCCGTTGGCGTTCATGACAAGAGACCAAGAAGTGTATTCAAGGATCTGAAGAAGGAGATGGACGGAATGATGATGAACGAAACGGTCTGGAAAATGATCGAAGGCGACATTGGAGGAAAATCCTACTCCGACGCGTACCTCTCCCTTACGGACCTGCTGGCTTCCGGCGCCGAGAAGCTCCTTGATGAGAATTATAAGCGCTTCCTGAAACTTCAGGCGGAAAAGATGCGGCTCTGGGTGGAAGCTGTGGACTCCGTCTGATCTGCTAGAAAATTAGCCCAAAACCAAGGACCGCCACGGTCACTATGACAACTGCCCCCAACACGCCGAGGGCTATGGCTGCAAACGCCCTCTTGATCTCCATGCCAAAGAGGTACGCTATGACGCTGCTGGCCCATGCCCCTGTACCGGGGATAGGTACCGCGACAAATATCACCAGGCCCCAGAAACCGTATCTCTTCACTTGGGACTTAGACTTCTCTCTCAGTCTCTCAATGTATTTCACAAATGCCCTCTTCACGGGGTTCTCGTTCTCTCTCCTCATTATCCACCCCTCGATCCTGCTCAGAAAGATCAACAGGAAGGGCACAGGCAATATGTTGCCAAGGAGTGAGACCAGAAAGACCGTTGGTACATCAATGCCCGCCAATATCCCATACGGTATAGATCCCCTGCACTCCAAAATTGGCGAAATAGCGATCACCAAGATGTATAGGATCTGGGATACGTCCATATCTTGAAGCCTCTTTGGTCAATTCCGTCTTTTTCGTGATAGAGGTAAACCTTTGCCTTTAAAATTATTTATAAATCCGGCACCCAGAAAACCCAGAACTTCAATTCTGGGATGACTGAGCTTTAAATATTTTCCCCAACTATGATCTATTGGTGGCTGGCGTGCTCGTATCCTTCAGGTACCGCATATACCCTAAGCCACAGCAGGGAAGGCTGCTGAAGGGCCACCTGTCTGCCCTCTGTACACTTTACAATACGCTCAGGGATCTGAAGCTCGATAGATGGAACAAAGAGCGCGCCAGCCTGGGCGAGAACGACCTCAGGCAGACCGCCTTGGAGGTGCGGAGGAACGATGAAGAACTCAAGTGCATACACAGTCAGGTTGTCCAGAACGTTGCCACCAGGGTGTACACCGCATTCAAGAACTACTTTAAAGGGAGGGCGAGGTTCCCGAAGCATAAGAAGATACAAAGATACCGCTCCCTCACATACCCGCAGTCAGGGTTCAGGCTGTGCGGCAAGGCCGTTAAGAAGGGGAAGAAGAGGATGGAGCTTAAAGGCAGACTCTTCCTCTCCAAGGTAGGCCACGCGAGGATATTCATGCACCGGCCATTAGAGGGAAGGATAAAAAATCTAACGGTGAAGTACGACGCCGGCGAGTGGTACGCTGTATTCGCATGCGAGGTCCAGGACCGACCAAAGGTCCCAATAGAGGAGGTACCGCAGAACCGGATAAAGGGAGGAGACCTCGGGCTGCAGCAGTTCCTAACGCTGTCGGAGGGCTCCCTCCCTGACTACCCAAGGTTTCTTAGGAGGTCAGAAAACAAGATCAAGAGGCTCCAGAGGGTCCTGTCAAGGGCGAAGAAGGACTCCAATGACTACAAGAAGCTGTCGTTCAGGATCGCAGGGCTCCACCTCCGCATAAGGAGGCAGAGGGAGGACTACCAGAACCAGGTTATAGCAAGCCTGTACAGGGAAAATGACGTCATAGTACTGGAGAAGCTACAGGTGAAGAACATGCTCAGGAACCACAGCCTGGCGAAGAGCCTCCAGGACGCAGCCTTCGGGAAGTTCATTGACAAGGCGAGGTTCAAGGCACACATTCTGGGAAAATGGTTCATTCCAGTGGACCCGTGGGGCACCACGCAGTTCTGCTACAACTGCCTGGCATGGGTACCCAAAGACCTCTCGGAGAGGGAACATATATGTCCAAACTGCGGCGTTGATATTTCAAGGGACGAGAACTCCGCCAAGCTGATAAGGAAGCTCGGTCAAACGTGGCTGGGCTATGCCCCCGGACGGGGGGCGAACACGCCCGCAGAGCAGGGGCCTCTACCATCCCTGAGGGGATTGGTAAGCCCGAGCAGGGAAGCGGGAAGCTCCCGACTTTAGTCAGGAGAGGACGTCACAGAATGCCATACCTAAATACTCGCAGTGAGAGAATGCGGGTTATAATACTGGCTGGCGGCTATGCAAAGCGGCTGTGGCCACTAACCCTTGAACGACCTAAACCTCTATTGCCGATAGGCAACGGCTACATCCTGGACTTCATCATCGCCAAAATTAAAGCCATCGGAGAGATTGAAGCCATCATCATATCCACCAACAAGAGGTTCGAGGTCAAGTTTCTGGAATGGGTAAAAGAGAGGAACCATCGCAACATCACGGTATTCCCCGAGCCCTCCCTTAAGGAAGAGGAGAAGCTTGGACCTGTAAAGGCGTTGGAACTGATTCTGAGGGGTGCTACACCCGACGACTACCTCATCGCCGCCGGTGACAACCTCTTCTCCCTCGACCTCACCAAGATGGTCTCCTTCTACAGAAAGGTGAAGTCGCCCGTCATAGCGCTCTACGAGATCGGCAGCCCTGAACTTGCAAAACAGTACGCATGCGTGGAGCTTGACGATCAGTCACGCATAACTGGTTTCACGGAGAAGCCCGCTCAACCGAAGAGCCTCTTGGTATCCACGGGAATATACCTCCTGCCATGGAGCAGCATATCAAAAATAAGTACTTATCTGGCGGAGGGCAATCCGCCTGACCCCATTGGGCGCTTCATTGGGTGGCTCACAGAGCACGAGCACGCCTACGGGTTCAAGTTCTCGGGCTACTGGTACGACATAGGCTCAATGGAGTCCTACAAGTCTGCTCAAGAAGATTTCAAGCAAAGGTCGTATAAAACCTATTAAACCCCCAAGCAAACATTTAGCGGCGAGACTGCTGTGAGATTCTCCTCTCTCCGCCGATGGGTCCGATCTTCTCCTCGAACCACTCTAAGGTTCTGAGCAGCCCCTTCCTTATGCCCGTCTTCGCCTTCCATCCAAGTTCTCGCTCTGCCTTACTAACGTCCGGCTGGGTGAGTTCTACATCACCTAACCACGCAACACCGCCCCTCGCCTTTACCTCCACGCCGCTCATGCCGAGGATGTCAAGCATCATCTCCACCAACTGGAATACGGTGTACGACTCCCCCAGACCTATGTTGTAGGTCTCGCCCTTGCATATCGCCTTCTCAGGTGCCATCAGAAGAGCCTCGACTGCGTCGTCTATGTAAAGGTAGTCCTTCAACTGATTGCCTGTGCCTAACACTTCAAGCCTCCTCGGCTCCCTCAACAGCTTCCTATAAAGGTCTATCATCACTCCCTTGTTCGTTCCGGGACCATAGATGTTGAAGAGTCGCAGGGTGACGGTTGGCACCCCGAACAACTCGCTATAAATCCTGCAGTAGTTCTCAGCCGCCATCTTTGACAGACCGTAGAAGGAGTAGGGCACTAGGATCTCATCCTCGGGCGTCGGCGTCTTGATCACCTTCCCGTAAACGGCTGCAGATGAGGCAAAAACGACCTTGCTCTGCACCTCCTTGGCTGCTCTCAGCACATTCAACGTCCCTTCTATGTTGATCTCCATATCGATATCTGGTCTCTCTGTTGAGAATGGCACGAGGGACTGTGCCGCCAGGTGGTAGATCAGGGCGCATCCCCTTGCCGCTTCAGCGACCGCCTTTGCGTCTCTGACATCTCCCTTTATGAACTCCACAGCCCCAGTCTTCATCAGCTCCGATATATTCGGGAGGCTGCCAGTTGAGAGGTCATCAAATACCCTAACAAGCTCCCCTCTCTCCATGAGGCGCCCTATCAGTCTAGGGCCTATGAATCCCGCCCCTCCCGTCACAAGAACCAACAAGGGTGATGGCACACTCTCAGATAAGAGATGGAGGGAGGGTGATATTAATAATGTTACGCTCTTGGCTCAACAGAGCACCTGGCAGCGGGTACACCGTTCATTAAATGGGCATTCGAAACCCAATATCTGTGACGTTGCTCCCTCAGAAGTTAAAGACAAACTATTAATTCCACCGAAATCAACTTGATAATGAAAACCGTTGAAGGGTCTAACTTGAGATACTTCACAAGCCCGTATAACTTTCTCCAGCAGGACTGTAGGAAGGTCAAGATCTATGATACTACACTCAGAGATGGAGAACAGACCCCCGGCGTGAAGTTCACCAAAGAGCAGAAGGTACAGATCGCCAGGAAGCTTGACGAGCTGGGGGTAAACACTATTGAGGCAGGCTTCCCCGTGATCTCTCCCTACGATGAAGAGGCTGTTAAGGCAGTTGCCTCTGAACGCCTCAGCGCTGATGTTATCTGCCTCTGCCGATCGAAGCAGAAGGACATAGATGCTGCCCTAAGGGCCGACGTCGACGGCGTTATAATATTCCTTGCAGTATCTGACCTGCACCTGAAGTACAAGCTTCACACGGATCTCATATCCGCGGTAAATATGGCGGCAGAGTCAATCACATACGCGAAGAGTCATGGGCTCTTTGTCCAGCTCTCTGCCGAGGACGCAACAAGGACCTCCATGGATTCTTTGACCGCCCTCTACAGCGCCGCCGAGGAGAGGGGGGCGGATAGGCTGGGTATAGCAGATACCACCGGCTGCATAAGGCCGAAAGGGATGTATTACCTGGTGGAGTCTCTCAGGAAGATCTTTGATCTGGAGCTCTCCGTGCACTGCCACGATGACTTCGGTCTAGCCGTGGCGAACTCCCTCGCAGCCTACGAGGCCGGCATCGATGCGATCTCGGTCTCCGTCAACGGTCTCGGGGAGAGGTGTGGGAATGCCTCTCTGGAGGAGGTGGTGATGTCCTTGTACGCCCTTTACGGGGTAGACCTCAAGTACAGGACTAAGGTGTTAAAGGAACTGTCCGAGACGGTGTCTAAATTTTCCGGTGTCCCCCTACCAATCAACAAGGCGATAGTCGGGGCAAACGCCTTTGGGCACGAGTCCGGCATACACGTTGCTGCCATTATGAAGAACCCTTTTACCTACGAATCCTACGAGCCACAGCTGGTTGGGCAGGAGAGGAAGTTGATATTCGGCAGGCACTCTGGAACAGATGGTGTAAGGCTGAAGATCGAATCCCTCGGTTACAAGGTTACCGATGAGGAACTTGCTGAAATAATTAAGAGATTAAAAACGTTGCCAATCGATGCCCCAATTATAGACAACGGTAATCTCTGCGGCTTCGTAAAGAAGGTGCTCCATGAGAGGGCTCGAGGGTGAGCAACAGTATCTATTCGCTGGCGACATCAAAGAAAGCAAAGGTAGCCATAGGGGTTGATCCTAAACTATCATCCGCAGAGAGGGTCATTAACTCCACACTCTTCGCCAAGAGGGAGGGCTACGCGGAGCCCGTGCTAATCTCCAATGAAAAGATAAGCGACAATCTATCGCCTGATGGAATCGTCGGTAATGAGATATCGCTCATGATAGATAAAGACGTGGAGAGAACCTTTGTTGATCTCTTGAAGGACGGAGTTGTGGACGCCGCCGTCAGGGGAAACCTCGGCTCTAGAACGCTCGTCCCGCTACTTCGTTCAGAGTTCAAATGCAAGAACCTCTGCCGAGTGACGGTTCTCGAGGTTGGTGGTAGGCTCGTGATGCTCACTCCCGTAGGGATAGAGGAGGGCGACTCGCTGAAGGACCTGGTGGCAATAGCCGGGCACTGCAAGCGACTTGCCAACCTCCTCGGTATTCCGTATAAGATAGCTGTTCTCTCGGGCGGCAGGCTCGAGGATAAGGGGCGCAGCAAGAAGGTCGACAGAATGCTATCCACCTCGGAGTCGCTGACGCGCACCCTTAAGAAAAAGGGAATGGATGCGGAGAACTTTGGCATCGAGCTTGAGAGGGCGGTGGAGGGCGATGTCACTTTGCTCTTGGCCCCGGATGGCATCACAGGTAACTTTATCTTCAGATCCCTAGTTCTGGTGGCGAACGTGGAGTCCTTTGGCGCCTATGCGACAGCGCTTCCGAAGGTATACATTGATACATCAAGGGCAAAGGGCAGTTACTTATTGCCGATAATCTTTGCCAGCGCGCTCAGCAAAAAACTGAGAGGACTTCGAAAAACCTCCTCAAGCTAACCTTATCGATGACGATTTTTCTGGTTTTTGATGGAATCGCGAGTCAGAAAAATAGGTTTTTCAAAAACCTCCTGATAATTGCGCGTTGGGAGTCTTCATTGATACTAACATTATAAAAAGGGATCATGCTTCCCGACAACTAAAAATATTCGCCCACCTTCTTAATAAGATGAGGCTTCAACGTTGGGCAGCACTGCCGTAGAGAAGATCATCACCAATGCTGTTGGTCGGAGGGTTCGCGTGGGAGAGTTCGTTGAGGTTCCAGTGGACTTTGCATACCTCCACGATGGCACGGGTCCATTGATCGTCGACGCACTCAAGAGGATGGGCGTTGAGAAGATCAAGGATCCCGACAAGGTGGGTATAGTGTTTGACCATTCGGTACCCCCCTACAGCGACCAGGCGGCAACGCTCCAGGCCAAGGTGAGGAGGTTTGCAAGGGATCAGGGGATATCAAAGTTCCATGACTTGGGGGAGGGGATCTGCCACCAGGTCATACCGGAGATGGGGTATGTCTCCCCGGGCATGGTCGTTATAGGGGCGGACTCGCACAGCTGTACTCTTGGGTGCTTCGGGCTCTTCTCAACAGGGGTCGGGGCCACCGACCTTGCCTACATTCTGGCAACAGGAGGGACCTGGCTGAAGGTTCCAGAGACCCTTGCGATAGACTGCTCCGGAAGTCTGAGCGGAAAGGTCTCATCCAAGGACCTCATACTTGAGATAATAAGGATCGTGGGGACAGACGGCGCCACCTACAAGGCGCTTGAGTTCTCTGGCGGAGCGGTCAGAAACCTGTCTCAGTCCTCCAGGATGACCATGTCCAACATGGCGGTGGAGATGGGGGCAAAGACGGGGTTCATGGAGGCTGACTCGAAGACCATCGCGTTTCTCGGAAGGGAGGGGATGACCTTCAGGACCGACACCGAGGTGGATAGGATAACCGTAGACGCAGGGTCCCTCGAGCCAAAGGTCGCATGCCCCGGCAGTGTTGCGAACGTTAAATCCGTATCTGAGATCGAGGGCGCCCACATAGATCAGGCATTCTTGGGCTCCTGCACCAACGGAAGGTATGAGGATCTTCTCGAGGCTGCAAAGATAGTAAAGGGAAAGAAGGTTCACAGGGATACGCGCTTCATAGTGATCCCTGCATCCAAGCCCACCTACCTCAAGGCACAGAAGGACGGTCTGCTGAACATATTCTTGGAGGCAGGCGCCATAATAGGCGTTACGGGTTGTGGACCGTGCCTCGGGGTTCATATGGGCGTTCTGGGCGATAACGAGGTCTGCATCTCAACATCAAACAGGAACTTCATCGGGAGGATGGGCAGCGTCAAGTCCTCGGTCTATCTGGCATCGCCGCAGACCGTGGCCGCCTCCGCGGTTGAGGGCAGGATCACCGACCCAAGGAGGTTCTCTTGATGATAAAGGGAAAGGTATGGAAGTTCGGGGATGATGTTGATACCGACGTGATAATACCTGCAAAGTACCTGAGGTCGGTTGACCAGACCGTCTGGCCGAAGCATGTCCTCGAGGGGCTTGACCCCGCGTTCAGTTCCAAAGTGAAGGCAGGGGACATAATCGTCGCCGGCAAGAACTTCGGTTGCGGCTCCAGCAGGGAGCAGGCTACGTTGGCAATAAAGTGGGCGGGGGTTTCTACCGTCGTTGCAGAGTCCTTTGCAAGAATATTCTTCAGGAATGCGATAAACAACGGGCTGCCCTTGATAGAGTGCAGGGGCATAAGCCGTGCTGTTGACGAGGGGGATACCATAGAGATAGATCTCGACAGCGGCGAAGTAAGAACCAAGGCGGGCGTTCTAAAATCAACGCCGCTTCCTCCCTTCCTCCAGGAGATCCTAAAGAGCGGTGGTCTAGTGGAGTACTACAAAGCAAAGAGGGCGGTGTGAGGGCTTTTGCCTAGATCCACCTCCTCTGCCGGCGGCTCTCCAAACACCTCAGAGGTCATAGTAAAGACCCTCGAGAGGTTCGGTATCGGAGTGGCCTTCGGTATGCCAGGGATGTGGTCCCTTCCGTTATACGACGCACTCCGCACCTCAAAGATAAGGCACATCCTCGTCAGGCATGAGCAGTTTGCGGTCTACGCTGCCGATGGGTATGCGAGGGTCTCCGGAAGGCCTGGCTTCTGCATAGGTACGGCAGGTCCTGGCGCAGTGAACATAGCCGCCGGCATGGCCGTGCCCTACCGCGACCACTCCCCGGTGATCGCCGTAACCGGGCAGGTTCCCACCTACGAGCAGGGGAAGGGCTGGATAGAAGATTTGGACCTGCAGGCCGTATTTAGACCGGTCACGAAGTTTACAGCCCAGGTTACAGACCCTGCGACCGCCTACGATCTCATGGCTACTGCCTTTCTCTCCTCCGTGGAGGGATGCCCGGGTCCATCACACGTCAGCGTACCAGGGGACGTTCAGAAGATGCCCTCAAAGGCTAAGGACTATGTTCCCGTCCCATCAAAA
>Ga0315280_10008111_pt1 | contig 13859 bp, 18 predicted proteins | sample YL17G06_40_MG_FD_203697 | JGI IMG/M metagenome (GOLD analysis project Ga0315280, IMG submission 203697) | Sediment microbial communities from Yellowstone Lake, YNP, Wyoming, USA - YL17G06_40 | ecosystem: Environmental > Aquatic > Freshwater > Lake > Sediment | place: USA: Wyoming | collected...
CGTGGTCCGCAGTTTTCCACGTATGTCCACAAAAGCATCTGTCGTGCCATCGGCTACGTAGCATAGCTCCAGTGCGTTAGCGCCAAAGTGACGCAGATGCTTAGTTCTTTGGATGAGGCCTGTCAAGCGTGGAATGATCTTTCCAACTTTGTACGTGTTCAAGTCAAGGCCTATAACAGCCTCCTCCAGAACTGCAAGCTCCGATGGCCGTACTCTCTGTCCATCCCGGCAGGCACCCTTTCCTCGCTCAGCAGTGTAAGTTGTTCCACGTGCCGTGTCCGTCACTAACGCCGAATGCACCGAAGACAGCCTCGGTTTGGAAGATATCGCGATTGATGTTGCGTGGAACGGAATGCCTCTCATGAGATTCGTTGTTCCGTCAATGGGATCAGTCGTCACGTAGCATCCATGAGGCTTCGCTCCAAACTCTTTCGTGCCTGACTCCTCGCTGATAAGCGTGAACGAAAAGCCCAGACCGGACAACGTTTCCACGATGGCCTCTTCTGCGGCCAAATCAACATGCCTCATTGGATCTCCACCCGCACCAATGCCTAAGCTGGGTTGAGGCTGTTTCAAAGTCTTCAAAAGCGGGCTTATCCGCTTCTGCACGTTGTCCTTCATCTTGTACAAGATGAGTGTCCAGTCTGTCGTCTTGGTCATGATGGCGTTCTCCACACTGCTATGTCGATGCTTTTCATAAAGACTTTGCTTGATAAACGCGTATCTGTGAATAAGATGGCACTATTGAAGACACCGATCATTCAAGAGCACTTAACGACGCCGAACCAACGTCCTTCTGGACTGTTTTCTGGGTTCCCAAGGTTTTTGCCGTCCTTTTCTGGTAGTTAGGTCGAATAGAAATAATCTTCTAGAAGATTTTTCTGAAAAACAACCTCAGAAGGCATTTAAGCCACAGCAGGAAACAAGTAATGTCAAACTGGAGGACGCTTCGACGGCATCTAAGATCATTGGAGTTCTAGAGCTGCTGAATGATGGGCGGTGGCATGTGATAGAGGAAATAAGGCAGAAGATGCAGTTGGAGGAAAACCAAGCGCAGGAGCTCGTGGCATTCCTGAAAGAGTACAACTTCATAGTGTTCGAAGAAACAAAAAAAGCAATAAAGATCGAAGACGCCGCCAGAAGGTTTCTGACTCATCGTGTCAGTTCATGAGCGCAATCAAGCTTCTGTAGGCTTTCAAAAACTGTTTGCCTTTGTCCGTGACCTCAAATCGGCCATGAGGCATATTGTCTTCTTGACTGTTTATGCACAGAAGCCCTCTGTTCATCAGAAAACCTGAATACTGTTTCAACTGTCGAAAGCTGAGATTGCATCGATACATCAAATAGGTCTTCCTTACACCGCCTCCAGAAGCATCTAAAATATCGGCGATTATGTCTAGGTGTCCACGATGGTTAGTGTTCACACGTCTCCGAACGTGCACCAATAAGATCACCGATAGCCTTGCTCTTGGACTTTTTGAGTCCCCCTTCTCCCCCATAAGAATAGGATAAACGACGATTTAAACGTTCTGAGACATGGAGAAAACGGCCAGAAAAGGTGAAAATGGATGGGAGTAAGTGTGTGTGGGCGCGAGAATGCTGCGTCATGCTATGCGCAGCTTTCTCAATATGGCCTCGCAATCGACGCTTTTCTCCATGAAAACGCTGATCTTGTTGTCTCCAACGACAACAGAGAGCATCTTTGAGCTCTTTCCTTCAACAATGACGCTTCTTGGATCCCCAAGTTCAAGGAGACCTGTAAGCTCTTTGCTTGCGTCAAGTGCTGAAGACGAAAGAATGGCATAGTCAACTATCTTGGTGGGGTCTTTGAGGTCTATCGATGCAGAGGTTGCGTTTCTCAAGATGTAGCCTATTACCCCTTCGTGAGCTTTGATCTGATCAAGGCTTGAACGGAGGCTGCTTGTGGATGTCGCCTCTTCAACAGCTACTGGTTCCTCAACCTCAACTGTTTCCTGAATGCTTCTCCTCTTCTTGACCATGGTCATGCTTCCTCCGCCACTAGTCCACGGCCGGCTTGACTCTCACAAGCTCGCCTTTCTTGATTTCCAGCATAAGTTGAACCTTCTCAGGCATCTGCACGATTCCTTTGCCCTCATATTTTGACTCTTTGATTGGTTTGACTTTGCAGCGCGCTATTTTTCCATCAAAGGTCTCGATTTCGATCTCTTCTATTTTTTTGCCATTGTAGAGCTCAGTCCACTGGGATAAGGTTTCGTTGTCTACTCGCACCGTGTCTGTAGGCACGAGCAGGCCTCCGAGGTTTTCGACGATAAGCTGGTTGACAGGAGGTTCAGGGGAAACAGGTTCAGGCTTCATTTGGGATTCGAAGGATTCTCTAGGTTCATTTGCCAGAGTTTCTTCGATGGGCTGTTCCCTTGATTCTTCCACCTTGAACTTCGGAACCTCTTGATTGATCTGAGGTTCGGGTTCAGGTGGATTGTTCTTGAGGGAGGTAGGGTTGAACGTCTCCACCAGCTTCAACACTGTTGGAATCAGGACTCGGGTTACAGTGTTCAAGTACTTCATGTCAGGTTTGTCAGATGTGACTGTGACCAGATAAAGACCGTTCATGGACGAAATGATCACTTTGCCTTTGCTGCCTTCAAGGATGATGCCTTCGACGCCGTTGATGGAGTCTGCCTTTTCAAAAACGCCATCGAAGGCGTTTATGACTTTGACGATTGTGTTCTCAGGAGTGTTTGCGTCTCCTGCAACGACTTCGCCGTCTTCTTTAAATACAAACGCGTTTTTGATGTCTGGGCATATGTTTTGGATTTCGTTCAAGGTGTTTCTTAAGGCAAATGCGCAGACTTCGTCACTCACGTGTTCCACTTCCATGCGAGCTGGTTACTAGGATATCTTGAATAGGATGCGTTCTGGTACGCCTTCGTGTTCTACAACTAGGTATTTCAGGCCTTCCGTGTCTCCGAGTTGGTCCAGCCATTTGAGGGCCTCTCTGGCCTTTTGAAGAACTAGCAGTCTTTCCTGGTGGCTTCGTACGACCTCTTCGATGGCCGTGAGTTCGTGGAAAGGGTTAGCGTCCAAAATTATGTTAAGGCTGCCTACAGAGATTTCTCCTAGACTTTCAGTTGTAGCTTTCTTGCCCGCGAGCTTCATGACGACCTCGCGGATTTTCTTGGACTTTTCAGCCAAGGATCTAATATCATCTAGTCTACGCAGATACTCGCCTAGCGTGCTTTTCGTATCGGATATATCTTTATCCAGAGTATTGGCTATTTCTTCTGCTGAAGCGTATTCCTTTATTTCAACGACCATTTGTGGTACCTCCAAAGAGGAAACAAGAGAGGGAAGTGATAGAGGCTTGTTTCACCCTACCCCCATTCTCAACAAATCCAGGAGTCTATTGTGGTCCTACTGCGTTGTAGTAGAACTGGTTACCCTTTGCGGACACTAGCTTGACTTGGTAGTTGCTGCCGGCTGCCCAAGTGGATGTTATGTTCAGTTGAACGCCTTTGTTGGCCAATATCGTGGTCGGAAGCGACGGGGTCGTGGTTGTCTTCTTAACGTTGTTGATCCAGGCCTCATTTATGGTCACTGGGGACGTTCCGGTGTTGTTGATTGTCACTCGGATAATGCTCGCTGCAGGAAACTCCATGTTTGTGATTTGAATCTGTTCCGTGGCCATGAACGTGAATGTCAGGGCACCCATCCATGCTGCGACGGCGATGCTGACGGCGACTGTGACGGCGATTAGTATGATTGAGGCGACTACGGGGCTAAGGGCTTTCTTGCTTCTCAGTATTTTCATTTCTCTTTTAATCCCTCCTTTTTGGGTTGATTGGTTATGTAAATAGAATGATGGCATTTAAATCTTACGACTTGATACACCATATTCAGTATTTGTAGAACGCCACTACAGAAACCCATCAAATTGACATGAGTTCAGCTACTACAACAACGTAGGAAAGAGAACTGAACAACAGGACAAAGGCACACTATGTGGAAAGACCTAGAGGTTCAGTTGGTCGAAAAGCCCCAACAGAAGCTTCGCGACCTTTTCGCCAAACTCAGTCTTCACATAGAACTTTTTCAGCGGGTCTATGCGTTCGCTCTTGGCCAAGCCGAGCTCTTCTATTTCGATCATTCTCGACCTGAAAGTGCCATCGCTCAACGTCAGGCCGTTCTCGCGCATGAATTCCTTGGCCTCTTTCCACTTGCCTCGGCCCATATGCAACAGCATGATACAGTCTATGGCATGATCCTTCTCAAGCATGGCCTTGATTGCAGCATGCTTTGGATCCGTCAGTATCCGCTTGACCTTCTCCTCTTCTCCGCTCTTGACCATTCATATTCAACCTTTCTTTGCTCTGATTATAGAAGTGATTCCTTAAAAGCATTTAACCTATATTACGATTTATGACTTATTACAAGAGAATATAGCTTGGTCTGATGGGCATGGTCTTAGCAGGCATGTCTTTCCTTTGTCTGTTCTTCTTCACCAGTATGTATATGAGACTCAAACCTACGACCATGACAACCACTGCGACTACAGGTATGGTCAACGTATGCCAATCGAACTCTCTGGGCGGCGGAGACTCTCCGAAGTGCCCGTTGATTGCTGTGTAGGAGATTGTTTCTGATATTGGATCTGGGTAGCTTGCCAACGTGGCATTCAAGCGCAATTCGCATGAGCCGATGGTTTTCACTCTGAAAGTGATCGTGGCCGCTTTTCCGTCTCCATTGAAGACTGGGGCAGGACCAATTGAGATTCCCGCTATGTTGTAGATTCCTTTGTCTTGAGAGAAGTTGTTCCTAAGTGGCAGAATGGCTTCGTGGAGTATTCCATCAGCGTGACTTTCAACTCCCAGCAAGCTGGTACTATTGACGGCCTCAAGTATCACGGGATCCCAAGAAAGAATCACGTCGAGACCATAGAGATTCTGAACATCCGAGACAGCGATGCTCACGCTGAAAACCTCGTTGACTTGCGCGCTGACATATTGAGGATCAACTCTGACAGTCGTATCTGGGGATCCCTGTACCAGCTGAGCCACAACAAACAAAGCAAACACAAAAAACAAAATGAGCTTAGAGCCAGCGGTTGATCGTAAAAGCATCAACACTTCTCCTTATGTCGGATGTCAACCACATTGAACACCGTAATAAAGATTGCCAATGGAGAAACGTTGACTAGCAAGATTGCGGGCGGCGCAGTCACGAACGAAAAGTCGGTAGCAGCCGGGGCACTCAAGTATCACTTTGCCTATGGTCTGGTAATTTTCACAGCTATGCTCCATTCCCATGGATCATTCAGAACACAAAGATCAGTGGTAAACAGATGCTGCTAGTCATGCTTTTCGGAATGCGTCGCAATCATTGATCCGAGAAGACCGTTCATATTGATAACGCAAAGCGGAAAGCCGGCAATTGAAGCTCATCTGCAGATGTGAACAAAAACAGACGTACGACACAGGTGGAAATAGCCTCAATAATGCTTTTATTCGTCCTGCAGTCTTTAGGTGTCGGTGTCCAGCGAAATGAGCGCACATTGTCATTTTGCTCTTGAACCAGCAGTCTATCTCATGGACTTGAGGGAGGACATGAATGCGTTTGACTAGGTCTGCAGTCAACCTGTTCTTGCTCGGTCTGCTTGGATGTTATTTCTTGTCGCTTACAGTCATCTGTGGGGATTGCTGTGGCGAACGATAAACAAATCGTGATTATTAATGATTGTTCGTATGTAATGGCCACCCTTGTTCCACATCTCAGAACGGAAGGTTACGAAGTTGAGCTTGTCCTGCGGAATCGAAGCTTATGGGGCAAGACTGTGGGACTTCTCTGGAAGATTGCCAGAACACAGAAGAAAGCTCTCTTTCATGTAAACTATGCCCTGCAGGATGCGTATATAGCCAGCAAACTGCGAAGTCTAGACGTACTACACTGCCATGGCTCTGACGTGCGGTGGACCATGAAGACTCGCAGATATGGTTGGATAGTCAAACACTGTCTCAAGAAGGCCAAATCCGTTCTGTATGCAACGGAGGATATGTACGAGTATATCGAACCCTTTCGTCCAGATGCCGCGTGGCTTCCCACGCCTGTAGACACAATGACATTTAGCTTCCGAGAACCAAGCCACAGATCTGCACTTCGTGCGTTATACTTCAAGCATGGATATGAAGAGATCCCACATGCTTTGCCGGAGTTGTTTAAGAAGAGCGGAATCCGCTTGGATATCCATGGAAAAGACTGGCCTTATTCAGAAATGCCCGGAATCCTTAGTCAATACGACATATTTGTGGATCGATTCTCCATTCCCAGTTTTAGCAAGACATGCCTCGAAGCTATGAGCTGCGGACTGGCCACGATCGACTATCGTCATCTGCCTTGTCTAGAGGAAAGAATCGACGAAATGCTGGATCTCAAGCGCCGGGTTCGCGAGGCGAACTCAAATAGAGCTTTTGTAGTCTCTCGCCACGATTCCAAGACTGTGGCCAGAAAGCTTATTGATGTGTACCAGAGGCTGCAATGAAAAGCTCGATTCTCATGAAATCTCCCTTTTAGCCGTTACAGTCTGGTTCTCGTGTGTATGCTGGCCAAGAGAAATTCATGGCTCAGTCCATGCTCAATGTCAAACATAGCTGATGGCATGCCATGGAAATATAACCCACCGCGCGCGAACGGCAAACGACAAGGTTACCGTTCTCTACACGGGTTACGATATCACAGTCATCAATGTCAAACCAGTCAAGACCACAATAGAACAGGATTATAGGGAAATCAGAGGTCGCAGCGAAAGAATACGGCATCTTCGCTGAGACTTTTGACGTCACTGCATACGCGAACACGATAGCCACCGGAACGCGAACCACGACACTGGCCAGCGGAGACAGCCTGAAGCAGAGTTACCCGTGGGACACAACCACTTATGCCGTTGCTAACTGCACGACAAGCGCCACCGCAGCATTGTTGCAGGTGAAACATACACCGCAGACGACACCCTAAGCGGCGGCAGATTTGCGGTAACGACTCCCGGCGATGTTGATGGAGACTCTGGCGTGGAAATAGTCGACGTGGTCGAAATCGCTTGAGTTCACATGTTCGTGGCGATTAACCCATTGGTTGATCCGGACGTGGATGTAGACAGCAACGGTGTGGTGAACCATTCTCGATGTGGTTGTCTGCTCAAGCCATTATGGCCAGAAAGGCCTTTGACAAACACGCCAAGTGGGCTTTCATGCTTTGAAAAACCTTTGGGAGATAACCAGTAAGGTTTAAATAAAGTATGGTTCATTTCGTTGTTAGTTTCCAGCATTTCCGGAAGTCATCGAATGTCAGAGGAATACCGTCATATACTCAGAATAGTGGATGCCGACGTAGAAGGCACTCTTAAAATGTCTTATGCGCTAACAAAGATTAAGGGAATGGGCCTTAGCCTTTCAGGCGCGATACTGAAGAAGGCAGGCGTGAGCCCTGACAAAAGGGCAGGTTTCCTATCCGAGGCCGAGATCGAGAAAATAGAGGAAATAATCAAGGAGCCTTCAAAGTTTGGATTGCCAAACTGGCTTCTGAACAGACGTAAGGACCCAGACAGCGGGAAAGACACACACCTAATAAGCGCCGATCTCGTTCTGAGAACAAAGATGGATATTGAACAGATGAAGGACATAAAGTCGTGGCGCGGATACCGTCACGCTTACGGTTTAAAGGTCCGTGGCCAAAGAACCAAGACCACGGGCAGGGCAGGCAAGGCCTTGGGCGTCAAGAAGAAGACACTCATGCAGGCGCAAAGAGCAGCTCAGTCGGAGAGTAAGTAGTTATGGGCGATCCAAAGAAGCAGAGGAAGAAGTACGAGACTCCGCGTTTTCCGTGGCGAACCGACATTCTACAAGAGGAACTCAAACTTCTAGGCCAGTATGGCCTGCGGAACAAGCATGAACTGTGGCGCCACGAAACAGCCCTCTCCAACTTCAGAGGCATCGCACGCTCACTCATTGGCCGATCAGCCGAAGAACGAAAGAAAATGGAAGAAGAGCTGCTAGCTCGGCTGAAGAAGCTCGGCGTCCTCCCCGAAACAGCAGTGTTAGATGACATCCTTGACCTGACTAAGGAAGACCTCCTAGAACGACGACTCCAAACAATCGTCTTCAGAAAAGGCTTATCAAAAACAATGCATCAATCACGACAGCTCATAACCCACGGACACATAGCAGTAGGAAACAGACGTGTCACGATTCCAAGTTATCTGGTGACCAAAGAAGACGAAGCACAAATAGCCTACGCGCCAAGAAGCCCGCTCTCAAATCAAGCGCATCCACTGCGTCAGCTAATACCAGTCGCTCCGACAACCGGAGGCCCACCAAGCGAGCCACAAAGGGAGGGACAGCAATGAGCTTCAGCAAAAGAAACGAAAAATGGGCAGTCGTCCACATCTTCAGCTCATACAACAACACACTAATCCACATCACAGACATCTCAGGCGCAGAAACGATAGCCAGAACAACCGGCGGCATGTTCGTAAAAGCAGACAGATTGGAGTCCTCACCATACGCAGCCATGCGAGCAGCCACAGCAGCAGCAGACACGGCCAAAGACAAGGGAATAACAGCCATACACATCAAAGTCAGGGCACCCGGCGGCTCAGGCCCTCGAACGCCCGGGCCAGGAGCACAAGCAGCCATCCGAGCCTTAGCCAGAGCAGGCTTCAGAATAGAACGCATCGAGGAAGTCACACCCGTTCCGCATGATGGCACACGAAGACCAGGCGGCAGAAGAGGACGAAGAGTCTAGCCACCCTCTTTTCCATCACTGATAGAAAAATTGAAATAATGCACCCCTATTCTATTGAACGGCACGCCTATTACCGTACGCTATCACGGAGTGTTTAAACAAGTGGAAGTAAAAGTACTGGAAAAAGATGAAAGCAATTTGCGTCTGCTCATTCGGGACGTTGACGTCCCTTACATGAACGCCTTACGAAGGACCATGCTTTCTGAAGTTCCGTCCATGGCAGTGGACGAAGTGGTAATAATCGAAAACTATTCGATACTGCCAGATGAGACAATAGCCCACAGACTCGGACTTGTTCCACTCAGGACCGACCTGGAAAGCTACAACTTGCCGGAAGACTGCCCCTGCAAAAGCGAATTCGGATGCAACCTCTGCAGAGTCACACTTACCCTAGAAGCAGAAGCAAAAGACGGAACAAGAACAGTCTACTCAGGCGAGCTAACATCAGAAAACCCCAACGTCGTGCCCGTGAGCGACAAGATCCCACTCGCAAAGCTAGCCAAAGGCCAGAAAATAAGGCTTGAAGCCTACGCGCGGCTTGGAAAAGGCAGCAAACACGTGAAATGGCAGCCCAGTTCCATGTGCGCATACAAGTACCTGCCGAAAATCGAGGTCTTCACCAAGCACTGTGACCAGTGCGGGAAATGCGTGGAAATCTGCCCAAGAAAGATCCTTGCCAAGACGGACGGCAAAATAGAAGCTCGCGACATGATGGCATGCACTCTGTGTCAGGATTGCGTTGAAGCCTGCCCGAAAGATCCGAAAGCAATCAAGGCAGGATGGGAAGAAAACGCATTTATACTCAATCTAGAATCTACAGGTGCGCTTCCTCCAGAGAAAATCGTGAAAGAAGCCGTCAAAATGCTGGAAGGCCAGCTGAAAGAGTTTGAAAGCCAGATCAAGGTGAAGAAGAGTGAAGAAGACTAAGACAACCAATCCCCAGCTCATAGAGCTTATCCGTTTCCTCCGAAAGCAGGGGAACGAGAACAAGGCCAAAATCTGGCGAGACATAGCCGAAGACCTGGCCAGATCGAGCAGAAGACGCGTCTCCGTGAACGTGAGCCACTTGAACAGGCACACGGAGAAAAACGAGAACGTTGTCGTCCCAGGAAAAGTGCTCGGCACAGGCGAGATAGACCACCCGATAACGGTAACAGCCTTCGCATTCTCCCAGAAAGGTAAGGAAAAGATAGTGGCAGTAAGCGGAAAATGTCTGTCTTTCGCAGACTTGGTGAAGAAGAACCCGAAAGGATCAAACGTCAAGATACTTGGGTGAGAATTATGCAGACAGCAAGCAAGCCGATCACCGTGGTGAATGCTGAAGGACTCATACTGGGCAGAATGTGCAGCATCATAGCGAAAAAGCTTCTAACAGGCGAAGAAGTTGTGGTTGTAAACGCTGAAAAAGCCGTACTTTCTGGAAGAAGAAAGAGCAAAGTGCATGAAGCTCATGTGTTCCTCGAGGTCGGAAAGCCTGTCACAGGCCCATTCCACTACCGCAGGCCAGACAGGATACTCAGAAGAACCGTGAGAGGCATGCTGCCCTTCAAACAGCCGAAAGGCAAGCAAGCCTACAAGCGGCTCAAGACCTACATCGGGCTGCCCGACGAGTTTAAAGACCAGAAGGCAGAAACCTTCGAAGCGGCTCAAGCCATAAAGTTGTCCTGCCCATACTTCACGCTCGGACAGTACGCCAAAGAAATAGGATGGAACGCAGGTGAACAGTAATGCCAGCTAAGAAAGTGTTAGTCGTAAGCGGCAAAAGAAGAACAGCCATGGCCCGAGCCGTAGTCAAACCGGGCCTCGGAAGAGTCCGCATAAACAGAACCCCAATAGAGATTTTCCAGCCAGACATCGCCCGAGAGAAAATCAGAGAACCACTCATTGAGGCTGGTGAAGAAGTTTGGAAGGATCTGGACATTGACGTTAAAGTCGTGGGCGGAGGCTACATGGGCCAGGCGGAGGCGGCAAGAATGGCCGTGGCCAACGGGTTGCTAAAATGGTCGAAAAGCACCCATCTGCGCACTGTTTTCGCCGAATACGACAGAACAATGATCGTTGGAGATGCCAGAAAGAAGGAACCCAAGAAGTTTGGTGGAGCAGGAGCGCGAGCCAGAGTCCAGAAGAGCTACAGATGAGAGGCTGAACCGGATGATAATACCTGTAAGATGCTTCACCTGCGGCAAACTCGTCGGCGACAAGTGGGAAGAATTTGCCAGAAGAGTCAAAGCCGGAGAAAACGCAGGCGAAGTACTTGACAGCCTCGGCGTCAAACGCTATTGCTGCAGACGCATGCTGCTCTCACACGTTGAGATTATTGATGAAGTTCTCCGCTTCTATGAAGAAGCTGAGAAACGCAAAGAGGCGAGAAACTTCTACTAGTGACGTCGAAAGGAGAACGTTATGACAACAGTTATCGAGGACATTATCGCCCGGAAAGTTTTCAACAGCCGTGGCGAAGAAACAATCGAAGTTGATGTCATAACGACTTCTGGCTTCGGAAGAGCCGCCGCTCCTGCAGGAAAAAGCCGCGGAAAAACCGAGGTGGCCTACTATCCCCAAGGTGGGGTCGATCAAGCCGTTAAGAAAGTTGAGGAACTCATAGCCACGGAACTCGTGGGACTTAATGCCGATTTCCAAGAGGAAATGGATAGAACGCTCCACGAAATCGATGGCTCGAAGGATTTCAAAATGATAGGTGGGAACACGGCCTTCGCCATTTCACTGGCCAGCGCTGAGGCAGCCGCCAACTCGTACGGCCTCCTTCTCTTCCAGTACCTCGGAGGACACTTTGCACACGAGCTTCCTTATCCGCTTGGAAACACCATAAGCGGTGGCCAGCACACGTACGGAAAGTCTCCCGACCTGCAAGAGTTTCTGGTGCTCTCGCATGGTGCGGAGTCATTTGCAGAGGCTGCCAGTGCCAACGTTCAGGTTCACAAGAGAATCGGCGAAATTCTCAAGAAGAAGGACAAGTTGTTCAGCGCGGGAAAGAGTGATGAAGGAGCTTGGATAGCTAACATCGGAAACATTGAAGCGCTTGAGGTTCTTGCCAGAGCATGCGAGGAGGTTGGCAACGATGTGGGCTTCGAGGTCGGCCTCGGCCTTGACGTTGCAGCATCTTCGCTGTGGAACGAGAAGGAAAAGACTTACGTTTACGAACGAGAGAAGAAAAAGCGCGATACAGGCGAGCAACTGGAATTCATGCTTGACCTTATCAAGGAATATCATCTTGCTTATGTTGAAGACGCCTTCCACGAAGAGGACTTCGAAAGCTTCGCCGAACTCACAAAGAGGGTCAAGAATTGTCTAGTGTGTGGCGACGACCTGTTCACAACCAACAGCGAAAGACTGAGCCGCGGCGTCAAGATACACGCAGGCAACGCAGTCATAATCAAAGTCAACCAGATAGGTACCATCACAGATGCGTGGGAAACGATTGAGATAGCATTGAAGAATGGCTATGCTCCCGTAATGGCGCATCGTTCAGGCGACACGTGCGACTGGCACATAGCCCACTTGGCCGTGGCCTTCAGATGCCCCATAATAAAGACAGGTGTCGTCGAAGGAACACGAATCGCCAAAATAAACGAACTAATAAGGATCGAGGAATTCCTAGGAGATAGGGCCAAAATGGCCGACCTCAAAATGACTTAGGAGGAAAAAGCTTGCCGGAAGATGAAGAAACCAAACAAGACGAAGTAGCAGAAGAACAAGAAAAGACCGAACAACCAGCGCAAGATGAAGCACCAGCCATACCAGAGGCAGCAGAGGTTGCAGAGTCGCCGCCAACCGCCCAAGAAGAAGAGCTGTTGATGGCACGAGACACACTTCTGTCGGCTGGAATCCACATAGGGACCAGGATGAAGACTGTGGACATGGAGCCGTTTATATACCGAGTCAGGCCAGACGGTCTATTCGTATTGGACGTAAAGAAGACTGACGACAGAATAAGGGTCGCTGCCAAGTTTCTCGCGCGGTTTGAGGCCACAAAGGTTGCGGCAGCCTCTACGAGACTGTATGCTGAAGAGCCCGTTGAGAAGTTCTGCCAGGTGACTGGAGCCACGCCTGTCGTTGGACGATTCATTCCAGGAATGTTGTCAAACCCCCTATACCCTCACCGCATCGAACCTGAAGTGCTGATAGTTTCAGACCCGAGGGCAGACGCTCAGGCAGTCAAGGAGGCAGCCGCAGTAGGCATACCAGTTGTAGCATTGTGCAGCACCGATAACGAATTTGCAGGCGTGGATTTCGTGATACCTACAAACAACAAGGGACGACGCGCTTTGGCTGTAATCTATTGGCTTCTGGCAAGACAGGTGCTACGTGAAAGGGGAGAGCTTCCGCCCGACAAGGATTTGCCTTTGACGATTGACGATTTTGAGGCCAAGATGGCGCGAGAGGAGGAGGAAATCTAGGCAGATGCCGAAGGTTCGGCGGCCATGCCAAGCCGGAGCCTTCTACGAAGCTAACCCCAAAGCACTTAGAGAACAGATAGAAGACTGTTTTCGCCACGAACTCGGCCCAAGGAAAACACCCAATGTCGTCGAGACAGGCCCACGACAAATAGTTGGCCTCGTTTGCCCACACGCAGGCTATGTGTTCTCTGGCCCTGTCGCGGCCCACGCTTATAACGAACTGGCTTCAGATGGCAAGCCAGAGATCGTGGTCATCTTCGGACCGAACCACACAGGCTACGGGAGCGGGTTGGCAACCATGAACGAAGGCTTTTGGCGCACGCCGCTCGGAGACGTCGAAGTGGATGGCAAGGTCGCCGACGCCATCGTGCATGAGGCAAGAATTGTGGATGTTGATGAGTCAGCCCACAGGTTTGAGCATTCGATCGAGGTTCAGCTTCCGTTTCTTCAGTACCTGTATGGCTCAAGCTTTAGGATAGTGCCTGTTTGCTTCTTGATGCAGGATCTTGCGTCTGCCAGAGAGGTGGGGCAAGCCGTGGGCAGGGTCCTGTCTGGAAAGAACGCAGTGGTCATCGCCTCTTCGGACATGACTCATTATGAGCCGCAGGCTCGTGCGGAAGAGAAGGATAGGAAGGCTCTTGAGGCTGTTGAGGCGATGGATGAGGCCAG
>Ga0315280_10008112_pt1 | contig 13855 bp, 9 predicted proteins | sample YL17G06_40_MG_FD_203697 | JGI IMG/M metagenome (GOLD analysis project Ga0315280, IMG submission 203697) | Sediment microbial communities from Yellowstone Lake, YNP, Wyoming, USA - YL17G06_40 | ecosystem: Environmental > Aquatic > Freshwater > Lake > Sediment | place: USA: Wyoming | collected...
GGTCTGCGCCAGTTCAAACAAATTGTGATTCGCAAGCATGGAAAACTGAGAGGGAATATGTCTCCTGAAGTTACCTTCGCCTAATCGGTCAAAAAGCAGCAGAGAAACGAGGCAAAGGCTGGGCACTCTCAACATTCCTAAGAGAAGCATGGGGCTCAACAAAAGAAGAAATACTTACAAACATGACTTAAGCAACGTAGCTTCTTCTCTTGGACTGATGAGCCGCACGCAATGTCTAAGAACTTATCCGGCTGCAAGTAGAAGTTATAAAGGGTTCAATTAATTTATAGGTGAATGAGACATATGAATGAGAGCTGATGAGTATGACAAGAGAAGAGAGACTTAAACTAATAGAGAGTATTCAAACGAAGCGTGAATCCTCACTTATATGCTATATCCTAGGGGATCGTCCTAATTTTGCGACTAATATAGCGGACGATGCTGTAAGAATACTTTGTGATCACCTACAAAGCATAGGCAAGCAGCAGCAGATAGACCTCTTTTTGTATGCAAGAGGGGGTACCTTGTTGGCGCCTTTTAGAATAGTGCATTTGATTAAGGAGTTTTGCGATAGATTCAATGTAATTGTTCCTTATCGTGCGCACAGTGCCGCCACACTGCTATGCCTTGGCGCCAATGAGATAGTTATGGGAAAAATGGGTGAACTTTCTCCGATAGATCCTACTACTGGGCATCCATTTAATCCTCAAGACCCCCTGAATCCAGGCCAACGTATTCCTATAAGCGTTGAAGACGTCACATCGTTTATGACGTTTGCAAAGAAAAGGGCTAGTCTCTCGGAGGAAAAGAATATTGATGTATTTCGAATACTAACAAACAATATTCATCCGCTGGCTTTAGGAAACATTGAACGAGGATATGCGATTATTCGTCAACTCGCCCCTAAACTACTTGAATTTCATATGAAAGATAAAGAGAAAATTAACCAAATCGTGGAATCTTTAACCGAGGGTAAGGTTCACGAATATCTGATTACTAGACGTGAGGCCAAAAACGAGATAGGATTGAATGTCAAAGAACCTGATGCTGAACTTGAATCTCTGATCTGGTCGCTTTATGACCTCTATGAGAAAGATATGTGTCTGCGTGAACCATTCAATCCCTCCGCGCTTCTGGGTGATCAGATGTCAACGAATTTCTGCGTTGAAGGCGCTTATATAGAAAGCATTCCTCATTGTGACGCTTTTGTTTTTGAAGGAATCATTACTCGCGGCGGGCCTCCGATGGTTGTTCTTCCGAGGCCTCCCGTTCCCACTCAGCCGCCAACTGCATCGCCTGAGGCTCCTTCGAGACCGACTGCAGCTCCACCTGAACGACCGACGGCACCTTCAGTGACACCTACTCCAGTGCCACCAGTCCAAGCCACAGTAACCTTTACATTTCGGGGATGGAAGAGAATTGCTTAAGAAGGTGACATTATGAGAGTCTTGGCTAGCAAACTAGGGGAAAGCACCTACCTTCCTCCGGATGAGGTGTCATTCTATGATCTACGTCGCGCGGTTGTCCCTAAAGCAGACACTACATCAGCTTTCGAGGAAAGCTTTGAGTTGAGAGAAGTCCCTTCTATGTTGGTCTTAGAGCAACAGTATGATATAATCACCGACAAAGAATCACTAGCATTTGTAGCTTTGAAAGATATTCAGGAGGTAGCTGGAGGTAGGCTCACCGACTGGAAAGAGGACGAACATCTAGGAGAGAAATTCCTTTTTGAAATAACAAAAAGGAAACGTAGGGCTTGAAGATTATTGACACAGTTGTCCTAATTTCCTCTAACGATCCCACACATCCTTTATATTCTAGAGCTAGGCAACATCTTCTATCTCTTATATCCTTACAAGATATCTTCGTTCCAACAATAGTTTTGACAGAGTATGATTTAGAGCTCAAAACCCACGGTTTTTCGGCAAGCGACCGAGAAAGAATTTTTCGAGACCTTGGAATGATGATTCCAGATCAGAAGATACTCCCATGCACCCCTTCCATTCATGCGAGAGCTATTCAATTTGAAAACTTTGGCGGATGGTTTGATTCTCTAGTAGCTGCTACTGCTTTTGAATACTATGCAACCATCATTTCCACTGACAGGGTCTTCGACTTGATAAACGTTCCAAGGATATGGTAATCTTTCGAACTCGGTTTCCTCAGCTTTGAGTTGGAACGGCTAGTTAAAGATTAATTAACAATGCTTATTTGTGTGTTTGGTTCTTGTACTAAGGGGTTTGGGGCTGGTTGGCTTATGCTGAATGAGGCTGATGCACAGGTTAAGCTTATTGACCCGAAACTTCACGAATAAATTGGTTAGTATGTGGTTCTTAGGATGCCTTCAGAGACCTTGCGTTTCAAAAATTGCGAGAAACTTATTTACGTATTTGCTTGTAGTATTCTGTTGGTACGATACGCGAATTCCATGTGAACATAAATAGGAGAATGGAAAAAGAGCCAGAGGAGTTGACGAAGTGAACCGGCGCTGGAAGAAATACTCGGAGGAGCAACGCCGAGCCATCGAATTCTCAGATGGGCATCTTCAGATTATAGCTTGTGCGGGTTCGGGAAAAACTGAGACTGTAGCTAAAAAATGTGCATCCTTATTGGGGAAGGGCGTAAAACCTGAGGAAATTGTTGCTTTCACCTTCACAGAAAGAGCGGCGGAGGAGCTTAAATCCAGGATAGAAGAACATGTTAAGGAGACGCTTGGCCCTGAATTCTTAGATCTTCTCAATCCGATGTTTGTTGGAACAATTCATTCCTTCTGCCTTCGGCTTCTTCAGGAAAGCATACCAAAATTTTCTCTATTCGATGCATTGGATCAGCATAGACTTGCTGGATTTCTGAGTCGTGAGTTTGAGCCTTTGGGACTTCAGAAACTCGGAACCGGCAAACAATGGCAAACAATTGCACTATTCTTTGATAATACGGAGGTAGTTGAGAACGAGCTTCTGACCCTTGAGCAACTTGGACACAATGCGTTTAGAGATTGCTACAAGAGGTTTTGCGAGGCATTGCAGGCATTCAGGCTGTTAACCTTTGGTCAAATGATAGCTCTTGCGGTAAATGAACTTAGGCGGGAAGATTTTCGTAATAGGGTTTTCCAGAAATTGAAGTATCTCATTGTCGATGAATATCAGGATATTAACCCTGCTCAGGAGGCGCTTATCAAGATCATGGCGGGAAATGCGGTGCGTCTGACAGTCGTCGGAGATGACCTCCAAGCTATATACCAGTGGAGGGGTTCCGACGTGGAAAATATTCTGACTTTTTCAGAGAGATTCAAACGTGTGCATAGTGAAACGCTATCAGTCAACTATAGGTCTCGTCCGGGTATTATCTCCATTGCGGAAGGTTTCTCTCAGACAATATCGCCTAAATTACCAAAAGAAATGAAGCCAAATAGATCATCATCTCAACCTGAAATAGTGTGCTGGAGATCTGAGAATCCAGACAGTGAGGCACAGACAATAGCCGAAACAATTCAAGCATTAGTAGCAAGCGGATATCGTTACAAAGATTGTGCAATCTTATTAAGGTCTGTTCGCACATCTTCCGAACCATTTGTTAAGACATTTGAAAGGTGTAATATCCCATATCATTGCGGAGGTCGAACGGGGCTTTTTCATCAACCCGAAGCTCAGTTGCTAGGCAAGACCTATGCCTGGCTAGTTGATTGCGACTGGCAAGAGTCTCGTCTAACCAAACCAGTCCGCATTTCTCTTGAAGAGCTTCTAGGAAGTTATAATTCGAGATTTGCTCTGGATGAAAAATCTCTCAGTAATCTGCGGCGACATCTTATGGATTGGAAAGCCGATATTTCGAGTGGTGAGCCAGCTGACATCGTTCGAGATTTTTATAAATTGCTGGAGCAATTGAAAGTGTACCGATACAACACTAATGACCTCATTCAGGTCTCAAAATTGGGAACACTGGCACGATTTTCACAATTATTGGTGGATTTCGAAAGCATGGCACGGCGAGGCTATATCGATAGAGAAAAAAGATTTGTCTCGTCTCAGAGTACAAGTGGAAAATGGCTGTACCGTCAGCTATATCTTTACATGCAATATTATGCTCTTGAGGCATATGAAGGATTTGCGGGAGAGGAACGTCTTGACATTGATGCAGTTGATATCATTACAGTTCATCAAGCGAAAGGATTAGAATGGCCTATTGTTTTTGTGCCATGTCTCACAGCTAACCGCTTTCCCTCCAGCAAGACGGGAACAAAACGAGAATGGCTTGTTCCAAAAGAACTGTTCGATCATGTTCGATACGAAGGCACTGAAATGGATGAACGTCGTCTTTTTTATGTGGCAATCACCAGAGCCAAAGATACACTATATGTTTCTTGTTTTTCCAGAATCAATAGACCGACTCGACCATCTCCCTTCCTAATTGAACTGAGTGGTAGACAAAAAATCCAACAGATGACAAATTTGCCTACATCGCATCGAGAAACTGAACTTTCTGTTTCAACAGGAGAAAAGGTTAGAGTTGCATTCTCACAGCTAGCGTTATATGAATTTTGCCCGTATGCTTTCAGACTCCGTCAACTAATAGGATTTGAGCCACCTATGGCGGTTGAGCTTGGTTATGGCAAAGCGATACATCGCATAATGCAAGCCATTGCGGAACATGTCAAGATAAAAGGAATAATTCCTGATGAAAAGGATATTCAGCGAATATTCAAAGAAGAGTTCTACCTTCCCTATGCGAATAAATTTTTGCTTGAAAGGATGAAGACTGCAGCTCTAAGAATCGTCAACTCATACATGAGAGATTTCAGCGAGGACTTGAAGAGGGTATGGCAAACTGAAAGACCGTTCGAACTTCACTTACAAAACGGCGCAATTTCTGGTAGAGCAGATGTCATTCTTTGGATCGGGAACGATGAGAAGAGATCAGAAGTAGCAATTGTAGATTATAAAACTTCTCTGGATGCTAACGAAAAAGAGATTTATGCTTTCCAACTTGCAATCTATGTTTTGGCTGGCAGGCGAGAAGGATTAAACGTTGAAAAAGCATACTTGCATGATCTGAAAAAGGGCGAGAGAATGCTTGTACCCATCGAAAAGGCAGAAACCAAGAAAGCCGAGGCAAGAGCTAGCGGTCTGATTGATAGCCTTTCTTCCGGGTGTTTTTCACCTCGTGTCGGACCTCATTGCTTAGGTTGTGATGTACGTTGGATGTGCAAAGAAGGAAGGCGCGTTAGGGGCTGAAGAAAATGAGAAAGGTATCTAAACCTTCTGATATTTGGAGAGTAGCCCTGAATGCTGATGACGTCCAAGCGGGGATCGATTATGGAATTATTTCTCGAGCTTGGACGTTCGACAGAATGGGTGCTCAGTTCAAAGGCAATTTCGGAAAGGCAATCTTTAGGATAGCCGTCGGAAGAGCAGCCCAACATACAATGGAGCGAATATTATTGGAGAAATACCAATACTGCGTAGAAAGAGATGCACATGATTACAAAGAAGAAGACTATTGGGATATTAAGGCAAAGGATGGAAAGAAGATTGATCTGAAAAGTTTTCACGTTTTTACAGACTATGATGCTCCTGGAAGGGGACCTTTAAGTGAAGACCTAATCATTAACAGCACAGGCGCAGAGCATTGGGCAACGTTTTTTCCCATGCTCATTCCCAGAGATCAATTTGAATCCGAAACCAAGGATTACTATATTTTCGCAATAAACGTGGCTCCCAGTTCAAAAAGATACCCCTACACGAGACGCGGCGCAAAGTTCCTTCTTGCGTTGCCCTTTTCTGAGGACAAAGAAGTAAACGCAAGATATCAGACTGTTCACCGCAGGAAATATGCGAATGAGAGAGTGCGAACTGGAAAGACATTCACGCTCGAAATTACTAAAATCGGACAAAATTGTTTGGTGCCAGCAAAAACGAAAGTTACGATAGGTTATGGCGATTCGAAAGGTCAAGCCCACCAGAAGAATCTATCACTAACTATGAGGAAGACTGAATCTATCACGGATTTGACTTCTTTTCACTATCTACGGCTGCATAACGCGATAACTGCACAGCCATCAGGAAAAATCTTTGAAGTTATCTTCCACGACGCGGACGAGTATGGAGATATTCGTTGGGAAGTCCCTTCAGTCTCATTTGAAGACATTTGGATTTACGATGCACAGACCTATTTTGTTGGTTGGATATCCAAGGAAGATTTTGAAGCAACATACAAAAGGTATAAAGCCTTCGGGCCATCTTCTGACTATTCGAAAAATGCTAATCACAGAGATCCGAAGGCAAGAGGACTATTATCTCGGAAATCGTTCTGTCATTTCTATCCGCCAGTCTTCCGAGGCGGCACTCAAAGTGCGAATTACTATTGCCTTCCAAAAGATCTCTTCACAATGTCATCGCTTATTGAGATCCTGAGATGAGTCTTATGCGTCAGTCAATCCATCTAAGCAAAACTGCGACGAATTGCATAGGTAATTCTGAGAGAGCGAACCGTCAGGAACCAATTCGTTCTGGGCCTCCAAATAGAATGAACGACCTAGCGTACAGAGACTGGATGAAATTCCAAAAGAGTTTTTTCTGGTTCACATCAAGTCAAGCTTTGATTGAAGAATGTATAAGGTTCTTTACCAAGTCCATATGGCCAGATGGCACACCATCAAGATCCCTGATCATTGGATTCGACGATTTTGACAAAAAAAGGATTCCAGAACCGAGAATTATTGTTAGCTCTCGCCACTTATTATCTCTTAAAGACGTAATCTCCGACTTGACTCAGAGAGTGAGGAATGGAGAGGAATATGATTTCATCGTTGTTAACTTACAAAAAATCATGGATTCAGAAGAACGTCTTCTTCAGTTCTTACATGCAGAGTCTGAAGACTTCTTTGAGAGCATACGCAAACTTCTGCGTTCCCAACGATACTGCGGTATTTTAACTAACCCATTGAAAAGCAGCGGGGATTTTCCAATACCTTGGTCAATTGGATCCTCAGGTCGGTCACAACTTAAATTGCGGGACGAAAAGGTAGGGCTAGTTGCAGATCTGAAACAAATTTATTATCTGATTTTTTTCCAGGCTGAGCCTGATCGGCGCTTACCAATGGTTCTTTCTCCTCCTGCCCTTTCCCGAACGAAAGAAAAACTTCCTGAACTTCCACTCTGGATAATTCCAAAACCACCTGCCCGACGGAAACAAGAGCTGGTGCATCCCGGCAAGTTTCCAGAGATCTTGGTGTCCACTTTCATCAAAATTTTCTCTAAGGCTGGCGACACGATTTTTGATCCTATGGTGGGGACTGGGAGCACATTGATAGCCGCTCTGAGAAGTGGGCGAAACGGTGTCGGAGTTGAGTTGAACCCTCAATTTATTAAAATAGCTCGCGAAAGACTTTTTAAAGAAAGTCCGACGCCATTAATTGAGGATTCCAAGAGACCGAAATTTAGATTAATACAAGGTGATGCAAGTCATCTAAATGATATCTCTGAACTTGCAACTGCGCAATTTGCATACTGCGTCACAAGTCCTCCTTATTGGTCAGTATTGAAAAACCGTGGAAGCGAGTATCAGAGATCTAGACGAGTGAAAGGATTACCTTTATTCTACTCGGATGACAAGAGAGACCTCGGAAATATCGAAAATTATGAGGATTTTTTGATAGCTTTGTCGAATATATATCGACAGGTCGCAGAAAAACTTTCTTCAAAAGGATACTTGACTATTGTTGTTAAGAATGTGAAGCGTCATCACGTTCTTTACACGTTGGCGTGGGATCTTTTGCAAGAACTTAGCTCAAGCACCCATGCCTTTGATTACGTTGGGACAACTCTATGGTGCCAAGATGATATTAGCTTGAAACCTTTTGCGTTAGGCACACACTGGGTAAGTAATACTTTGCATCAGTACTGCTTGCACTTTCGCAAGAAGAGCTGATTGTGACGGAAATCTTCTCTCCTATTGTTTTTCTTTGTAGTAGCTTAGTCCTGCTGTTACGCCTGTTGTTATTGCGAACCATATGATGGTTGCCGTTACGTTTCCTTGGCTAACTATGTAGGCGCGCGTTAATTTCAACGCAATTTTCATGTAAAACGTGTTTTTATTTTTGGCTTCCAATCCGATACAAACTGACGTTTCTGGTCAATTTTGTTCTAGCGCTTCAATGTTTTCTACGTTAGATAAGTTTGTCAGAAGCCTTTTTGCGATTTAGGGATGCGGGGACCCTTTTGTTCTACGAAATCTTGATTACTAGGCGGGTCGGCACTTGCTTGATGCAAAGTCTTACGTTTGCAGGAACGGTTCTTACGGCTTCGTCCCTCCTATCTCCCCCAACAACCACCATTGGGATGAATGTCTCGCCCTTACCAAAGAAAATCTTGTAGTCTTGCTTAGCGTTTACCCAGCCTGACTCCTCAGCTTCAATAAGTATCGGAAATCTAGCCTTAACTGGAGCGCCTAGAATCCACATATCTAGATCTATCCAAATTACTAGATCGGGTCTGCCTTCTTCTTTGCCGAAGCCTCGTCGGATCGGGTAGATCCTTCCGATTTTACGGTCTTTTCCCTCTTTTTGGAGATATAGGTCGCCTTTCAAAGAATCCTCTAAGAGTCTTAGTAGCGCACCTACTTTCTGCTTTTCAGATAGGTCTAACATGTGTTTCACACCTATGCCCGGATATCCACCTTGACTAGCTTCTTGGCCTCAAGATCTGCGACGCTAGCCAGAATCATCTCTTTTGTCTGGCTGGGCTTTATCTTTCCTAACGCTTCCTCCAGATCCGTAAGGCTTACCGATCCTGAGGTTGCTTGAAGTTTGATAATAATTTCCAGCAATTGAGGGTCGCCTTTCTTCCCGAGTTCCTCTCTAATCTTTTCGAATGTAGCTAACAGCTCCTCATACACTGATACTAGATTGCCTATCATAATCTCTGGAGTTATCTCCCTCAAATTCTCGTCGATCGCTTCCAGAAAAGGGCTTAGGTTTTGCCTAAAGCAGACTTGCTTCCATGAATCGGTCTCTTTCTTGACTTCATTCACAACCTCATTGAATTTCTGCTTCCAAATGACATATTTTTGCGAAACGCCAGCAAGCGCCTCCGAATAAGCTTTGAATTTTATCTCGCTGGATGCATTGGGCAGCTCGTCTTGGAGTTGTCTTAGCTCGGCAACTAATTCCGCGAAAGGAGCGTTAATAGACTTTAGGTCCTTTGTTGAATTGATGTGCGCAATAATGCTATCAACGTCCTTCTTAAAGTTGACCAACGAGTGGACATCCTTTGTAAGGTCTTCAAGGAGTCTATCAAAGTCACCGAGCTGTATTTTCTTGTGCGCGTCCACATACCTCCATAAAAGTCCAGTTTCTCCATCAGAAAGCTTTTCGACTAAAGTATTTAATGATGTGAGTCTTGCACCTATACTTTGCCAGATCGCCTTGATTTTTGTTTTATTTTCGTTCCAAAACGTTGGCGCATCCTTTATCCGAGTGCTAATGCCTTCTTCGATTTCTTTTAAACATGCTTGGCGGAAAAAATCGACTGCCTTCGAGACGTTTGCAAATTCTTCCTTGCCTTTTTCTATTTCTGTGCCAAGCAAAGCAACTAAGCCTAGGAGATTGCTCATGCCAGAGCTGTTTTCCTCGATCCAGGAAATTAGAGAAGTAGAGCTTTCTTTCATTTCTGCGAGTTGCGACAGCTTGTATGACAACCACTCTTTAAACTGATTATTTAGAAAGCTCAGTTCCTTTGTGTTAGTAACCATGTCCGTCGCCATTTCCGCAAGTTGGCTGAGCATGGTCTCGGTTAGATCCTTGGAAGCATCTCGGATCCAATTCTTTGCTTCTGGCAACAAGTCGAGTTTCAGATAAGATGTCAATGAAGAAAGAGCGAGAAGAAGCTCCTCTACGTAAGGTGACAGTAAAATCATTTCAAGATGCGAGACGACATCCTTTGCTCCTTTTGAAACTTTGGTTAGATCAGAGGTAGATTTTACTTCAGTTAGGCAAGGCAGAATTTTAGCAATTTTGTCATTGACATCCGGTGTGACAGCAAGGTCTCTGATACGTTGGAATTGGCCTGGTTTGACAGTCTTTATTCGAGCTGTCTTGTTAGTTAACTCGTCTAGTTTCGCGTTAAGTCCTTGTATGTCTTTAAGGGCTGACAATATCAGATCTTCTTGCTCACTCATTGTATCATCACCTTATACAGAGCACCAAGCTTTTTGTGTAGATTAGAGAGTAGCTCGCAGATTGCGTCGATTTTCTGAGACTTCGTTTCTGTGTCTGCGGCATACTGTTCAACATCTCTTTGCGCTTTTTCAAATTTGTCTAAATCCAAGTCAGGAAGTGGTTCACCAAGTTCATAGGTCGATGAACGTAGCTCCGAAACCACTTCATTCAACGCCGTTTTCAATTTCTTCTTCACTTCGCTTTCGAGCACTACTTCGAGTTTTCCTATTTCGTTTTCTTTGAATTCTCTATTAGTTTGATAAACGGCTTCTAGTCTGCATTTCATTTCATCCACGTAGTCTTGAAGTTTGAGTATGTCAGAAAACTTACTTTTCCATGCCTCAATGCCGGTAGTACCTGCCCACCTTTGCCTCTTTTCTTCTACTTCTTCGATCGCAGCACCTAGGAAACGGTAAGTGATGTAGAGAGCAACTGGAGAAAATTCTTGTGCCCCTTTAAGAACATGGTCAACTCGCTCCAGTTCCTTGATGATTTCTTTTATGTTCCTTTGCGAGAGAACACTCGCCCCAATAGCTTTATTGAAGGTGTTGATGTCCTCTAACAGCAACTTGAGTCTACTCTCGGTATCACTCAGAACAGATGTGAGATTGGAAACTTGCCTTAAGATATCGTCTTTATGATTTTCCAAGTATGCCCGTAGATAAAGTCCTCTAAGGAATGTCTTACTTTGTAGACTCCAAGCGAACATTCGTTCCAATGGGCTATCAGCAATAACTTCGGTTAGGTTCATCCAATCGGACGAAACATTGATGTCATATGGCATGTCTTTAGCGTACTCTCGAAGCTTTCCAAAGCTATTATACCTCTTGACGAAGTCGATGATCTGTTGCATTGTTGCTGATGGGCGTGGAGGCCTCTGAGAGATTGTGTAATCCGCAAGAAACTCCTTATAACCATGTGGTGGCTTTGTCCTTTCCAAAAGTTGTTTCATTTGTTTGAGATTGCGTAGCGTATCCATTGCTTTTCCTGTTTCCAGGAATAAATCAAAAGCTAGTGCAACTTGCTCACTAGCCCTTGCGTCTTTAATTTTGTCCATCGCATCAGCTATTCTTTGTTCCGGAAAGTCTGAGGCTTTGTAAGGGAATACTTTACTAGCAACGCTTCTGTATCGATCAGCTGTGATTTTGGCAAGCGCGTTGAGTCTATCCCGAATAAGGTCTGTGTAGTATTCGATAGTTCTTCTTGTGTTCTTTGTAACTTTTCCGCTTATCTGTAGCGTCTCTAGAATTTTTAGCACATCTTGAGGAAATGTTTCACCGGAAACTAAGAGATTGTGCCAAAGGCTTGCGATGATATCCCCTAGTTGTCTATCCTCGAGTTGCGTTACTGTTAGCTTGCCGAGCTCTTCCATGATTCGAAGCTCTGGGTTTTTGGAGCTGTCAATAGGGAAGACGTCTCCTTGTTGGAGATTTAGTATGACAATAACGTGCTCAAATGGAAGATAAGCATCTCTTTTCATCAGACTTAGATGCGTATCGTGGAGCTTGGATGAACAAATAGAAGAGGGGACGAAAATGAATCTAACAAGCACATCGTCCACCATGATGGGTTGCTCTAAGAAAACTCCACTACTTTCCACAGCTCCTTCTAGGTGATTTCGCTGACTTTCGATGTCCTTTTTTGCATTCTCACTGAGGATTAGAATAGGTTTAACGACCAATCGTGGAAAGAGTTCTTCAACAACCTTGAATGATGGTTGGACGTAAGCGACCTCAGTTTCACTATAGAAGCTCCTAAAAAGCCTTTTCGTCTCTCCGAAACTTGTGTTAATCTTAGAAATGTTAGGGTTTTCGTCGGTCGCCTTGAGTTCTGTTATAAGGTCATGCAGAAAGCTCCAAGTTTGCTTACCTTCTTCAGTGTCGGCTTCAAACTCCAAGATCAGATCGTGGAGTATCAGCAGAATAGGAGCTATAGCCGCCATGGCGAAGGCATCGGATTCGCTTTTCCACCCTCCAAAACCGAGACGATTGGAGTCCGACATCGCGACGAGAACCCTTCTAAAGTAATTTCGAATAATCATCCAGTTAGGTCTATACTTGGTCTGCATTCTTTTCATGTCAGTCATCAGGGCTTCAAGAAGTTGTTCCACAGGTAGCAAACAGTCTGAAACTAGAACATACCGAAAGCCCAGACTATTTAATATCGCTTCGGTCGAAGGTTTGACAAAAAGGTTTTTGGCCACTGGCTTAACTTCTAAGATTAAAGGTTTCAACGCGCGACTGTTGTCTTCACTGATCACCTCGTTTATTTTAGAGGCATCGACATATGGTAGCCCCTCAATTCTTTCGTTGAAAAACCGCCTTATTATCTCATCATCTATTCGCTGGGCTTCCTCGATGTGTTTGCCCCAACTGTCCCATATCTGAATAGCCCATCCAGGCCGACCCCTACTCACCCACCAGAGAAGATTCTTAAATTTCTCATTTTCCGCTAATTTGGCGAACTCTTCTGGTTCTGGCAATGGGATTGGAATCGTGTTCTTTCTACGAGCCTCAGCTCCACCTATGGCTTCGTACGCAGAGCCAAGAGCGAAGCCCATCACTACATAATATCTCGGCTTCTGCTTTCGCTGCTCGACTTTTTCAAGAAAGGATCTTAAAGGGGAAAGGTCGCTAGTTTTCATTCTTTCACGGAGCTCTTTGTAGTGTTGTTCCATTTCGTCAATAAAGAGTACAACTTCATCTTGCTGAGCAGCTTCAGCAACTCCTTCAATGCTAACACCTACCTGCATGAAGTAGTCAGAAAGCGACTCCTCCTTTTCGAGGCCTGGGAGGCATAATTTTGAAGCCCTTTGACCTCCTTCTAGTTCTTCCCGCAAGGCATCAATTTGATGTTTGACGATATCCGAGATTTGTTCATAAAGAAAACCAGCAGAGAAATCCTCCGGGAGCATGCCCAATAGGCTCTCCAGATTCAGGTAAAAGGCTGGTCTCTTAAGCTCATTCCACGTGTATTTAAAGCCCCAAAACATTAGCTCGGTCTTTCCAGAACCATAGGGTCCTACGATTGCAGCTGGTGGTGTAGGTTTATCTCCGGTAAAGAAAATCTTCAGGCGGCTTTCAAGACTCTCACGTATTATTTGGTGCCTATTCGACAGGTCTTTCCATTTAAGGTGTTTTGGAGAAGCCGTATAGCTCATCTTTCTGGCGCTCCTCTCAAGGAAATGAGACTTTCCAAAAGATATTTAGAACTTTGAGACTTAAGGGTTGCGTGTGCATTGAAACCATGAGTGCACGAGTAGAAAGAAATTCATTTGGGATGCTTGAAGATAACTCCGAGGGAGCAATATTTCTAAAATTTCCGTCGAACGCTCCAAGTCGCAGAATAAGTTAGGCTTGCCAGAAGATTTGCATTCTATTCCTTCCTCTTATAGTAGCTTAACCCCGCGGTTACTCCTGAGGATATGGCAAACCATATGATTGTTGCCGTTACGTTTCCTTGCGCGCGCCCATCCGCTTTCAATCATGACATCGACAAAATTGTAGTACCTTCCCAGAGATTCTGCAAGAGTTTTCTCATGGGCATTTTTACGCTTGCTTCAATTAGCTTTATTTGTGGCATCGACGTCATTCTTTTAGGGAAAGTGTTTTATGAGAATCCTAAAATTGCGTTGTAAATTTT
>Ga0315280_10008113_pt1 | contig 13853 bp, 11 predicted proteins | sample YL17G06_40_MG_FD_203697 | JGI IMG/M metagenome (GOLD analysis project Ga0315280, IMG submission 203697) | Sediment microbial communities from Yellowstone Lake, YNP, Wyoming, USA - YL17G06_40 | ecosystem: Environmental > Aquatic > Freshwater > Lake > Sediment | place: USA: Wyoming | collected...
TGTACGTCTAGGCCGATGCCTTTAGATTTTGAGTATTTTTTCCCCCGTAACAGGACAAAGCCGTATCTGTGCCCGATTGGAGGCTCCTTACCAAAGACTTCTCGATGTACGGCTACCGCCGTATCCCAACTTCCTCCCCTAGTATGATGGTCTATCCCCGCCAATTCCGCTGAGACGTTCAAGAAATCCTGCCTACTAGGCCAGTCTAGGCGCCAGAATAGCTTGTAGTGGTGCTCAGCTATCTTCATCTTGCCCTCGTAGCCGCAGCCTTTAGTGTACTTGGCGTCCTTAGTGTCTGAGTATCGAATGAAGTCTTCGTCGAATGCCTTGACCCCAGTCGTAGATATTCGGCCGCAGTTTTCACATATCGGCATAGCGATGTCCACCCAGTCTGGGAGGCTAGGTACCCCGCTCATCTCAGCAGTCTTTCGTGCAATCTCCTTGACTAGGCTTCTTTTCTTATAGAAAACGTGGAAGTAAGGATCGTACTTTCCCGATTCGACGAGTTCGTTAGTCTTCAAAATTGTCGCGGAGATGCCAAAGCGCCTCATGAGGTCTACCACCTCGTTTAGATAATGGTCGCCGTACGAGTCGCAGCACTCGTATGGATCCGGAACGGCGTACAGCGGGCGTCCAAACCACTCTTTGAGGTAGGTGAATTCCTTCAACGGTTCTGGGATGCTATCGAACGCGTCCATGAGGTCTCCTACGAAGATGAACTCTGCCTTGTGTCCTTCGTCCTTCAGGTACTTTACGAGGGCTGAGGGATAGAGGAACTCGCATGCAGTTCCTATGTGGCATGGACCACTGGTTGTTATGCCTGAGGCGATGACGAAAGGTTCTCTTTTCTTATCTATGATCTCTTCGGCAATGACTTCAGACCAATGCTTGACAACCGTCAAGGTAAGTAACCATCAGAGTTTTATGCGTAGTAAGTTGTTGGGTGTTTTGGAAAAAGGTTTTGGAAAGGTGTAAAATACCTTTTTATCGGGCTTGAAGGCCGTCTTATCTGGGGCCCGTCGTCTAGCACGGACGACACCATCAGTGGAGATATCACCCGCTAAGCTCCACTCCCCCTCTTTTATTGGATCATGTCCTTAGATTTTAGACTTAAACGCTTTGATAAGTCGAAAAAATCGATTGCTTGGTATGTTCACTCTAGTCCTTCCTCGCGTCCAGCCAACCGCGCGCGATGTCACTCTGCAGGCGATTAATCCTTTTCTGTTAATAGGAATGTCGCTTGTAGAACCAACCCTTAACAATATCGACTACCCCTAGATAGACGATGATCAGCCCTGCTAAGATTATGAAAAATGAAAAAGGCGGTTCAACGAATCCGAAGAGGACACCTATAGGCGTAAGCGGTACACTTAGCGCAAAGACGATTGTGCCCATGCTACTAAGTAAAAGAAGCCTGTTCGGCTTACTCTTGTAGAAAGGTGTTCTCCTCGTTCTCATAACGAAGATTACCGCTATCTGAGTGCATAAAGACTCGATAAACCAAGCAGTCTGGAACAAGGGTTCAGTTGCGCTGAAAACGAACAACATTATGAAGAATGTTAGGAAGTCAAAGATAGAGCTGATCGGCCCCAGAAGAATCATTGACTTCCTAATGAAGGAGATATCCCACCTTCTTGTTTTCTCTATGTATTCTTGGTCTACATTGTCCGTTGGTATGGTTGATTGAGACAGATCGTAAAGTAGGTTATTCAGGAGTATTTGTGTCGGTAGCATGGGTAAGAATGGCAAGAATAGGGATGCCCCGGCGAGGCTGAACATGTTGCCGAAATTCGAGGTTGCTCCCATCATGATGTATTTCATGGTGTTGCCAAATGTCTTTCGGCCTTCTAGAATTCCTTGATCAAGCACCGTCAGATCTTTTTGCAGCAATATGATGTCGGCCGACTCTTTTGCAACGTCTACAGCGTTATCGACAGATATGCCTACATCCGCTGTCTTCAGTGAGGGTGCATCATTGATTCCATCCCCCAGAAAACCGACTACGTGGCCGTTGTTCTTCAACGCGGTGATTATTCTGTCTTTCTGAGCAGGTGTCACTCTGGTGAAGATGTTTGTCTTCTCGGCAGTTATTGCAAGAGCGTCATCATGCATTTCGACAAGCTCGCTCCCGAGGACGGTTTCTTTGATTTCGAAGCCTAGTTGTTCACATGTCTTTCTTGTAACTAGCTCGTTGTCGCCCGTGAGAATTTTTAGTTCAATCCCAGCTTTGTTTAGTAACTGTAATGACTCCTTAGCAGTCACTTTCGGTGGGTCTAGAAAAGCCACAAAACCTAAAAACACCATGTCTTTTTCATCACTTATAGTGTACAGCTCTCTCTCCTCTTCGATTCTTCTGTATGCAACCCCTAGGACTCTGAATCCTTCAGAGCTTAGGCTATGGTATTTATGCTCGATCTTTCTTTGCAGTTTGGTTGTCAGATCTGATACCTTTTCTGTAAGTTCACAGTAGGAACAGACCTTTACGATCTCTTCAGGCGCACCTTTTGCAATCAGAAACCTCTTTCTTCCGTATTCGACAACAACAGAGACTCGCTTTCTCGTGAAATCAAATGGGATTTCATCCATCTTCTGGTAGCGGTCTAGACTGATGTCTCTGTATCTAATTATGGCTTCATCAAGAGGGCTCTTGAGGCCTGTTTGGTAGGAGCTATTCAGGAACGAATACAGCAGTACCTTTTCGCTGTCATTCCCTTCAAAATCTACATGCAGAATGAGCGCAATCCTGTTCTCCGTGAGCGTACCCGTTTTGTCCGTGCATAGAACGTCCATGCTTCCAAAGTTTTGAATAGATGCTAAACGTTTCACTATCACACCTCTCTTAGACATTGCGAGGGCGCCTTTTGAAAGGTTCACAGAAAGTATCATCGGCAAGAGTTCAGGTGTCAAGCCAACTGCTAGAGCGACGGCGAAAAGAAGGGAGTCCAAGATGTCGCGTTTATAGAGGGCATTTATGGAAAATGCAAACAACACTAAGAGAAACGTTATCTGCATCATCAGAAAACCGAATCTTCTGAGACCTCTTTCAGACTCTGTTTCAGGCGCTCTTTCAACAAGCCTCTTTGCGATTTTCCCATACTCTGTAGAGCCTCCGGTCTTTATCACAACAGCCGTTGCTGTCCCGCTCACGATGGAAGTTCCTAGGAAAAGGCAGTTAGCCCATTCGGTGATCGTTGCACCTTTTGCCTTCGATGGCGTTTCGGTTTTCTCTACAGGATAAGATTCTCCCGTTAACGCTGATTGGTTCACGAATAGATCCTTTGCGTGTACTATTCTCGAGTCGGCGGGCGCCATGTCTCCGGCCGAAAAATATACTATGTCGCCTGGGACGATTTCGGAAAGCTTCACCTCCTTTTTGGTGCTGTCTCTGAGTACCGTCGCGGTAGTCGTTACCTTTTCTCTAAGCATCTCTGCTGCCCTTTCAGCTTTGGATTCTTGATATGCGCCCAAGGTCGCGCTTAGAAGAACTATAGAGAAGATTATGGCAGCGTTTATCGTCTCTCCGAAGAAGACCGAAATCATGCCTGCCACTAGTAATATGGCAACCAAGGGATTCTTGAGGTGGAAAAGAAACTCAACGATAGCAGTCCTTCTCTTTCTCTTGGCAAGCTCGTTATAGCCGTACGTTTGAAGACGGGCTTCCGCTTCTTGAGAGGTTAGTCCGGAAAAAGAAGTATTCAATCGAACAAGAAACTCATTAAGCGGTAGACTTAGTAATTCTTCCGTGCCTATAGTCGATTGTCCCCAGCTTGAAGGTCTGGTCACAGCTGTTTTCCCTTGGCGATCTAGGTCTTTCATAGCTTCCACCATCCATCTCTATACCTCACAAGCTGAGCTGATTTTCAATTAGGATCACGCGCACGCCATATTTTAGATTTCTTCTCTTTGTTGGTCCAAATGCCCTTTTCGGGACCTAGAAAACTCTTGGTGATTGGCTTCCACATCAGAGTACTATTGAGGTGGAGCTGGATTCCATCGCGCGCTGCATACCGTATGATGGGTATCCAAGGATGTCTCAGTCTCCGCGTAATGTTTATTTTTGCGCCTTCACAGGTAATGTAATTGGAGGCAAGCTATCTCCAAAATGTCGTCCGCATGCGACCTTGAAGGCGTATGCACCATGCCCTCGATCGTTGGAGGAAGGGTATATGCGAAGATCGGAGGTCCTACTCGTAGTTGTGCTGTGTACTCTGAGCTCTTTCGGAGTCGGCTTGCTAGGTCCAGTCTACCCAATATTTGTTGTTAACCGTTTTTCAGCGTCCCTTATAGACGTTGGTTTACTAGCCGCAGTTTTTGGTCTGGTCGCAGCCGTTCTTAAAGCGCCTGCTGGTAGACTTGTTGACCTCTATGGGAAAGAGAAGATCTTCTTTCCAGGCGTTATGGTAGGTGCCGCTTGTTCAATGCTTTACATTTTTGCTTTTGATTTGATGCAACTTTACATTATCGAGATCTTCTTCGGAGTGTCCTATGCCCTCCAAAGTCCAGCTCTTCTGGCATTGATGATGGACATAAGTGACAAAGATAATCGAGGCCTATTCCTAGGTATGTTCGAGTCCGCTTCTGACATCGCGGGAGCTGTTGCTGCGTTGCTCTCTGTGATTATAGTCAGCATGTTTGGCTTCGAACCTTTATTCTTTATCTGCTCAGGATGCCAAGCGACAACAGGTTTCTTCGTTCTAAAATCAAGAAACGCGTCACGTTAACTTGATCGATCTCCTTTAAAGACTTGTTTTTACCTGTCTTTTTCAACTCGCATGCAACCGCTCACATCATAGTGGTGGCAATAACGAACCCAAAACGACGCCGAGCATATTTCAATCAAGTGGGCTCGGATTTGGGTGAGTTTTTTCCTATATGTTTATAAATCATTAATTAAGTTTATGAAATCGGGATATTTTAGATGGCCAAGAAAAAGAAGGCAAAGGGAAAGGCAAAGGGAAAGGGAAAACGCGGAAAGTAGGTAAAGATTCTACCGAATCTTTCTCAAAAAATTACCTTCTTTTTAATTGTAAGAACTATCGTTGATTCCATCTTATGTTCTCACAAGACATTTTAAGGGGCCGGTATTGAGATTCTGTATCAGATTTATAAAAGCCTCTGATCTCAATCTCGTAGCCTGTCTTTCTGGTCTTTCGTAGAGAGCCGACGATGGCAAACCGGTCTTCGTCTATTCTCCACCTCGACTCCTGTCTCGCGTTTCTCTTCCATGAGCTGACTCCGTGGCGCTGATTCAACGACAGGATGACCTCGACAGGGTAGTCTGTCCAAGAATGCAGATCTAGATCTGAAGGGGTTGCAGTACCTTTCGGATGGGAATGGTAGACGCCCAGCCAGCGTAGACCCATGAGATGCGATACCCGTTTTACTAGATCCTCTTGAATAGAAGGTCGAACCAAGTTCAACCCCCTTCTAGCAGTTTGTAGGGGAATGGAGGCGTTACAAAAGATCGTTTCCCGTCTTTTTCTACCAAAAAGAAGACCGTACGCCTCTTTTGGGTAAACCTCCACGGCCGAAGCGACGAAGTTAGTGAAGGCGACTTGACTTAACCTTATGCGGTCTACGCCCATATGATTATGTCCCGTTGACCCTGTCCTCAGATTCTTCGCGCACATAGTTGCTTAAGAGCATTTACGCAACATTGTTAAAAATATTAGGTAATTTGCAGAGGGTCCTCATGTCGGGTGTTTTTATGAGGGGGAAGGGCTTGAGACGAACATTATCCGCTTTCATAATTCTATTCCTAATCACCTTCCCGCGATGCACGATAATCCGCGCCTATACGTCTGCCTCCGGAAATACCAACATAAACCTTCACCAAACAGGATGGTTTCGCTAATGATTAAAATCGTTTTATAGGACTTGACCCTGACACTATGACACAAGCCATATATGGCATTGGAGAAATTCGAACCCCACCCCAAGTGGAGATGTCGCCCGCTAAAATCTCCGCCCCTTTCTTTTTTTGACGAAGGCGTGAATTAAGTTATTCTTTTTGGTTTTCTCTTCAAATCTTCATAATAAAGAATCCGGTAGAGTCTTAATATTCAAGGGTAAAGTGAAGAAGCTCCCATAGTAATTGAAGAATAGTTCTGGATGAGTTGACGGTCTCTAGTATTCTTGTATTGCTCTTAGGCGTTTGATGATGTTTGGGTGGGTTGAGAACAATTCCACAAACGAGTCGAATGCCGTTGGCTTCCTTGCCAGAATCTCTGCTACGAGTCTCTGATCAGCTGCAGCGCCTCTTCCAGTTATCTGAGCGGTGTCCTCGACGGATTTTTCCGGGTCTGTGATGAAAAGTGCCCTGAGACTGCTGTTGGTGCCTGTCCTTCCGAACAGCCTCATCTTTGAGGTCGAGGTGACGATCTTGGCCAACCCCTCGGAGAGCTTGCGTCTTCCGTCTTCAACAACTTCAACGCTGTGTCTGTCAGCATAGAACTCTCTCAACCTGCTCAGTTTGAGGGAAAGCAGGGTCAGAATCCAGTAGAGGAAGATGCTTCCCATTCCGATAGCCGCTGCCCCTGAAGCCCTGTCCCTGTCCCTCGATCCAGCGGAATACATCAGGGAGTAGCCCACGTAGTAGCAGACGGCGGGCAGCACCGAGGCGAACATCATGATCTGCACGTCACGATGCCTTATGTGGCCAAGCTCATGGCCGATGACGGCTTCAACCTCCTCTTCTTCGAGGGTGTCGAGCAACCCCTTTGTGACCGCAATCCTAGTTCCTGCGATGGGAGAACCATAGGCGAAGGCATTTGGAATCGGTATGTTGGCAACCGCTATTCTAGGCATCCGGATTCCGCTTTTAGCGCTGAGCTTCTCGACAATCTCATAGAGTCTTGGCATTTTGGATCTTGGCACTTCGCTTACGCCGTACATTGCGTTTACCAGATATGGTGCAATTAGCCACTGGAGGAGGTTGAATCCAACGATCACAAATGCCAACGTGAAGACATCGAAGGAGCCAACGAAAGACAAAACAGCTGCGAAGAAGAGCGTAGAGGCTCCAATTATCAATGCAAGCGTACCGATCATCCATGAACGCAGTCCTAAAATATTCATGACAACCACTTTCTCTAAAAAGACAAAACCAGTTACTTAAACCTCACGCAAGCGCGATTTAATATTTCAAGACAAGGTACACTAATACTATTATTGCGGCGCATGTGAAGAGGTCCGGTATCATGGCAAACGGCCCGAGACCAAACGCCTGGAATCCGAAGATTGGAGGTAACAAGGGGTTAGAAGTCAAAGCATGAAGAAGCAGAACTGTGGTGAATATTATTAATGCGATCGTGAATTCTGATTTGATTTTCTGATAAAGCTCAACATATGAGATTAGTAAGAAAACTAGAAGTACTGCATTTATCGTCGAAATTGCTGTCTTGACCGTGTAGAATAGCTCGATGTCCCCAAGAATATTACGACTTGGTCTGAGATTGAACGGGAAAGGCATAGGCACAAAGGCGACAGCCCAGACTGCTATGACTATGGCGGCCACCACGACAGTTGCCAGTATTAGGCCGCGTTTCGTATCATTAGCCATGTGGCGTTTCATTGTTTTTCCGCCCTTTTTTACTTTTTTCAAATTCTTTTCAGAATCTCTTCAAACAAAGCGTAGTTTTCTTCCATTTCAGGAGATAAAAAATACGTTACGCCGTATTTGTCTCCCGCGGAAATAATTATCTTGTTCTTCTGAAGCACTTCAAGATGATGCCTTATCGTTCTATAGTCTTTCTTTAGTAAATCTGACAATTGATTTGCGTTTAGTGGCTTCTCTTTCAGGGCTCTGATTATTTGGGCACGTGTGACACCGCCTCTCATACCCGCTATCAGCCATCCAAGCACATACTTTAAATGTCGTGTAGGAGCCAGCATCTACGAAGCTTCCAAAGACTTAGTGAAGACTTCTGTATTCCTGTAGACTTTCCTGAACCTTGTAATAAATATGTTCTGATCATGGTCGGAATTGAGTTTAATTCTGAAATACGCTTTTATCACCTCGACAAGAACACTAGCTCAAAAGTTCATGGAGGTGAAAACTATCGGACGGAAAGCAGAACCTAACCCTAGCATCCGCTGTTATAGCAGTGCTTTTGGGCGGTATCATGGTTTCAACGCATGCATATAATCCACTATTCGGCGCGGAAAACTCTAATAATACACTTACTGACGAGCAAAAGAACGAGATTATGCAGATAATCTAGGAAATGAGACAGGAGACTAAAATAAAGATCGACGCTAAACTAGCTGAGTAGGGATTGGAACCATCAACACTAGCAGAAGAACAAGTGACTGAACTCAAACAGTTAAAGAAGGACCTAAAACAGAACGGAGCCAGCAGAGATGAAGTCAAAGCAGCTGTTGACACCCAGTTCAGCGAGTGGGGAATCGAAGTTCCAGTGCTGACTGAGGAGCAAAGACAAGAGATTCATCAAATAATGCAAGAGATGAGGCAAGAGACAAAGGTCAGGATAGACGCGAAATTCGAGGAGTGGGGCTTAGAGCCTCCGGCTAGAATGCGTCCGTCACGCGTGTCCAGGAAATTACATGGAATCTCTGCGTAGCCCTAACAAAGAAGGCGAATACTGACACACTTACTCCCTTTTTTTATATTCATCTTAAAATTATCTAGAAGAGAACTAATTAACAGGCCCTCTTCTATTATAGTCATTCCTTTTTGTATACCCAGTTTAAATGAATAGCTTTAGAATACACCGAAATCTTGGTAAGATTCTGGTATAATTTTGAAATAGCCTTTTATTCCCTGTCCGAAGATGTTGTAATCTAAAAAATATTGCGCGCGCGATTCTTCTGTTTCGACGCTCAATCAGATAAGAAATAATGTATGTGGATGAAGTACTTGAAAACGATATTAAAACTCGAGAACGTTTCAAAAACCTATATGATGGGAGAGGTGCCCGTTCCAGCACTCAAAGGAATAAACTTTGAGGTCAACAGCGAAGATTTCACCGTAGTTTTAGGTACTTCGGGAAGCGGGAAGACTACGCTCCTCAATATTATTGCTCTTCTAGATCGACCAACCGAAGGCAAGGTCTTTGTTGATGAGCTGGATGCTTCAGAGTTAGATGATAAAGAGCTGGCGAATCTCCGACTGAAGAAATTCGGTTTCATTTTTCAGACTTTCCAGCTGGTCCCTTGGTTGACTGCACTGAAGAATGTGGAGGTGCCATTAACCATTGCTGGGGTTACGAGAGAAGAGCGGGAAGAGAGAGCGAAAGAATTCCTTAACCTCGTCGGTTTAACTGAACGCATCAAACATAGGCCACTGCAGCTGAGTGGAGGCGAACAGCAAAGGGTTGCTGTCGCCAGGTCCCTAGTTAACAACCCAGAATTCATAGTGGCAGATGAACCAACAGGGAACCTCGACTCGAAGACTGGAATGGAGATAATCTCCTTGTTACACAAGCTAAACAACGAAAAGAAAGTGACAATAGTCGTTGTTACTCACGATGCTAATATCGCATCTAAAGCGAAACGAACGATTCATCTTAAAGACGGCCTAATCGTTCAAGAGGAGGTGAAAGTCTGATGTCAGGAAAAGATTTTAGATATGGAAGCCGAACTGCTGGAAAAGCATGTAGGACACTGTTCTTAATTCTGCTGATCTTGCTGCCATTACAAAACTTGGTTGCGGCAACGCATGCTGGTTACTCGGAGGAGTTTACTGCGGTACTCAATGTAAAGGTAACGGGTCAGTACATCTTAGCAGGCCGTGCCAACAACCTATCCATAGCAATAATCAACAAGGGTCCCAGTGCCGCAACTGTAGTGACAGTCACTTTATCGATTCCATCCCCCCTTGCGTTAATAGGAAAAGATGATAAATGGTTCTTCCAAGTGATTGGGCCTGGCAAAAACGTAACCATAGAAGCCACTGTGTTTGCACCTGAAGAGAGTTTAGGTTCAACCTACTCTGCTTCTCTAGATCTGAGCTACACCGCTGCTGGTTCCAGTGAGACCGAGACTAGGGTGATAAGTCTGACGGTTCACGGCTTCGTAGATCCGTGGTTGTCAAGCGTGACATTTTCGCCATCACCCGCCGTTATAAATCAAAGTCTAGCGGTTTCAGGTACAATAACCAACGAGGGATCAGGCACGGCAAAGGCGCTCAGTATCTCAATAGTATCAGAACCTCCATTTATCGCCACAGAGGCTAGTTCCTTGTTCATAGGCGATGTTTCGTCAGGTACCTCAGTGGCGTTCAGCGTCACATGTAACGTTGAAAATGCCAAGGTAGGAACGTATCCACTGAAGTTCATCATCAACTATGAAGACGATACCAACACTTGGGGCTCTAAGGTCGTAGAGTTGAATGTGACAGTTGTAAAGGGGGCGGCGCAGACGCCTGGGACCGGGGGGCAAACTAGATCTGCAACTGGTCTGCCCATAGTGGAAATGCTGGTGATCGGGCTCGTCGGCTTAGTAGCCGGAGTCGCATTGACCATTATTCTATACAGAAGGCATTTGCTGAAGGTCCCTGAAGTCTCCAAAAAAGGGTCTTGACTTGAAGGCATTAGACGTCTTCAGCATGGCGTTTGAAGCCCTCAAGTCGCGTAAGCTCAGGGCTGCTTTAACCACATTAGGCATAGTCATAGGTATAGCCACCATCGTCGTCTTAATATCTCTGACAGAAGGACTCAGCGTCTCTATCACTGGGCTTGCTGGTAAGACTGGGGCAAACACAATCACTCTTTATCCAGCGAAAAGTGATGTTAAGCTAACTACATCTGATGTGAGATCCATTAAACTAATCAAAGGCGTTAGTGAAGTCATCCCCTTTGTCCGTGGCACAGTCACATTGAGCGCCGGCGGCAAGTCATATACCGCAACAGTCATGGGCGTCGATGCCGAGCTTCTCCCTCAAATTTTTTCAGATGTAAGTGTAGCAGAAGGAACGCTATTATCAACGGTTGATTATTCGGGGGTCGTTGTTGGCTACAGTGTCGCTTACCCGCCAGACTCTCCGGGCACAACTTTCACATCCCTTGGTCAACTGCTCGCTGTCCAGACACAGGTAGTCACAGCAAGCGGCTCAGTCACCTCAGCGCATACATACGTGGTTAGAGGTATATTATCTGAGTACGGGGCTTCCCTATTCTTTCAGATAGATGATGGAGTGTTTCTCTCACTGCCAGCGGCAAGTATGTTGCTGAAAAAGAATTACGGTGATTACGATAGTATTATTATCGTAGCTAAGACAATCGACGACGTAAACTCGATCACGGCGTCTCTTCAGCAGATCCATGGAGACGACGTTCGAATAATGTCTACGGAACAGCTTGTAAAGACGATTGGATCAATGCTGGGTCTAGTTCAGACTTTCCTAGGCGGAATAGCGGCTATATCGCTCGTAGTCGCGGGCGTTGGCATAGCCAACATCATGTACATCTCGGTTATAGAGAGGACGAGAATCATAGGCTTGTTCAAGGCTGTGGGGTCAAACAGCAGGACAATAATGATGCTGTTCCTCACCGAATCGGCGATAATAGGAGTCCTAGGAGGCAGTGTAGGCTGCGGTGTTGGAGCCGTAATGGCTTATGTTGTAGGTTGGCTATTAACTGGGTTTCAAGGTGGCTTTCAAAGCCCAGGTCAAGGCGTTGGTCAAGGATTTGGCGCACCGATGGGGCAATTTCAGCTTACTAGCCTCCAGCCAGTTTTCACTCCCCAACTCATAATTATCGCAATCGGCTTTGGAATCATAGTCAGCGTGGTAGCAGGATTCTTCCCAGCCAGAAAAGCCGCTAAGCTCGACCCGGCCACAGCACTTAGATACGAATAAAAGTTGGAGAATTAGGAGATTGGGTGGAAAGACTGAACTTAAAGAGTGGAAAGTTTTTTTCTGAAAGTGCCTATCTAGTCCATGGGTGAAGCATGGTTGGAGAACTCTAGGAACCAAAGAGTAACCCGTTTCACAGCTGTTCTCATAGCGGTATCGATCGTGGTTGGCACGGTTGCGGGAGGGCTTCTGAGCTATTCGATGGTCTCAAAACAGATCGCTGACCTCCAGAATCAGGTCTCGACGCTCCAAGAACAAGTTGCAAATCTCCGGTCAGCCCAAAATATCACTAATGTCTTCGGAGGCAACGTCTCTCTTTCTGCGTTGTACGAAAAAATCAAGGGATCCGTCGTCACAATTTACGGATTCATATTACAGACCAATTCTTCGACAACGTACTACACACAGATTCAAGGATCAGGCTTTGTCTACAACTACACAGGGCAGATGATAATCGTCACAAACTTTCACGTAGTTCATACCGTTGTCAATATCACCGTCACCTTCATCGATGGGGATAGTTATAGGGCGGTTGTTCTAGGCTCAGACCCGTATGCGGACCTTGCGGTGCTCTCAACGAATGCTCCACAAAACGAGTATAAACCTATTGAAATCGTCAGTTCGTCGATCTTGAAGGTGGGCGATCCGATTATAGCTGTTGGCAATCCTTATGGGCTAACCGGATCGATGACCACAGGCATTGTCAGTCAGCTTGGAAGAAGCATAACTGAGGAAACAACCGGCGGTTACTCGATAGCCAACATAATCCAGATAACTGCCCCCATAAATCCTGGAAACTCGGGAGGCCCACTCTTGAACTACATGGGTCAGGTTGTTGGCATAACCGCGGCCATCGTATCCGATTCCCAAGGACTGGGCTTCGCAATCCCGTCAAGCACTATTCTACGAGAAATCGGATCATTAGTCAAAGAGGGCTCATATAATCATCATCCATGGCTGGGCGTAACAGGAACAGACATGAGCTACGAGATAGCAACAAAAATGGGCATTAACGTCACATATGGTTGGTTAATCGTCGGCGTCATAAGCGGGGGACCAGCTGAGAAGGCAGGTCTGCGAGGCGGAGCAGAGAACGCCCTAATCGCAGGAAGCTGGGTAACGATCGGCGGGGACGTGATAATTGCGATGAACGGAGAAAGAATTACAAACATGGACGATCTTACATCTTACTTGGAAGAGTATACCTCACCTGGACAAGTAGTTAACATAACAATAGTAAGAAACAGACAGACAATGACGGTTCAAGTTGAGTTGGGAACACGACCGCCGCCAAGCATACCGTAACCGGTTGAAAAGAAACGCTATTTCAGGATGGGTATGATAAGTAGTGCGGTCGTGCCCACCAATTTCATGAAAATTAGGATTGGTGAGCCGGCCACGTCTCTCAGCGAATCGCCTACCGTGTCGTCTATCACTGCAGCCTTGTGAGCTTCCGTCACGCGTGCGATCTAGTTTTCTCATTCTAGATGAAAAAGAAAATAAAGTACAGCGCGCCTATCATTCGTGGTCTGTCGTCAAAGGCTCTGGGCCCGTCGTCTAGCACGGATAGGACGTTGGCCTGCGGCTATAATCATAGCAGAGAGCCGGAGATCCGGGGTTCAAATCCCCGCGGGCCCACCAGCGACTCAATACAAGCATGAAACTAGAGGATTAAGATGGCTAAAGATCCCGTCTGCGGAATGTACGTTGATGAGAGTAACCCGCCTTTCAAGAAAGAAATTGGGAGAAGAATATATTATTTCTGCAGCGAGACCTGCCTCAGAACGTTTGAGCAACCCGAGATAGAGCTTCGAAACCTGAAGTACTTGGTGGCTTTCAGTCTAGTTTTAGGCTTCTTGACTTTGGCTCTCACTTGGTTCAACGTTCTTCCCCTCCTTAAGCAGGCACAGTGGTTGTTTCTCTTTGCGACACCTGTACAGTTCATCGGGGGATGGAGATACTACAGAGGAACATGGGATGCTCTGAAGGTCAAAACCGCTAATATGGACACGCTCATAGCCACAGGCACAACTGCCGC
>Ga0315280_10008114_pt1 | contig 13852 bp, 16 predicted proteins | sample YL17G06_40_MG_FD_203697 | JGI IMG/M metagenome (GOLD analysis project Ga0315280, IMG submission 203697) | Sediment microbial communities from Yellowstone Lake, YNP, Wyoming, USA - YL17G06_40 | ecosystem: Environmental > Aquatic > Freshwater > Lake > Sediment | place: USA: Wyoming | collected...
ATGGATAGCAGAGAATAGCTGGCAAGGCTTTCTCGAGGAAGCAAAAAAGCCGATTATCCTCAACCCCGAGAAAGGGTATATTGTCACGGCCAACAATAAGATCGTGCCGGACGACTATCCTTATTACAGTGGGCCAGAGTGTAAATCCTCTCGGACGTACTTATATTTCGCCCCCCATATACCCCTTGAAAATAAAGAGCTTAGCCAGGATGAGGTCGAAAAATCAGTTTAAGCAGTTTTAAGCCGTTTTAAGCCTTTTTTAGTCGAATAGTCGAAAGAAAGTCGAGACTTTTTGCACAAGATTTCGTCAATATATCCGTCTTGTGCCCAGAAAAATTGCCCCGACTTTGCCGACCTTTCCATTGGATTCATATCTCATGCCGTTTAAATCAGCGTATTTAATGAAATAATCGAAATCTTTTCCTGCCGAGTGCGGCATTATCGCACCCAGCTCCATTATGATCGCCGTTCTTCCCCCTATTAAAATTTCAAGGTCTCTTTGCTCTTTAGTCTCCAACAGGTCGATCCTTTTGAATGAATACTTTATTGCCAGTTCATCAATGAGTGATATTTCATCAATTTGGATATCCAATGCCGGCCCGTTTCCTATGTTCTTTAAGACGTATTTCCCCGGGCTAATCCAATCAATCAGAACCAGGGGCCTGAGACTCAACTCAGTCTGCCTGATTATCTGAATTTTCAGTCCTCGAGTTTCCCAGGCATACCAGAGAATGGCGAGGAACGTTAACGATAAAATAATGCTCGAAATTGACTCCATTTTTTCCCCCTTCTTGAATCCGGACGGTGAGAATTCAAACTCTCGGAAGTTGCCGTACGGTCGATTGAGAAAGCTGTTGGATGAAGACGTTTCTTGTGGCTTGAATAGAAAATGGCTGAATTGTTTTGAGACCATCCTTTATTAATTCGAGCCAGGACGAAAAGTGTTTCAACGCCTCAAACCATTCCGGGCCGAGTGCGGCTTTTTTGTTCTCTTTGTCCAAAGTCAATATCTTTTTTCGCTCTAAATAATCCAGGATGATCAATAGGTCTTCCCTGGAAAGATGATGCTTCCGGTAGATCTGCCTATAGTCTGCAGATTTATTTTTTAACTTCATTAAATAATCGATAACTTTAAAAGATCGACTGATGAACTCAAGGAAAATCATGACGCCTTCGACGTCAAGACGCTCAAGAAATCTGAGCCAATCTACTCCAAAACCTGTCACAATTCTTATACTCTCCAAAATTCTCTGAGCTTCACAGAGAAAAGGACTTACCTTAAAAGGAAGCATATCCGCGAACGCCTTTTTTGTGTTGATCAGCTTCGGAATGTTTGCTTTTTTATCATGCCGGGAGATGATCCGGTAGTGGTCTGTCTCGGGGTATTCAAAAGATTCCCGGGGGCCGACGATATTGAAAAACACATTTTTAATTTTCTTCCAATCACGTCTTCGATCGCCCACCGTGGAAAATATTTTTGCCAGGGAACCTTCTTTTTCTGTCGAATAAAAAAACGCCAGATAATAGAGAAAAAATTCGTCCCGGCCCAGGCGAGCTTTCTTATGTCGGCGCTTCAAAAAATGATAAAGACAAGAGACGCAGGTGCAATGAGCTGAGTGCATCCTGCCCTCGATGAGATTCTGATAAGTCCCCTTCAGATCTCGACCTGTCACATTTTTAAGCCTCGAGTTGTACATATCAATTCGAAGTCCCTTTGGCATATTTTATCCGAGTAGAGAAAAGAAGTCAAGAATGAAAAGAGTTTCGAGTCTAAGGGCCAAGCGGCTGTTGGGTGGCTTTTCTCAGTGCGAAATCAGTTCGATTCTTGGCATAAGTCAGAGTTCGGTCTCGCGCATCGAACGAGGACTGCAGCAACTCCCGGCTTCGAAGAAAAAGTTGCTCCAAAAAATTTTTGGGTGCCTTGAAGCATCGGAGGATCAGCACGATGGCCGTTGAGCGCCGGTGGATTTCTCCTCGAGAATGCGCAGGCCTGATCGGTTGCCATGTGCAGAGCGTATATGGCTATATCGATCGCGGTTTAATTCCCGCAACGCGGCTTGGAAGACGGGTACTTATTGACCTCGTAAAACTCGAGCGGCAGCTGGAGAAGCAGGAAAAAAAATGAAAAAACCATTGAATTGGTTCCCACTCTGGATCGACTCGTGGCTTTTCGGGTCCACGAGGATAGAATTAACGCTGGAACAGCGTGCCATCTGGGTCGACTTTCTCGCGCTTGCCGGGAAAGACCAGGGATTTATCCGTGCCAACGAACAGGTTCCATATCCGCCCACTCAGCTTGCTGGCCTTCTTGGTCTTCAAGAAATAATCCTCACAGCTGCTATTGATCGATTCCTTGAAACGGGCAAGCTTGAACGAAAGCCGAATGGGACCTTGTATATCGCGAATTGGGAGGTCTACCGATTGACGCCACAGTATCGGCGCCGCCTCAAACCCCCTTCCCCCCTTCCTCTTCCCCAAAGTAAAGTAGAGAAAAGTAGAGTAGAGGAGAGTAAAGGAGAAGGAAACCATGTTTCCCCTTCCCGAAACATAGATTCTCAAAAAGGAAACAAAGAGACAGAAAAAGACGATCTTCCCCCTATACCAAAGCAAGCCCCGTTTAAAATCAAAGACGACCTAAAAGAAATTCGTCATAAAATCTGCGATCTCAAGCGAAGCCTGGATGATGAGAAAGAAATGAGGAAGCAAATCGAGATCGGCTATTATGAGAATATCGAAGACGCCAAAAGGAACATCTCCCAAAAGATCGAGAAAAAGAAAGCACGGTATCGCGAATTATTCCAGGATTATCGAGATGATTGATAAAAAAAATAATTAAAAGAAGGAGTGGTATGTATGGGACTTATGGCGAAAGTACATGAAAAGTCCGCGGAAGGCAGACGTTCCCGGTCTTGGCCGATGCTTTGCGAAAATGTATGCGAACGTCCCAGGGGGAAAAGCAACGTAGTTGACAATATGATACTTATGCGACCCACTTTACAACCTATTGAAAATAAATGGTTTACATGGCATAAAAAAATGGGATATTTGCTACAGGAAGAACTTCGGCGGATATCGGGTCTGCTTGGGTTTATAATCCCAAAAACAGTTAAAATCCATCACTATTTCCCATTTACTGCCAATTTATGGGCATTTTTAAGCGTTCCCGTCCCATACGTTCTGAAGGCATAAAATGGCGAGAGACGAGCTCGAACGACTTGGAAAAGCTGGAAAGCCGGGCCATATTACACACGGAATTCATTCCTGGTTGAGGTCAGGCAAGGTTAATCCATCTGTCCGGGGACATCGGCGGATTCAGCGTTATTTGCGCGAGATCAAATCGGATTTAATCAGGGACTTGGGCGGCCCGGAGAACCTCACGGCAGCCAAGGAAGTTCTCGTTGAGGCTACTATTCAAGCATACGGCGTGCTGCTCCTGGCCGGGGCCTACACGCAGAGATATTCGATCCTGGATCCAGTCAGGGCGCGGCGGGGAATCCTCGAGCTGCAGCCCGTCCTTGGCCATCAGTATATCGCGTTCTTGAACTGTATCCGACAGAACCTCATGGCCCTGGGCCTGGACAAACGAAAGACCGAGGAGGTGCTCACGCCCTATGAGGTTATTGCTCGTGAGGAACGTGAGGCTGAGGCCAGGGAAGCGAAGGTCAAGACGGCCGGCCAAGGCAAGGCCCGTGTTAAGGACGGGAGAAAGGCGCAGGATAAGGCCCCTGGACCTGAGTTGTCCAGGGAGGATACTGCCAAAGGAGAGCCGGATGAGTGAGATGACTTCCCTTCACTGGTCTGCGATCGCCTCACCTGTGCGATCCTGGTGCGAAAACTCGGGAAGATTGTGATGAGTGAAGGAATCAAGGTCATGCTGGACAAAGAGAGGACGCTGAAATTCACAATCTCGAGCTTCCAGGCCATGGCCAGGGAGCTGGGGGTATCGCCAGAGAAGTTGCCTGCTACATTCAAGCAAGCCGGGGTCAATCCTCATATTGTGCTGGTGATTTTCTGGGGTGGACTTCTTGACCAAGACCCAACGCTCAGCTTTCAAGATTTTACCGCTCTGCTCTCGGAACACTGTGGACAGCCATTTTTTTATGACGAGGAGTTGCTGTGCAAGGTATGGGCTGCTCTCGCTGAGCTCATGGCGAAGGTCCAGGAGATCACGGGAGGAACGCCCTTCACGGAGATAGATAAATCAAGGCGGGTACATTGAGGTGAAGGATGGGAGAAACAATCGCAAAGTTTGACAAGAACTCGATAGAGGTCGTGGTGATCACGCTCAACGAGTGGAAGAAGGAGCTTTATTTTGACATTCGGATCTGGCTGAAGGGCGATCCTGGCCATGACGGCGCAGAGCAGGCCACAAAAAAAGGGATCTGTCTTAACGTCGAGCTTCTTCCCGATCTGAGGCGAGCCCTCGATGAGCTCGAGCGAAGGCTTGAGAAAGGCGAGGATGCTGGCGCCGGAGAGGAATGATGAGTCCTTTATTCATGAGTTTGTTTTTTTATCCATCCTTTCCATGGGGGCGTGGGTCTCTTCGTTTTCGCATTTTTGGAGGAAGCCTGCGCTCTCATCCGGGTTTAAATGAGGCATGATGAGCATGAGAATCTTGGCTCTTGATTTTGGTATCAAGACGGGATGGGCGTCGGCGAGTGACGGCGTTGTGGAGAGCGGCGTGCAGGAATTTCCGCTCGAACGCGGAGAGAGTCCGGGGATGAGGTTTCTTCGCTTCAACGCCTGGCTCGCAGAGCTGCTGAAAATAACTACGCCCGAGGTTGTGATTTATGAACGTGCTCATCATCGGGGTGGCTATGCCACGGATCTACTTGTCGGTTTTTCGACTCGCCTTCAGGAGCGGTGCGCCGTGATGAAAATCGAGTATGAAGGCGTCCATTCGGCGACATTGAAGAAAGCCGCTGTGGGGACGGGTCGGGCAGATAAGAAGCAGATGATCACAGAAGCCTGCCGGAGATTCCCGGACGCGAAGATAGCAGACGATAATCAGGCGGATGCGCTGTTGCTTCTGGATTATGCGAGGATTAAATTTTCAAACGAGGGAGGCACATGACGCGATTAAAGAGGCCGAGGGTAGTTTGTTGTGAATGTTCAGCGCCGATCTATGACAATGTGGATTCGAAACGGCGGGTTGTTTGTGGGGATTGTGTTCAACGCCGGCTGTTTTATTTTTCGAACGAGAGCCGGCTGCTCGGCCTTCGCTTGAAAGAAGCTCGGGAGCAGGCCGGATTCTCACAGAGGACGTTTGCCCTAACGATGGATTGCTCCCCGGCGTTTATCAACCTAATCGAGAAAGGGGAACGAAAACCGACCTTAAAAATGCGTGAATTTTTGCTTTCAGGAAGTAGCAGAAAACAAACGACTTGCGAGGAGGCGCTGAAATGACCCCGCCACTTGGTCGGACCCCCCCCTTTTGTAAACATTTTGGCATTGATTCTAAACAAGTTACGAGGGGCATTTTTGGAGATCACGGACATTTTTCGGAAAGGAGGCTGAATTTCATCAAAGAATTGGCAAACGTGCGAAGAGGAACGAATTGAACGATATTATTTCAGCTCTTCATGATTCCCGTTTTTTCAAGCCGGTATTCCGGGACCTCTCGACCTGGCGGCCATGGGAGGTTTATCTTCGGGGACTTTTCGGCTTGCCGATCGAGAACCGTACTGACAGGCAACTTTTCAAATCATGCACGGGCCTGACCAGGCTGCCGAAGGAAAGGCCGAGAGAGTCGTTTGTCATCTGCGGCCGGCGAAGCGGGAAGTCGTTCATCAGCGCGGTCATCGCAGTTTACCTGGCCGCATTCAAAGACTGGTCAAAATTTCTGAATCCCGGAGAGAAGGGCTGGATTTTTATTCTGAGTGTTGACAAGTTGCAGAGTCGTATCATCAAAAGTTATGTCGAAGCGATCCTCAACGGCTCGAGATATTTCAGAAATTTGATTCAGAAGACGACGGCAGAAGAGGTCGAATTACGAAACAATGTCACGATCGCCATCAAAACTTCTTCCTTCCGTTCTGTCCGTGGCTATACGCTCCTGGCCGCGATCCTGGAAGAGCTGGCTTTTTGGCGCTCTGAGGATTCGGCGAATCCGGATCGGGAGATCCTGGCGGCCGTGCGCCCGGCCTTAGCCACGATCCCGGACGGCCTCTTGATCGGGATCTCGACGCCTTATTCAAGGTCGGGTGTTCTGTGGGACCAGTTCAAGGCGAATTTCGGGAAGACCGGAGGGCCGCTTATTTGGAAGGCCGCAAGTGCGATAATGAATCCCACGCTCGACATCCGGCTAATCAAGGCCGCGGTCCGGGAGGACGAGGCTGCGCGGGCGGAGTGGCAGGCGGAGTGGCGCTCGGATATCACTCAGTTTTGTCCCCTCGAGCTCGTGGAGGCCGCGGTCGTTCCGGGACGCCATGAGCTCCCGAAAGTCGAGGGAGCGAATTATTACGCCTTCGCGGATCCGAGTGGCGGAAGGTCGGACTCTTTCACACTCGGCATTGCGCACCGGGAGAAAACCGGAAAGATCGTCCTGGACGTTCTGCGGGAGCGTCGGCCGCCATTCAGGCCGGAGGCCGTGGTCGAAGAGTTCGCCGGCGTGCTGAAATCCTTTGGAGTTTGGACGGTCAGCTGCGACAAATACGCGGGCGAGTGGGTTAAGGATTCTCTCTCAAGGAACGGCGTCAGTGTGAAATATTCGGAGCTCGCAGCTTCCGAGCTGTATTTGAATTTTTTGCCCTTAATCTCAAACGGTTCTGTCGAGCTCCTGGATGACAAACGGCTCGTGGCGCAATTCACGGGCCTCGAGCGCCGGGTCCGGGCTGGCGGCAAGGATCTCATCACCCACTATCCCGGCGGCCATGATGACCTGGCCAACGCCGCGGCCGGCGCCGTGTTGCTTGCTGAAAAGCGGAAAGAATGCGGGTTTGAAGTTTTGGAGGACGAAGAGGACGAAGGCGTTGAAATCGGCCGTAATTTTGAGGAGTCATTCAGCGCTGCCCTGCATAAAAACAGGCGGCTTTTCGATAGATAAAATTTTATGGAGGATACAATGAACGAAAGACAAAATTATCTGAAACTCAGGGCGAACCGGGAGTCCCTCGGATCGGCAATAATCGGTCTTCAAAACGACATCAGCAAGGCTAAAGCAGAAATGTCCCCGCTTGAGGAAGAGGCGCTGCGGCTTGAACTCTTAGGCGACCCTGCCTATAAAAGAAAACGAGAGGAACTCGCAGAGAACCGGAAGAAAACCGAAGATCTCGAGCGTGACCTTTTGGAAAGCCAGAAAAAGGTCAAAATCTTAAACAGCGATTTACTTCTCTCGCTCCGGGAAAAAGCCAAGAAGGAACTCATGGAGGAGTGGCGCAAGCGATTCGGGAAGGTTCTCAAATCATTCGCCGAAAAACTCGAAGAAGCCTGTTTGCTGGAAAAGGATCTGGCCGGCTTACGGGCGGAGGCACAAAAGGATTTTTCAGAGATCGACTCGCACGCTGACCTTCCGACCTGGTCTTCGATCCTGGTCAGAAAATTTGTGGGATCCCCGGAACTCTGGGAAGAAGAGATCCGACGCTGGATGAACGGCGGCTTCCTTGACTAAGGAGGTTTAAATGAAAATCTATAAAGCCATCGAAAACGAAGTCAGATCGGTCGATGAGGGCAAGCGGATAATTTGGCACAAGATCACGAAAGAGGTCGTCGACCGGATGGGCGACGTCATCCGGATTGACGGGCTCGATCTCAGGAATTTCAAGAAGAAGCCGACCGTGCTTTACGGACACGACTATCAGGGCCTCGATCCAATCGCCGTCATCGGCACGAATATCGGGTTTGAGAAGAGCGGCAAGGCACTCTACGCTGGGACCCGGTTCCTCAATCCTGAAAAAGAGAAGCTCTCGTCGAAGCTCGCGGACCTCGTAAATGATTGCTGGACACTCAACCGCATGAAGCCGTCACTCCTCGGATGGTCGATTGGATTCATCCCGGATGAGAAGGAGACCAACTATATCAGGGATGATGAAAACAACGTGACCGGCCGCGACTTCAAGAAGGCCGAACTGCTCGAATATTCGGCCGTCATCCTCCCGGCGAACCAGGAGGCCATCAACGACGCGGTCAAACGGGGCATCGTGTCGAAATCATTTGCTTCTTGGAAGGGCCAGGGTTCAGGAATCAGCCGCGCAGATCTCAGCGGAATATCGAAGACGGTCGATCATCTCCTCGAAGACGCCACAACGAGCTGCGACGTTACGAGAAAGTTCCTCGGGCAAAAACTCTCCCGTTTTTATTTTGTCAGGATCCGCGAAGCCGAGGTGGACAAATTCAAGGTTATGGAAGCGAAGCGGGCTCTGAAATTCTGCATGAAGCGGCTTGCGGCGATCAACGTCAGGCTCGTCTGGATCCGGGAAGCGACGGCTGCGGAGATCAAGGCGAAGTCGTGTGAAGTCTATCCAACGAGCTTTTTGGGGCAATTCGACTTTGATAAAAGCGACGAAATTCTCTTAAACGTGGCCGTCCCCTTCAGCCGCATTGCAGAGACGCTCGCACACGAAGTCTTTCATGTCTGGTGGTCCCTATCTCATCACTACCCGCGAACCGATGAGGAGCTCGAGCATTGGGAAGTTCTCGCAAAAGGCTTTGCCGGGAATATCTCGAATCTTTGTTTCGATGAGAGGAGGTCGCTTCGGGCAGTCGGCTACACCGTCGAGCCCTGGAAATAGATGACTGAATAAAAGGAGAAATTCTCATGGCAGATATACGTTATGTGATTTCGGTCGATTCTTCCGGTGCCGTCACGCAGATTAAGAACTTTGAAGGCCAGGTCGACAAAGTCGGCAAGACCTCAGACGCCACAAAGCCTCGATTTTCGAATCTCACGGCTGCCGTCGCCGCCGGGATGCTCGTCTATGCCGAATGCTCGAAGATCATCTCGAAGTTCACCGGCTTCCTGGGCGACACGATCAAGGCCAGCATGGACGGCGAAGAGGCGAGCAAGGCGCTCTCGCTCGCGCTTATGACGACGGGCCGGGAGGCGAACGCAAGCGCAGGGCATTTCCGGGACTATGCCGACGAACTCCAGAATCAGACTCGCTTTGGCAATGACGCAATAAAAAGCGCAGAGGCACTTCTCATCCAGCTCACCGATCTCGACACGAAGGGCCTCGATGCTGCCACGCGCGGCACGATCGGTTTGGCACAGGTCTTCAAGGTGGACCTCGAAAGTGCGGCTCGGATGGTCGCGAAAGGCATGGAGGGAAATTTTATGGCCCTCCAACGAATGATACCTGCGCTCAAGGGCGCAAAGACGGAATCCGAGAAGCTCGCCATCATGAACCGCGAACTCGCGAAATATTTTGAGGTCGCCAAGGGTTCGGTCGATTCATTCGCCGGCCGGCTCGACCAACTTAAAAACAGCTGGAATGATGTTCAAAAAGAGATCGGCAACGCGGTTATAAACAATAAGGAATGGAATACTCTCCTCGCGGCCTGCACCAAACTGATGAGGGATTTTACGGATCCGGCGGCTCAGTCCTCGAAAATCATGAAACTCTGGGCACTTGCCGTCAATATCGCCGCCGACCAACTCATCGAACATTTTGGGCCAGCGCTCGTTCTCGTCTCGAAAGATATGGACGATGCCAAGAAAAAATACATGGAAGGAGGCATTCCACTTGCGACATTGACCGGCCTTTATGACAAGTTGGCGAAGGCGTTTCCAGTCGTCGGGAGCGCCGGCAAGGAGATGTGGGAGCTTTGGGTAAAATATCTCACCCCAGTCAAGCACCATAAAGAGCTGACTGAGGAGCTCCTCAAGCTATACGAGGATTTGCGCACGCGCGGGATGACGCCGATGCAAAAGGAGACGCGCGATATCATCAAGAACATGGAAGCCGTGAACCAGGCCATGAAGGACGGCAGTATCGATGCAAAACAATACCGGGATTGGATGAACCGGTTGCAGCGCCAACTCTGGGATCTGAATAAGGGCTTCGAGGAGTTCGGGACGAACACCATCCCACAAGTCGGGAAAAGGGCGCAGACGATGCGCTTCGTCTGGCTCGAGCAGACGAAGGGCATGGCTGTGGCCTGGACCGATTGGTGCCGCACGTTTGACAGCAAATTCTATGCCTCTCTCGGGCTCGCAATCATGCGGTTGCGCGGTTTCGGTGGCGATACAAAAAAGACATGGGCACAGATGCACCAGGACTTTTTCGAGACGATGAAGAAGATACAGGAAGGTTGGGCTTTGATGTCGAATCAACTCAATGCCATCAGCGCGCAGAGCCAGAAGAACCAGGAGATCAAGCTCGACAACCAGTACAAGGTCCGTCTGGCCTATATAAAGCAAACGATCACAGACGAGACGGCGCAGCGGGACGCCATCACGGCGCTCGATGCCGAATATGATATCAAACGGCGGTCCCTGCAGCATTCGGCGGCGGTGCAACAGAAGGCGATGGCGATCGCTCAGGCCACAATGGATATGGCAAACGCTATCGTTGCAGCATTCAAAGCCGGTCCGATCATCGGGCATATTCTCGCAGCGATGACTGCGGCCCTTTGTGCCTTCCAGATCGCCAAAATCAAGGCCCAGCCGATCCCACTTGCGATGGGTGCGATATTCACACAGCCGACACGCCTTCTTTCCGAGCGTGGCCAGTCCTATGAGGTCGGCGAGGGTGGGGAGCCAGAAGTCCTGGCGCCGCTTTCGCGGCTCGGGGCCGTGGCCAGGGCAGCCGGGGCGCCGGCGGGCATAGGGGGCAATACCTATATCCAGATTTTCTGCCGGATAGGGGCGACTGAGATCGAACCGGAGATTATCAAGATTGTGAATCGCGGCGGCGATATCGGACGGATCAAGCTCCCGGGGAAGACAATCGTGAGGGGATGAAGACGCCCTAATTTTATCTTAAAAAAAAAGACTTGACATTTTATCAACAAATTATTATTATATAGGCATGATCGAGCTCCTCGGAAAACTCAAAGAGCTTATGGACGAGAAAGAAATCTCGGCTGAGACAGCTGCGCTTTTTATTGGGGTTACGGGTCAAGAGGTGCGGCGCTGGCTCAAAGGCGAATTTACTCCGACACTTAAAAGTAGGCGAAAAATTCGCCGGGGAATCCGACGAATTAAAAAAATCTCTTAAAAGAAGGAGGGGATCATGTTTTTACAGTGTGACTTTGACTTCTCGGAAGAAAAAGCCATGATCATTAGGATCGAGGGCCAGGAAGACGAAAAGGGATATGAAACTGTGGAGGTGATTATGAGCCCTTTGAGTGCGGGGGAGTTTTCTGTTCATCTCAATTCGGAAGATTTCAGAAAACTTGTTGTCTGCGGTATCCGATATTTTCAAAATAAAGAGGGCTTTTTCTATGGCAAAAAATTTCTTGTGGGATTCGGACCTGAACAAAAAGAATTCATCTCGGAAAAAATCTTGAGAGAACATCCCCTGCTTTGATCCTTCCCCGGAGGCCGGATTATGCCGGCCCGAGGATGAGGGATTAATTGAGTGGATCTCTTGGACCCATGGTTAAGATAAACAATAAATATAGACTTTGGCTTGATGAATTCATGTCTTACTTAAAACATGAGCGGAATTATTCAATCAATACTGTTAAAAGTTATAAAATTTATATCAATCAATTTTTTAATTATCTGCAAAGAGAAAACCTAAATTTAGAAAAGATAGACCATCGTAATATCCGGGCTTTTATGGGATCTCTACAGGGCATGAGTAGGGCGAGCATTGCTCAAATAGTCTCAGGCATGCGTTCGTTTTTTAAATTTTGCATGAGGAAAAAATATCTCGATGATAACCCGGCAGCCGTTGTGACTATTCCAAAATTTAATAGACCATTGCCTAAATTTTTAAGTGAAGAAGAGGCAGAAAAATTCTGTCAGTTACCGATGCTTGTTTTGAGAGATAAGGCGATCATCGAAATTCTTTATGGCGCGGGAATCCGGGTCCACGAACTCACGGGAATTGACGCTAATGACATAGACTTTGAGAACAGGATAATCCGAATAAAGGGAAAGGGCAAAAAAGAAAGACTTGTCCTCCACGGAAGGAAGGCAGCTAAAGCCTTGAATTATTATCTGCAGGTTCGACCATTATTAAAAAGAGACGATTCAGAAGAGGCCGCGTTTTTCTTAAATTATAAAGGCGAAAGATTGAGCGATCGCCAGGTCCAGCGGATCATCGAAAAGTATTGGACGCTCTCTGAACTACTCAAAAAGATTACGCCTCACACATTCAGACATAGTTTCGCGACTCATCTTCTGAGTCGAGGTTGCGGACTTTTAGAGATCGCGGAGCTACTCGGGCATGAGAGTTTGGCGACTACTGAAAAATATCTTCATACAAACCTTGGATTCCTTATCAAAAATTATAGAAAGGCAGAATTGCCGGAATCCTGCCGCCGGACTATCGGCAGTTCATCCGTGCCGGGATCTGGCGGGTGAGGAAGGGCCTTTGAGGAGACATCGATGAGGGTGTTTAAACATCCCGAAAATGGCAAATGGTACCTCGACTTCACTATGACCATCGGCGACAAAAAGCAGCGCTTCACGCGGATCGGCGGCAGGACAAAGCGAGAAGCCGAGATCACTTTGGTGCGGTTGAAGACGGAGAAGGATGAGCTCCGGCGCTCGATCAAGGAAGGCGCGGCCAGGCCCGAGAAGAAGCCAGATCTGCTTTTCTCAGAGTTCGCCGAGAAGAAGTTCCTGCCTACGGATGGCGTGAAGGGCCGGCGCGAAAGGACAAAGGCCAGTCACAGGACCAGCGTTAACAACCTGAATGCATTCTTCGGCCAAAAATACCTTTCTCAAATCTCAAAGGAAGATGTTGATCAATACGTCCAGGACAGAAAGCAGGCCAAGGTCCGAAAACGGTCGAAGACCGGGTTCAGATTCCTCGAACGGAATCTTTCGAACGCGAGCGTCAACCATGAGATCGCTTGTCTGAAGCAGATCCTCAAGCTCGCAGTCAAATATGGATATCTGCAGACGAACCCTGCGGCTGAGGTTGAGAAGTTGGTAGAGAGCCAAAGGTGGACCATCCTGAAAGACGATGAGGCGAGACACCTGATCGAAGCGGCCAGGGCCAGCATCAAGCCGATTCTGCGGCTCCTGCTTCAAACCGGCATGAGAAAAAACGAAGCCCTCAAGCTGTCCTGGGCCTTCCCGGCCTATGAGCGCAAAGCATACCAGGACGAGGCTGAGGCGCGGTCTGTCGTTGATCTCGACCGGGCGCGGATCTTCATCCCCAAAGAGCTCGCCAAGAATCACAAATCGAGGGAAGTGCCTTTGAGCTCGGACCTCGTCGAGATATTCAAGGGACTTCGGAAGACGCCGGATCAGAAGGCGCCTGTCTTCAACGTCAAAGAGATCAAGCGGTCTTTTCAATCGGCCTGCAAGAAGGCAGGGCTGCCGAAGCTCAGGATCCATGACCTCAGACACACCGCGGCAAGCCGGATGATCGAGGCTGGGATAAACGTCGTTGATGTCTGTGAAATCCTCGGCCATTCCGACCTCAAAATCACAATGAGATATTGCCATGCTTCGATCGAGAACAGACGCCAAGCGATTGAAAAACTCGGAGAGATTTATGGAAGTAGTCGAGAGAAAGTCGAGATTTCGGTTCCGGCGCCGGTTTCGCCTAAGCCTGCAATCCCTTTAAAATCATACAATTAGCTCGCTTTTCCCGGAAGCGCATCTCTATCCTTATTATATCAGCTGCGACTTTGATGTCCCGTTCAGGGCCGGGAGAATAGAGGAGCTTCTCCTCAAGCAGGAAAAGCACACCGTGGCTTCCCTCGAAAAAATCCAGAACGACGTCTTTTC
>Ga0315280_10008115_pt1 | contig 13851 bp, 10 predicted proteins | sample YL17G06_40_MG_FD_203697 | JGI IMG/M metagenome (GOLD analysis project Ga0315280, IMG submission 203697) | Sediment microbial communities from Yellowstone Lake, YNP, Wyoming, USA - YL17G06_40 | ecosystem: Environmental > Aquatic > Freshwater > Lake > Sediment | place: USA: Wyoming | collected...
ATTTTCAAAATACCTACAAAAGAGCCAGCCAGCCGCCATCGACATATATAATCTGTCCGGTGATGAAATCTCCCGCTTTTGAAGCAAGCAGAATCGCCGCGCCCACTAAATCCTCCGGCTGTCCCCATCTGCCAAGCGGCGTCTTCGAAAGGACCCACTTGTTGAAGTCTTTGTCCGCCTGGAGCGGTGCGGTAAGCTCCGTAGCGATATAGCCCGGCCCAATGGCGTTGACATTGATATCGTATTTCGCCCACTCGACAGCCAGCGTTTTTGTCAGCATAAGCAGCCCGGCCTTGCTGCTTGCATACGCCGCAGTAGTGGGTCGAGCGGCGTGAGAGGTCAGCGAGCCGATATTAATAATCCTGCCGGGCCTTGCGATTTCCTTTCGATGCCGGCAAAAGGCCTGGCACATCACGAGCACGGAAGTCAGGTTCACCTCAATGACGTGGTTCCATTCTTTGAGGTCAATATCCTCCGCTCTCTTTCGAATCGTCGTGCCGGCACAATTGACAAGGATGTCGATGCTTTCCGTTGCAGCAACTATGTTCCCAAAATGACCCGGTATTGCCTTTATGTCCGCCAGGTCATAAGCATAAGTCCAGACCTTTTTGCCGGTCTGATTTTGAATCTGTCGCTTCGCAGCATCAAGCTGTTTTTCATCGCGGGCCACAATTACGATGTCCGCCCCCTGCTGGGCCAGAGCTCTCGCTATGGCAAAGCCGATGCCCCTGCTGCCCCCTGTGACCAACGCGATTTTCCCCAACAAGTCAAAATGTCCGCCTGCCATAGCCCGTAATAAAACAAAAACGCTGCAAAATAGCAAGGCAAAAAGTGATTTCCACTCGTATTTGAAAATGCTCTGTAGAAAACATCAGAGCCGGCGATGGTCATTGTGAGCGACCCATCCTCCGTGCCGTCAGGCATCTTGACGGTGTAGTCCATAAGTATATACGCATATACTTATATAGTGCCGGTCTCTGTGAAGGCCGGAAGCTCTGCTACTGCGGAGGGTGGAAGCGAAGCAATCTCTAATGTGCAAAGGCGGTTAGGGATTTGGAGCAATGGCTAAAAGCAATAGAGCAAAAGCTGTCAGGGCTAAAATACCAACCTCAGCGTCTTTTTCTCGACGCCCAATCCTGCCAACCCTTTTTGTCGCTGGAGAGAAATTGCCAATCTATAAGCTCTGCCAGTATTCCCGGGCAATCTGGGTCATAACGGTTTCCAAGAATTGAGGCTTTAACCCGAATTAGCTTACTCCTATACCCAGTATCTACGGCTTTGGTTATTTCTTCTACCAAGTTTTTTGATATTTCCCTCTTTACATACAAGCTCATATTCTTACCTGTTCGGGACTTATCTGGCCTCAATTCATCAAACTTAAAAGAGATATGAGTCCCCTTTGCATTCTCGTATCTCCAATTGTAGTAATCCGACACTGCTATACCACCAATAACAATAAAGGTTTTACCAATGTATTTTTCAGGATATGCTTCCACCATTGTAAGTGCCGTTTCTTCCCCCGTGAACGGCACGAAAGATGTTGGCCCTTTAATTTGTTCTTGCAACTTTGCATTTTTTTCTTGCAACTCAGTCGCTTCAGCTTCCTGAAGTCGAGACTTTCGTTGAGCTTCAGCTTCCTGAAGTCGAGCCTTTTCTTGAGCTTCCCGGACTTTCTGAAATTGAACTTGAGCTTTTTGTTGAGCTTCCCGAAATTTCTGGAGTCGAGCCTTTTCTTGAGCTTCAGCTTCCTGAAGTCGAGCCTTTTGTTGAGTTTCAGCTTTCTGAATCTGTAAATCTGTCTCTTTTATCATTCTTCTATATTCTACATTTTTCACCATAGTCCAGACAACAAGGCAGGCTATGGAAATAAGAATAACGAGAACGACAATGATGATTGTTTTATTACTTTTCATTTTTACTTCTTCTTCTCACCATCACCGCACCCAGGCCGAGTAGCAAGAGCGTGGTGGTTTGCCTTATTTACAAACAGCTATCCAAGCTGCTACAGTACTGCCAATCACTATTATTGTCGCTATTAAGTCTATGACAAAGTTTCTGTTCGCGGGTTTCCACACCAACTTTTATCTTTTGTATAAAGAAAGAATCCTTCTTCGCGGCGAAGATCTAAAATCAAGAAAACCGAGTGAAAGAACTCCATAGACTTGACCGTCTTGGGAAAGTCCTCATAGTCCGCGAACTTATACTTGTCATATATTACCAAAATAGTACCGTCATACTTAGGGACATTAGGTCCTTTTAACTTATTTATTTTGTCAGAAATCCGATATTCTAAGTGTGTCTTCAAATCTTGTTTTATTTTGCCCTCAGACTTTATCAGAATGGAAGCAGGAGTCACATAGTCTTTATGGTTGTTAACCTTAATTATCTCTATTTTGCCTCCTTGGTCTTTGAGCAGCGTTTTCTCAGCTTCGTGAGACAAGGTCCTGGTTTTACGGATGTATTCGACTGCATTTGAAACCATTTCTTGGTCTTTGCGAGAAATGTTAGGTGTGCGCTTGACGGATAGTACATAACCCCCTCTCAAACAACCTTCCTCTTTTGCTTTTTGGGCAATCTTTTTCGCAAGTATTTGCAGCCAACCTCGGTACATGGGGAAGTCGATAGAGCGTAGCTGTCCGGGGATTTTGTCCAGCTTATTTACAATTCGTGTTACTTCGACGGCATATTTTTTACCTTTTATCTTACACCAAAAATCTGGGGGGTCTTGGTCACAACCGTGCTCAATGTTTTGTAATCCAAGCTGTTTCTCCAGATGAGTCACGAAGCATTTCATACACAGGTTTTCTTCTTCTTTACCCTTTTTCACTGTCTTTTCCTTAATAACACCGCACCCAGGCCGAGCAGTAAGAATATGGCAGTTTCAGGTCATTCCCAACAGGCACTTTGTGGCACAAGATTACACTCCAGCCAGGATGATGCCATTATTGCAAGGTCAGCGAAGTCAACCTTGCAATCGCCGTTAAAATCCATACGAGGATGTTTGACACAAAAAGGCCTATGCTCCGACTCAGGGATAGCCAGAATTGTCGCTGTGGGTCCATTGGTTGTGATATTTACCGCCCACCTTGTCCCATCCATCCACTCGCCACTCAGCATTCCTGTGCCCAGAACCCGTTCGCCGTCGAAAGCAAGTCCACTGCCGACACGGAAGTTCTGGCCGTAGAAGATGACAGTCGGGGAACTGTAGCCGTAGAAGCCGTAGGCATTAAGGTTAGTAATGGACCCACCGGAGATGTTCACGGTGCTGGAGTCGCAGGCGTAGAGATAGCGCACAAATCCGCCGGAGATGTCCACAGCGCTGGAATCATAGGCGTAAAGATTGCCGCCGCCATAACCACCAGCAATATCGCCGCCAGAAATATTCACGGTGCTGGAATCATAGGCATCGAGGCCGCTCATAGACCCACCGGAGATGCTCACGGTACTGGAGTCGCAGGCGGAAGCGTGGAGGGAATTAACAAACCCGCCGGAGAAGTTCACATCACTGAAGTCGTGGGCATCGAAAGAATCAACAAACCCGCCGGAGATGTCCGCAACGCTATAATTGTAGGTGCAGAGATGGGACACATATCCACCAGAGTGATTCGCGGCGCCAGAAATGTTCACAATGCTGGAGTCATAGGAATAAAGATTGCTCACAGACCCGCCAGGAACGATAAAGGCGTGGCTTCTATCGTATAGTGTCCCTTGATTATGGTACAAGTTGACTGTGAGTTGTTCATCATTCCAGAGGATGAAGTCGCCCAGACCTTTTTGAGCCAGCGGGCCAAGCAGGGCCAATACAGCCACTACGAACAGATGAGCTGATTGCCGTTTCATTTTTCTGCCTCCTAAAAAAATTGTTATTTACCCCAAAACGACAAGGCGATATTATTATACCTAATTCAGGATATGACAAGCAAGGAAAATTTGTGCAAAATGTTGCTTTTTAATGCGTTATGAGATATGCTCATATCTATGAAAAGGTCAGAAACCGACCATATTGAGCGGCGGCTGGCCAATAAAATAAATAGGACAAGAAAGAAATGGCAAAGAGCAATAAAAACACTTGGATTCTTTGGTCAGAAGATGAGGTTAAGTTACTCAAGAAACTTTTCCCTAAAGGAAAGACAAGGCAAATAGCTGACCAAACAGGGAGGACATTTGCGGCAGTAAGGCAGAAAGCATACGACATGGGACTCAAAACAAGAGAATGGCGTCTGTGGTCAGCCGATGAAATCAAACTACTCTATCTACACCAAAATCAGACGGTACAAAGCATAGCAGATATACTTGGGCGGCCTTTGAATGCAGTATGTAAAAAGGCTTCGAGCCTCGGTCTGAGAAAAGGCATATTTCACCCCACCTGGTCAATACAGGAAGAATCACTGCTCAAGAAATTGTATCCAACAAATACTCTGAATGATATAGCAAAAAGAATTGGGCGGTCTGTTCCAGCGGTATCTGGCAGAGTGTTCCTATTAGGACTTTCCAAACGTCGTGTTTGGTCGAAAAAAGAATTGAACCTGTTAAGGAAGCTTTATCCAAGTAAAACAGCACGGGAAGTAGCCAATAAAATTGGAAGAACTGTGGGGGCAGTAAGGATAAAAGTAGTCGGATTGGGTCTGAGGAAAAGAAAATACAGGCAAAGAAAAAGGCTATAACAGCCGAAAATCAAGGAAAAACGGGGCAAATTATTGCCTTTTTGGATTAAAAACAATCGAGTATCACTGAACGTAAGGCAAAAATCCCTTGCAAACTCCGCCGGTTCGGGAATTAAGGCTTACATATCTTACACGGCCTATGACCCGATTTTATCGCGTCCTCTCTGGCGACCTTCCCCTTGTCTTTTTCGCTACTGTCTTTCCGAACATCCTATCGGCTCTCTGTTTGACACGCAAGATAATTCCACGGCCGGCCCTCGCCTCCCTGCCCCAAATCATCCGACCTTATCCAGCACTATGATGTGGAAAAGCGCTTGTAAAGTTCGCGGTTAGGAAGATAATGGGGGGACAATGGAGCCCGAACGACATTTGGGTCAAGGGCATAAGGTTATTTCCGCAAGAAATGTAACATTAGAAATAGACACGAGTCAGCAGGAGAAGACCGACTATGAGTGAAACCAGGAGAAAAAGTACATCGCGTCGTGAGTTCTTAAAGGACACCGGTCGGCTCGCCGCAGCATCGGCTCTCGCGGCCGGGGTCGTTCCGCGCATCTATGCAGCGGAGAATTCAACAATCAAACTGGCTCTGGTGGGCTGCGGAGGCCGCGGCACCGGCGCAGTCGCCGACGCCTTTGCGACCACCGGCGGCCCGGTGAAGCTCTACGCTGTGGCCGACCTGTTTGAGAACCGGCTCCAGGGCAGCTTGAAACAGCTTACGGAGGGCTTCAAAGACAAGGTCGATGTGCCGCCGGAGCGGCAGTTCGTCGGGTTCGATGCCTTCAGGAAGGCGATAGACTGTCTCGGGCCGGGTGATGTCGTGCTGTTGACCACTCACGCGGCCTTTCGCCCGCTCCATTTCGAGTATGCGGTCCAGAAGGGCGTGAACGTCTTTATGGAGAAATCGTTCGCGGCGGATTCGCCCGCTGTGCGTCGTCTGCTCAAAGCCGCCGAGGTCTCCGAACAGAAGAATCTGAAGGTCGGCGTCGGCTTTATGTGGCGCCACTCCAGGGCAAGGCAGGAAGTAATCCAGCGGATTCACGATGGGGCCATCGGCCAGGTGCACACCCTTCGGATATACCGGGTGCACGGGCCGGTCCACTGCCCGCGCCGGCCGGAGAACGTCAGTGAGCTGGTATTCCAACTCCAGAAGCCAAACAGCTTCACCTGGGTGTCATCCGGGTTCTTTATCGACTGGCACTGCCACAACATCGACGTGGCCTGCTGGACCAAGGGGGCCTGGCCGGTCTCGGCCCAGGGGATGGGCGGCCGCTGCTATGAGCAGGCGGGCAACCAGTTTGACCATTACACGGTGGAATACACCTTTGCGGACGGCACGAAGCTGTTCGCCTTCTCGCGGCATATTAATGGCTGCTGGGAGACCTATTCCGACTACGCCCACGGCTCCAAGGGGTCGGCTGTGATTATGACGACCCTGGGCGAGCCCAAACCGAGGATATACAAGAGCCACAACATGGTCGCAACGGAATTGGTTTGGGAGTATGGCCGGCCCGACTGCAACCCGTACCAGGCCGAATGGCAGGCGCTTCTGGACGCTATCCGACAGAATAAGCCGCACAACGAGGCCCGGCGGGCCGGCGAGGCGGACATAGCCGCGTTAATGGGACGAATGGCGACCCACACCGGCCAGTACATCACCTGGGACCAGGCGTTGAAGTCTGATTTCCAGTTCGTCAAAGACATTGACAATATGACCTTTGACACCCCCGCCCCAATCCACGAGGGTCCCGACGGCATCTATCCGGCCCCGCAGCCGGGGCTCTCGAAAGAATTTTGACGGGGATGTATAATTTGCAATTGACGATTGTCTGTCGGTTTTCGATTGCCACCTCAAATCGTAAATCGCAAATCGAAAATCCTACACGAAGCAGCCCGCCCTTCTTCAGCTTTATGACGTGGAAAAACGCTTGTAAAGTTCGCGCTTATGGAGATAATGGGGGATAATGGAGCCCGAACAACGTTTGGGCAAGGAGCAAATTGTGGCTTCCGGAACAAATGTACTAAACAAATGTACTATTTGAAGCAGACACCAGTCAGTAGGAGAAAAACTGCAATGAGTGAAATCACGAAAAAAAGCATATCGCGTCGCGAGTTTTTGAAGAACACCGGTCGGATAGCCGCGACCTCGGCTTTGGCGGCGGCGGTCGTTCCGCGCATCTACGCAGCCCAGAACAATACCATTAACGTGGCCCTGGTTGGCTGCGGCGGTCGCGGGAGCGGCGCGGCCGGCGACGCCCTGTCTTCGAAGATGGGGCCGACCAGGCTGGTCGCCATGGCCGATGTTTTCGAGGACCGGCTGAAAGGGTCGTACAAAGCCCTCAGCGAGCAGTTCAGCGAACGGATAGACGTGCCGCAGGACCGGCGATTCATCGGCTTCGACGCCTATCGCAAGGCCATCGACTGCCTGCGTCCGGGTGACGTTATGATACAGGCGACGCATTCGGCCTTCAGGGCGATGCACATCGAGTATGCCATTGAGAAGGGCGTGAATGTCTTTATGGAAAAGTCGTTTGCGCCTGACCCGGGAGGCATCCGGCGGATACTTCGCCTTGGAGAGGCAGCGGCGAAAAAGAACCTCAAAATAGCATGCGGGCTTATGTGCCGGCATTCGTCTGCGCGGCAGGCGCTAATACAGAAGATACGCGATGGTGCGCTGGGCGACATCCACCTGATACGTGCGTACCGAATGGACCCCGGCGCAAGAATGGAGCCGTTCAAAGGCGGGGAGAACGAACTGCTGTGGCAAATCCGGCGTCCCTACTTCTTTATGTGGGCCTCCTCGGGTTGGTTCATCGAGATGATGATACACCAGGTTGACGAGTGCTGCTGGATTAAGGACGCCTGGCCGGTCTCGGCACACGGCCTGGGCGGACGCGAGCCGAACATCGCCGATTGCAGCCAGAACCTCCACATCTACGCCATCGAGTACACCTTTGCCGACGGCACGAAGGCGCTCGTCAACAGCCGCGCGATGCCGAACTGCCACAACGATTTTGCCACGTTCGTGCACGGAACGAAGTGTGCCGCGCAGTTCTCGGGCAATGTTCACGCCCCCACCGTGCAGATATACAAGGACCAGCGGACCGCCAAAGACAATATTTCCTGGCGGCCGGAGGAGGAAAAGGTAAGCCCGTATCAGAACGAGTGGGACGTGCTGTTAGGCGCAATCCGCCAGGACCGGCCGCACAACGAGGTCCAGCGGGCGGCGTTTGCGAATCTGGTCTCCATTATGGGCCGGGCAGCAGTCCACTGCGGCAGAATCGTCACCTGGGACGAGGTTATGGCTTCCGATTTCAAGTTCTGCTCGAACGTGGATGCTCTCACTTATGATAGTCCTGCGCCGGTGCAGGCGGATGCGCAAGGCCGTTATCCGGTGCCGCTTCCGGAGACCTGGAGAGAAATCTGAACAGCGGCGGGACTGTCCAAATATTCGTAAGATTCCTCCGGACAGGATTGGAATACGGATTCCGGAAATCCTGAGGGCTGCATGTCACTGTCACGGGAAACACCTGTTGTTCATTGTTCATTGTTCATTGTTTGTTGTTCATTGTTTGTTGTTCATTGTTTACAATGCGCTTCATAACGCCAAGGTGCTTATGAAATTACATCCCGTAATAGCAGGGTTGATTCCTGCTGATTATTAAATTAGAATGCCCGGCAAAAGTAAAAAACAGCGGCTTTGCGCAGCATACTGTAAATACAAAAATTGCAAAATATTTGGAAGGCACAGAGAAAAAGGTGGCAAAACACAAGCTGGCCTGCGCGAATAAAGTGAAATATCTCTCAGGAAAACGCATCCTTCCGGGGCCGATTTCCAAAGCTACAGATATAGTAAAATTAATAGACAACATGGATGCATACAACGGCGGCAGACTAAGAGCCGCCTGTCATCTATTGAGAGACAGATATTCCCGGGAAGATGTTACGATAGGTTTAAGCCTGGCGGGGGCTTTAACGCCGGCAGGATTGGGGCCTTCTGCAATAATTCCTCTGATGAATCACGGTTTTGTCGATTGGATGACCGCAACAGGCGCGAATATGTATCATGATTTGCACTTTGCGTTCAATTTGCCGATGCACAGAGGCAGCCACACCGTTGATGATGCCGATTTGAGGAGAAAAGGCGTCACAAGAATTTATGACATACTGTTTGATTATGAAGATGTCCTGATGGAAACCGACAGGAGACTGATAAAGATATTAGTAAGGCCGGAATTCCAGAAAGAAATGGGCACGCGGGAATTCTATCATCATCTCGGGAGAATTCTCAACGAACTCGAAGAGAAAAACAAGCTTGGAGAAGTAAGCGTTTTGGCGGCGGCCTACAGAAACGGCATACCTGTTTTCACGTCGTCTCCGGGAGATTCGACAATCGGGATGAATGTCGCCGGCTTAGAGCTCCTGGCGGAGGCATCGGGCCTGCAGGATTTGTTTAAGCTGAAAATAAATCCGAGCATCGATGTTAATGATTCGACGGCAATAATATTAAACGCCAAAAAATATGAAAACGGGAAAACAGCCGTTATCCTCATCGGCGGCGGAAGTCCCAAGAACTTTATGCTCCAGACGGAGCCGCAAATTCAGGAGGTTCTGATGATTCCGGAAGCAGGTCAGGATTATGATATCAACGTAACAGATGCCAGGCCTGACACGGGAGGATTATCAGGGGCTCCGCCAAGCGAGGGTGCAACCTGGGGGAAAATTGACCCGACGAAATTGGATGAAACCGTAACGGCCTATCTCGATGTTACGGTTGCATTGCCGATGATGGTTGCTTATGTCATAAAGACTACCAGGCCTAAAAAACAAAAAAGATTATATGACCGAGGGCAGGAGCTGCATAGAAAGCTGATAAAGTCTTATCTTGAGAATAATAGAGAGGTCGAAAAACTCAAAGGGCTTATCAGGAAACTTAGTGCCTGAACAAAATATGGAACGGATATGATAAAAAAATTTCTCAAGTTGGCGGAAAAGCATGGAACTCCTTTATTTATAATCGACCATGACAAAATAAGGAGAAACTACAGGGTTTTTAAGAAGAATCTGCCGAGAGTCCAGGCCTATTATGCGGTAAAAGCGAATTCAAATCAGGAAATAATCAAGACGCTGTTCAATGAGGGCTCGAGCTTTGATGTTGCTTCCTACAATGAGTTCATGCAGATCTACAAATACGTCAGGCATTTTGAAGAAAAAGACAAAGATTTCTATATCTGGGACAAGATAATCTTCTCAAACACGGTAAAAGACAGGGCGACACTGCGGAAGATAAGACGGTATAAGCCTCTTGTTACATACGACAGTAAGGACGAGCTGAAGAAAATCAAGGAAAACTGCGATTTGGCCGGCCTGGTTTTAAGATTGAAAGTCCCGGATACCGGCTCGCAGGTGGAAATGAGCTCAAAATTCGGGGCGGAACCTGGCGAGGCGTGTAATCTGATAAAACAGGCCTTTGATTCGGGATTGGTGGTTGAAGGATTAAGTTTTCACGTTGGAAGCCAGTGCACTAATTTTGATAATTACACCTCTGCGCTGGCAATAACATCTGAGATTTTCAATGACTCCTGCAGAAAAGGATACAACCTGAAAATTGTTGACATCGGCGGAGGATTTCCTGTGCCTTATGACTCACAGGTTCCTAAATTTGAAAGGCTCACGGAAATAATAAATTCCGAGTGCAAAAGACTATTCCCGCAGGATGTGGAGCTTATAGCCGAACCCGGAAGATTTATGGTGGCCACTTCAGCCACGCTCGTTTCGGAAATAATAGGAAAAGCAAGGAGAAATGAAAAGATTTTCTACCACATAAATGACGGGGTCTATCACACGTTCTCAGGGGTTGTTTACGACCACTGGATTCCTAATTTTCAGTCCGCGAAGCGCGGGAAAAAAGAGGTGTGTGCCGTTGTCGGCCCGACATGCGATAGTTTTGACAAAATCTCACTGTCGGAACAACTCCCGGGGAATTTGGAAATCGGCGATTATCTTTACACAGAAAATATAGGAGCGTACAGCATTGCCTCTTCGACAAGATTTAACGGCTTTGAGGGCGCCAAAATCCTGCACATTAATAATTGAACTTTTTCTTTCATCCGTTTCCTCATCTTCACTGTTACTTGCGGAAACTACTATTGTTTTTGCCGAGAATTCGATTGCCGGTTGGTAGTGTCCGGACTTTTGCATATTTATTTCGGTTTATAATACTTCCGTGCCATGATGTGAAAAAGCGCTTGTGCAGTGCAAGGCCAGGGATATAATGAGGGGTAATGGAGTCCAAACGAGGTTTGGGCCAGGAACAATATGGTAGCTTCTGGAACAAAGGTCCCGTTTGAAGTAAACACAAGTCAGCAGGAGAAGATTGCGATGAGTGAAATCACGAGAAAAAGAACATCGCGTCGCGAATTTTTGAAGAACACAGGCCGGATAGCCGCGACTTCGGCTCTGGCGGCAGCGGTCGTTCCGCGGATCTACGCAGCAGAGAACAATACTATCAAACTGGCACTGGTCGGCTGCGGCGGGCGCGGGAGCGGGGCAACGGTGGACGCGTTCGAGTCGCCTAATGGACCTGTCAAATTGGTGGCGATGGCGGACCTGTTCGACAATCGGCTGGCCGCGTCCCACAAGAATTTGAGCGAGAAGTACACGTATCGAATGGACGTGCCGCCGGAGCGGCGGTTCGTGGGGTTCGACGCCTGGCGGAAGGCGATTGACTGCCTGCGTCCAGGCGATGTCGCGATGCTGACCGGCTATGCGGGCTGGCGGCCGGGGCAACTGGAATACGCCGTGGAAAAGGGCGTGAACGTGTTCATGGAAAAATCGTTCGCGTGCGATCCACCGGGCGTGCGGCGCGTCATCAAGGCCGGGGAGGCGGCGGAGAACAAAAACCTCAAGATCGCCGCCGGCCTGATGTGCCGTCATTCGCGGAACCGCCAGGAACTCATCCAGCACATCCGCGATGGGCAGCTTGGCGAGATTCAGCTGATCCGCGCTTACCGGATGCAGCCGGTTGGCCCGTTGGGCAACCGTCCGCCGCAGGAGAAGGAGCTGCAGTGGCAGATTCGACACTTCACGAGTTTCCTCTGGGTTTCAGGGGGGCTGTTCGCCGAGATGGACATTCACCAGATAGACGAGATTTGCTGGATCAAGGACGCCTACCCTGTCTCGGCGCACGGCATCGGCGGGCGCGCGGCCAACAGCACCGATTGCAGCCAGAACCTCGACTCCATCTCCATCGAGTGGACCTTTGCCGATGGAACCAAGGCGACGGACGTGGCTCGCTGGCTCTCGAACTGTCACAACGAATTCGCCACCTACGTCCACGGCACGAAGTGTGCGGCGCAGTTCTCCGGCAGCGGTCACGCCGGGACGGTGCAGATTTACAAGGACCAGCGGATCGCTACGGACAACATCGCGTGGAGAGCGAAACCGGAGCAGTTCAGTCCCTGGCAGGCCGAGTGGAACGCGCTGCTGGATGCGATACGCAACAACCGTCCGCACAACGAGGCGAAGCGCGCCGCATTGTCGAACCTTGCCGACATCATGGGCCGGGCCGCCGTCCATTCCGGCAAGACCATCACCCGGGACGAAGCGATGGCCTCCAACTTCCAGTTCTGCCCGAACATCGACCGCCTCACCGACGACAGCACACCACCGGTGCAGGCGGACGAGCAAGGCCGTTATCCGGTGCCGGTTCCGGGCACGTGGACAGAAATCTGAACAGCGGCGGTAATGTCTAAATTCACGGGAGTATTATAATAGTTGCTGCCCCGAACCATACGACGTAATTCCGCGCTATGAAGCAAAAAAACGCTTGTGAAGTGCGGGGCCAGGAATATAATGAGGGGCAATGGAGTCCAAACGAGGTTTGGGCCAGGAGCAATATCGTAGTTTCTGGAACAAAGTTACCATTTGAAGTAAACACAAGTCAGTAGGAGAAGATTGCAATGAGTGAAATCACGAGAAAAAAAACATCACGTCGCGAATTTTTGAAGAACACAGGCCGGATAGCCGCGACTTCGGCCCTGGCGGCGGCGGTCGTTCCGCACATCTACGCGGCGGAGAACAATACCATCAAGGTGGCACTGGTCGGCTGCGGTGGCCGTGGCGGTGGCGCAGCATCTAATGCTCTGTCCGTTAAGAACGGGCCAATCAAGCTCGTCGCCATGGCCGACGTCTTCGAGAACCGCGTTGCTTCCAGTTACAAGGGTTTGAAGGACCGGCACGCTGCACAATTTGACGTTCCCGATGACCGCAAGTTCGTCGGCTTTGATGCTTACAAAAAGGCGATGGATTGTCTTGATGCCGGTGATGTGGTGATTCTTGCGACGCCTCCGGCGTTCCGCTGGGTGCATTTCACCTATGCCATCGAGAAGGGCCTCAATGTCTTCATGGAGAAACCGGTTACCGTTGACGGTCCGACCAGTCGGCGGATGTTCAAGCTCGCCGAAGAGGCAACGGCGAAGAACCTAAAAGTAGGAGTGGGATTGATGTCCCGTCACAGCCGGGCGCTTCAGGAACTGTACCAACACATCCAGGACGGCGAAATCGGCGACCTCATTCTGTTGCGCGGCTACCGGATGCATGGACCAATCGGGTTCTTCTCCTCGCTGCCCAAGCCACCCCGTATCAGCGAACTGCTTTACCAGGTGCAGCGTTTCCACAGCTTCATCTGGGCCAGCGGCGGGTGCTTCAGCGACTTCTATATCCACCACATCGACGAGCTCTGCTGGATGAAGAACGCCTGGCCGATCAAGGCCCAGGCCTTGGGCGGTCGCCATTATCGGCAGAGTCCCGAAGGCATTACTTACGTGGACCAGAATTTCGATACGTATTCAGTGGAATACACGTTCGCCGACGGCGGCAAGTTCATTATGGATGGACGCTGCATCATGGGCTGCAACGACATTTACTCCAGCTACGCGCAGGGCAGCAAAGGCATGGCGATCGTCGCAAAGAGCGGTGACTGTGGGATGCCCTCCAGCACTTACAAGGGCCAGAATCCGACGCGCTCAAACTTGCTCTGGGAATCCAAAGTCAACCCGGGCGAGCAGGACCCATATCAAAACGAATGGAACGAGCTGATAGATGCCATCCGCAAAGACAAGCCCTACAACGAAACCGAGCGCGGCGTCAAGGCCAGTCTCGTGACGAGCATGGGCCGCATGGCCGCGCA
>Ga0315280_10008116_pt1 | contig 13851 bp, 20 predicted proteins | sample YL17G06_40_MG_FD_203697 | JGI IMG/M metagenome (GOLD analysis project Ga0315280, IMG submission 203697) | Sediment microbial communities from Yellowstone Lake, YNP, Wyoming, USA - YL17G06_40 | ecosystem: Environmental > Aquatic > Freshwater > Lake > Sediment | place: USA: Wyoming | collected...
GCAGATGAAGTAAATCTCTGCCCATAATCTTCACTTACACGGAAAATCTTGTTCATGCTTTAGCCGATTTGGATATAGAGTGTTACGTGATTAGGTTACCGCGTTTTGGGGCGAAAACTGCAGAGATGATGCAGAATGTTGTAGATAGTATTCCAGTGGACAAAATAGACCTTATCCACGTTCAGCATGAGTATGGACTTTATCAAGGGTTTGAAGGGGGCTTTTATGCTGCTCTTAAACGTCTTGGCAAACCGATAATCACCACGTGTCATGCGGTTGGTGTGCGCTGGGATGTTGACAAGGTTGTGGCATCAGTTTCGGACAGGGTGATTGTTCACAATGAGTTTTGTGCTCGCAGATTCGGTTTTCCCTCTGTAATTATTCCTCATGGAACCAAACCCTGTGAAACTCCTTCGGCTGAAGAGGCTAAGCGCAGTCTGGGAATTGACCCTAGAGCACCTATTGTTGGTTATTGTGGATTTATTAGTGAATATAAAGGACTTGAAGTTTTGTTTGAGGCGATGGTTAAAGTTCCGAAGGTTGCGGTGCTTGTTGGTGGCGGATGGTTTGCTGGACCTGGAACAGCATACATCGAGAATCTTAAACAGAAAAGTCTAGCGGCTTTGCCTGGACGCTGCCAGTGGTTAGGCTACGTTGCAGATGAGAAGTTGCCAACTGTCTACGGAGCATGTGATATTATAGTCTATCCTTCAAGGTTTGCAACTGAAAGTGGAGCTTTGCTTATGGCTTTAAGTCATGGCAAGGCTGTGTTAGCATCTAGGGTACCGCCCTTCAAAGAAAAAGAGAAACTAGGTGCTTTAATGACTTTCAAAGATGTGAAGGACCTTAGGCGAAAGATTAAGCGGTTGTTGAAAGATAAGGAGCTACGGTCTAAGTTGGAGGAGAGCGCTAGAAGATTTTCTTATCAGAACCGATGGGAAGCAGTAGCTAAAAAACATGTTGACTTATACAAGCAGATGCTCGCTTAACTTTTTGTGAGATATATTTTTATTAGCCTACGGCATAGAATAGTTAGTGGTGGGGCTGTTGGCTTTAGCTGAAGTGGAAGAGTTTACAGAAATTGAAATTAACTTTCGGGAACAGGTTACGCCTGGACAGGGCATTCGCTTAACGGAGTCGTATCATCAAGCTGGAAAAATCACTCAGATCATGTTTCATTTTCCGCCTGGATGCAACGGGCTTGTTGAGGTGAGGCTTCTTAAAGATGGAGACCCGTTTTATCCAGTGAAAGGGAATCTAGCACTTAACAATGCTACGCCAGTGTATTATGTGCAAGCCGACTACTATCCGAATGAACCGTTGACGTTGGAAGTTTTAAACAGGGACGCAGTTAATCCGCATACGCCGACCTGCACCGTTGTAATCAGGTTCAAAAAGCCTGAGTGGTGGGGCAAATAGTGGTTAGAGTCAAAACAGAAACTTTCACGATTAAAACCGTGGGCGCTGGGCAGCCTGACTATGCGCAGCCTCAAGTAGTAGCAGGAACAACTCAGGCAATCATTGTAAAGTATCCTGAAACAGAAATCAGTGGAGAAAAATATGGGGACTATGCTGAAGTATCGTTTGGTTCAGGCTGGACTGAATACGTAATTGGAACTAATGCAAACGCTAATAAATCTGGAAGCTGGCCTAGTGGTCAGCTTGCGAGAGCTATACAATTTTATGCTACAGAAGACTGTGAAGTAAAATTTAATGATATGGCAGAGCAGCCTTGGAAGATTCTAGCTTCTCAAGACATAGGGTTAGTTAAGTCGAGTAGAAGAACTGAAAGAATCTTCGTAAGACAACTAACTAAGCCTGGAACACTTCATATGTGGATTGAGGGGTAGCTATGGTTAAAGTAGATGAGAAAAGTCTTTTGTTGGCAACGTCAATGTGTCTTGACCCTTCTGAAAGAGAAGTGAGGAGGCTTTTCTGGCGTGACGACATGGAAAACTATAACATCTGCAAATGGACTCCTAGAGAACCGGGTGTTACTGTTGGCTATGTTAACACCGCTCCTATACATGGTGCTTTTGAAGGAGACTACGTTTTACGTGCTATTAACCCCGCGGGAACAGAATTTAACTTAGACACTTTCTTCGGGAGACTTCCCAACTGCAAAGTTTCTCTTGAGGCAAGATGGTGGAAAGACAGTCACATACGGTGGATGAGGCTTGCGATGGACCTATATGACTCTATGAGAGGATATTGCACGGTTGGACATCTTCAATGGGCAGCAAATGATGAACGTTGGAAGTACAGCGAAGCCTTCGCTGCCAAAAACATACCTGGAGGCGGCGGAACGGATTTTCCTGAAGGTAGAGAACCAATTGAAGATGACACTTGGAATTATGCAAAGGCAACATTTGATTTTCTAAGTAACAAGTACAGTCGATTGGAGTCAAACGGTAAAGTCATCGACCTCACACCCTTCAATCTACCGTTATACACTTTCGCAAGTGCACGCAAAAGCAGCACAACTATTGTATTATATGTGAGGACAGACGTTGCCAACCAGCCAGTTTACTTCGACGATGTTAGAGTCTACATTAATGAGGTGTAAATGATGGGTGGAACAATGCTTGGCCAAGGAAGAGTAGCTACTGACTGTAACCCTGAAGAATGGCTTCACGACAATCATTGGGAATGTGATGAAGTTACAATTGCGGCTATTGGGGTTGGGGGACAACAAAACTTAGGTGTAGTTGTTCCCGCTGGAGTGACACGGCGCATAAGGGAGATAACGATTCGCCACACTGGAACAGCCAACACAGTTGTTACTATTTTAGTTTCAGGAGCTGTAGCTAACAAAGTTACTATTGATGTGGCTGCTCAAACTACCCGTGTTTGGAGTAGCCAAGACGGACTAGAATTTGCTGCTGGAGAACAGCCTGCTGCACAGACCAGCGATGTTACAGGTGGAGGAACGATTGTTAGCGCCCGAGGTGTTGAAGCGTGATAGACCTTTCGCAGCTTAGTCCTGAGAAACGGGCTTTTCTAAAGATTAATCCAGATTTCTTGAGAGGTCTACAAAACGAGGCAGTGCGTCAAAGCCTAAAAATTTTGGTTAAGGACGAGTGTATTTCCAGCAAAGAGGAACAGCAGATAAGAGCTGAAGCTAAAAGATTGCGGATACGATTGGATAGATTAAAGCGCCATGCGAAAAGTCGTCACCAAAGTGAAATGGCTAAACTGAAACGGGAGTTAAGGGAGTACGAGTTTAAGCTAGACCCGAATCTAAGGACGATTAATAGGAAATTTGTGGAACGGCTAAAGGTTAATGCTTGTGACCGTTTGGTTTGTCCAGAATGCGGAGAGGGCGACAAAGGCAACAGAATGAACGGTAAACCTTGGTGCTTCAAATGCAACGTTATCCTTGTCCCTAAAGACAAAGCGTCGAAGTGGTTGAAACTTCCAACCGTGAAAGTGTCGCATAGTAATCTAAAGGACGATGTAGACCGCCACATATCTGAGGAGGGCAAGTAAATGACATTTAAAAAAGACCAGAAGCCTTGGAATAAAGGTTTACCTTATTCGGAACTTGAGGAGGTAACTTAGGTTGTCAACAATCGCTGGACTAACTGATTTTCGTCAAGAAGGACCGCCAGCAGACATTGGCACTTTTCTCATGCCTACTGGCGTTCTTGTTTTTCAATACACTTTCGCAGGAACCACTTATTTCGTGGCTGTAAGGTCAGGTGAGCGCGGTTGGGTTCTCGTTGATTATGGAACAGTCGCCGCTACAGTGATAAATAGTGCAATTACCTTAGGAAGCAACGAAGTGACACTTGCTTCTGGAACCTTCACTTTAACTGCTGTGCTAACAGATAACGGTCGAGACAACGTGACTTTGGCTGGAATGGGGAAAAGCACCATTCTATACGTGGCTAACGCTACTCAGATAAATGCGATTTATATTAATGGTCGAACAGGCTGGACTCTAAAAGATTTTGTGATTAACGGAAACAAAGCAAACAATGTAGATTCGGCTAACCCAGCCCTTCAACATGGCATATTCGTAGATGGTGTTTCAACGGATATTCAAATCTCTGGAGTAACCGTTAGAAACACTGTTCACGATGGAATCAGAATGGGAACAGGTCTTGGCATGGCTGAGTTCACTGGTCCGCAAAAAGTTATTGTCACTGAATGCGAAATATTAGACTGTGGGCTCACTGGAGTCGCTATAGCAGACGGCATTGTTGGTTATGGAGTTGTAAACGGTGAAGTATCAAACTGCGTGTGTATAGGGACATATGGTCACGGCATCATTTTCTTGGGTTCAAGAGACGTTGTTATTGAAGGAAACATAAGTAACCAATCAGTTGGGTTAGATGGAATATGCCTCTACAACTGCGACTACGTAACCATCCAGGACAACGTGTGTGGACAAAACCACAATTTCGGGATAGTAATTTCATGGTCTGCAGGGGTGATTCAAGCAGGAAACTCCAGATGGGTTACAATCGCTGGCAACGTGTGCTATGACATGACCGATGGCGCTGGTATTTTCATAGGAGGTTCCGCAGTTTACGTGCATGAACAAATCGTGATAGCAGACAATGTTTGCCGAAACGCTGTCGCTTATAATGGTATAGGACTGAACTACGTAACCGAATGCGTAGTCTCTGGAAACAGTTGCGAAGCAAACGTTTTTGGAATACACTTATCTGCCTGTAGTCTGTTAACGATAGATGGTAACGTTGTTTCAGATAATACAAATTCAGGCATATTTTTAGGGGCTGTGACTCAGGCAACAATTTGCGGTAACGTTGTTGAAGGAAACGGGGATGGAATTGATATATGGTCTAGTTGTGCAGATTTTGTTGTGTCTGGTTGTATTATCTATAATAACGGGGGACAGGGAATGCTCATTGATAGCAGCAACGACGGCACTATTTCGGATAATACCATAACTGATAGCGGAAATAGCGGTATTTATCTAAACAATTCCCTTGACATTGTGATAGTTGGATGCAGAATAACGGGAAACGCTTGGCTCGGTGTTCAAGAGGATGGAACCAGCGATTACTTACTTTTAGACAGTTGTATCCTAAGAGGAAACGGCGATGTGGGAACCAACATAGACTCAGCCCACAGCAGAGTCACTAACAACATTGGATACAATCCTGTAGGCAATATTGCTACTCCTTATTCCGTAGCAGCAGGCTACCTAACAGACGCTGCTGCCGCTCAAGCCTTTCCCACCTCAAACACAAACTACACGGTTTGCGCGTCACCTAAACTCATCACCATTTACGGTGGCACAGTCACCAGCATAAGCATAGACGGCGTTGCCACAGGATTAACAAGCGGCGCATTCAGACTAGAACCCGGTGAAGTGTTTAACGTTGTTTGGACTGGGCAGCCCAGCAGCCAGGTGTATGCACAATGAGTGTCTTCATAGAGAATGCTATTCTTGAAATGCGAGTAATAAGCGGTACAACCAGCGCCACGATTGGAACAGAGACCAGTCACGCTCACGGTGGCACTAGGGGCGTACCTAAGATGTATCTAATCAAGACTAAGAAGTCAGGAAACGTTTACGAGAGTAAAGCAGCTGACGCTACATACATTTATTTGAAGGGCAGCGCTGCCAGCATCACTTTTGACGCAATTATATTGTGGTGGTAATAAATAGGTGAAAGACTAAAGAATAAAGAGGATGAACGTAATGAGTTTCAAGTATGGAGTTTGTACGCATCCTCAGAATGTAACGGAACGAGACTTCCAAGAAATGCGAAAACTCGGCGTTAAATACGTGAGGATAGATTTTAATGTAGCGTGGTATTTTACACCAGCTTATGCACCTTCAGAGTTCAGTGTCTACGACCAAATTGTACGGTGGGGTAAAACTTACGGTGTCGAGATTATTGCGATACTGAACACAGTTCCTTCTTGGATTCTTGCGGGTGACGTTAACATTCCCACTGGAGCTACATTCAACGAGTTCGTAACCGAGTTTGGCAAATGGACACGTCTGGTTGTTGACCGCTACAAAGGAAGCATCACCTACTTTGAGATATGGAACGAACCAAACAATTGGGGAAGTTGGAATGACCCAGAAGGTATAGTCGTAGGAGACCACATTTACGGAAAAGCAGTCACAAAATATGTTACACTGTTAAAAAAGGCATACTCACAGGCGAAGATGGCAAATCCAAACTGTCTAATCATAACTGGCGGAATCTCTAACGATGTAAGATACCTTCAAGAAATGTATGATAACGAAGCTAAAGGCTACTTTGACCTTTTCGGTTCGCATCCCTACTTTTACCATAGTCCAACCAAAAACTATGACGTTGACTACATCAACCCTGAAGGACATGAATGGCATTTCCCTAAGATTCAGTATATGAGAGACATCATGGTTGCTAATGGAGACGGAGATAAGAAGATTATGATTACAGAGTTGGGGGTTGACGGTGACCATCGCAATGTGGCTGGACCTGAAGGACCTACTACAGAAGCAATACAGGCAAGAGCATTAACAAGAGTCTTCCAGAAGACAATGCAAGAGTATCCATACGTAGAAGGAATAATGTGGTATCAACTCAAAGACACTCATAAGGCGTTTTCAGATGTTCCTCTCACGATTGCAAACTGGGGCTTATTCAGGATGAATGGTTCTTGGGACCCAGATTACCCGAACGTGGTAGACTACACTCCACGTTTGATGTACTACGCTTACAAATCTTTGCTCGCGCCCAAACCCATAATCCCAATATTATTTATATTGGGACTACTGTATTTACTAACAAGGAGAGGGTAAAAACGAACATTCCATACTGGTTACTGAAACTTCTCCCGCTCTTCGAGTATATCTGCCCTAAATGCCGAAAAAGTGTTAAGCAAAACACGCATAAATGTCCCCACTGTGGCGAGAATTTTCCGTTAACTATCCGTGTTCCATCAACCTTCTTGAAAGACCCGAAGAAACTTGAAGAGTACGTCCATAAGCAGGTTTTTCCCAGAGTTTCAGAGTTTGAACGCAACTACCTAACGAAATATTTCACTGTCTTGTTCCAAGATGGTTTTGATGATGGAACGTTCGATGCATGGAGCGAATCATATGGTGCAATAAGTATTGTTACAACTCCCATTCATCACGGTGGTTACGCTGCTAAGGCTACAGGAAGCGGAAGTAAGTGGATTGAAACACTCCCAGCTGCTTATACCGACCTGTATGCCAGAATGTACGTGCTGTTTCCTGCGATGTTAAGCGCAGGCACATATGCCTCATTTTTAGAACTTAAGGATGAGGCATGGACAGAAGTGGACACTCCAGCTGCTTTCGTATTTGAGAGTGGTGGTGCTATGTATTTTGGCTTCACATCACCAACAACAAAGGATGAAGGATACTTTGCCATTCCAATACAACTTAACACTTGGTACTGCATAGAAATCAGACGAAAAGTTGGTTCTGGAAACGGCATCGCACAGATGTGGATCGATGGAAACCTAGTTTTTAACCGCACAGCCGAAATAATAACTGGCAACAACCGACCTGTCCAGTCAGGAAACATCTATACAACCCACGCGGATTTTGTCCTGTTTGGCGACTGCTATGCTGTGGGCGACACATACATCGGGCCTGAAGCAGTTGTACCGCCACCGCCTAAGCCATGCTTCATTGCTACGGCTGCTTACGGGTCGCCTTTAGCTCCTCAGCTACACACGCTAAGGCGGTTCCGAGACAAGTACCTGTCAGACAAAATTGTTAATGGTTACTACAGGGTTAGTCCTCCAATCGCCAACGCCATAGCCAAGCATGACACATTGAAAGCCTTTGTGAGAGTAATACTGAAGCCTATTGTGCAACTGCTACAAAAGTAATTTATATTTCATTCCCTTATTTTTCTGTGGTGAATGAAATGACCGAGTTAGTATTGTCCATAAAGTTGGAAGGCGAAGAAGCAGACTTGGCAGAGTTTGAAGCTTGGTTGAAATCTGAAAAACCACTGGACCTATCCACTTTGGCTTCGCTACTTGCTAAAATAACAGCATTCACAATTTCAAAAATTACGGTAGTCACAACCACGCAGGAAGTCACCAGCACAAACTTGAAAGTAGAACAACTATATCCAAAACCGTGAGGAAGAAACATGTCGACAATCAGTTTCAATGAGGCGAAGCAGCTTACGTTGGCAAGGCTTAGACAGTGGCTAAAGGAGCTTCCAGAAGCGGAAAGGAGAAGACCCCGCAAAATTATAGATTTCAAAGCCTACAGTGTGCTTGACCTTATACGCGAAGTAGAAATGGAGACGGAAGCAGGTAAAAAAATCATCTATGATGAAGTAAAGCGACTTGGATATGTGGTTGAGTAATGTCGTTAACGATAATTGATTTGCACGGAGAAGATGCTACAAAAGAAAAGATTTTTGAAACAATACAGGCACATCATCCGCAGCGAACAATAATGGCGGGACATGGAAACGCCACGACATACACGGCTCAAAGAGAGGAAGTTGTTCTTAAGGCATGTGAAAACGACGAGATAATGAGCAAAACATTAAGCCATTTCATAAGCTGTAGTGTCGGTCAACAGCTTTTGCCTTCAATCATCCAAAAGGGAGGAGTTGGAACCGTCGGCTACATGGTAGATTTCACTTTTATGATAAATACTGATTACAGCGTGGAGGAAGATCCTTATGCGGAACCGTTTAAAGATGTGACTGTGACGATTATCACGAAAATGTTGCAGGGAGCTACTTTGCAGCAGGTTTGGCAGGCGGGAGTTGACAAGTGTAATGAGTGGATTGCGAAGTTGCGAAGTAAGCCTGAGATTGATTGGGGTGAGATAATAGGGTGTCTTGAACATGATAGGGATGGTTTGGTTGCGTTTGGAGATAAGAGTGCTCGTGTTTTAGGTGGCACGGTAATGTTTGTTAGGCCTGATTGGGGCGATGTAGCCATGCAGTATGCGAGTTACTGGTCGGGTGCTGCGATAGGAGCAGCTGTCAGTCCTCGTCCAGCGTTAAGTTTGCCTGGGCTTTTATTTGTGGGTGCTTTATTTGTCTTGTTAACTGGGAGGAAGTTGCCAGGTATCTAAGGTAAATGTTTTAAATGCTAAATGTCTAATCATAAGGGGAGACCAAAATGAAGACCGAAGTTTCAGTTTCCATATTGCTCACTTTAGCCATGTCTCTGCTGACTTTAGGCGTTAGTTTCCTCGAGAAGGGAGACGTTGTTACTGGCGTGGCCTGCATCGTTGTTGGCTTCGGCTTGATCGTGGTTACGGTGATTCTTTGGGAGCGCGGCATTATCGAAGAAATTAAAAAGGAGAGTTCCACACGCTTAATAGAACAAGTGAACCCTCGGAGGATTGAAAAATTATGGCAATAGATCCTAGAGTCCGTAAAACCGCTGAGGAGATTTTGAAGGAAACCCGACTAATTCTACAAGCTTATCCGGAACATGAGAAAATACGGGACCCTGTGGACGGCATGAAAATGCTAACTAAAAAAGAGGTTTTGTCAAGGTTTGACGGTGACGACGACTTTGCAGCCAAGATAGCTGCGAAAATCTTCGGGCTGAAACTGGATGTTTTCTTGAGGAAGGGAAAGCAGAAGCATGGTTGACGCGATAATCGTCTGCGCTCCTCGGTTCGATGATGTAACCGAGTATTGCTTCGAGGAAAGCAGAGACTTAATCAATTTTGCTGAGCATGAAGGGGTTAAAATCATCGACTTGCCTGATGAAAAGGCGGTCCGCGCAAAGCTTGAGGAAGCGATTGTTCTTCATCCAGGAGCGCTCATCTACCACACGGATCATGGAAGCGAGGACAAAGCATGGGGAGATGATGAAAAGCCTGTCCTAGACTTGGAAAACGTGGATTTGCTCAGAGATAGAGAGGCTTACATGAACAACTGCTCGAGCGCCAAGAAGCTAGGCGTAGAGGCCTACAAGCATGGCTGCAAAGCCTACTGGGGCAGCAAAGACGTCGTTTCCTTCACAACCGACGCCTGGGAAGACTTCAAAGAGGCGTTCCTACACGGCCTTAAACTCCGGATCCAAGGGTGTAGCTGGAGCGACTGCTTCAGTAAAACTCGGGAGAAACTCGACGAACTCGTAGATAAGCTGCTTGCCGAAGGAAAGATTTTGGCGGCTTCTTGCATGCGCAGCTTTCGAGACACGTTGGTCTGTTACACGCCTGAGACTCCGCCAGCGCCGGAAGACACTGAATGCCCCGTTAGAAGGTTAGCCATCAGGGTCTTCGGGCCGAAACTAGGGTGGAAACTGCGCAAGAAACACATTGTCATATCGTTTGCCGCTGTAGCTTCAATATTGGCGTATGCGTTAGGGTTCAACACGATTGAGTATATGTGTCATTATGCTCCGCCTGAAAGGTGGTGTTTTATCTGGCCTAACAAGTTGTGCATGCCTTTTTGGTATGCATACTTTTTCGGTGGAATTCTGCCTCTAACAACAGGCTCATTTCTTGCGGGTCTAATCGTTGGGATGGTTACCTGCTTAAAACTGCTCAAAAGAAAAACTGTGTAGTACGCTACACAATTAAAGAGCTTTTATGCCTTCAATTACGATGAGAACAAGCTTCCAGCCTACGCCGAACACGCCGAGTATTGAACCTGCTATCGCGATGTCTGCTGCAAGGCTAGTGATCGGTGACTCGCTTAAGTGTGCCTTAAACCGTTCCCATCTGCCCTCAGGTTGTTTTTCACTCAAACTATTTCACCTAATTTGAAAGTTATAATTCAAACCTAAAAAGCTTTAAAATCCCGCGTAGAAATAATACTTAGCGTGGAGAAATGCGTCTTTGAGCGTGCCAACTGAAAAAGAAACTAAGACGTTTGTGGCGCGTGTCCAAGTTGGAGATAGAATTCAGATTCCGGAACCTGTGAAGGCTGTTATGGATTTGAAGGAAGGCGATTATGTTGAAGTAACCGTTAGGAAGCTTCCGAAGCCTGAAGAAAAACCAGAGTAGAAATCAACGGAAAAACGTTTTATTAAGCAACGCAGTATATTGTTTTAGGAAGGAGGACTAATGCGGAGGTTAACAGTTTCAAAAGGTTTTATTCAGACTGGAAGACAGAAAGTGATGATTAGCCCAGTAACGGGGAACCTGACTGTTTACACTTCGTGTCAGGCGGTTGCTGCGACGGATTTCTTTGAGTATGACATGAACGCTTTGAAGATAGCGTATAATCAAGAGTTTCAGAGGCAGGGTGTAGATGCGCAAGTTCAGTCTTGTAAGAAAATAAGAGGGTTATATCAGGATAATTTAATAACTGATCTATGGGTTGGAATAGAGAGTCCATTAGCAGCCGCAACAGTGGCTTTAATAATTTTCATCATCAAGTTGATAGCACTTACAGCCGCAGCCATAATAATACTTAGTGCAGCTACAGCCTTTGTAGAAACAGTTTTTCCAAAGAGCAAGTTTTACGCACCTGACGGAACAGAGTTCACAGATTTAGCGGCATACTTAACTTACATGAGAAACTGGAACACTGGTCAAGGCTATCCGTATACTTGCATGTATTGTGGACAAGGCTTCAAAACAGAAGCGGAAAGAGATGCCCACCAAGCAAACTGTCCCTGGAAAGGAGGCCCGCCCACGGCTGGCGCTGACATTTGGATGTATATTGTGTTGATTGTGGGTGGGATAGGAGCAATAATTATTATTCCAAAGGTTATAGACATCGCCTTTCCAAAGAAGGCTGGCTAATGAAGAGGCTAACACAACCACGTAGACTTTTAGTTTTTACTTATCCAGAAAACCCAGACGCTTGGTGTGAACAAACTCTTTCTCCAACCGAAGGAACATGGCAAATAATTCACCCAGCAAACGCACAACTAAGTTTAGACGCAATCGCAGCTGTTGGAAATGCAAGCGTAAAACTATACAATCCGCCTGGCGGCAATTGGGCAGATTTTCAGTTCAGCCTAAATGACGGAAAAGAGTTTGATGGAACTAAGTCGTCAGCGATGTTAAACTTTTATATTAATCTGCAGGCTGGCCGTTGGGATGCTGTTTTCGATGTTTACCTTTATGATGCTGCAGGCAGATTAGCGTCTCGCAAGAATATTAGTGTCGCAGTTGACGGCGGTTTTCACCATTTTGCTTTGCCTTTGGGGACAGGTCAGGGATGGACGGAAAGCAGCGGTTTCGATTGGCATTTTCTGAAAAAAATCATGTTCAGATGTTTAGTAGCGTATCCTTGGCCGGAAGGAAACATTTGGATAGACGAGTTTCACTTCAGCTATTATGAGTTGGTAAGACCTACTTTAGCCATTGACTCGGTTCCTCAGGGAAAATCTTACACGTTAGATGGAGTCTCAGGGGTAACACCTTCTCCACCTTATGGATTAGACCCCGGCGTAGATTATTCGGTTTATATTGATCCTGTGGATTTTGACCGTTGGGAAAATGGTTCAACAGCTAATCCGCGAACCATCAGATTAGCGGAGGGAGAAAACAAAGTCATTACTGCCTATTACACAACAGCTCCGCCTCCGCCTCCGCCTGGGAAGGGAACACTTTATTGTCGTGCTTTCGCTAATTCGGAAGAAGTTGCTGCGTCAGTCGAAGTTGTGGGAATTGGAACTCACAATACGCCATTTTCATTAGACTTAGACCCTGCAATCTACACTTTGAAGGCTTCTTATCAAGACCAAGCAAAGCAGGCTTCTGCTACGGTATCCGAGGGAAAAATAATTGAAGTCCGTTTTAGCTTTGCTAAGCCTGCGGCTCCAGGTATTGATTGGATGCCTTTAATCGTAGTAGGCGGTCTATTTGGTGCGGTAATTGTTATATCCCAGATATAAATAAATGAATAGTGGTGTGATTCACGAATGGATGTTGAAGCTATTCTAAAATGGACTCTCATTGCGGGTGCCGCAGGTTTCGGAATGTATATTGTCTATCAGTTCGCAACGAAGCAAGGATGGCTTAGCGCTACGTATAGGCCACGTTTAGCAAGAATGGGATATAGATGAAACTGCTGCTATTCGGGGCAGGACTGATACTGCTGCTAGACGATGCTATACGATATGGAGACTTCGGCAAATTTGATAGATTACACCATTGGCATGTTGGAGCCTTATTAATGTATTTGGGAAGTAGATAACGATGTTGATGCTTGATGAAGATGAAAGTTTCAGTCTTACGGCGAATGTTGAGTCGCCTGGATACCAACGAGTCGTTTTGTCGGGATACTTAGTTTCTAGGCGTAGTGATGGAACGTACATTGCTCCACTGATTCCCCAACTGTTTTATGGTGCTGATGGAACGCAACTTCAGACATGGCGACAGAATTTGACAACTACAGGGAGCCAAGTGATTCTTTCTCGTTTTGGCGGTGAACCTTCAGTTCCTAGAGAAGAGTTGTATTGGAGAAAAGTGAAGGAAGCCCCAACAGTTGCAGAAGCCCCAGCCATTCAAGAACAGCCCAGCATGTTACCCATAATCATTTTAGGAGGCATATTCCTACTATTGACTTTGGGGAAACATTAATTTGCTTGGAAAAGTCCTTGTGATTGGAACGGCTCTTGGATTTTCAACTATAGGTATATACAAGTTTATGATTTCTAGGGTATTTAACAGAGAAGATGTGGTTTTTGAGCCGCCTTATTTCACTTCAATCGTGATGTGTTCTTTAAATGAGGAAGGTTTTATTGAGAGAACTTTGCAGTCGCTTGAAGACCAGAACGTGTTAATAGAGAATCCAGCAGATTTTGAGAGAATATTAATCGACAGCAATAGTGAAGACGAGACGGTAGCCATTGCAGAAGACTATGGATGGAAAGTTTATCAAGCTCCAAAAGGAAAACTCACAGCCCGCCACATTGGAATGGAGAAGGCGAAAGGAAAAATAATTGTTTCAG
>Ga0315280_10008117_pt1 | contig 13847 bp, 2 predicted proteins | sample YL17G06_40_MG_FD_203697 | JGI IMG/M metagenome (GOLD analysis project Ga0315280, IMG submission 203697) | Sediment microbial communities from Yellowstone Lake, YNP, Wyoming, USA - YL17G06_40 | ecosystem: Environmental > Aquatic > Freshwater > Lake > Sediment | place: USA: Wyoming | collected...
TTTTAGTTCTTTGCGCCCTTTGCGTCTTTGCGGTGAAAAGCTATTTTGCCGCGTCGCGGAATGATGATTAAGTGTTTAGCGCGGACGATTCTTTTTTTGTGCATTTTTGGAGTTAAGAAATTCCGCGCTATTGGTCTGCTCTGACAGCGGGGGCTGGGGGTCAGGGGCTTGGGGCTGGGGCGGGAAAGCTTATTCTTCTTCGAGGTTAGGCGCCTGGCCGGCTATTATGGATTGATATTTGGCCGGAATCTCTTTTTCAATCTTTTCCCGGGTGGACTGGTTGATGGGGTGCACGATGTCCCTCCACTTGCCGTTCTTGTCCTTTTTGTTGGGCATTGAGACAAAGGTTTTAGTTTCGCTCTGGATGATTTTGAGGTCGTGGACCGCGAAGCCATTATCGAGGACGATGGAGACACCGGAAATTGAAAACTTGAATTCTGGTAAAAAAACATCAACGGAAAATGATCCCGAAAAAACTTTCCCCAAGGTCCAAAGTGGTTCAGGGAATTCCGATAGAATGGCTTTAGCTTTCGAAAAATTTTGGGGGCAAAATGGGCACGGTTTTCAATAATGGGAAAAACCGCTAGCATCGCCCCAAAATTTTTATGAAGGAAAAAACCAGGGTACCTTTGTAATCTGGCTCTCCAGCGGAGACACAAACAATGGAAGGAGCTGCTTGAGAAACGCTTGAATTTTTTCGAAGGTATGATACCATCTCTGAACACAATATACACAGGGCGGCAGAATAATTTGGGAAAAACTTGGCGCATTGGGGGCACATCATAAAATATGAATTATGCGGTTAACTGCTTGCAACTAATTGAATTTATTGATAATGCCTGGGTGGCGGAATGGTAGACGCAGGGGACTTAAAATCCCCTGGGGATTTTCCCCGTGAGGGTTCGATTCCCTCCCCGGGCACCAAAGAAATCAATGAGTTAGACGAAATTTCTTTTTGAGGACTTTTTCTATTTTCTCCCCGGCAAAAAAATGTATTCATTTTGAAGCATACGCCCATTGTGCCTGCCAGTATCTGAGAACATAAGCGAGCTCAAGGCGGGCAAGATTGGCTTTTGGCTGTGCCACTATATCAATAAGCTCGAGGCAATACTGGGCAAATATTATATCGTTCAGATTTTTCTCAGCATCGGCTCGGCTCAAAACATTTCTGTTCAAGGCATTGGTCAGGGACTGAATTGCCAGTTGTTTAAGCACACAAATTCCGGATGCGAACTTTCCCCTGCCCTGGTCGATCGCCTGTATGGAGCTGATAACATCTGTAATCAACTCCTGGTTGCTCTTTTCAACCGAAACATCAAGCGGGTATTCTCCGTAATCAACCAGCTGTCCGTTTGACCAATAAAAAACTTTGGTATTAACCACATAGGTCCCGGGTTTCCCGCCCAGCAAAGCGCTATATTTTAGTTCTCGCAAATCATTTTCATATAAGCTTAGCTCCCAATCAATCCCTTCCGCGTTGATGTTTCCAGCATCAGACGCATAAACCACTTTTAGCTCTTCCGGAATTTTTTCTTGCACCTTCACATTGACCGCTACGCCAAGATTCTTGATGTTAATACCCACATCAGCATTTTGGCCAGGCAAAGGCAATGCGTCGGCCATCCCTTGATACCGAGCGCTGGCAAGGACAATCTCTGCCAATTTCTGAGCATCTGCCGTTCTAACTTTACTCAAATCAAACCCATAGACAATACTTATGCCCTGCCCATATTGATTGAGCAGAATTGCGGAGGCCTGTGTAAACGGCAATATATTTTTATACCTGGCAACTTCAGTAGCCCGGTCTTTCCAGAGGTCAATCGCAGATAGGTTGCCATCAACTTTAATCTCCCCGGTCTTGCTGATCTCAGTCTTCAATATTTGAACCGTGTGAGGATTCTCTAAAAACCTGGACAAGCCGAAAACTCCTCCTATCATTTTCCATAGGTTTGGCATTAACTCCGTGGTGTGTTTTTCCGCTATAAAGTTATCTCCGGAATAGGTCCTGGCTCTGGCTTCATCCAAGAATCGTTGAATGAGGAAAGGATTGCATATCTGCTTTTTGGGGTCGCAGCTTGGATAGCTTTTATTATCCGGCTTGTCGGATAATTTGCAATAATCAGCGGGCTCATAAGATGAGACTATGCTCGTTCCACAAGAGCCTTTGCAGCCGCAGGTCTTGCAGACACCGGGCTCATCCAGCTCGGATATGACCTGCCACCACCAGGAATGACAATCCAAATCGGTGACATCTTCATTGGCATTGCACCAGAGCCATTTACTCAGATTGATAATCAAAATCTCATTGTAAGCCCCGGAGCGCATGCCATGCACAAATTCAGTCAGAGAATAAACGGTGTGATATTCAACCCTTCCTGCCAGTGCAAGCCCCAGAAAATCTTCCACTGCATTTTTCTGCGCGGGGTTGATCACTGCCGGAGCAATCCAGACCAGAAGCCTGGGGGTGAGAGTTGAAGCCAGGTATTTGGAAACTTCAAGACTAATCTGGCTTCGAGTAATGGAGAATTCGGCTGATTTTTCTGAATGATTGCCGGCCAAATCCCTGGCCGACACATTCAGCAAGTAATCACCCTGTTCTCCGACCGGTGTTCCACTTTGGTAGGCCGCTCCGTTCAAGGTTGAGTCATATCTATCAAGATGAGGGTCGGAGACGGTAATAACCGGAGTGACGGTTGAGCCGTAAACTTCGCCGTCAACAACATTGTCGATGACGATGGTTGGAGGTGTCTTGTCAATCACAAAGCTTATGGACTTAAACGACTTGTTTCCTGCCAGGTCGGTGGCGTTGCAGAGAAGGGTATAGGAAGCTTCCGCGCTGAGTAAAATATCCTGGCCGATTAGATATGCCTGGCCGTTGATCAAGAGAGTTTCCGCTGATGGATTTCGGTTGGCGTCCGCAATGCTGACCCTGAGTGTGATGTCACCGTTTCGGTATTCGCCCTGGGAGACTCCGGTAATGGTTATGACTGGAGGCGTCATATCAACAACCGCATGTTTGGATACTGTTGAGTAGTTGCCTGCCAGGTCGGTTGCCGTTGCCACCACAACATAGTTGCCTTCCACACTGAGTGTTATCTGTTCCTCAAGCAGGTATTCACTTACCAGCGCTCCGTTGCGATAGACCTTTACCGACTCTTTAGCCTTATCGCGATTCGCCTCAGCGATATTTGTAGTAAAGACAAGCGGCTCTTTGATAAAGGCACCATCCTGGAAGGTGATGTCCAGAACCGGCGGGGTCTTATCAATGGTGAAACTAAGCTCGACCGGGTCCGCGACATTGCCCATTTTGTCCGTTGCATCAGCAGTGAATGCATATTCTCTTTCCTCACTAAAAGGATGCCAAGCGTCAAAGTTGTAAAGCCCTCCATTGATCAGCAGGTGTTCATTCGCAGGGTCGCGGTTGTCATCGATCACGGTTGCCATGAGTAGGACGTCCTGACTGTAGTAAGCGCCATCTTCCACGCCGCTGACCTGGATTACAGGCTTGTTCTTATCCAGCATGAAGCTAATTGAAGCGCTTGACTGATTGCCAGCCAGATCAGTGGCAGAAACTGCCAAGCTATAAATCCCGTCAACGCCCAGGATTATGTCCTGGTCGATCGGATATGGCTGGCCATTGATAACGAGCTGCTCAGCAGATTGATTTCGGTTCGCATCGTTAATCTCCACCCTCAAAATAATGTCGCTGTTTCGATATTCACCATCGGCAACGCCGATGATATCGATCAGCGGAGGACTTTTGTCAACGGTAAAGCCAATCACAGCTGGCTCCGCGGCATTGCCAGCAAGGTCCCAGGCCGAGGCAATGAGCAGATAGCTGGCTTCCGCGCTGAGAGTTAGGTCAGCGCCAAACGGATACGACGAGCCATTGATTAAGAGTATCTCATTTGTCGGGTCACGATGAAGTTCGGTTATGTCCGCTCGCAGGGTTACATCGGTATTGTAATAGAAGCCGTTGGTAACTCCAGTTACGTCAATCACTGGCGGAGTAAAATCAAGGGTTATGTTTTTGGCAATCTGGCTGGAATTGTTTGCCAGGTCAGTGGCCTGGGCTATAACCTGATATTCGCCCTCGTTAAGCAAGGTTAATTCCTCTCCGATGGGAGAGACCTCTGCAACGACTGCCCCGTCCAACACAGCTTGCGTCATTTCTTTGGTCGGATCCCGGTGAAGCTCCCCAATTTGAGCAGCGAAGGTGAGCGGCTGGTTGGCAAAGGAGTTGTCCGCAAACGGCAGACCGAGTGAAGGCGCGGTCTTATCAACCACAAAATAGACATCCTTGCTGCTGAAATTATCAGAGCTATCCCAGGCCGCGGCAAGAAGCTGATAGTCATTCTCTTCCGAGACAAGATCGCCGTTTTCAAAGGTGTTGCCATTCAAAAGCTGGATTGAGCCTACCAGATTAAGGTCAGAAATGAAGACCAGCGGGCTGACATCGGAATTATAGTAATACCCGTCAGTGACCTGGGTTATGGCAATATCAGGCGGGGTAGTATCCACGACCTGGAAATCCCCGGATTTAATGCTGGTAAGTTCCTCATTGGTGAGCTCAGCCTTGATGATATGAGAGCCGAGCGCCATAATATTTTCCTTGGGGATAGGCAAATTGATAACAGTGTATCCATCAAAAACGATGGGAGCCGCATAATAGAGTTCATCGTCAAGATCGACAAAGATTTCTCCGTTGAACTCCTTGCCATAAAGCCAGACCTGAGCAAGAGCATCTTCATATCCATACTCGTATTTATCCTTGTCTGTGGTAACCGCCACCACTTCAAAGTCGCCGACATCAAATGCCTTCTGAGTGGAGGCCATAAACATTGTGCGAGCCTCATCCCGGTAAAGCGCATAAAACACCTGGTGAATACCTGCATACTGGCTGTTTAGCAGGCCTGCGCCCTGGACAAAATTGTCCCCTGCTCTCAATTGCCCTTCATATTGGAAAAGAGGAGTATAATTGCCTGCCGGGTCCAGAACATAAGCATCCAGGTATCCGTAAAAGTCTCTGTTCACCCAGATAATCAGGTCTGACTGTATGTCGTCTCCGGACCAGTATAGCCTTTTATCCAGTGAGATGTTTTTGAACAATGCCTTGTAGGAGTCAACATCAAAGGGATATTTGTAGTTTTCATTGTAGAAAGTGTAGTAAATATATTTGGTGCCGGCGGTGATTTCATCGGGAAGATGAATGACAAAATGCTGCTCCTCGTTGGCAACCAGATCCAGGTTAAGCTTGAAAGCGCCATCCAACGATGTTATCTCGGTTGGGCCGTCTTTGTTCGCAACCACGCTGACCTGGACATCTTCATCCGGCAGATAGACCTGCTTGTCGGTCCAGAGGCTTATATCATGGCAATCTTCATTAACCCACTGGGTGTTGATGTATATGGACCTGCCGGTCAAAAACTCGATGGAATAGAGTATGCGCGGGATCTCAAAAGTCTGAACCGGGACATTAAAATGCAACTCAACCGTGGTGCCGCCCAGAACAAAGTCCTGCTCCTGGGCATTCTCATTGTAGCTAATTACAGCCCGGAGCGGGATATTGCTGAGAGCCCCGGTGCCTTTTATTAACAATGTGAAATCCATGCTCTCACCCACGCAGTAAAGCTTCTTGTCCTGGATGGCCTGCACCGAAACCTTCACGCCTCTCACATAGAACGGGCTTAATCCCTCGGCTTCAACCGCATCTCCGCCGAAAAGATGATAGCGGCCGTAATATTCTTTCTCTTCTATGTCATCAGGAATGGTGAAATTGAATGATAGGGTGCTTGATTGCTGAGGATTCAGTTCTACTTTGCGGCCAAAACGATCCTCAAGAACTTCCAGGGTGAAATCTCCGCTGCCTTGCTGGTCTCCTTGGTTGGCGACCACATAGCTCAAGTTGCCCTGACCGCCTGCATCAAATTCCTGGCGGGCAGGGGTTGAAACCAGGACCAGTTTGGCAGCTTCAACATTGAAGCTCACACTGTCCTCGCCAACCAGATCCCCTGCCAGGTTATAGACTTGGCCATTCACTGTATGCGTGCCGGGAGTGGCAGACTTGAGGTCGATCTGGAAAGGCTCGGTAATGGTTCCGCTCACCGGGATGGAAACCTGCCTGCCCTCCGCCCAGAAATCAGTATCCAATTGCAGATAACCGCTAAAATCCAGATACCCGAGATTGCTGAGTATGCCGTTCACAGGCTGGATGCCCGGCTGTTTGGATAATAGTTCCAGGTTGAATGCGATTTTTTCCTCGCCTAAAACCTCAAACTCAACCACTCTCAATTGGTTGGCATCAGGCCAAAGAGCTTCCGCTTCCGCTCGATAAAACCCGGGCTCCAGGAATCCACCGACAGGGAAATTGACTGTAGCTCCAGGAGCCAGCTCCGGACTCACCAGTACCTGATCTATAAGTTCCGGACTGCCGTTGACCATTTGGAACAAGCGTAGCTCGGTTGGGAACTCCGCTTCAATTACGCCGGTATTGGCTATGCTGGAGCTGAGCTCCACATAGCCCGCGGGATATTTTGGCTCTCCGCTCAGGCTGATTAGACCCTGCTGAGGCATCACGATAAAGCTCAGTTGTTTTTCTTTGCCCCGAGTTGAGTAATAGAGTGTGTAAGTGTCAGGGATGAGGTCGTAACTTAAACTGCCCGTTAACTTTTCACTAGGCACGAGCGAATAGTTGACCTGGTCGGTTGCTATAACTGCTCCGGCAAGGGTTTTCAAAACAAAACTGGCAGAATCGGAAACAGGATATATGCCTGTGCTGGTAATTTTATAAGGTATCTGCACGGGGCCGGGAGCATAATAGTTTTGTGCCTGGGCAGTTATATCAACAGCCATTCCGTAGCTGACAGTTGTGATGTCGGTATTGACATAATCCCCGGTGTAGCTGGCAATAAACGCGGTGTCCTGGGTGATATGAGTTGTAAAGGGAATGGTTTTCTTTTCATGGAGAGCAAGATTGACGAGCATTGAACCTATGACCTGGCCGGTGTCAGACAGCCTGAGTAATTTAACATTGTCTGTGGCAACCCCGCCGGTCCACGGCGTTCCGCCATCGGTGAGTGCCAACTCCAAAGTGGCAGAACCCGAAATCCCAGAAAGATCGATGACGCATTTCCGCCAATCGCTTGAACGCGAGCCCCAAGGATCAACTGTTAATAGCGGTGACAACTCATCAATCTTGCAGCCAACCAGTCTTGTTGAGCCACTATTGACCCTGACTTCAAAAATATCTTTCCCTGTTTCACTAATCGATTCATAACTATAGTAATAATATTCAAGCTCCAACTGATTATCACCCGAAGGAACATCTACCTGCCGTGATATTATTGCGGTGGACTGGTAATTATCTGTAAGAGCAACTATTTGATTTATCCCGGACATATCAGTGCTATATATCCAGACATCCGAAGGATCGCCATAAACTTCCCAGCCTTCTGATAACGGCCCACCAGGTTGGTAGGACTCAAAGTCATCGATCATAATACTGTCAACTATTTCTTTGGCTGAAAGCTCAAGATTGAATTCCGCTTCAAGTTGTGAATCGTTGGCCACAGTTGCCAGAACTTCGAAATTTTCATCACCGACAATGAATGGCGCTTCAAGCACGCTTACAACTTTAGGGGCAATTGCCTGGAAATAATGCTCACCCTGGCCTTTCAAATAATTGTTCTGGGTTACCCGAGCCTCAATTTTGTAACTGCCCACAGCAGAGGCCTGATATTGCCCAAGAGGTAATGTGAGCGCCTGAGAAGGATCAACTTCAAGATCAAAAGACCCGATGGCGCCGGTGTGAATAACTGTATCCGCCGGGTCTTTGATGCTGTAATTCAAAACCAATCCGGTCAGGCGCATGCCGGAATTGTTGACCACCTTGGCGCTGGCCTGGAAATCAGACCCAACCTTATAAATGTTTTTATCCGTGCTGACCACTACCCCAACCTCGGCATCAGTCCTTATAAATGGATACTCATCTTCTCCTAGGACCTGGCCCCAGTAATTGGTCAACTTGCCGTGCCAGATCAACTCGCCGGTTGCATATGGATCCGTCAACTGGTCAGGCGCAATAGACCGAGATAAGCTTAGCGCATCACCGCTTCCAACCACTGGCTGAGTGGTTTCGCCCCATAAAATTTCAGTATATATTCCCTGTCCCCCCGGAATTGCCGGCCCGGCAAAAGCCCCGGCAGGAACAAGCAAAAGTTCCGCGCTATTGTCGCCATTAAGATCGCCAAAAGAGATTGGTCCCGGCCACCCAAAATAATAAGAATCCCATTCCTCTTGATATCCATTTGCGCCATCATAGACAAATAGGGACCCACCGCACTCTCCACGGCAGCTAATTTCCAAAGCAACCTCCAGCCTCCCATCGTTGTCCAGGTCAATCAGCAACGGTGAGTCATGAAGCCAGGTTGAATCATCGACATAACTATAAAGCACCTGTGGAGGCCACAATTGATACCCAGCTGAGTCAAGACCTATAAGAGCAGGATACCAGTCGTAATCGCCCCACTCATTAGGTATGGCAACAGTAATAATATAGAAAATTTCTTTTAATCCATCTCCGTTCGCATCGCCGACCGCAGGGCTCACGCCTCGGATGGTATAATTTCCGTCCTCAAGACCCGCGCTCGTCCACTTTACACTGCCATCTTTGCCGTTAAGAACAATCAAGCCAGCATCTATATCTCCCGGCCTCTTGCGCGGGTATGATTGCTGGAAAATCACCTCAACATTGCCGTCATTCTCAAGGTCTGACAGCATTACCGGTCCCTCAACCGGGCCATATTTCAAAATATCATCAGTGACGCCTTGAGAAAGGTCCGTATGATAGCTCCATTTCAAACTGCCGTCCGGCCCAAACGCGTGCACGCCTCCGGTATAAATGGTGTAGTCGCCATACTGGGTCCTCAAACCCCAGCCCACAACTATTTCCGGTTTGCCGTCCCCATCAATATCCGCCACCGCGGGGGTGGAACTGCCTCCCACATAGGTTGTATTCGCGAGCAGAGGCGCAAGCGCGGGATCCGAACCGGTCCATAAATATTCCCCAAGGTGATTATATACAATGGGTCCTCTGCCTGGATAATAAGGGCCATTGGGGTCTACAGTCTCATACCAGTCATAAAATGCCAAGCCGCCGCTTTGCAAAATAATCTCCTGGTTGCCGTCTCCGTCAAGGTCATATAAAGCCGCCGCGGAAAAAATCGGCTCATTAAAGTCGAACCCATGGAATTCCAGTTGAGACAACCACGGTTCAGAAGGATTGTAACGCAATATATAAAATCCCGGGTCATCACCATTGCCGGAGCCTACCACTATTTCCTTGCGGCCATCTCCTTCCAGGTCACCGATTGAAGGGCTGGCAGGACCTCCCCAGATCGTTCCCGACCACAAAATCTCGCCATTCAGACCATCATGTATTATCAAAAGCCCGGGTTCGTAGTACATCCCCTCCATCGGGTCGTATAGGCCATTGGTTACATTGACCACCGCCTCGCCTTTGCCGTCATTATTCAAATCGCTGATGGCGGGAGTGCCATAAATATAGGTGTAATAGTAATAATCCTCGTATGGAGAAAAGTCCCAAAGGAGATGCAAATCATCGGTGCCTTTCATCAACGCCTTCAACTCGCTCTTGCCTGTGTTGCGCGAGTCGTGCCGGTACATCGGCCACTCATCCGGAACAGCCTCTGATCCCCAGCGCCGGATTATCTCAAGTCGCAAGTCACTGGTGCCTTCCAGACCAATCCCACCGGCCGTCAAAACCCCGTCCCCGGTTATGTTCTCGGTCGTGGAATAGATGTCCTTATCGGTCCAAGCATCAAGGCTTATATTCTGGCCGGTTATGTTGATCCTCTTCTTAAACTGCCAGTAGCCGCTGAATTCATAGTCATACCCGTATATTTTTAGCTCATAGATGCCGCTGGCCAAATCACCCGGGATCTTAATCAACGGGACTTCAACAGATGCTCCCCACGCAAGCTGCTCCGTGCCATACTCGGGATACCATACTGACGCCACATTGTTGCCGTAGCGGTCTTCGAGAACCGCGTTCATATAATATTGCAGATTCAGCCCGCCGCTGTTCAAAATCTTGACATTGATGTCTTCTCCGGCATTAAACTGATCCTTTGCCAGGCTGAATTCCAGTTCCGGAGGCGGGAGATAGTATGCTCCGCCTTTATAAAAGGTCTGGCCATTGGGCAAAGACAAGGAAAGCCAAACATTATAACTGCCAGGCCATGTATGTCTTATTGGAAAAATTTGCTCATCTATAAAATTTATATCGCCAGCCCTGACTGTCTGATCGCCTTCTAAGGTAATGTCTTCAGGTTCCACACCATCCATTTTTAATTTCCAGTTTACGCTCAATTCTCCAACAAAATTAGAAAGTTCATAATTAGGTTTCAAATCCAACAGTTCGCCTTCTCGATATGTTTTTTGCATACCATCTAATGCAATCTGGCTTTTTACATCATCAATATCGATCGCTCGCGTAAAAGCAGCATAAGCGCTTGAACCTTGAGGCCGAAAAATTATTCCTGTCCAATATCTTCCCGGAGGGTACTCTGGCAAAATGGGGACGTGGTATTCTTTTTCATCATAATTATTAGGGTCTAATGAAATTGGGTAGGAATCCGACAACATCTTGTCAACCGACCCATTTGGGTTTCTTGACATATATATTTCAGCATTGCCATCTAAATGAAAATCACCATGATCGGAAACATGCGAATAAAAAATGAAGTCTTGGCCTGTTTGGACTTTCTCGCCAAGCACTACGCTTTCGGCAACATCGGTTGGATAACGTATGCCGACGCGTAGCGCCGGCCAATTAATAAGGGTATATCCTCCTTTCTTGGTTGCGCCATCTATTTCATAAAAACTAGGCACGAAACTGGATTTATCCCTGCTCACTTTGTCCTGAAAAAGCAGGCCGGCTGTATATATGTCTCCAAAATCTTTGTAAATATAACGATAGTAAAAGTATTGCTCTATATTTCTAATGTCGTTTGTGATAAACTCATGACTAGGCAGCGACACATTAACTTGAGCGGTTTGTTGGCCTCGACTGGAGATTTCGGGGATCTCACTCCCATAAGTCACGCCATTATAAATAAAACCCGCCTCTCCCGGAGGAAACGATATAGGTGACAGATTCTTTATTGTGATACCAATCGGATTATCCTGCCCAGCTGTTAGCACTGGCTTTGAATACTCCATTTTAAAGTTATTTGACACCACTAAGTATCTCCGAGCATAATTGCGCGGGGCTATAACTGCCGAAAATTGAATATTATTGACATCAGTAAGCCGGTTCAGATAGCTGAAATCAAAATATTCGTAAGATTCTTCATGCCCTGCCAACTGAACCGGTTTGCTAAATATAAGTTCATAATCGGGAAGCGAACTTTCTTTTTTCCATACATTGAGGGTAAAACCGTGGGGATAGTCGCCTGTATTTACAAAGTGTACATAACCTTCGCCTTTGTAATACTCTGTCCTATATACTTCAAAATCAGCGATGTCAACCGGTAGCATGACTATTTGACCCCAAACTCTGGCAACTTTGTAAAATCCTGGACCATGCAATATAGCTGCGAAATTGTATCCACCCCGGCCGGTAGTGTCGAACTGAAAATCGATCTCTTTTATTTCGCCAGCGGCAACAACTATATTGGAGGCTATTATTCCACGCTCATCTCCATGCCAATTGTCGTAGGTTAGAGAATCAAATTTTAATTCCTGGGCTGAATGGTTTTCAATGAAAATACGGAAGGTGGCTATTTCTCCTTCTTCCCAAACACTCTTTTCTTGCACCATATAGAACAAAACATCAGGCACCTGTGCTATTGCCGGCCATTTAGCTACCACGAAACGGCCGTCAAGTTCCTCTCCTTGCCATAATAAATCATCGGCTCCGGAATAAAACTTAACATCTGTATGCCAAATACCCAGGTTTATGGGAAGCGCGGGCAGATCAATGCTTATTTTTGTCGTATCACCTGGCAACAGATTAATCGGATATTCAGCTTGAGTAAGCGTATTGTCCCGATCAGGATTTTTGACATCTACAACGACTTTTTCCGCCGTGCCCGCGGCTTCTGCCGGGTATGTCAATTGGAAACTATAAGGAGTTGCCGAATCGCCCGGCTGGTATTCAGGCAGTTCAGCCGGTTTCAACCCCCAAGTCACCATATCTCTCACATAATTTACTTCATCGATGATCCATTGGCCCGTCCAATAGGCATAGTCCGGATACATAGAGCTGACCAACACCTTGCCCGGGCCCCAGTCATATTCCATCATTGCCGGCATGGAATTCGAGGTTCGCATCAACAATATCTCAGCATCTTCAGGATACTCTGTAAAAAATCCGTCCAGATGAACATCGCTTTTCAAAGAAGCCTCGCTGCTCAACACCGGGTGATGCGCGCATAGACTCGAGCCCCCCCTAAAACAGTTTATATCCTCATTGTATCCCCAGCCATAAACACCGCCTGGTATTACGGCCAGGTCGTCTTGTTCCGCCTGGGTGAAAACAATAAGCGTGCCTCCGGAATTAACATAAGAATCCAAATCAGTTTTAAACTTCTCCGACTGATTAGTTAGTGAAATTCCAGCTGAGGGCACGATCAGCAATTTAACATTCTCTGACAACGCTGATGACAAATCATTCTCTGCATCAACCAGCGTGTAATGGATACCCAAACGGTCAAGCAAAACCGAGGTCATATAGTAAAATCCTGTCCTTAGAATTCCAACTTGAGATTTATCATCCAGATTTTCGAATAAAGTCGGCCAAGCAGTGGAAATTATGTTATTCTCATCCGGCTGGGAAGGGTCTCCAAGACTGCAAACGTCTGGAACCGTTATGTGTTCAGTTTTTGTTACATTGTTGGTATCTCCGTCTGTAATGCTGATTTTGTATTCAATCTCCTCAAAGCCTGCAACAGAAAAAGTCAACTCGCTCTCATATGGGAGTTTCTTTATGTCGTTTCTAGAGGTCTCTTTCATTGTGTAATTTTTATCGTTGAAATAATCTTGCCCATTAAACTTAACATTTACTTTTACTTTCTCTGTTCTGTTTTCCTGAAATTTTAAATGAAACAGGCAATCTTCCCCTATTTTAGCCTCGGTTATGACCGGAGGAAGTTTTTTGGAGGAGGAGATAAGCATTCCCAGCGCATAATTTCTTGCCTGGGCAAACTGCCCGGCCAGAAATGCCATATTCTCACTATCCAGCAATTCAGGGTAAGGAGGGAATATGTCTATATTATCTGGACCATATCGGCCAGGAGCGAAAGGTATTTGTTGATCCCTTGCCTGCCAATATTGTGACATAACAACATCTTGGATTTTGGCCCGCGTTTGGTCCCTGCAAAGTGTAGGATATTGCCATGGGTCTGTCCCTCCTTCAGCCGGCGTGACTTCTCCTTCACAGTTGATTTTAAAATCTGCGCAAAATTCAAACTGGTCGCAATGTTTTAACAAATCAGCGAGAGGATCTATAAATATCGGTAGAAAACCTCCATGAGGTATATAGCAGGCATGCGCGGGAACCGCCATATCCTCGGTAAGGTGAGCGATTTGTCCGATATACCAATAAGCCCCCTGCCTGCCGCCAAACGCTCCGGCATTGTACTTCTTCATTACATAATCATTCCACTTGTTCTCTGATATTTTTACATAATCTTCCTTGCCACACCTGTCCAAAATAAAGTTTCCTGAGCATTGAAAACTCCCTCGGTTTTTGGCAAATTAGTTTCGACCAAAAAAACCAAACCAAAAACCAGAAGGGAGTAAGAAGATGATACGCTATGCCAGTC
>Ga0315280_10008119_pt1 | contig 13841 bp, 18 predicted proteins | sample YL17G06_40_MG_FD_203697 | JGI IMG/M metagenome (GOLD analysis project Ga0315280, IMG submission 203697) | Sediment microbial communities from Yellowstone Lake, YNP, Wyoming, USA - YL17G06_40 | ecosystem: Environmental > Aquatic > Freshwater > Lake > Sediment | place: USA: Wyoming | collected...
TGAGGGTTCTAACAGAGTCAACTTGATAAAGCCCTCTGCGATTCGAAGAATGCTTGAGCTTTCGGCAGGAATGAAGGATGTCATTCACTTGGAGCAAGGTGAGCCAGACTTCACGACTCCAGGACACATTTTAGAAGCGGCTGTTGACGCGACGAAGCGAGGTTTCACTCACTACACAGACACTAACGGGGTACTGGAACTGCGAGAAGCTATAGCCGAAAAACTTGAAAAAGACAATGGAATTGAGGTTGACCCGCAGACTGAGGTGACCGTTACGTCGGGTTCTCAAGAAGCCATGCTGATTGCCGCCCTCGGGTTTCTGAATTGGGGCGACGAGGCGCTGATTCTTGATCCGTTTTATCCTGCATGTTTTGAAGACACATTATTAGGGGAGGCGAAGCCTGTCAACTCCCGCTACACGAAGAAAGGAATTACCAGATAGAAATGGAAGCATTGCAAACGAAGATTACGGACAGAACGAAGATGATTTGGATGTGCAACCCTTCCAACCCAACAGGGCACGTGTTCTCGAAGCAGGACCTTGAAATCATAGCGGAAGTGGCGCGCAAATGCATGCATGCATGATTTACGGTAAGAGACCGATGTTAAGCGTGCACAAATAATCACGAACAAATCAACCCGACCGAATTTGGAGACAGAGCCCTGCATTAGAAAAGCATATATAAGCCTCATTGTTAAACAATACTGTTAAACGATAAGCTTAGCCATGTTGAGGGAATAACGTGATAGAAGAAGATATACTTGCATTTCTAAGCAAAAAAGAAAATGCAAGTATTACCGAAATAGCGCAAGGTATAAGTGTCAACAGGATAACCGTGTCAAAGTATTTAGAAGCTATGTTAAACTTTGGTGCTCTTTCCTACAAAGAAAGAGCCAAAGGAAAATTCTTTCAGATAAAAAGTTATCACAACGCGCTGAAATACCTAGCCATGAAAGTTTTGCAGAGCCAAGGCGTAGCTACTATCTCGCTTGAGAAAACACTTCCTGATCATTCAAGAATAGATATCTATGCTGAGAAAAATGGCGAAAAAATAGGGGTAGAAGTCCTCACAATGCCATCAATAAATGTTATAAAGCGGAAAAAAGAATCATATACAAGGTATGTTGATAGATTAATAATTGTAACTCCCTCTCTGCCCAAAGTTTTTAAACAAGAACTCGAGATGGAAACAGAGATCATTTCATTCAGTCTGCCTCTAATCCAAACCCAAAGCCTAAAACTCGAAGATGATAAGAAAGAGAAGCTAGATAGATTCTTAGCAAAATTGTTGGTGGAAGAAAACATTCGCGTCACTCTTCAAGAACTTGTCGGGGTAATAGTGGATTTTGCCTTCGAAAACGAAGAAGAATTCATTAAGAGACTTAAAGAGTTACCTCCCTTAGAAGAGGATCTTGCATGGAAAGCTCTAGAAAACCCTATGCACTGGGGAATAAAAGACTCGTCAAAGAGGATAGACGAATTCCTCTATGGGAGATAAAACCACGGCCGTATTTATTGACACAGGCACCTTTGTTGCCCTAAGAAACGCTGACGACGAATTTCACATAAGAAGCAAGGAACTGATGAAAAGGGCGTTGAAGGGCGAGTTCGGCGGAGTTTTTACGTCAGACTGCGTGGTAGATGAGGCAATAACAACGGCACTAGTGAGAACAAGAAGACACGACCTAGCCGTCGACCTTGGCAAATACATCATCGAATCGCCGAGAATCACAAAACTGTGGACCACAGAAGACACTTTTGATGTGGCATGGAAAAAATTTCAAACATTCAAGGATAAACTCCTAAGCTTCTCTGACTGTGTATCATTAGCTCTCATGGAGAAAAACTGCATCAAACAAATCATGAGCTTCGACTCGGGCTTCGACGGACTAACCCAGAGAATATATTAACCAATTTCCAAGTATTTCAAGTCAACTACCAACACCTGAAGGAGATGGCTTGTAACCATGCTTGAAGCACGTTACGTTTGGCTGGTTGACATCGGGCGGACGAGCCTTAGCCGAGGCTTTGCGGTTGCGATGCACCTGGCAGCAGCCTGCCTTCAACAGAGGCTTACCCATACAGCCTTGCTTGCCGAAACTTGATTAAGAAGTTCATCGTCCAATGGATGGTGAACGGGGCTGTTTTGACACCGCCCAGAACTTCTCCTACGGACAGCCTGAATCCGATGATGAGAGGAGAATCTTCTGGCTTTAGCCATGAAGAGTGTCAATTGCGGGCTCGTCCTTCTTGATAGGAACGGTTCCTCTGATTTCAGGCAATCTAGCGTTCCTATTGCTCTGGGTGTCCTTATCCTCCTAGCTGTTAAACTAACATACTTGATGCAGTATGCAGAACTAAGCGTCAAGGAAAAAGGAGAAAGGGAATTTGCTGAACTTATTCTTCATATCGGTCGATCTTAATGCAAAATGCTAGAGTAACTTCTCCATCTCTTCGATGACAATTCGAGCGTTTTCAATCGCTTCCTTCGCGTCTTCTTTCGTTGCAAAGAAATCCAACTCGTACAAATCTTCGTGTCTGAGCTCCCTGAACCTGTCCAGCAAATCAACTACTTCACGGTTCAGCTTTTTTCTGTCAACATATTTTTCCTCCAAGTATCTTGCAACGCAGTAATGGCTTTTCTCCCTGAAACCGTCCTTCAAAAGCAATGACCGAGCAGCATGAAACATGGCTGAATAGGAGGAAACCAGACAACTGTCAAAAAGTCCATAATCAAAATTCTTTTGAGCCTCATCTAACCATCTTCTAGCTTTCTTCATACTCTTCAATGCTTTTTCTTTCGATGGCAATGTCTTCCTTATCAAACCCTTCTGAAAGCATCTATCTAGCTCACTCAACTGCCTCACCATATAGCGTCATGGAACCAAAAATCAGAGAATAGTAGAAAATCGGGTCTTCTTTTTTCAGTCTATCAATCCTTTCTGGGGTGAGAATCAATATCTGAACATTTTTACCCAGAATCTTTCTTACATCGTTCGATACAGTTGCCACTTTTCTCTCACTTGGGTGTTTACGTACTTTTATCCAAACATCCAGATCACTGTCTTCATTATTACTTCCATTTGACCATGAACCATATACTCCAACACCGAGAGCCTCTATCTTCTTTAACATTTTTATGATGTTTTTTTCTTTCAGCTTCTTCAGATTGAACAATATTTTCAGCGCACGCACGTATGGGTTTGACATGTCAACAACTTCTTCCTTGAAGAAATCGTTTTTTGCAAGAACTCTCAGAGTTCTACTCACGTGAGCGGGGCTCAACTTCAAATGTTTCGCCAGTTCCCTCACTTTTATCTTCTCAGTTGGGTTACTCAAGACGTACTCTATTATCTTTTCTCTTTCTCTTGAAAAGAGTGTTGCCATAGAATAAACATGTTGTTTACTATTTATAAACATATTGTTCCCTTTTAGACAACAAAAAACTCGCATGTGTTAGCCAACTTCGACAAGAATGACATTATAGAAACTAGCCAGAAAACCCACACCTTTTAGTTAAGGGTGGACTTCATAGAATGGCGGTGGAAAATGTTGTTTGAGAGTTCCAACAGGGTCGGCTTGATAAAGCCCTCTGCGATTCGAAGAATGCTTGAGCTCTCGGCGGGAATGGAAAACGTTGTTCATTTGGAGCAGGGTGAGCCAGACTTTACAACACCAAAGCATATTCTAGAGGCGGCTGTGGAGGCATTGGAAAAAGGTTTCACGCACTATACTGAAACTAACGGGATGCTGGAGCTGCGGCAGGCTATAGCTGAAAAGCTTGAGAAGGAGAATGATATTGATGCTGATCCGCAAACTGAGGTAACGGTGACTTCTGGTTCTCAGGAGGCTATGTTGATTGCTGCGTTAGGATTTCTGAATAAAGGTGACGAAGCGCTCATTCTTGATCCATACTATCCCGCGTATTTTGAAGATGTTCTGATAGCGGAAGCGCAACCTGTCACCGTTCCGCTTGATGAGGGAAAAGGCTACGAAATAGAATTGGGAGCATTGGAAAGTAAAGTAACGAAGAGGACTAAGATGATTTGGATGTGTAACCCGTCGAATCCGACAGGACATGTGTTCTCGAAGCAGGATCTAGAAATCATAGCTAATGTGGCGCTGAAGCACAACTTGATAGTTCTTGTGGATGAAATATATGAGAAGATTGTTTATGATAGTGTAAGACACATCAGTATAGGTTCGCTGCCTGGCATGGAGAACAGAACGGTCACGGTGAATGGTTTCTCGAAGGCGTATGCGATGACTGGGTGGAGGATTGGATACGTAGTGGCTGGAAAGAAGCTCTCAGGCACCTTGCGCAAACTGCACTATTACGCTGTATTGTGCCCAAACGCTATTTCGCAAAAGGCAGCTTTTGCTGCGTTAATAGGACCGCAAGATTGTGTTCAAGAAATGGTAACAGAATACACCAGAAGAAGAGAACTTGTACTTAATGAACTTGAAAAGATCGAGTCATTGTCCTACACCATACCGAAAGGAGCATTCTACGTCTTTCCAAACTTCACAAGCTACGAAAAATCTGATGAAACATTCGCTACACGTCTGCTAAAGGAAGCTAGAGTCGTGACTGCACCTGGGTCAGGCTTCGGAAAAGCCGGAGAAGGACACTTAAGAATATCATACTCCGTCTCCTATGAGCAGGTCAAAGAGGGAATGGAGCGAATCAAAAGATTTCTGCAACGCAAAACATAACTTGCACAGCGGTCGACCGATCGGAAACGTGGTTGTAGGCATATTTATTTTTTACCATATTGTATCTACATTTTCTTTTTCAGCAACAGCTTGGAGGTCTTTGTCTCCAGTTATTATTGGGGATTTTGTCTTCTTAGCGATAGCTATAGTTAACGAATCGCAAACTGAGAGTTCTCTCTTAAGCTTAGCCAGCAGCGCATCGCTTTTGAATCTGATTTCCGCCGCTGTTAAGGCCACGTTGTTTGAAAGGTTCGCAGTCGAAAAATATGTTTCTAGGAAGTCTAAAGTTTCCTTCGAAGTGGCGAAGACTGGTATTCTTCTTCTATAAAACTGTAGGAGAAACTCGTAGGTGATTACTGGATGGATTACGCCCTTGAGTTTTCCTTCTCTTACATTCTCTAAGCACTTATTCGCCTTTGATGTTATTTCTCCTGTTGCCTTCGCCATTAGGGCGTAGGTGTCGATGATCACCGTTCTAAACGCCTCTGCCAAGCCTTCTCATCCTCATCCAGTTCCTTCTCGATTTTTTCAACAGTGATTAAGCCCTTAGCACACCCGTGAAACTTCTCCCACTTCAAATCTTTCGATAGAACGATTGTGTTCTCTTTTAAAAAGACGTCTAAGACATCACCTTTCACAATGCTGCTTTTTTCTCTGATCTCCTTAGGGATAACTATTGTTCCTCTAGAGCCAACCCTTACTTTCAAACAATTCACCTCATCAGACAACAGATTTATTCAGACTTATATTTTTATCTGAGAAAGTCGTTCTTAAAGCACTCAAAAAATGTGGAAGTCTAAACATATCTGAGGTTTAACTTGACTTCCAACAGCTTTAACTTTCGCAGCGGGAAGTCCCCTTCCTTCATTTGGGGCGGGGTGGTTCACCGAGGTCGTATCGTGGTTCACCGAGGTCGTATCGTGATTGTGTTATAGTTTTTGCTTTGCTATTGTGACCGTGCCTCTGTCTGCGTCTACCTTTACAAAGTCGCCAGTGTGTATAGCTTCAAACGGATCCTTTTCCAGTCTATCCACCAAAGGAACCTTCACAATGAATGCGCTTACTACGAGCACCGTCTCCACGTCCTTGACTATCAAAGCTTTAGGAGCAAGGTTGTTCGACGCCAGTTTATAGATGCCGTCTATCTGGACTACTGAACTGGCTTTTCCTGATGGAAATACGAGCACCTTATCTGCAATGTTTTTTCCTGCCAGTTCGTGGTTTTTCTCTCTGACCATACCTGTTTTGGGATCTGTGAGGTAGAAGCAAATCGGTTCGTGCGAAACCAGCGCCTCACCCTCGCCGCAGCCGCCTATGATCTTGTGGCATTTTAAGACAATTTTAGAGCTTTTCATTTCCACTTCCCCTTAATCGCAGCTTCAGTGCAGTCCTGCAGTCTCGAGACTATTACGTCTTTGAATCTCCTGTAGTAAGCGCATTTCGGCGAGTCCGTCATGCCCACCTTGTTTTTGTATGCACTCCAGCATGGTTCATCTATGCAAGTGTCAATCACAACATGCCCGCCAGCCCTCTCTATAGTGTCTACATACCCTGTTCTTTCTGCCAACATCCTAGCAGTGGCTGACGTGCAAACCCAAAACGAAACACCGTCATGTATTTTTTTGCCGTCTAGGAGCCGAGCGACTTCCTCCACTTGTTTGAGCGTGTAGTGTGGGCATCCAAGCATGACGAAGTCTATTTTGCCGCTTGTCGTCTGAAGCTCTTCGCAAGCCCTCTTGAGTTCGGGGCTGGTTACAGTGATTTTGTCCTGTGGGATGTCGCCTTGAAAGGCATCTTTGACAGTTTTGGCTTCAATGGTAAAGCCTGGAATGTAAAACATGGATATTGCCCCAGACACGTTTGACATTGCACAGAAGTTTATGAGTTCCTCAGTGCTCGGCTGCCTAGTTACACCAGTAAGCACGGGAATTCCATACTCTACTTGCTTGCCAACGTAGTATCCAAGAAGGGTATAGTCAAACTCGTCTTTCAATGCTGTTTGCACTTTGATCAGATGCGTGCCTTTTCTGTTTTCTTTGATAAGCAGTCCGTATTTTGGGGTCTTGCCGACCACGCCTGCGGCCAACGCGCTTTGGGCTGCTTCCCTGTTTGTTCTGGCACCGATAACAGAATTCACGTAGGGTGTAGCGCTTGACTCCGAGAAGGCAACGGTTTCACCGTACAACGGGATGTTCTCTGCCAAGTAGGGAACACAGCTCCAACTGAGTATGGCGCCTACTCGCTTGTAGGCTTCCATCACTCTCCGAGCAACTTCAGCCTCGTCTTTAGGAATGAAATCAAACAAGCCTTCAAAGTATTCAATGTCATACACAGGGTTTGTGCTGGTGGGCACCTTACAGTGGGCTCCTCCGTTAGCCAGAAGTTCAACGAAGTGCAGGTCTCCTTCTTGTCCGCTTGAAGCGGCATGCGCACGGCTTATGGGGATCATTTTCTCGGCGTCATAGGCGTCTCCTATCGCCACCAGCAACTCCATTGCTTTTTGCGTTCCTTCCCCGCATTCGCCGTTAAGTATTCTTTCTTCTTCTTTCGTCAAATGCATCTCATTTCACCTTTCATGTCCCAGTGCTTGCTAACAGACGTTTTGAACGTGGCCCTCCAGAAACTTTGCAACATTATCGATGCAAATGTCGGTGCATCTTTTTACCGCCTCGACGGTGTGAAACCCGATGTGAGGAGAAAGTATCACATTGTCAAGTTTGAACAGAGGATTATCTTTGCTTGGCGGTTCGCTTTCGAGCACATCTAGGCCGGCGAAAGAAATTTTGCCTGACTTCAGTGCGTCGAACAAGGCTTTTTCGTCGATTACTTTGCCTTGGGACGTGTTAATTATGACAGCGCGGTTTTTCATAGCCTCGATTTCCTTTTCGCCTATCAGTCCCTCTGTTTCCGATGTTAGACTAACGTGCAGAGTTATGACGTCGCTTTCCTTTAGCAGCGTTTTGAGGTCGACGTGTTTTATCCCGATTTCTTCTGCCCTTTTCAAGTTCGGGTACTTGTCGTAGCCCAAGATTCGCATTCCGAAAACCTTAGCTATCTCAGCAACCCTGCAGCCTATTGCCCCTGTGCCGATCACGCCTATAGTTTTCCCCGCAAGCTCTCTGCCTGCAAATGGTCTCCAATCGAAGTCACCATTCCTGACGTGCTTGTCAGCCAACGGCAGTTTTCTGATGGCTGCTAACAACAAGGCAAAAGTGTGCTCAGCAACAGATTCTGTCGCGTAACCGGGAACGTGTGTGACGGCAATTCCTCTTTCTTTGGCCGCTTCAAGGTTGGCGTAGTGACATGTGGTAGCCCATATCGATATCATCTTGAGTTTTCTAGCGGATTCAATGATGTCTTTGGTCAGGTCGCTCCAGCCGACTATTACGATGTCAGCTTCTTTTATCCTCTCTTTCAGTTCGTCAGGCGTTTTGGGCGGGTTTTTGAAGACCTGTAAGTTGCCGATTGCCTGCAGTTTCTTGATGTGCTCCTGCTCTAAGTGGATGTGGTCTACGACTACTATCTTCATCTGTAATCACTTTCACAATGTGGGGCGGTCACTTTTAAGAATTCTTTTGGGTTTGTACAAAAATATTATAAGATTTGAGGTATATTTCGTTGGCGGGGGCTGTCTTTGAGTTTGTTTGGCTACGACGTTTTAGGGCTTATTGGCTTGATAGTTCTTGGGCTGATAATCGTATTCATCATTCGCCTAGTCTTGATTCTCATACCAGCCATTATCGTTGCTGTCGTAGTTTGGTTTTTGACGGGGAGCATGTGGTGGGCTGGAATAGCGTTTCTCGTTATCGCGGCGTTGTCCGTGTTGAAGAAGCTCTGATGAAAATGCAGTTTGTTTTGAAAAACGGCTTGAAAGCTTGTTTTTTTGACTAGACTGCCCCTAGGTTTGTGGCTTTTTCTTTCATAAGACTTTTATATTTGATGGATTTTGGATAACAGTAATCGAAATGTGAGATTAAGGTGCTGGAATGGAACCTAGCAAGAAACCGCTGAACGTGTTGGTCAAGCAGTTGAATGCTGACATTGCGGTTATGTTGAAGAATGGCTGCGAATACAAGGGTAAGATGATCAAGTGTGACGGACACATGAATTTGCTTTTGGAAGGGGCAACTGAAAGCAGGGACGACCAACTGGTTACTAACTACGGGAATGTTTTGCTGCGCGGGAATAACGTGCTGTACATCATGTTGGATGTGACCAAGTAGTCATCTCGCTTTCTCCAGTAACATACGCTAGAGCTTCTTTAAGCTCAACCTTTAGCATGTGTTTGCGTTCGAAGAACTGTGTTATGTTTTTCAGGTCTCTTGTCAGCAGTTCTTGAGCGTTTGGGTGTTCTCTCGTGACGTATTGCGGCCAGTCGATGATGAGGATGTGCATGTCTGGTTTCAGGATGATGTTGTATTCGCTTAGGTCTGCGTGGACGACGCCTGCTTTCATGTAGGCTTTCCTGACGTTGCTGAGTATCTCTTTCAAAACCTTTTCTGGCTTCGAAATCTTCTTGTATTCCGCCAGTTCTGCTCCGTCTATCATTCCCATGACGACGACATGGCGGTTTTGGCTTATCGGCTCCGGTACAGCTACCTTATGTGGATAGACTAGTTTGAGAGCATGGAATTCTTTTTCCGCTGCGAGTCGTGATTGGTAGAGCCAGCTTGCGCTGCGTTGGGTTGTGTAGTCTCTTTTTCGTCTGGTTTGGCGGAAGCTTATTCTGCCAAGTCTGTGAAGCTTTATGGCTATGCGCTCGCCCTTCGGGTTCAATGCGTCGAAGACGTCTGCTTCTTTGCCCACTCCTAGGGATTTTCCGAAGGCTTCCAGCACTCCTGCCTTGACGAGGGCGTTGATTGCTAGGCAGTCGTATCCTGAATAGTTCAAAGTGTAGCCGACGTAGGCTCCTGTGATTCGGTAGATGAGTCCCAGCTTGCTGAGGCGACTCAGTCTGAAGTCTGTGTCTCTGGCTAAGTCAAGTTTGCTGAACCTTGCAATCTGTTCCTTTGACACGAATTCGTGGTGGCTCATGGCGGTTTCTATGACCTGAAGCACTCTGAGGTCTTCATTTTGCAGGTTTCGAAAGACTTTGACCGCAACATCAGCCGACGACATGAGAAGACTAAGTGCTCGTTTCTTGCTAAAAAGCTTCGTCAAAATCAGACTGTGACAATCTTGGCTGCTTTGACTGACTCCTCAACCATTTTTTCCAAGTCAAGCTTCTCCTCGGCTTTCTTAACAGTCTCCAGTTTTGCTTCCGTGGCTGGCTGGTTGGGTGCAGCTGTGCAGCCTTTGGCCTTGCGGATTGAGATTTCGTAGGTTCCGATTTTCTTGGCAAGAGCTTCTGTTTCGGTCTTGTCAAATCCCAGCAGGGGGCGGTGCACTGGGTAGTTTCTTGCAGCTTCGTTTAGGGCTCTCAAGTTAGTCAGTGTTTGGCTTGCCTGCTCACCTATCGCTTCGCCTGTCACTATGCCTTCTGCATTTTCCTTTTCTGCCACGCACTCTGCTACGCGGTACATCATACGCTTGCACAAAAGGCACGTCAGTTTTCTTGGGGCATTCTGCATGAACGTTTCGAGGTTTTTCTCATGAGGCACGATGTAGACTCTCTGTGGGTAGCCGATTGACCATTCAAAAAGCTTCTTGGCTTGGTCCAAAGCCTTGGCGGTTGTTTTTTCGTCGGTTAGCGGGGCATTGTCAAAGTAGACTGGAAGGATTGTGCACCCTCGTTTCATTACAAGCCAGCACGCTACGGGCGAGTCGATTCCGCCACTCAGCAGACAGACGACTTTTGGTTGCGAGCCAACTGGAAAGCCGCCTGGGCCTTGCAGGGTTTCCGAGTAGACATAGGCTTCAGCGTCTCGGATTTCGATGCTTATTGTGTGCTGCGGGTTTGTGAGGTCCACTTTCAATTTTCGGTGCTTCAGGTTCGTCAGGATTTGCTTTCCAACTTCCTTGCAGATGTCCATGCTTGAATAGGCATGGGCTCCGACTCGGCGGCAGCGCACTGCAAATGTGCTTTCGCTTTTGGCTGTGGCCCTTGCCACGTCCAAGGCAGTCTTGATCACATCCTTTTTCTCTGAGGTTGTCCGCCTGGCCGGGGAGACTGACGATATGCCGAAAACTAGGGTCAGTTTCTCGGCTGCTTCCAGCGTTTTTCCAGTTTTTACGTAGATTCTTCCTCTTTTGTGTTCAATTGCTGCAGGAGTGAGGTTGTAATGTTTTAGGGTGTTTCTTATGTTTCTCAGAAGTAATTTCTCATAGGCGCGCCTTGTCCATTCGCTTTTAATGCCTATTTCTCCGCCGAAACGAACGATTATCGAGTCAAATTCCGTGAGTCAGCCCAGCTGTTCGAGTAAGCTTACAAAGAAGGGACGTAGCCAGCAGATTTAACAATTATGTCAAGCTCCCGTGCTCCTCCACTCGGAGGAGCTGCCCCTCCGTTATTTATGAATGAACGTGTGGAGCAAACCTGTAGGTTCTGTCGCGGTCAGAAAAGGTTTTTGGGTTCAAATCGAATGGTGGCGTAGTCTTCATGGTTGGCTGTTTCATCGAAACTGAGAATTTTCCTTGAGCGCGCTGGGGCACCGTGCACCTGCTGGCTGATTCTTCACAAAGTGATTCGGAGTGCTTTTTCTGCACAAAGCAGAAATCATGCTGACATCATAAATATGCACATGAACAAGCTTGACCTGATATTTCTTGGAACGGGCGGCGGAAGATTCGTAACCATAACCCAGCGACGGCGCACCGCTGGAATCCGCATAGTAGGCGAAGACCTCAATCTGCACCTAGACCCTGGGCCAGGAGCCCTCGTACACTCAATCAACGAAGGGCTGGACCCGCAGAAACTGAACGCCGTCCTTGTCTCGCACAGTCACCCAGACCACTACACGGACGCTGAGGTCATGATTGAAGCCATGACACATGGCATGACCAAGAAGCATGGCGTGCTGGCCGCTGCCAAGAGCGTCTTGGTCGGGAACGATCTGGTTGAGGCTTCAATCTCGAAGTACCATCAGCAAATGGTGGAGCAGAGAATCGAAGCGACGCCAGACGTCAAATTCAAGGTCGGCAACACTGAGATATCAGCCACAAAAGCAGGGCACACTGATCCCGACTCGGTTGGTTTCAGGTTTGAAACCGAGTTTGGAGCTTTCGCATACACAAGCGATTCCGAGTATTTCGGAGGCATTGCCAAGTATTATCAACATGTGAGGCTTCTGATGTTGTGCGTGATGAGGCCTTCTGGAAAGCCTTGGAAAGGTCATATGACCACAGACGACGCGATAAGGATAATTGAAGAGACTCGTCCTGAACAGACGATTCTTACACATCTGGGAATGAACATGATACTTCAAGGACCAGCGAAAGAAGCTGAACTTGTCAAAGAGAGAACGGGCGTTCCGACAGTTGCCGCCGTAGACGGCATGACCGTGAACTTCGGAGAAAATGTAGACTTTAAGATGGGCAAGGGAAAAGCTCAGAAAGGCTTGACAGACTTTTTCTGAAGAATTTTTAACTACAAGACATGTATAGTAGCCAGTGAGGATGCAGTGTTCATGCGAATTGTGCTCAAAATAGGCGGGTCAGTCATTGCTTCACCAATCAACCCAGACCTGATCACGCAGTACGTTGCACTTTTGAAGGATTTGCGGGCGAAAGGGCATGAAGTCGCCGTGGTGGTTGGCGGCGGAACACTTGCAAGAGAGTTCATAGGCATCGCCAAGCAGCTGAAACTCGAAGAAGAAGCGCAAGACAAGATTGCCATATCTGTGTCAAGACTCTTCGCCCAGCTCTTCTTGGAAAAACTCGGAGACATCGGTTGCGGTGCCGTGCCCTTAACGATTGAAGAGACCGGGAAGTGCTTGAGCAAGGGAAAGGTTGCGGTGATGGGTGGTTTGAAGCCTGGCATGACTACGGACACGGTTGCGGCACTTATTTTTAGGAGGGTGAAGGCTGACCTGCTGGTCAAGGCGTCAGATCAAGACGGAGTTTACAATAAGGATCCTAGGAAGTATTCTGACGCTGTGAAGTTTGATCATCTGAGCTTCGAAACACTAGCACTAGTATTCACCAAAGACAAGCATGAAGCTGGAATCCACCAGATTCTTGACCCTGAAGCGATCAGAGTATTGCGAAGTAGGAAAGCTAAGGTTGTTGTCGTCAACGGTTTCAGGCCTGAGAATGTTATGACGGCTGTTGACGGCAAGCGTGTTGGAACCTTGATTGATTGAACTATTTTTCGTTCAGCAAGGCTTAAATATCGCTGTTGATATCGCTGTTGATATCAATAACGATATCGGTGGTGATAAAGCATGTTTGAACACAGAAAACATTGGATGAGACACACCGCAATGGTTCCGAAAGGATTCATTCGGTATCAAGTCCTCGAATCTCTGAGCGAGAAACCAATGTCAGGCTCAGAAATAATAAACGAAGTTGAAAACAGAACAAACGGGCGCTGGAAACCAAGTCCAGGTTCTATCTATCCTCTCTTGGCGTGGCTGCAGGACAACGGCCACGTCAAAGAACTGCCGATGGATCAAACCGGGATGAAGCGCTACGAACTCACCGAAAGCGGCAAGGCTCTCCTCAGCGAGCAAAAGAAGATTTTTGAGGAACAAAGAAAAATGATAGATGAGCAAAGAAAAAAGTACGCGAAATTCAGAAAGGAAGGAAGATTCTTCGCTCCCCCGTTCATGGGAGCTCCTTGGTTTGGGCTGCAATCAGAAAAGACGGCTGAACTGCGCTATTCAGTGCGGAAGCTTGCTGAAGCCTTCATCGAGCTGGGCATAAGCTTGGAAGGGCATTTTTCGAAACAGGCCGCGGAAGAAGCTCAGAAAGCTTTAGAAGAGACTGCTGAAAAGCTTGATGAGATAAACCGAAAGTTGAGGGGAACGCAAGATGAGTGAAGGAGTAATCAAGACTGAAGGGTTGACCAAGGTCTTCAACAAGCACTTGACAGCCGTGGACCACGTGGACTTCAGTGTAAAACAGGGCGAAATCTTCGGCTTCCTAGGACCCAACGGCGCCGGAAAAACCACAACGATCAACATGTTGATAACTATCTTGAAGCCTACTGAAGGCAAAGCCTCCGTTTTAGATTTTGACATTGCAA
>Ga0315280_10008120_pt1 | contig 13839 bp, 6 predicted proteins | sample YL17G06_40_MG_FD_203697 | JGI IMG/M metagenome (GOLD analysis project Ga0315280, IMG submission 203697) | Sediment microbial communities from Yellowstone Lake, YNP, Wyoming, USA - YL17G06_40 | ecosystem: Environmental > Aquatic > Freshwater > Lake > Sediment | place: USA: Wyoming | collected...
AAGTAGCCGTTCGGCTCCGGAGGAAAGCGCGTGGCGACGCGGGCGTTGTTCTTGTTTGCCTTCAGGTCCGCCTCGATGATCGCGCGCACGAAGTCCAAGGACTTTTCATTTGGCCTGCCGTCGTTTCCTTCGGTCTTGGTCGTTCCCATGATTTCTATATATTTTCGGAAATTCGGTGACAGTATCTCATACGTGATTCGCGCACCCAAGCGCATGAAAAAGCGCACGGGCTGAAGCCCGCGCCCACTTGAGATCTCTGAGAGTAACGTATAGTGGGGACGGGCTTTAGCCCGTCCATCCAGTCAGCCGCTCCGTCTATTTTCAAAGCAGCGACCTTATTTCAGTAAACAGCAGCGCCGGACGCTAACATTTTCACGCTGAAATAAGGTGGCTGTCACCGAATTTCATGTGCTTGCCAAATAATGGCATAATAGCATATCCAAAAAGGGACCGCGAAACGTGCAGCGCGCGTCTTTGTGACTTCCGAAGGAGCAATTCAATGACTAGACGATACCTTGCTGTCGGCTTCATCCTTATCGGTCTTCCACTGTCGTGGGCTCGGCCGTTGCAGCAGTCAGGGCAGGGGCAGGCGGCTCAGACGCAGGTCAGGCCCGCCTCCTCTGGGCAACAGTCCCAGCCGCGCGGCAGGAGCATCAGGCTCGGGGATGTCACGAGTTTCGAGGTGAAGGACAACGTATTCAACGTCGTCGCGGGGCAGGACCTGATCAGGGTGATTTTTTACCGGGATGACATCTTCCGGATCTGGCTCGGGCCGGACGGAAATCTCAGCGAGCCGCCGGCAGCACCCGAGGATGCGCCGATCGTCGTCTACAGAGGGGCTCCGATATCGGTGCCATGGAAAGACGCTGGCGAGTATTACAGGCTTGAGAGCAAGGAGTGCGTCCTGCGTGTTTACAAGAGACCCTTGCGGTTTGCTCTTTTCGACAAGGACAACGCGGTTGTTATCTGGCAGGAGGCTCAGGCGCTGACGTATGGACCGTCAACGGTGCAAACCCTGAGGCGCGGCGAAAGCGAATATTTCTACGGTTGCGGGATGCAGAACGGCTACTTTTCGCACCGAGACACGTCGGTCAATATTCGGCTCAACACTCGCGGGTGGGGCGACGGCACGACCCCGAACCCGGCCCCCTTTTACATGAGCACTGCCGGCTACGGTGCGTTTCGAAACACCATGGCGCCGGGCAGGTATGATTTTCTATCGCCGCTCAGCCTATCGCACGACGAGTCGCGGTTCGACTGCTACTATTTCTACGGACCCTCGCTCAAGAAGATCCTTGACGGCTACACGCTCATCACCGGCCGTCCCTTCTTGCCGCCGCGCTACGGCCTCGAGTTGGGCGATTCCGACTGCTACAACAAGACCGGCCGGACTCCGGATGTCATCAAGAAGGTTGCCGATGTCTACCGCGCGAACAGTATGCCGGGCGGCTGGATCATGCCCAATGATGGTTACGGCTGCGGCTATGTAGACCTCGATGCTACGGTCCAGGAGCTCCATAAGCGCGGGTTCTACACCGGCCTCTGGACCGAAAAGGGTCTCGATAGAATTGCGCAAGAAGTCAGCGTCTTCGGAACTCGGGTCATGAAGCTGGACGTCGCCTGGGTCGGGCGCGGCTACCAGTTTGCTCTCAACGGCATGCGGGACGCCTACCAAGGCATCGAGAAGAACAGCGACGCGCGGGGTTTCGTCTGGACTACCTGCGCTTGGTCCGGCGCGCAGCGCTATGCGACGATATGGTCCGGCGACCAGTCGGGCAACTGGGAATACATCCGCTTCCACATTCCCACTGTGATCGGCGCCGGCCTTTCCGGATTCAATGCGGCCACGGGCGACGTGGACGGGATCTTCGGCGGCAGCGCCCAGACTCAGGTGCGTGACTTCGAATGGAAGTGCTTCACGCCAGTCTTCATGATCATAAGCGGCTGGTCCAAGCAGACCAACCTTGTGAAGCAGCCCTGGATCTTCGGCGAACCCTACACGAGCTACAATCGGAAATATCTGAAGCTCAAGATGCGACTGACGCCCTATCTGTATACCTATTGCCGTGAAGCGTACGACACCGGAGTGCCCACGGTGCGGGCAATGGTTCTCGAATTCCCCGACGATCCTGTGGCCTGGTCGAAGCGGACACAATATCAGTTTATGAGCGGTGAATGGCTGCTGGTCGCCCCGGTGTATCAGGACTCACCTGTTCGGGATGATATCTATCTGCCGGCGGGCAAATGGATCGACTACTGGGACGGCAGGGAATTCAACGGGCCTACGGTTGTGAACGGATATGATGCGCCGCTCGACAAGCTGCCCATATTTGTCAAGGCTGGCGCAGTCATCCCGATGTATCCGGAAATGCTCCATGATCGCGACAAGCCTAAGGACCCGGTGACGATTGACGTTTATCCGTTCGGAAAGTCGAGCTTCAACTTATACGAAGACGATGGCGTGACACAGGAATACCGGAAAGCTGCATTTGCCAGGACGCCGATCGAAGTGGAGGCGCCCAAGTCGCTTGATGCACCGAACGCACAGATCACCGTCAAAGTTGGAGCAGCCAAAGGCACGTACAAGGATATGCCTGCGAGCCGATCCTACGTCGTCGGCGTCCACATCGCGGCGAAACCGGCGGGTGTGAAACTGGCGGAAAAGGATCTGGCGGGATTTGAGAAAAGGGCGGAATTTGATGCCGCTCCAGAAGGATGGTTTTTCGATGCCAGGGACCGCCGCGGCGTGCTGCACGTCAAGACCAGGCCGCAAGCGATGGCAGCCGGCTTCACCCTCAAGGTCAACATGTGACCAAGAACCGCGAAGACGACCAAGACCCTAAAGGATTTCTGAAAGTTCTTTGCGGTCTTGATCGTCTTCGTGGTTTGTTTCTCATGGGTCTAACGGCGTCGATAAAAGCCCCGGCCGACAACGGTCTCGGTTTCGGTCGCAGCCCCGATTTGAGCTGCGTCCTGTTCCCGCGAGGTGCCGACCGAGAAGTTGGTGACAGCCACCTTTTTTGCGCGGTGCTTTGGTTCAGCCACCGAGATATCCCAAGCGTAATTCGTTTGTTTTTAAGGCGATGTATGGATGTGAGCACCGATCTCACGTTCACGTGTGCCGGGCACGGGCTGAAGCCCGCCCGCACATGATTGCTCCGGTTGACGGACGATTCAGCTCAAAGGGGAGTTTCGCGACAGAAACTACCTAGCGGCCTCAGCGAGCAGCTTGACGAAGATGCCCCCGACAACCGAGCGGGCTTGAAATCCCTGCTTCTTGCCGTCTGTCGTCGAATACCAGTCGGTCAGCGGCACTCGGTCTGGAGACTCGACCACCCAGCGGTAGATCGGGCTGACGAGAGCTGCGAAATCCTGCGGATTATCCGCCAGCGTGGCAGTCCAGAGTTCCCAATCCAGTTTGGTGTAGTCCCTGCGGAGGTCGAGCGGCAGGCCGAACTTGTTCAGCTTGGTCTTGTAATAGGAAATCTCCCGCCGCGCGACTTCCGGCGGAAACAGCTTGAGCCCCAGGAGCCGGTCCCACACCAGGTTGTACTTCTGGCTCCACGTGTCGGGCTTGTCGAATGTGAGCCGGTAGTGATCCCCGTCGATTGCCATCTGCTGCCACTTGCCGGCCATATCTTCGGCCGCCTTGCGAAACGCAACTGCCTCGTCTTTGCGTCCCGCCATGTCGCAAAGCATGGCATAGCCGCCGATCGCGAGTATCGCCTTCAACGATAGATTTGTGTTGTGAGCGAGGTGTCCGGCAAAATCATCCGTGCAGAGCTGGTTCTCCGGGTCCAGGCCTTTCTCGCGGAGATAATTGGCCCATTTGGTGAGCACGGGCCAGTATTTCAGCGCGAAGGTCGCGTTTCCGTCCTTCTTCGCGAGCGCCGCTGCCATCAAGAGCATGTTGCCGCTCTCTTCGACCGGCATCTGATTCTCCTCGCTCTGCTCGCGTCCTCCGTAAACCTGCCCGTTGGCGAGAGGGTAGGTGCCCAGATCATGCGGCGCGAACGGGAAGCGCCAGCGAGGCAGGCTCGCGTACTCGAGGATTGGGATGAGCTGCCCTTTCAGCAGTTGCGGATTGAACAGGAGAAAGAACGGCGAGGAGGGATACGTGACATCCACGGTGTCGATGCAGCCGTTGCTGAAGTTTTCTTTGGAGAAGTACAACGGTGTGCCGTCGATATCGGCGACCAGCTTATGCGCCGCCAGGGTCTGACGATATGCCAGAGCCGCAATGCGGGCATATTCCTCTCCGCCTGCCTTTGTCAGGTCTGCCGTCAGTTGAGCATCGAATTTCCGGCACCGTTCGGCCAGAGCCGAATAATCCCGGTGTGCCGCTTGGAGTAACGCTGCGGCATCCATGCCATCCCTGCGCCAATAGGGGCGGAGTCTGCGGCTGAAGTATTCGATGGCATAGAGATCGTCGTAGGCCGCCATCAAATGACGCGATACCGGCGCAGCGCCGACGTCTCCGAGGTCGAAGGAAAATGCCAGCGCCGGCGCGCGGTCGCTTGCAGCCCGCGGCATATCCAGGTCATCTGCATCGGGAAGGGAACCGCTCGCTACGAACTCGGCGCGCGCGTTGCGTTCATTGGCGATCACGGACCCGCTGATCTCTTTTCGCGCGCCGGCAACATACAGGTAGCCCCAGTCGATGCGAAGGTTGTCGCCGGACCTGGCGAGCACTAACTGCTCGCGGGAACCCACGCGGAGCACTTCAAGGTCGCCGATCCTAGCGCGTGACCAGACTACCTGCTGGTCCGGGCTGTTGACGGCTAACTGCGCGGAACTCTGGAAGTACAGACGGACTCTGTGATTCTGACCGTCGGTGGAACGAACCTCCCAAACCAAATAGGTGACCGGACGCGAGAGGATATCCAGGTCGTCGGGAAGTGCCGGTGTCAGGAACGTGAGGGCAACGTGGATCCCAGCGGCATCAAACTGGTAGATCGTGCGCGTCGGCAGTATCTCCAACCCAGTCTGATTCATTACAGGAATTCCCCGGCCGGCCTGGCCCAGAAGTTGGAAGGGCTTCCCGTCGACGCTGACCATGCCTGATAGGGATTGTGCCGTTCCGGTCCAGTGTGTGGTCGGGCCGCCGGTGAGGAAGTTGTAGGGCGACCACACGCTGAAATACGGGTCGTGTGCCATCAATGGAACCGCCGGGGGCCGAAATGGCCCGGCGATCTGTGCGGACAGGATCATTGTCCAGGAGAGTAGAATCAAAAAAAGCATCTGAGCCGTCTTTTTCATGATGGTGAGCCCTCGATATCGAACCGCAGATGGACGCAACGGAACATCAATAGTCCTCTGTTCCGAGAATAAGGCCGAAGGCTTTGGACTGCGGCGGCTTGACGCCGCTTTGTCACGCTTCAAAGCGGTGCCGAAGCACCGCACTCCAAAGCGCTTCGCGCACAACAGCAAAAAACTCAGGTTTTCGTGCGTCGGGGTGCGCGTCCCGCGCATGGAGGACTGCTTCCATTCAAAAGCTGCCATGGATTCCATGGACAATGCGGACGTAAGAAATTCTGTGAAATCCGTGGCTGGTTTGTTTAATCGATCTTGTACTCGCTGCCGGGTTTTACTGCTACAGCCTTGCGGCCGGCAGCCTCGACCTTGCGCACGAACTCCTGAGGATCAGCGTTGATCACATCAAACGTTCTATAGTGCATCGGGATGTTGACCTTGGCCTTGAGGAAGCCGGTCGCCCGCACGGCGTCGTCAATGCCCATCGTGAAGTTGTCGCCGATGGGCAGCAGGGCGACATCGAGTGGTCCCCAGGCGTCGCCAATCAACTGCATATCCAGAAAGAGCCCGGTGTCTCCCGCGTGATAGACTTTCTTCCCTCCCATGGTCAGCACGATCCCGACCGGATTTCCAAGCGCCTCGCCGTTGGGGCCGGTGGAGGCGTGGTGTGCGATCGTCAGCTTGACATGACCGAACGGGAACTGGTGCCCGCCGCCGATATGGAGCGGGTGCCCCTGACATCCCTGGTTGCCCAGGTAATTGACGATTTCGTAATTCGACACGATCAGCGCCCCGCTTCGCTTGGCGATCGCAACCGCGTCGCCGATGTGATCTCCGTGGCCGTGAGTCACAAGGATCGCGTCCAGCTCTGTGAAGGCATCAGCCTTTACATCCGCCAGCGGGTTGCCGCTCAGAAACGGATCGACGAGCACCCGGTGACTTCCATCGTCGAACTCCCAGCAATCATGACCGTGATAGCGCAGCGTCAGCATAGTCGGTTCCTCCTCCGTCCGATTATAGTTCGGGAGCCGGGTCGAGAAAACTCCCAAACAAGAAAAAGTAGTCCCTACCGCCGCGCACTGGCTCTCGGCGACGGACTTCACGGATTAGCGCCGGCGCAGGGTGGCAAGATCCCTCGCCGCTCGCCGGGGCTACCCGCCAGCACAACCACTGTGTGTTTGTGGAACCTGTGGCTGTCCTTTTCCCTTGCCTTTCCACTCCTGCGCGGGATAAATACGTTCTCACACGCTTCAATCAGCTTACAGGAAGGAGAGAATGCTTCCATGCGCACAAGAATAGCTAGGCTACTGCCGGCGCTGATGCCGGCACTGTTGGTGGCGGCCACCCTGTACGCGCAGGGTACGATCACGCCGCCCAAGTTCGGCCAGTACACGGCCGGTGACGACTACTTTCTGGCCAACTATACGCAGCTTGTCGAATACTGGGGGAAGCTCGCCAAGGAATCGGACCGCATGAAACTGGTCGAGATCGGCAAGACGTCTGAGGGGCGGCCGATGATCATGGCAATCATCACCTCTCCCGCAAACTTCCAGAAGCTCGACCGTTACAAAGATATTTCGCGGCGCCTGGCTCGGGCAGAAGGACTGACCGACGATGAGGCTCACAAGCTGGCTGCCGAAGGCAAAGCAGTCGTCTGGATTGACGGCGGGCTCCATGCGACCGAATGCGTTCCTGCCCAGCACCTGTTTGTCATGGCCTACCAAATGGTCAGCCAGTCGGATCCGGAGACGATGCGCATCCTCAACGAAGACATCCTGTTGTTCGTTCCGGTGAATCCGGACGGCATGGAACTCGTTTCGAATCGGTATATGCGGGAAGCCGATCCGGCGAGGCGAACGATGGGTGGCTTGCCGGTCCTCTATAACAAATATGCCGGGCACGACAACAATCGCGATTCGTTCATGTCGAATCTGTCCGAAACCACGGCGATCGGGCTCCAGATGTTTATCGAGTGGATCCCGCAGATCATGTATAACCAGCACCAGTCCGGACCTGCCGGCTCGGTGCTCTTTACTGCGCCGTTCAGGGATCCGTTCAATTACAACCAGGATCCGCTTGTCCCGATTGGAATAGATCTCGTGGGTGCTGCAATCCACGAGAGGTTCATCGCAGAGGGGAAGCCGGGTTCGGTCATGCGCAGTGCCGCTTCCTACTCAACCTGGTTCAACGGCGGGGTTCGCACAGCGACTGGATTCCACAATCAGATCGGTATTTTGTCGGAGATCATCGGCAACCCCACACCCATGCAAATTCCGTTCGTCCCGTCCCGTTTCGTGCCGAACGGCAACCAGCCTTTTGCGATCATGCCCCAGGAGTGGCACCAGCGCCAGTCGATCGACTATCTCATTTCCGCTGACCGCGCGATCCTGGACCTGGCGGCCAAGATGCGTGAAGACTTCCTGTACCGGATCTACGTGATGGGAAAGAACTCAATCCAGCGCGGCAGCCAGGATTACTGGACCATCACGCCGAAACGGCTCGCGGCGCTCCAGGCAGCCATCGCCAAAGACCAAACCCAAGGCGCGCAGCCGGGCGGACGCGGTGGCGCAGGAGCGGCAGCCATAGGAGTCGCAGGCGCATCGAGTGGAGAGGCGCCGAGCTTCGGACGCGGTTCCATCCCGCTTAAGTACATGGACGTATTGCACGACCCGGCCCTGAGGGATCCCAGGGGTTATATCATTCCTTCCGACCAGCCCGATTTCCTGACCGCGACGAAGTTCGTGAACGCTCTCATCAAGACCGGCGTCGTGGTTCACCGTGCAACGACTTCGTTTCCGGTGGCCGGCAAGACGTATCCGGCAGGCGCCTATGTCGTGAAGGCGGCACAGGCGTTCCGGCCGCACCTGCGCGACATGTTCGAGCCACAGGATCATCCCGACGACATCCCGTATCCCGGCGGGCCGCCCACGCGGCCCTACGATATCACCGGCTGGACGCTTGCGTTCCAGATGGGAGTGCAATTCGATCGGATCCTGGACGCCTTTGACGGGCCATTCGAGAAAATCCCGGACCTGACCAAGATGCCGGCAGGCAAGGTCACGCAGGCGCAGGAGACTGTAGGATATTTGCTCAGCCACCAGCCCAACGACGCTTTTGTCGGAACCACCCGTTTATTGAGTGCCGGGGAAGAAGTGTACTGGCTGAAGGCGCCATTTTCGGCCAATGGCAAAACCTACCCTCTCGGCACAATCTACATCCCTGCCAAGACAACCACCCGTGCTACGTTGGACAAAATCGCGAGCGAGATCGGCCTGAGCTTTGATGCCACCACGACTGCTCCTGCGATGGACGCCCTGAAGCTGCGGACGATCCGCGTCGGCCTGTGGGACATGTATGGCGGGTCGATGCCCTCCGGCTGGATCCGTTTCATGTTCGAGCAGACATTTCTAATCCCCTATAAATTGGTCTTCGCGCCCGAGCTCGACGCCGGGAACCTTATCAGCAAGTACGATGTGCTTATCTTCCCCGACGGGTCGATACCCGGCGCGGGCATGGGAGGCCGAGGAGGAGGTGGCGGAGGCGGTGGCCGTGGAGGCGCAGCCGCCAACATCCCACCCGAATACAAGGACCGAGTCGGATCGGTTACTGCGGCCACTACCGTGCCGCAGTTGCGCAAGTTCGTTGAGGACGGCGGCACAATCATCGCCATCGGCACCGGGACCAACATCGGTTATCAGTTGGGCCTGCCGATTACCAATGCGATGGTCGAGAAGCTTCCCAATGGAACTGAGCGACCTCTGCCATCGGAGAAGTACTTCGTGCCGGGCTCAGTGCTCCAAGTCAGTGTGGACAGCACCAACCCGGTGGCCTATGGGTTGCCGGACAAGGTGGATACCTTTTTCGACAACAGCCCCGTGTTCCGTCTTCAGCCTGATGCGGTTCTGAAAGGCGTTCGCCCGTTCGCGTGGTTTGGCGCCGAGCCTCTGAGAAGCGGCTGGGGGTGGGGTCAGTATTATCTGAACGGTGGTGTGGCCGCTCTCGAGGCTACTATAGGGAAGGGAACGGTCTATCTCATCGGGCCTGAGATCACGTTCCGCGCGCAGCCGCACGGCGCTTTCAAGTTCCTGTTCAACGGCATGTACCTCTCAGGCGCAACGCCGGTGAAGCTGGGAGCTGCAGCCGGCCGCGGCGGCAACTAATCACGCTTCCGACCTCCGACTTCCGGCCCCGAGCCGAAGTCGGAGGCGCGGAGTTAGATTCTGGATTTGATGCGCTCCGCTGTAAGATTCAACGAAAGGAGATCCCGTCGCGCCGAGGCGGAGAGACGAATCTGCATTATTTCTTGATTACAGGAGGAGTAATCTTGTCCTGCACCGCAACGGTGAGCACTGCGTAATCCGAATAGCGATGGCGGTTGCGGAATAACCGGCCGTAGGGTTCGAGCGTGACGACAACCTCCTGAGGCAGCCAGAACGTTTCGGGAATGGATTTGAAGCGCACTTCGCCGAACCATATTTCAGAAGTCACCCTGGCCAACAGCACGTCGTTTCTGGGCGCGAGTAGGTCTGTCCTCATGCGCACGATTTGATAGGTCTTCGGATCCACCCATGCGAATCCCTGGTACAGCAACTGTGCCTGTATAGGTAAGTCTACAGTACTGAACGTTCCGACGATGTCCGCAATTCCCGGCTTCTGAGCAAAGGCGATCACATAGGCGCGAGGCTCGGCAAGCTCCCGCCCGAGATAACGAAAGCGCGAACCGAATTGATGGCTCGGGTGAAAATAGATCGGAAGACTCACGAAACCTGAAGTGAGAAAGGAGTTCGCGGACATTCTCTCGGGCGGGATTGTGCGGCCGCCGCTGCCGGCCCTGCTCTCTTCCAGGCTGCCGATCTCATCGAGAGAAACTGAATAGTTGAAACTCTGTGTGACGGAATCTATTACTCTCCCATCGTTTCCCAGTCTCTCCCGTCGGACTTGCTCTCTCGAAACGGCGTTGGGGAAATCGTGGAAGAAAGCCGCTACTCTCTCTCCTACTTTTGCCAAGAGAGAATCCAGCTCCTGTTGGTTTTCTTCGAATTCCAGATTTCGGAGTTCGGTGGAGTAGGCCTGAAGCAGTTCCTCGCGAGTCAGATCGACCACCGTTCTGCTTCTTGCATAAATGTCCATTTCCGTCAGCGCCACCTGTTGCGGAGGCACGACGGAAGCGGGCTTCAGTGCGCCTGCACTTTCGAGCTCATTTTTCCTTCTGACAATCAGCTGCGAGAGGTTGAGGGATCCTTGGCGCACGCGCACGCTCAGGTCAGGACGGCCTTTGACACTAACTCGGATCGTGCTGTATTTGTCTGGCTGCAACTTGTCCTCGTCAATTTGCCATGCCAGCAGATAGTAGCGGGAAATCTCGGCCAGCGTGGTGATCAGAGCCGTGTCGAGCGCATTGGTGTTCTTCAGAAAACGTCCGCCGGTATCGGACGCAAATGCGTTGAGGGCATCCATTGGGGCAGCCGCTTCATTGGCACCGCTGTGTGCCAGCGCTCCTGTCATATCCGGCCCCCGCTTTGTTTTCGCATCCGGCAGGCCGACCACGAGGCCCCGGGTATCCAGGGTATAGATTACGATTCCCGCACGGGCGGCGGCCGTGGTCAAGTCCGTGATCCTCGAGACAATGTCGCTTCGTTGGGGTTGCAGCACGAAGCCGTCGGATAGATAGAAAACCAATTTGCGTCCCGGCAGAGCTTCGTAGGAGCGCAAAAGACTGCTAAGGGCTGAAAGAGTCCTCTCGCCAATACCCGCCGATGTTTGGGCAAGGGCAGCTGCCCTCTTTTTTGTAGTCTCGATGGCATCTCGGACCTCCCTCCCCATCATACCTGGAACCTTATCGAGATCTATGGGTGTTCCTAGGATTGCCGACACGAAATATGTAAGCACGTGCCGATCATTCTGTTCGAGTAGGAATGCCTGCACCTCAGTCATGGGCGGCCACTGAAGGTCCTGTACGCCTGCACTTTGAAAGTTGAACTTTTTCAGGAGAGCAAGCAAAACACCCTTGTCGCTCGTGAGTTGCTGCACGGATCCAAGCTGCCCCGAGGCCGCAAAAATGGCGACTCGGTCGTTGGGTGCCACCGAGGTATTCACAAGATCTTCCAGCGCAGCTCTCGACCGCATGAGGTTGTCCTCGCCCATGTGCCAGTCATCTAGAAAGAACAGCAGAGTGCGGCCAGGATTCGAACTGCCAGTAGCAGGCGGAGACGGTTGAGAAGGAGGTTTCCCTTCCTCTTTCGCCCAGACCTCTTCGTCATGAGGACTGCCTGCGGATATCAGCTCAAGAAACGAGATCGACTGTACCTTGCCGTCGACCCGCAATTCGAACTGCTCTATTTTGAGATCGGGAACGAAGTGTCCACGCCGGTCGAAGACCATTACGTCCGTCTGAACCAGTCCGACATTGACACGTATCGTTTGATCGGCTTGCTGACTCCGGCCTTGCGGCTGCGTTCCAGCCTGGGAAGAAAAGGGGCGCGAGTGTGGAAACAAGAGCAGCAAGAAAAGAGAGGCTTGAGCAAGGCGTCGAAAGGGCAGATTGCCCGTGCCCATGAGACCTCCCGCGTTCGAGGAGCCGTCATAGCGAGAGAAACCGCCGAGATGCCAGATCGCTCCTGAAAATTCGTGGCATGTTTTTTCCCAATTAGTATAGCAAAAAGGATACTTCGAGATGCGCAGCAACATCCACCGGTTCATCGATTCAGACACTGCATGCCAATCATCAGTGCAGCTGCGGAATCGCCTCCGGCGCAGCCAAAGCCCCCTTAGCTTTTGGTTCTTTGGGGTCTTGGTGGTTCGTTCTTGGGATGCGACGGCATCGTTCCAAGGGTGCCCACCACTGTCTGAATTGCCGTTCACCGGTTGTCCGTTGGGCGTCCCTGGATCGAGAATGCAATCTTCTGGCTTGCGGCGCCACTGTTCGGGCGGCCGGCCGCCTCGCCGAGAGAGCATGAAATGGACGGAAGTTTTAGGTCTCTGTCAAGCTTGTTCAGATGCTCGACTTGATGTGGTGCGCTGCTCGCCGGCAAGCGTCTGCCAGAAAAGATATATCCGCATCGGCGTGCGCCGTGGAAACCGCGCCGTGGCCGTGCACGAAGAAGATGTTTTCGAGCAGCAGGGCGAGCGGAAGCACATTCACGGTCAGTGCAACATCGCATATCGAAGGATCGAACAACTGCTCGGGCCTGTCGAGGCGGACATCCTCTCGGTAGGGGAAGTGCAAGTAGGCCATGGAGCTGCCCGGCATCACCTCATTGCCGTGGCCACTCGCGCGCGCGTAAATTCCTTCGTCGAGGAAGGCCGCCTCCATGGTTCGGCGCGTTTTCTCCCCGAGCGCTGCCAGGAGAGGGTAAATCTCTCCCTGGTGTTTGACGATATACTCCAACATCGTTTTGGCTGCCAGCATCGAGGCGGGATGGGCGGAGAATGTCCCGCCGGAAAACTTGACCCGTCCACCGCCTGAGCGTCCGGCCAGCCCCAGAACATCCGCGCGGCCTGCCACTGCTGCTACCGGCATGCCGCCGCCGATGATCTTGCCATAGACGCTCAAGTCGGGGGTCACCCCGTACATGGTGCCCAGATTTCCGGCGCGGAAGCGGAAACCGGAAATGACTTCGTCGAAGATAAGCAGGGCGCCGTGGAACAGGGTCAGTTGTCGCGCGGTCTGAAGGAACTCGCGCGTCGCCGGCATGAGCCCGCCCATGCCGATAAACGGCTCGACGATAAAGCAGGCCAGCAGGTCACCGTATTTGCGGAAGTTCTCCCGCAGGCTTTCGGAATCGTTAAATCCGGTGATTGCCACCTCGCCGGCGAAACTGGCGGGAATTCCTTCGCTGTCGATCTGCAGAAATCCCTTGCAGTTGTCATCATGGAAATAGACACCTTTGAGCCCCCAAGGCTGCCCGCCATGCCACCCGCCGCCGATCTTGAGAACTTGGGTTCGTCCGGTGAACGAACGGGCGAGCATAATGGCGTACATGGTTGCCAGCGACCCGCTAGTGGTAAAGCGCACGCGCTCGGCGCCGGTGAGTCTGCAGAGGATCTCGGCTGCCTCCGCCTGAAGCCGGTCGGTGAATCCGGTCTGCAGGCCGAATCCCTCGGCAAAGGCTCGGGCTAAGACTTCAGTGACGGCCGGAGGGTTGTGTCCGAGCAAGTTGGCCAGGTGGCCCTGCCAGAAATCGAGGATATCGTGGCCGTCCTCGTCCCTGAGGTGCGCTCCCCGGGCAGAGACGATACGGGGCGGAAACGGCTGCATGAGCCGCAGCTGATGGCTGCCGCCGTCTACGAGGTACTGCCCAGCCGTTTGGTTGATGACACCGGACTTGGGGGAAAAGCGTGCGTATTCATCCTGGAGTTCCGCGATCAGACGCGTATGATTTCTCTTCTTCATCTGTTTTCCTCGATGTGATCTTGCCGAAGCCTGCGCCGAATAGAAGACAAGAACGATTCGGGATCCAAGAGAAAAAGCCTCGGAACCGTGATTCGCAGAATCACTGGTCTGCAGTATCGACCACTCGATTTGCAGTCCTCTCGAATGAGGGTCAAAATGCAAAATCCAAAACCGGGAAGGGGTCAAGATCTGAG
>Ga0315280_10008121_pt1 | contig 13839 bp, 10 predicted proteins | sample YL17G06_40_MG_FD_203697 | JGI IMG/M metagenome (GOLD analysis project Ga0315280, IMG submission 203697) | Sediment microbial communities from Yellowstone Lake, YNP, Wyoming, USA - YL17G06_40 | ecosystem: Environmental > Aquatic > Freshwater > Lake > Sediment | place: USA: Wyoming | collected...
GGTTGAACAGGTGCAGGACCACCGGGATCGCGGCGGCCAGCGTTGCCAGCAGGAACAGCGGGGCGAGGAAGGTCATGGCCGGTTGCGCTTGGCGATGTAGCGGGAGAGCATGAAATCGTACGGCGTGGCGGTGTCAGTCATCACGTAGTCGATCGTGGCCTCCGCGCAGCCGCGGCGGTAGGTCTCGATGAACCCTTCGACCTCCTCCAGGTACACGTCGCGGATGTAGGCCGGCTCGACCTGGATCCGCTCGTTGGTCTCCAGGTCGTGGAAGGCCACCGTGTCGCGGAAGGGGAACTCGATTTCCGCCTTGTCCAGAACGTGGAAGACGATCACCTCGTGCCGCCGGTGGCGAAAGTGGCAAAGCGCCCGCAGGACCTCCTCCGGCTCGTCGTAGAGGTCGCTCACCAGGACGATCAGGCAGCGGCGCTTGAAGCGGTTAGCCAGGCGGTGCAGCGTCGCGGCGACGTCGGTCTGCCGCCCCGGCTTCACGGCCTCCAACTGCCGCATCATCTCGTTGAAGTGCCGGGGGGAGCTGCGGGCGGGCATGTCCAGCCGCACCTCGGTGTCGAAGCTGGTGAGGGCCACGGAATCCTGCTGCCGCGTCATCAGGTAGGCCAGGATCGCCGTCAGGTACGAGGCATACTCGAGCTTCGTGATCCCCGCCCCGTGGCGGTAGCCCATCGAGCCGCTCGTGTCCAGAAGAATCTGGACCCGCATGTTCGTCTCTTCCTCGAACTGCTTGACGTACAGGCGGTCGGTGCGGGCGAGCATCTTGTAGTCGAGGTGGCGGGGGTCGTCGCCGGCGGCGTATTCGCGGTGCTCGGCAAATTCGACGCTGAACCCCTTGTACGGGCTGGCGTGAAGGCCGCTGATGAACCCTTCCACGACCCCCCGCGCGACCAGGGCGAGGTTCTTGACCCGGGCCAGGGCCGAGGGCTCGAGGAATCGGTATCCGGTCTGCGGGCTCATCGCAGTTGAAACCTCCTCCGCAGCGCCCACTCCACGGAGAGCACGCCGACGAACAAGGCCCAGTACCAGCCGGGCCAGAAAAGGGGCTGCTCCACGAGCTTCTTGTTCTGCTGTACGGTGCGGTCGAGCTGGTCGATCAGGGCCGAAGCGGTGCTCAGGTGATAGTAGCGCCCCTTGGCCGCGGCGGCGATCTGGGCGAGCATCTTCTCGTCCATGTCGAGCTTCTCGAATTCCAGGTTGACCCGCCCCACCTCGACGACCAGCTTCTCGCTGGTCAGGGTCAGCTCCCCGACCCGGGCCTCTACCACGATTTCGTACCGCCCGGCCACCTTCGGCACCAGCGCCGCGGCGTAGTGTCCGCCGGGGCCGGGGACGACGGTCATGGCGAGCTGTTCGGCAGGTCCGGGCCCTTTCACCTTGGCGGTCACCTTGGCCTCGGCGGTCCCTTCGCCCTTCTCGTCGCGGACGACGGCCGCGATGCGGACCGGCTCTTCGGGCTCGTAGGAGCCCTTATCGGTGCTGCCGGCTATGCTCGCTTTCGCCTCGACCGCCGTGGACCGCCCGGCCAGCCAGCGGACCATCTGGCCCCAGAACTGCAAGAAGGGGGACTGCTGGTCCAAGGCGCGAGGGCCCTGCTGCCATTTCCGCGTCGTGTCGCCGCAGAAGACTCCCGTGCGGCCCTTCTCGACCGGCTGCACGGCCAGGATCGGCATCTGCTTGGGGTCGGTGGGATGGATCGCCAGGACGCTAGCGCCGGGCCTTGGGGCTTCCAGCCGAGTGCAGCCGTCCAGGTCCGGCAGCCCGGGTTCCTTGGGGGCGCCGCCGCGGGTGGGGAAGAAGCCGGCGATGTTGGCGAAGATCGGGTGGCGGACGCCCTCCGGCGTCACGAGCGGCAGCAGCGGCTCGTCGACCTGGCCGATCTCGCGGGTGCCCAGCAGCACCGGGAGGATCTCGCCGATCGGCGTGCCCGCGTACCCGCCCGGCCCCAGGGCGTGATAGCCGCCGAGCATCACCAGGCCGGCTCCGGCCCGGACCCGCTCGATCAGCAGTTGCTGCTGTTGCGGCTTGAAATAGGAGCTGTCGAGGTCGCCGATGATGAAGACGTCGAACTTGCCCAGGGTCTGGGCGTCCGAAGGGATCGTCTTCAGTTGGAGCCCTTCCATGTTGGTCCGCGTGTAGAAGACATTGGGGCGGGTCTGGATCAGGGAGCAGAACTCCAGGTCCGGGTCCTTGGCCAGGAAGCGGTCGACGATCGCCCCATATTCGCCGCGGAGCGTCCCCTCCACGTAGAGGACGCGGATCCCCGGCTCGACGACCATCGCCACCGCCGAGCGGTGGTTGTTCTCGGTGATCTTCTCCTCGGCAATCGCCGGGACGCGGACGGTGTAGGTGTGCCGCCCCTTCACGGTCGGGCGGAACTCGAACTCGACCGGTTGCGAGCCTTCCACGTCGTCGAGCGTCAGCTCCGTCTCCTGGATCGGCTTGCCTTCGTCCTCCAGCACTGCCTTGACCACGCGGCCCCCCATCCCGATCCCCTCCACCAGCCCGGTGATCTTCGCCTTGTTGTTGAGCATCAGGCGATCGGGGCAGTCGACGCCGGTGACCTGGAGGTCGCGGTAGGAGATGTTGTTCCGCAGGCTCGCGCCGACGCCCACCGTGTGGACGACGATCCCCAGCTTGCCGGCCACGTCGATCGGGTTGCGGGCGGAATTGTGGATCCCGTCGGAGAGCAGGATCGCCACCGGCTTCTCCCGCCGCGGGACCTCCTGCGCTGCGGCCTGGAGGGCCGCGGAAAGGGACGTGGCCTTGCCGTCGGGCACCTGGCCGGCCAGAAACGATATCCTGCTCACCGGCGCGGCCCGTTCCGAGAACGCGATCAGGTGCAGCCGGAAATCTCCTTTCAACTGGTCCCACCACTTCTCGAGTTGCGAGCAGGCCTGCTGGAAGCGGGACGCGCCGCTGGAGTCGTCGGAGATGCTCATCGACGCCGACGTGTCCAAGAGGAACACCAGCGGCGGCTTCTCCTGGAGCTCCTCGTAATAGCTGAACACCGGCCGGAACAAGAGCAGGACGACGAGCACGATCGCCACGATCCGCAGGGCCAGCAGGGTCTGCCACTGCCGCCGGCGGAGCATCCCGTAGGCGCGGTAGTAGAACAGCCCCGTGAGCACGAGCGCCGCCGCGGTCACCCCCAGCATCACCGCGACGCTGCAACCAAGTTCCAGGGTAAGCTCAAACACGAGCGATTCCTGGCCGGGCAAGCCCGGCCGCTAAACGGGAGTTGCCAATTCGACCCAGCGGGAGTGAATACGGAATACTGAATGAGGAATACGGAACTCGGAATGAACAGCGCTCGGAACGTTCCGGTGCCATCCCAAGTCATCACGATTCCGCTGCGGCAGTTCGGCAACGTCCATTCTTCATTCCGTATTCCATATTCGCTATTCCCGGTTCGTATCCCTCGCGGTTCCCTTTTTGCCCGCGGCAGGCTTCCCCTTGGTTTGGCTTTTCCCCGCCTGCTTGGCTGCTTTCTGCCGGCCTTCGTCGAGGGCGTCCGGGCCCAGCTTCACCAGCCGCACGTAGAGGAGCGACCTCAGGTCCTTCCCGATTTCTCCCTTGTCGCGCTTATGGAGGAGGAACCGCTGGGGCTCGGGGGGCTCCTGGTCGGCCCGCGGCCCGGCGTGCGAGGCGAACGGGCGGACGTAGATGATTTCCCCCAGAGACCCCGAGAGCTTCCGCCCGTCCTTCAGGGTCACCGTGTGGGCGTAGACCCGCGCGGGATAGGTCCGGCCGGTATAGACCTTCTCGTTCAGGGCCGCCTCCTTGAACCGCCACTCCTTCTCCATCCACTCCTTTTCCAGGCGGCACTCGATTTGCCTGACGACCCGCAGCGGGACCTCCCACTGGCGAACGTCGTCCCCGCCCCCCTGGCGGTCCTCGAGCTTCAACGGCTTGTCGCGGGTCATGTAGATGCTGCCCACGTAGACCGTCCCGTCCGACATCTCCAGGTAGCCGGGGAGGGCATCGTCCCGGTCCTGCTTTACCGGGGCGAAGGGATTCAAGGCCGGGGGCTCCTCGGCGGCAAGCAGCCCGTTTCCGACCAAAAGCGAGGGGCCTCCCATCAGCACCGCCGCCGGCGCCAGCAGGCATAAACCCGTAACCGCCCGAAAGAAGGCTTGGTACACCACCGCGAACATACTCCTACTCAGGCCGGGCGACTCCCGCTTGCGGAGCCGCCGATCGCCGCTTTGGGTCATCTTCCTCCATTATTATCCGAAACTCCCGGCCGTGACACGGCCTCCGGGCCCGTTTGGCCCCCTTTCGTCCTCGCCGCAGAATCCGAAGGAAACCGCAGATCGACGCAGATGAACACAGAAAGGAAAGAGAAGGTGGGGATAGCGACACTGCGCGACTCTCCTGATCTGCGTTTATCTGCGTTCCTCTGCGGTTCCATTGGGAGTTCGTTCATCCGCGGTTCCGTGGAGACTTTGCGAGGAAAAACCTGCGGCCCCAGTCCCGGGAGAAACGAGGGGGCGGTTGCGGGGCGGCGCGGTAGCGATCGAGGAGGGTAATGTACCCCACGGAATAGTTGCCCGGCGCAAGCCCACCTGAAGTATCCCCTTGACCTCCCCCGTGCGGTTCGGGCAAAATGGAGACGGTGGGATAGAGTGCTGTCGACCGGTTTCTTTGGGGTCGCCGACCAGGCGGCCCGCAAGGTACAGAGAGGAGCGATCGAGCGATGGCAGAGCAAGGGGACCTGCGGGTTTCCGGCTTATCGCGCCGGAAATTTCTGGAGAGGCTGGGGCTCGGGTGTGCCGTGGGGGGTGCAAGCGGGATTGCGTCGCCCGCGCTGGTCTGGGGAGGGGAGGGGGCTAGCGCGGGTCCCGTGGATTGCGGCCCGCCCCCGCCGGCCAAGCCCCAGCACCAGACTGGCGGCGAGTCCTTCCCGCCGCTGCCGTTGCCGGCCACGCCCCTGCGCCGCTCGGAGAAGAAGCGCCCGCCCACCCCGCCCGCGCTGATCGGCAAGATGGCCATGGGTGCGGCCAGGTGGGTCACGAGGGACGGGAAGCGGGTCATGACCCGCGACTGGATGACCGACCCCGCCGACCTCATCACCCTGCTCAACTGGACCAACGACAAGCTGAAGATCAACTACCGGGCGATGGAGGCCGATTTCGAGCACTTCTCCTACGATCCCTGGGAGCTGCCGGCGCTGTTGTTCGCCGGGCACAACAAGTTCGAGCTCAACGACGCCGTGCGCCAGCGGCTGGCCCGCTACGTCGCGGACGGCGGGATGATTATTGCCGACGCCTGCTGCGGCTGGAAGGATTTCGCCGACTCCTTCCGCCGCGAGATGGAGCTTGTCTTCCCCGACCGCCCGCTGCGGAAGATGCTCCGCGAGGAGCCGGTCTATTCGTCGTACTACAAGCTGGGCGCGCTGACGTACAAGAAGGGGGACGGCTCGACGTACGTCGACGATCCCTGCCTGGAGACGATCGATTTCGGCTGCCGCAGCGGGGTGATCTTCTCGCCGCACGACATGACCTGCGGCTGGGACGGCCACGAGCATCCCCACGGCACGCGGATCGTCATCGACCAGGCCCGCCAGCTCGGCGCGAACATCGTCACCTACATCCTGGGTACGTTCCAGCTCGGCCGCTTCCTGAGCACGGCCAAGGTCTATTACGAGGCGGAAGCCCCCACCCGCGACGATTTCGTCTTCGCCCAGTTGCGCCACGAAGGGGACTGGGACCCCGACCCTTCGGCCGTCCACAACCTGCTCAAGCACGCCCGCGACAACTCGACGCTGGAGGTGAAGTTCAAGCGGCTGGAGGTGCGGCTCAGCGACCCCAAGACGGCGACCTACCCGCTCGTCTACATGACCGGCCACCGCGAGTTCGCCTGGAGCCAGGACGAGGTGGGGATGCTCCAGAAGTACCTCCGCGCCGGGGGGTTGCTCCTGGCCGATTCTTGCTGCGGGCGGATTGCCTTCGACATGGCCTTCCGCCGCGAGCTGGCTAAGGTCTTCCCCGACCTGCGGCTGCAAAAGCTCCCCGCGGACCATCCCCTTTACCGCTGCCATTACGAGATTGGCGAGGTCGATTACACGCCGCGGGTCCGCGAGGATTTCGGGCCCTTCAATTCTCCGGAACTGGAGGGGATCACGATTGACGGCCGCCTGGCGGTGATTTACAGCAAGTTTGACCTCGGCAACGGCTGGGAGCAATTCCCCCACGCCTACAGTTACGGATTGAAGGACGAGTCCGCCCTCCAGATCGGCACCAACGTGCTGGTTTACGCTACGACGCATTGAAGCAATCACAATCAGCAGCCAGCCTTCAGCTATCAGCAGTAAGCAGCCAACGGCAAGTAAGCCGTGGGGGCAATCCTTGAGCAGGATCAGCCTTGACGATGAAGAAGAAGATCGCGAGTTTCTGGGAGGGCGAGAGCTGCGAGTACTGCGGCGGGCCGATCGTGGAGAAGCGGGTCACGCTGCACCGCAAGGTGCGGCGAAAGTATGTAGTCGTGGAAAAGGTGCCCGCCGGCGTGTGTGCGGAGTGCGGGACGCGATACTATTCCGCAAACGTGCTTAAGACCGTGGAGGAGACGCTTCGCGGACGTCGCCCGGCGGAACGCGAAGTCCTTGTGCCGGTGTACTCGCTGGAGTGACCCGCGTCCATGTCCCCTGCCGCTGAAAACGTCCTCGAGCGCCTCGACGCCGCGCGGCAGAAGTGGTGGCTCTTCACCCTCCTGGCGACCGCGGTCCTGGCGACCTCCCTTTCCTTCGCCGTTCTCTTGGTCTTCATGCTGAGCGACGCCCTGCTGCGGTTCTCGCAGACCACTCTGGCGCTGGCGGCCGTGGTCTGGCTGGGGGCCACGCTGGCCTTGATCGTGCTGGTGGCGCGGCGGCTGGCCCGAAGCCAGCGGAGCCTCGAGGCCACCGCGCGGCGGGTCGAGATCGAGTTCCCCGAGCTGGGAAGCGACCTCATTAACCTCGTCCAGCTCTCCTCCGACGCCCAAAACCCCGACCGGGCGTTCTGCGAGGCCGCCGTCGACTCCGCCGCGTCGCGGCTGGCGTGGCTCCGCTTCGAGGACGCCGCCGGGCGGGAAAGCCGCTGGCGGCGGTTCCTCTTTTGCATGCAGACCCCCCGCGACCTGGGCGAATCGGCCCTCCTCCTGGCGGCGCTCGTGGGACTGGCGCTGGTGTGCCGGACGCTGGTGCCCAACTGGGGCTCGGCCGCCAGCCGGCTGATGAAACCTTGGAGCTTCGTCCCCAGCGTCGGCTCGGTCCGCATCGTCGACGTCAAACCCGGCGACGTCGAGGTGCTCCGGGACACCCGCGTCGACGTGCTGGCCGAGATCGAGAACGCGGAAGGCAAGTCCTACGAGGCCACTCTGTTCGTCGCCCCCGAAGGCGAGGAGGAAACCGCCCTGGCCATGGCCGCCGACGAGACGGGGACCCTTTTCAAGGCCAGTCTTCCCTCGGTGATCAAGCCCCTCGGCTACCGGCTGGAGATCGGCGATTCGCAGACCAAGGTCTACTCGGTGAAGGTGCGGGAGAAGCCGACGATTGCCGAAGTGGGCGTGACGCTCCACTACCCCGAGTACCTCGGCCGGCCCCCGGAGAGCTTCAGCCAGAAAGACGCCGACCTGGAAGCCCCCGAATTCTCCGAGGCCGAGCTGCGGATCCGCTCGTCGGCCCCGATCGCCGCCGGCGAGCTCGTGAGCACCGAGGGGGAGAGATTTCCCGGCGTCGTCGAGGAGGACGGACAGGTGCTGGCGGCCAGCCTGCCGCTGTTGAAGGACTTCACGTTCACCGTCCAGATGACCAACGACGCCGGGCACGCCGACCCGAACCCCCGCGTCAACCGCGTCCGCGTCGTGCCCGACAAGCCCCCCAAGGTCGAGCTCCTCAAGCCGGCCCGCCAGGAGACGGCCGCCGCGGGCTCGAGCGTGCCGGTGACGATCCGCGCCACCGACGACTACGGGATCGGCCGCGTGCGGCTGGAGATGAAGGTCCAGGCCGGCGAAGGGCCTGCCGCAACGGCCGACGAGTCCGCCGACGCCCCGATCACCGTGGTCCACGAGTGGACCAAGTTCGAGGCCGCGGCCACGGTCGTGCTCAACCACCGCCTGGACCTTCCCGCCGAGCGGCTCAAGCCCGGCCAGAGCGTGATGGTCCGCGCGGTGGCCTGCGACAAGCGGGAGTATCGCGGCTGGGGGAAATCCAAGGGGCCGCAGCCGGCCGAAAGCCCCTGGCACGTGATCCGCGTCCTTTCCCCGGACGCCAAGGCCGCGGCGAACCTGGAGGAGATCGAGAACCTCCGCAACGCGATCTGGAAGATTCTCGAACGGGAGCGCCGCGCCCGGATCGCGGCCGCTGCGCTGGTGCCCAAGAAGCAGGCGGAACGCAAGAAGGACGCCCCCCGCAAGAGTCTCGCGGAGCTGGTCGCGACGGCCGGCGAGGTCCGCACCCAGCAGGTCGATATCCAGAAGATGACGCTCGCCGCGGTCCAGTCGATCCAGGACGCCGACAAGGAAGACCGCCGCACGATAAAGCGGATCCTGAGCCAGCTTGCCCTGGGCGAAATGCTCCAGGCGGTCGCGCGGTGCGACGAGCTCGTGAAGCAGAAGACCGCCGAGGGTTTCGACCGGCCGGCGCCCGAGCTCGCGGCCGTGCAGGACCGGATCATCGACGCCCTGAAGAAGCTCTTGGACGCGGCCCGGCAGGCCCAGGCCGAGACGCTTGCCGAGATGAAGAAGCGCCCCGGCGGCGACCTGCCCGACGATACCCGCAAGAAGCTCGAAGAGGCGAAGCGGAAGCTCGACGAATTCCTCAAGCAGCAGAAAAAGGTGATCGAGGCCACGGAGAACCTGGCCAAAAAGCCCACCGAGGACTTCAGCGAGGAGGACGAGCAACTGCTGAAGAAGCTGGCGGCGACCGAGGACGAGTGGTCGAAGTTCATGAAGGACCTCCACTCCGACCTGAGCAAGCTCCCGGAGCAGGATTTCGCCAACGCCTCGATGGCCAAGGAGCTGGTCGAGATCCAGACCGAGATCAAGATGGCCGAGGACGCGCTATTGAAGAAGTCGGCCGACATCGCCGTGCCGCTGGAGCAACTGGGCTACGAGCGGGCCGAGGAGATGACGACGAACATCGAAAAATGGCTCCCCGACAGCCCCGACCGCGAGAAATGGAGCCAGGAGGAATCCCTCTCTGACGCCGACAAGGAGGCCCCCATGGCCGAGCTGCCCGGCGAGCTGGAGGACCTCATCGGCGACCTGATGGAGGACGAGGAAGACCTGTTCGACGAGATGGAGGACGTTTCTTCCAGCGCGGCGGACTCGCTGGACAAAGGGGCCGGATGGGACGCCATGGACGGCCCGATCTCCAACATGAGTGCCCGCGGCGTCACCGGCAACCGCCTCCCGAACACCAGCGAGATCGGCGGCCGCGCCGGCGAAGGGCGGCAGGGGAAGAGTAGCGGCGAGTTTGTCGGCGACGAGGCGGTCGGCAAGGGCGGCCGCAAGACCCCGGCCCGCCTCACCCCCGACCCGATTGTCAAAGGGCAGATCAAGGACCACAGCAAGGAGCCCACGGGCGGCGCGACGGGCGGCGGCAAGGAGAGCGGCCAGGGGGGCGAAGGGCTGGAAGGCCCCGTCCCCAACGCCCCCGGCCCCCGCGAGCTCCAGCGACTGGCCGGCAAGCAGGCCTCCTTGCGCAACAAGGCCGAAGGAATCGACGCCCAGTTCCAAGTGGCCAACTTCCACCACAGCGATCTCAAGAAGCTGATCGAGCTCATGCGGCAGGTCGAGGCCGATCTGAAGGCGGGCAACTACCAGAACGCCCTGCGCCGCCGGGAAGTCCTCGCCGAAAAGCTCGCCAACGTGAAACAGTACCTGGAGGGCGAGTTCCAGATCCGCAAAGACGCCACGGTCAACCTCCCCGGCGACATCCAGAAGGAGATCCTCGGCGGGATGCAGGAGCCCTCGCCGGCCGGCTGGGAGGAGCTCAACCGGCAGTATTTCGAGCGGCTCTCCGCCGGGGGCGCACCGGCTGCGGAGTCGAAGCCCGAGGACAAGACCAAATAGACGGTCAGGACAGGCCGACATGCCGGAACTGAAGTACCATCACATCGGTAGGGTGGCACGCCCTGAGAGACGCAGGGCGTGGCTGCGTACCGGGACAGGCACCTCACCAAGGGCAAGATCTGGCCCCAGCGCCGGATACCCGAGGTGCCTGTCCCTCTTCGCCGTAATGATCCTCGCGGTCACACCTGGGCCGGCTGCCGCGGCCGAGTCGGCCCGGTCGGCCGACGCCCCCAAGAAGGTCATCGTCCCCTTCGACTTCGTCTCCCGCTTCGACGGCGGCCGCTACGGCCAGATGCTGGCCGACTCGATCTGGAAGAAGCTGGAGAACCTGGGCGATTTCCTCATCCCCGAGTCGATGCAGGACGTCCGCGACCTGTGCGAGACCAACCGCATCCGCATCACGCCCGACACGCCCCTGGAGACCGTCGGCCGGGCCGTGCGAAACGACTTCGACGCCCAGATCGGCATCTGGGGGAGCATCGAGCGGGCCCCGGGCACCGAGGAAGAAACCTACGACCTGGTGATCCGCTGCGTCGACTTCTCCGGCCACCAGCCGCGGGTGATCTACGAGAAGACGGGCGTGCGGACCAACTCCGTGAGCGAAGTTCCCCACGTGTACGTCCGCGAGATGCTGGAAAAGCTTTCCGGCCGGACCATCCCCCTGCCCCGCACCGAGCGGGTCTACGCGACGAGCGACGCAGCGCAAGAGCGCTGGAAGACGGGACCGAACCTGATCGCCGGCGGAGACTTTGAAACGGCCCTCCGCGGCGTGCCCAAGGGCTGGGAGCCCCGCGCCGGCCAGCTCCGCGAGCACTTGGGAAACCTCGTCCAGTGGCTGCCCGAGGCGGGAAATCCCCGAAACCACGTGATCCACTTCAGCTTCCCCCAAGTGGTCGGCGACAACGAAGGGGTGATGTACTACAGCAACGAGTTCCCCGTCGAGGACGGGGCGACGTACCGCTTCCAGTGCCGCTGGCGGAGCGACGGGCCGGCAGCGAAGGTCTTCATCAAGTGCTACGACCAGATCCCCACCGTCTACCGCGGCGAGGCGCCCCCCTTTGCCCTCGAAGCCGGCGACCCCAACACCGGGAGCCGCAACGCCCCGGGCGGGCGCGAGCGCCGCGAGGTCTTCCGCAGCCAGCAGAACCTCTACGGCCCCAAGAACACCTGGAATACCCAAACCGAGGACTTCGTCTCCAAGCACCCACGGTATTCGCCCAAGTGGGGCCGGGTGATGCTCTACGCCTACCTGGGCGGCGGCAGCGTCGAGTTCGACGACGTGGTCGTCAAGCAAGTGGTGCCGCCCGCCTCGCTAAACCTGGTCAAGGACAAGCGCCATTCGGCCGCCAGCAAGGTCACGCTCAAGGAAATGGAAGAGAACGAGCGCCGCGGCAAGGAGGCCCGGGAGCGGCTGCAAAAAGGCAAGAAAACGTTGGGCGTTAAGGAGGAGTGAATTCATGATGCAGACCTTTGTGCTCGAGTATTGGCAGGACGGCGACTGGTACGTAGGCCGCCTCAAAGGAGTCGCCGGGGTGTTCAGCCAAGGGGGCTCCCTCGAAGAACTGGAAGGGAACGTCGTCGACGCGTACCGGCTCATGCTCGAAGAAGAAAGTCCTCCGGCAGGCGACGTTCACACCAAGCAGATCGAGGTGGAGGTGTGAAACGGGCTGATTCGAAGACAGCTCGGACTGGAGTGAATCTCCCGTGTCCCAGTTGGCCTCCCGCCGAGCAACACCATGTTCAGCCCCCGCTTCTGGAATATCGCCCTGCGGACCGCCCACATCGCCGCGATGGGGATCCTGCTGGGCGGGCACGCCTTCGACGTGCCCGTCTCCCGGCTGATGATCCTCGCCCTGTGGGGCACCGTGGGCTCGGGGCTCGCCCTGGGGTTCCTGGAGGCGGGGCTGCGGCTGGAATGGTTCCACCAGGGACGCGGCCTGATGACGCTGGCCAAGCTGATCCTCCTCGTCAGCGTCCCGTGGCTCTGGGACTACCGCCTGCCGATCCTCCTGGCCGTGGTGGTGCTGGCCTCGGTCGGCTCCCACATGCCCGCCCGCTTCCGCTACTACTCGGTCCTCTACCGCAGAGTCATCCCCTCCGCCGGCGGCCCGGGCGCGGCGCAGATCGCCGAAGCGCTGGCCGAACAAGGCAACGCCGACCACGGCCAGTGAAGCCCGATGGACCGCCGCATCCTCCGCCAGAGTAAAGGAGCCCCCAAGAGCCCCATGCCGAGAAGGCCCGCCAGCGTCGACGGCTCGGGCACCGGCGCGCCGAAGAGCTGGACCTCGCTCAGGCCCACCAGGGGAGAGAACTGGTTATAGCTGCTCGTCAGATCGAGCTGGAGAGAACGCGCCTGGAACGGGATCGGGGTGAATACCTGGGCCGCCAGCGGCGTGTTTCCGGGGGCCTGGCTGAGGACAAAGCTGCCGACCGCCGTGAAGCCGCCGTCCAAGGCGGCCAGCACGGTGAAATCCTTCGCCCCCTTGTCCACGGTCGCGTTGTAGTTCCAGATATCCAACTCGGTGACCTGGTAAAGCTGGCCGAACGTGAAGGTCACCGTGGCGGGTTTTGCCGAGGCCAGCCACATATGCTTCAGGTCGGTGTCGTGCAGTCCGCCCGAGAGGCCCGAGCCGTTGATCAGGTTGTCGGGAGGGGCGTTGGTGGGGTCTGCCGTGGACGAGGCTACGACGCTCTGCACCACGATCTGTTCCGCGGGGGAGCTGGCAGCCAGAACCGCCAGCGCAAGAGGTGCCATCAAGAGAAGCAGCCGGCCCATTTCTTCACCTCCGCGATGACATTTGAGGTGCGTTAGCTGGGGTCTCCGTTGCGCGTCGCCCTTAGACGCATCTCCATCTTAATTGGCCGTTCCGTAGAGTCAACACCCGGTGCCGCTTCCCGGCCGCTCCCGGCGGCGGGCCCCCCGGGGGACAAATCGCACGTGCGACGTGTCTCATCCGGCCGCTCACGTCCGCCCCCCTCCCTGGTCATCGAGATCGGGGGGGTGCTTGGCCGCGCCCGCCTCGATCTGGCCGCGGGCGGCGACGAGGAGCCCTCCCCCCACCACGACCACCAATCCGCCCGCCCACTCCACCCCGCTGAGTCGCTCGCCCAGGAAGACCGCCGCGAACAGATGGGTCACGAAGGGCGTGACCAGCATGATCCCGCTGGCCGCCACCGGCCCGAGTCGGTGGATCCCCTGGTAGTAGAGCACGTGGCCGAAGGCGATGCCCACCAGCGCCGAGACCATCAGGTTGATCCACAGGCCCGCACCGATCGAAGCCAGCGTGCCCACCCGCCCTCGCCAGAGCATCAGCACCACCAAGGCGACGGACGTGTAGATGCTGATCGCGCCGAAGCTCTGCCGGGCGGGATAGCGGGCCATGTAGTGGCGGACGCTGACCGAGTATCCCCCCCAAGCCAGGGCCGTGACGAACAGGATCAGCAGGCCCGTGAGCGAATCCACGCTGCCCCCCTGGAGCTTGTCGAGAAACATCACCACCACCCCGCCCAGGCTCATCGCCGCCCCGCCCCAGAACGTCGGCCGCCGTGCCAGGAGCCGCTCTTCGGCCAGTACGGCGAACCCGAACGCAATCGTGAACAGAAACGACAGCCGCAGGGCAAAGCCGATCGTGGAGGCGGAGACGTAGTACGGGCTGAGCCCGAACCCGGCCTGGCCGATCACGTTGACCACGGAAGGGACCAGGGCGTCGCGCCACAGTCCTCGCCCGGTTGCGGCAGCGGTCTCCGGACCGGGCTGCCGTTCGAGCAGCAGCA
>Ga0315280_10008122_pt1 | contig 13838 bp, 11 predicted proteins | sample YL17G06_40_MG_FD_203697 | JGI IMG/M metagenome (GOLD analysis project Ga0315280, IMG submission 203697) | Sediment microbial communities from Yellowstone Lake, YNP, Wyoming, USA - YL17G06_40 | ecosystem: Environmental > Aquatic > Freshwater > Lake > Sediment | place: USA: Wyoming | collected...
CTGCTCCATGGTTGGCAACATCATAGAGTTTGACATTCCTGAACACGAGTTCAAATTTGAAGACATTGGAAAACTCATTCAGCAAGCTGAAAACGACTTGGCCATAGACGAAATATCTAAGATTCACGAAGCGGCAAAAAAAGCAAAGGAAATTTTGTACTTAACCGACAACGCTGGAGAAATCGCCTTCGACACTCTGTTGGTTCGGGAACTAAATAATTTGGGTGCTCATGTTACTGTGGCGGTTAAGGGCAAGCCCATAATGAATGACGCTCTGATTCAAGATGCAAAAGCCGTAGGTATGCATGAAGTTGCAAGTGACTTAATTAGCAACGGAACCGACACGGTGGGGCTTTCTCTTCAAGAATGTTCTAAACGGTTTCTGTCGCGTTACCGATCAGCCGACCTAGTTGTGGCAAAGGGCATGGGCTACGCTGAGACACTGACAGAAATCAAACTAAAGGTTCCACACGCTCTGTTACTCCGAACAAAGTGTCAACCTGTTGCCAACTATTTTGGTGTTAGCAGAGACAAGAACATTGCCAAGTTGATGCCTTAACAATATGTTTCTTTTATGGGAAAAAATGCCGTAAAACACAAAACAATAAGATACAACAAAGAGTAAAGAGTAACAGAAAGTTTAGGGGTTGAAAAACAATTTGTCATATGTTTTCTCTGTTCCGTTTCGTGACAATGAAAAATTGAAGAAAATTGTTGAGGCAGTTAAGGAAGATGTGGAACTACAAACATTGTGGAAATGCGCAAATGTCATGGCTATTGACCGCATGGGCTACACAGACCACGGTCCAACCCACATCAAAATCGTAGCTAACTCGGCGCTACAACTCCTGAGAATTCTAGTCAAAAGAGGAATCACGCCAAGCATTGTTAAAAATTATAATATGAAGAATGAAGACGCAGAAGTTGTGGTGGTATTAGGCTCTATTTTTCACGATTTAGGCATGACCGTGATTCGAAGGAGACACGAACTCTTCGGCGCAATGCTGGCATGGAAATTCCTCGATAAACTGCTTAGAACCATCTATTCCGAAGAACAACGCACAATAATTGAGTCTGAAGTGTTGCACGCCATCGTTTCTCATGAACGTCCAAACAAGCCCTTAACCATAGAAGCTGGCATCGTTGGCGTCGCAGACGCCTTAGACATGGAAGAGGGCAGAGCCAGAATCCCCTTTGAAGCAGGAAAAGTGGACATACACGCTGTTTCTGCACTGTCAATCCAACGAGTGGAGATTCAGGAAGGCAGGGAAAAGCCAGTAACCATAAAGATAACCATGTCCAACTCAGCGGGTGTGTTCCAAATAGACGAATTATTAAAACCGAGAATAGAAAACTCTGGGCTTCAAAACTATATTCACGTGATAGCTGAAATCACCGGCGAAAAAGAGAAAAAAATAATAGAAAAATTCGAAATATAGGCGCTTTTAGTCTTTGTTCAGTTTTCGGACATTTGTTTCGGTTGGGGAATTCTTATATGTAAGAGATTTGTTATGGATATAAAAAGGGAGGGGCGAGTGCTTATGAGTGATGTGGAGATTCATGTTCGGGCTGTTCATGAGAAGAGGTTAGCGGCTTTGGAGGAGTTTGAAAAAGGAAGGTTTATGGTTGTTGGTGATTTGACGATTAAGGCTGTTGAGCAGGCAATTGAGGCTTTAGCCGCTTTAGAGGGGAAGCATTTTCATCTGCATCCGAGGAGTGCACACGCTGAAAGGATGCGGTGGTTTAAGGAGAAATTTCCATCGCTGTCGAAAGATGTGGATGAATTGTGGGGTGCTTATGGCGCCTTGGGTTATGAGGGTGTTGATGGGGAAAGAGCTAAGAAAGCAATTGGCGCTATGGAGCGTGTTTTAATTGAGATTGAAAGAAAGGCACGTATTAAATTTAAGTAAAATTGTTGACGTGGTATCGAAGATTCAGGGCGTAATCGGAGTTTATCTTTTTGGAAGCTTAGCCAGAGGAGATTATGATGAGTATTCTGATTATGATTTGCTTGTGGTTTTTGCGGATAAGGCGATGATGTGGCAGAATTGGAACGCGCTGTTCGAGGCTGTAGGTGGGCTTAGAATGAATTTGCATGTGATTCCTGAGACGGTTGAAGAGCTTAAGAATGCTAATCCTGTGTTTTTGGATGACTTGTTTAGGCATGGCAAGACTCTTTTTGCTAGGTTGCCCATGGAAGTTTTTCCCAAGCCGTTGAGGCTGGAGCCTTTTTGCTTGATTGTTTATGATATGAGCGGTTTGAGTTACAAGGATAAGATGAAAGTTGTTTATTTTCTTTTCAGGAAGGGTAGTGTAGGCACTGTGGCTAAGATGGGAGGAATTAAACTTAGTGAGGGTTGCCTTTTAGTTCCAAGCAATGTAGCCGACGAGATTGTTGATAAGCTGAAGGCTTTTGGTGTGGACGCTAAAAAATTGGAAATATACGTTAGTCCAGAAAAAATTCAAAACACAATCTTTTGAAGTGTAATTTTGTTGTGTGAAGTCTTTATAGGCAATTCACCAAATAACTAAACCGAGTGACTATGGAAAACTCTCTGCCAAAGATTACGGTTGACTCAAGTGCACTTTCAGATGTTAATAAGGCTCTTAAGACAGAGTGGCTTGTAACCAACGGTTTAGGAGGTTACGCCTCCTCAACAGTTCTAGGGATAAACACTCGAAAATACCACGGTCTCCTCGTCGCCGCCTTCAATCCACCCGTAGACCGACATGTATTATTGACCAAACTCGACGAAGAGATTAAAATCAACGGCGAAACTTATCCTCTTGGCTCCAATGAATGCAATTGGGGAATCCAACCTCAAGGCTATCGTTACCTCTCAAATTTTTCTCTTGCCCCACTTCCAACAGTCACCTATAAATTGGATGAAGAAATTCAACTCAAAAAAACAGTGTTTATGCCCTATGGGAAAAACGCAACCGTTGTGATTTACGAATTATTGAACGCTTCAGAAGATGCTGCGTTAGTCTCTGTTACGCCTCTTGTAAATTCTAGGCACTTTCAATCAGTAACCGAAAAGGATGCAACAACTCAAGGCTTCGCCCAAAAGCCCTCTAATCAAAGTGTAACAGTTCAGTCGCCACCATCGACAGTGTCTTCAACTCTGACCTTACTTTCAACGGAAGGACGCTACAAGGCTGGTCGAGGCGAGTGGATTGAAACTTTTTTCAGAGTTGACGCTTCTCGAGGAGAGAGCAGCCTAGATAACAGTTACAAGCCTGGAGTCTTCGAATTCCATTTAGCGCCAAAAGAGCATAGAAAATTTTCTGTTTTAGCGGTCGGCGGCAATAATGAAAACGAGACCCAGAGTGTTCTATCTACTCTTTACAAGGGTTCTAAGAGCATTGACGAACTGTACGGTGCAGAGTTGAAACATAGAGAGGAATTGCTCAGCAGTTTTCAGAAACGATACATTGACGTTCAAGTGGAAGACTGGTTGAAATGGCTGATTCTTGCAACTGACACATTCATTGTTGAGCGGGAATCAACTAAAACCAAATCGGTCATCGCTGGCTACCACTGGTTTGAAGACTGGGGACGAGACTCGCTAATATCGTTGCCAGGGCTAACCCTTGTGACGGGAAGGTTTGGTGACGCTAGACAAATTTTGTTAACCTTCCAACGCTACTGCAGTAAAGGTATCGTTCCCAATAGGTTTCCAGACAGCGCTGGAGACAAACCAGTCTACAACACTGTGGACGCTACGCTCTGGTATATTGACGCTGTGTTACAGTATGTAAAATACACAAATGACTTTAAATTCGTCCATGAAGAACTGTGGGAAACGCTTGAGTCCATTATTGAAAACCACGTGAAAGGAACAGTGTTCAACATAAAAGTTGATGGAGACGGTTTGCTCTCACACGGTCCGCAACTTACATGGGTGGACGCTTCTATACACGGTAAGCCTGTCTTGCCTAGGGAGGGTAAAGCCGTAGAGATTCAAGCCCTATGGTACAACGCCTTAAAAACCATGCAACTCTTAGCCAACCACTTTAGACAAGACGGAAAGGCAAGCGACTACTCATCCATAGCTGAGAAAACCAGAAGAAGTTTTAACGAAAAATTTTGGAATCCGCAGAGAAACTGTCTCTTCGATGTAGTGGCAGGCGACGGACAGGGAGACTCTTCTCTTCGACCGAATCAAATAATGGCTGTTTCTTTAGACTTTACAATGCTTGACAACGTAAAGGCTGAACAAATTGTGGAAACACTTCAGAAAAGACTTTGGGGCGTTTACGGATTGAAAACTTTGCCTGATGACGACCCACATTACATTGGCAAGTATCGAGGAGACTGGGTGCAAAGAGACACAGCCTATCACAACGGAACAGTTTGGGCTTGGCTCCTCGGACCCTTCATTAAAGCCTTCCTAAAACTCAAGAACTATGACGCTGAGTGGCGGAGTTTCGCCTTTAAAAATTTCTTGCAACCACTGTTTCATGAAGAAATTTTCAGGGCTGGCTTAGGAAATGTAAGCGAAATTTTTGACGGTGACCCGCCTCACGAGCCTAATGGTTGCATAGCGCAGGCTTGGAGTGTAGCTGAACCCTTAAGAGCCTACGTAGAAGACGTTTTGTTAAAGAGACCACCTTTCGAAAAGCAAATCATGATTGATTATCTTTATTGATGCTAACTTAATAAACAATAAATAGTGAAGCCTACGTAAGGTTGCTTGCCAAATTAAAACCATGGGCGGAAAACATCTGTGACTGACATCTGCCTCATCTTTGAGGTTCATCAACCGTTTAGATTGAATCGAAACTTCCACGCCAGCCTCTTGACTCAACCACTGGTGAATAAGAGCGACCTCGTCGACCTTTACTTTGACCAAACCTTAAACAGACACGTTTTTGAACGAGCTGCCAGAAAGTGCTACTTTCCCGCCAACAACATCATTCTTGAGCAGATAGACCGTTTCAAACAAGAGCGGAAACAATTCAAAGCAGCATACAGCCTTACAGGCGTGTTTGTTGAACAATGCGAACGCTGGAATCCAAACCTTCTCGACTCGTTTAAACAGTTGGCTCAAACAGGCTGCGTCGAATTTTTCGACGAAACTTATTATCACTCGCTCTCAAGCCTCTTCAGCGCAGACCGTTCCGAATTTATTGAACAAGTTAAAATGCACCGCCAACTCATGAAAGATTTACTCAACTATGAGCCGAAAGTGTTGGTTAACACTGAATGCATTTACAACAATCCCATTGCCAAACTTGCTGAAAACATGGGCTACGAGGCTATGATTACAGAAGGCGTTGGACGAGTTCTTAGCTGGCGCAGCCCAAACTACGTTTATAAAGCCAAAGACTCTAACCTCCGAGTTTTGATGCGCAATTATAGGCTCTCCGACGACATTGGTTTCCGCTTCTCAGCCACATGGTGGAACGAGTGGCCTTTAACCGCAAGCAAATACTCCAGTTGGTTAGCGGCATGTCAAGGGCAAGTTGTCACTCTGTTTATGGACTATGAGACATGGGGCGAACACCACTGGCCAGAGAGCGGAATCCACGAGCTTTTAAAATGGCTACCAGGCGAAGTGATTAAATGGCAACACCTAAACTGGGCAACTCCAACTGAAGTGGTTCGGCGACACCAGCCAGTTGGAGAAATCGATGTGCACGAGTATAACTCGATTTCTTGGGCAGATTTAGAACGCGACATAACGGCTTGGTTGGCTAACCCGATGCAGTGGATATGCTACAACAGAATTAAGGAATTGGAGCCCCTCGTCAAACAGATAGGCGACGCTGAACTGCTTCGACTTTGGCGCTACTTCCAGATGAGCGACCACCTTTATTACTTAAGCATAAAAGGCGGCGGACCAGGCGATGTCCACAGTTACTTCAATCCCATGAGCACTCCCATCGAAGCCTTTGCAGTTTATTCCAGCATCCTCTCAGACCTCGAAGCCCGAGTGCTACAGGAACTACAAAGACCTGAATGGGTGGCGAGAAGAATACTGCGGTCGCTTCCAGTCGATAAAGGGTTCACTTTCTTCTACGAGTTTGCCCGACCCACAGAATGGACAGTTTACAGCCTCGAAGAGTTAGAATCTGCACTGAAAGTTGTTGATGTTAAATCCATAGAGTTTCACACTGAAAGAGGAGACTTCGAAAGATGGATTCGTCAAGTCATAGGTGACAACCAACTAGCTGAAGAATTAGAAGCATTGTCAAGAGAGGAGTTAAAAGACGAAAACCTTCGAAAAAGAACACTTGATGTTGTCAAGCGAAGAATAAGAAACTTAAAACAGCAGTCAAAATGAGGAGGGCACTGGAACACAGATGAAGGTTGCGATGATTTCATGGGAATACCCTCCACGAATTGTTGGAGGAATCGCCCGTCATTGCGAAGGTCTAGCTAAAGCCCTCGTCAAACAAGGACATGAGGTGCACATTTTCACTTTGGATTTTCCAGGTGCACCTGAATACGAGGAAAGGGAAGGCATTAGAGTTTATCGCACGCGCAGTGAGGTTGGGCATCCCAACTTTCTCTCGTGGGTTCTGCTTTTTAATCATTTTATTGAAAAACGTTTAGCCAGCGTTAGTAAACTCGTAGATTTTGACGTTTTACACGTGCACGACTGGTTGACGGCGCCTTCCAGCATCGCCTTCAAACATTTTGCCAAGAAGCCTATGGTGTTTACAGCCCACAGCACTGAGCATGGACGTTCTGGGCTACACATCCCTGACTCTTTCACAATTGATGGGCTAGAATGGTGGTCGACCTACGAAGCCAACAAGGTGATAGTGACAAGCAACTCTATGAAACACGAAGTCTGTGGACACTTCCACCTTCCATGGGAAAAGGTAGACGTCATCTCAAACGCAATTGACCCCACAAAATATCAGGGAGCAGTTGACAAATGGGCGATTAGAAGCCGTTACGGGATTCAGCCTCATGAAAAACTCATCCTCTGTGTAGGCCGCCTTGTACCTCAGAAAGGTGTAGAATACTTCATTCACTCTGTTCCCATACTTGCAAGGCGCAGACCAGAAGCTAAATTCATCATAGTCGGCGACGGCTGGTACCGAGACCACTTAGAATGGGTCGCAAACACCACAGGAGAACGATGGAGAATCACTTTTACAGGGTTCATTCCAGACGGCGATTTAATAGCATTAACCAAAAGCGCCGATGTGATGGTTGTTCCATCCATCTACGAGCCTTTCGGCATAGTTGCCCTAGAAGGCATGGCGGCTGGCGTGCCAGTTGTTGCCAGCCAAGTCGGCGGCTTAACAGAGTTCATTGAACACGACCGAACAGGAGTGTTAGTTTACTCGAGAAATCCCGAGTCTATTGCTTGGGGCGTAGAACACGTTCTATCCAACCCTGACCACGCTAGATGGCTGGTTCAAAACGCCTTCGAAATTGTGCAAAAATCTTATAGTTGGGAAGCAATCGCTAAAAAGACGAGCAGAGTATATGAAGAAGTAGCTGGGGTCAAAGAGGTGAAAAAAGCATGAGTTTCACGCCTCTTCCACCTGTGCCAGAAGAGTTTAAGATTCTCTCCATGATGCATAATATAGGCGCTATCACACCTGATAGGTCTCTGAGTCCAGACGAACTCGCCATGTGGACAAACATCGAAATTTCAATCGTCAGAGACTGTTTGCAGAGACTCAGAGAACTAGGCTACGTAGAACACATAGAAGTCAACGGCGTGGAAAAATACCACGTCACCAAAATTGGCATAATGAAAGTCCTAACCCTTTACAGCTAGATTTTCTTCTCTTCCCCTAACATAGCCTCTCGCAAATGTTTGGCAGCGTCTTCAGGCGAAACCACATTTATGAACATTCCTGTGCTCTTTTCAAAACCAGCCCAAATCGACAATCTAGGATAAACTTCTAAGTGCCAATGATAAGATTCACATGCTTCAGTTGTCATTTGATGAAAGCCGAAGTTGTAAGGAGGATCATTCAAAATTGAATTTAAACCGCCCAATGACACCCTCAACGCTTCAGCCAACGACTTCACCTGAGCCTGTGACAAGTCCAAGAGGCAACACTGATGTTCCAGAGGAAAGAGCCAAAACTCAAAAGGATGAACACTTGCCCAAGGCGCAAAAATTGTGAAATCATTGTTTTTCCATATGAAACGGGCACTGTGGCTTTCTTTCTCGATGATTTCGCAAAAAACACACTTTTTTTCTCTTTTAAATGCGCCTTCGCTTGCTTTCAGTTCCTCTTCAACTGTTTTAGGAATGCAAGGGGTGGCTATAAGCTGGGTGTGCGTGTGCGACAAGGAGGCGCCAGCCTCGAGTCCATGATTTCTAAATATGGAAACATACTTAACGTAAGGTCTTGAGGAAAGGTCACGGAGACGGTCAATGTAGGCGTTGACAACATGAACCGCTTGAGAGATGCGTGCCACGCCAAGGTGCTCATTATGCAGAGGTGACTCAACAAGAACCTCGTGATGTCCTGTAGCCCTTTGAACTGTGAAATCGCTTTTCTCAATCTTTGTTTCTTCTTTTTGTGGAGGTGAAAACGCTGGGTATAAATTTGGAACAACTCTTATCAGCCAGTTTTTGGGGCGCAGACCATTCTTGTCCTTATCTTTTCTGATGCTGCCATTTTGAGGCAAATAAACGAGAACAGCTGGTGGAGTCATGTTTTCGTTTCCAGGGCAAAAGGCACATGTACCTTCTTGCCTTTTTTCTGCTGATTTCACAAAATCTGTTGGGCGCTTTTTCCTCTGCGTTGCTATGACAACCCAGCGGTCGAGCAGGTAATCTTTTCTCAATTCGTTGGCTGCAATCAACATGCCTTTTTTTCGCTTCCCGCACAAGAATCAGTAATTAAGGTTTTTTAGGTTTTTGTGACTCCAAAAGTTCATTGTAAACTTGAATGGTTTTTTTGGCGATTACGTCCCAACTGAACTCTTGTAGCACCTTCTTCCTACCGTTTTGACCCAACTGAAGCCTGCGTTGAGGATCCTGCACTGCATTGACTATTCCCCAAGCGACATCAGACGGGTCGTTTGGATTCACGTGGAAGCCACATTGGTCTTGACCACTTGGAACAACAACTTCGCGCATTCCGCTGACGCCGGTGGCGCCCACAACGACTGGTTTCTGCATGCTCATTGCTTCTAGGGCGACTATGCCGAAAGGCTCGTAGATGCTTGGGAATACAGCCACATCGCAGGCTGCATAGTGAGCTATTCGTTCTTCTTCGGATATGAACTCGAAGCGAAATTTCACCGTGTCTTGAAGTTTGAGGTTTTGCACCATTCGTTCTAAATATTCACGCATGTCACCGATGCCAACAATAACGAGCTTTGCGTTGGGGATTTTTTCCAGAACGTGAGGCATCGCTGCGATGAGTTTGTCCACGCCCTTAACCCAAACGAGTCTGCCCAGGAAAAGCAACATGACATCGTTGTCTTTCAGCCCGTATTGCTGTCGCACAGCTTGCACTTTTTCATCGCTGACTTCTTCTCTACTATATTTTTGTGGGTCAACACCGTTATAGATAACTCGTATCTTTTCGCTTGGGAAGCCTAGCCCAATTAACTCTTCTTTCATGGCGTTTGAAACAGTTACTATCAGGTCGGCTGTCTGCGCAGCTCGAAGTTCAACGTTGCTCACAACATCGGAGCCGTTGCCCATTGTTCTTCCCTTTTCGCTGGAATGAACATGAAAAACGAAGGGCAGGTCTAATTCACGCTTTATGGCTATGCCTCCCATAGCTGAGAGCCAGTCGTGCGCGATTACCAGGTCGAAGAGATAGCCTTCGCTTCTAACCAATTCGTTCACCATTTTCGAGGCGGTTAGATAATTGTACACCAGAATCTTAGAGAACAGATGAATGCCTCTGCCCCATTTTCTAACGTCTTCCGCGATGACATCTGGCAGAGAATCTGAAACGTCAATGTGCAGTGGGCGATGAATCTCGATTCCACGCCACAGCTCTCTGGTTGGAAGACTACCTGTGTCGTCGTTCATGGTGAACACGGTTACATCGTGGTCTAACAAAACGAATTTTCGTGTAATCTCAGCAGCATATGTGCCTAAGCCTCCAACTATTTTTGGAGGATACTCGTAGACCAGTACAGCAATCTTCAATGCAGACTCGCTCCGAAGCTAAGTTGTGTTCTTTTTTCTATTGTATGATTGGTGGTATAAGTTGTTTATGAACAACTCCTATTCAAATATTATGCAAGGATGCAAAAGTCTGAAAAGGCTGTTCGATTATTCTATTGTTTGGCACCGCAAAGAGGGATGTGTTGAACCATGGGTTTAGTTGAAGCGAAAATGAAGATTCTGGAGAAACTGTGGGAAGAAGGGCAACCCATGAAATCAAAGGAAGTCGCCCAAAAAGTAGGGTTAGGAATCCCGGCTACAACAATGCATCTGCTCGGACTTGAAAAAACTGGACACGTTTTAAAGCCCCAACACGGTTACTACGCCATAACAGACCTAGGTAAAGAAGCCATAGGCTTACCCAAAATTGACAAGACGCACGCAACAAAAATATTGAGCCACTTGCCAACAGACAAGGCTTTTCACTTTTACACAGGCATACACGAGTATTCAGGGGTCCATGCAAACAGCCTCTCAGACTTCTGCGACAAAGTGGAGAAAGTCAGTGTTAAATCCGTTGAGTTCCACGTTTCGAGAAGAGATTTTGAAAACTGGTTCAAAAGCTTAGGAGACGCAGAACTCGCAAAAAGAATGAGTGTAATTCACAGCATGAATCTACACGGGGAAGACCTCAGAAAGAAAGTGCATGACGCAGCCAAGCTTCGTTTAGAAGAATTAAAGACGCTTTAACATGCAAACACACCAACTATAATCTTACAATGCGTCTTCGTCAAACTTCAGGGAGTAGACCAACCCGTGTTAGTGCAGCAGAAACAGTCAAAAAGATAAAGCTACCTCTAACCAAGACTCCTTCTAGTAGGAGTACGCTTTTTCAGAAAAAAGATAGGTGTGGGCTATGCCTTCTTGAATCTACTCTTCAGTTTTTCAGTCACTTGATGCAATGTAGTATACTCTAAGGCTTCAGCTGGCAATCGAGCAGGTTCAAACTCGCCCATGTAGCGCAGTGCAGACGCGTATACTTGTGATTCAGTGCGTGCCATGTCGAAAGCTGGGTCGTCGAAGAGGTCGCTTATCATTGGATTTCCCTCGTTGTCGCTGGCGATGCCGCCATCGCATACCTGAAAGCCTAAGGCAACCATTCTAGGCGGTCCATCGAAAACTGTGCACTTGCTATTTTTCAAGCCAACTGGCATAATTGGTCCCCAATGGCTACCACGCATCCAGCCCTCAACGAAATAGCTGTGCATGAAAGGCGCCAGAACCTCGCCGACTGATGGCAGACCGTGTTGACATCTCACTATTGCAACTGGGTCGTCTTTCCCAACGTATTTTCCAGCAATCAATGAAAGCTTAGTTGTACTGGTTGAGGCACAAACGAGATCGTCGCGTCCTCGCCAAACACGCGAAGCTGTGTAACGTTCCGTGGTGCCAATCAACGCGACTAGTTCGTATATTTCCTCTGGGCACTTTACAACCACTTTTTTGTCTTCCTTTGTGTCGAGAACCTCAAATTTGAAGCCACCAGCCATAGTTGGGTCGATTACTAGCCCCGCTGTATTACTTGGGTCTACGAAGATGCGGTACAGTGGAAAGTTGAAGGCGCTGCTTGAAGCCTTGTCGGCTGCAAAGACCACAATGGGTTCGGCAACTCGCTCTTCGATTTCCATTTCAGCGTAGCCTGGACCCATTCCACGAACGTTTCCGCTGAATGCTTTTTTTAGGATGTCTTGTCCTGCTCCGTAGAGTTTGAGTTTCTTAGCCTTCTCAGTTGCTTCCAGAAAGGTGTTCCAAGCTAATTTGTGAATTTGAGGATTGTCCTCTCCTCTTTGGTGAACCATTAGAAGTTCCATGTCGTCTCCAGCGTTGAAAACGTAGTGACTGTTGATTAATCCTTTTTCCTGCGCTTGTTTCATATTTTTTTCAGCGATTTCCATGATTGGTTTTGCTACAACGTTATGACCAGCCAAGGAGCCCACATCGCATTTGATTACAGATATTGTGGTTTTTTTGGGCATTTGCATTCACCATGATTTCTCTGATTTTTATCCCTTGTAGATATTCATTGTTTCTTAAAAGATTTCCCATCATTTTGTTCCTTTTCTTCGTTGCAAAACTTACAAAACCCGTTTCAAAAATATGGAACGTGCATAATTTATGTTACATTTAAATAGTTTGAACTATTTTTAATCCATTGTTAGAATTGTGGACGTGATGTGATGCCTCAAAGAGTGCTGTGTTCAAAGTGCGGCGCAGTTCTCTACGAAGGCGTTGAACTCACCCCGCCCGATGAAATCATTCAGCGTTTCAACGGCAAATGCCCAAAGTGCGGCAAGAAACTGTCGTTCAACCCTACCAATGTCGATGTGAAGCCTCTCTGATAAGAGGAATTGAAGAATAACGAATCAATAATGCCTTTCTCCCTTAAACAAGTGCATATGAAGAAAACTGGTATTCAATAAACGCACCACAAACTAAATAAAAAGCGTATACGTCTCATCATTGCAAGAGGAATCTGTTCATGAGTAAAATCCGAGAGTTATTCAGCCGAGAAAACCTTGTCTCGGCTTTGAGAAAACTCGGCTCGCTTCGCATCAAAATATCTCACGCCTCTCTGTTGGAACTCTCAATTCTTATTCTAATTCTCACAATGGCGTTCACGATTAGGTTGCTGCCACTCCGTTGGGGCTACTACCTTTCAGAGTTCGACCCCTACTTCCAATTCCGCATAACCGACCACATTGTCAAAAACGGAGTTTTATCATACACAACTTGGACAAACGACCCCATAAGTTGGTGGCCTTGGGGAAGAGATGTTCCACACACGTCTTTTCCAGCATTGGGTCTCACAGCTGCCTTTTTCTATAATATATTAAACGCTTTAGGCGTGCCTATGGCTCCTATGTTTGCCACAGACTCGCTTAGTGCAAACCCCGTTTACAATTTCGTTATCATCTTTCCTGCGATAATGGCGGTCCTAACATGCATTGTTATCTATTTCTTCGGCAAGGACATCGGAGGAAAGGAGGCGGGTCTTTTTGCAGCGTTCTTCTTAGCAATAAATGCGTCCTACATCGGACGAACATCGCTTGGGTTCTTCGACGACGAAACCATAGGAATCTTCGGCATCCTCCTCGTGGGCTTCTTCTTTCTAAGGTCCCTTGACGCGGAAAGACCTTTAAAACAAAGTTTCATCTACGCCATTGCTGCAGGTTTATCTCTGGGCTACCTCTTCGGAGGTTGGGGTGCCGCCCGATATGCCTCCGGATTAATTATGCTTCTAGTGGGCATCATGCTCTTGTTGCGCAGGTACTCATCCCGTTTGCTTCTGTCCTACAGCATAACCTTTGGCATAGCCCTCTTCATAGCCATGAACGTGCAATATTTGGGTCCAAAATTTCTGATTGAAATAACCAATATGGCCACATACGGGCTATTACTCCTGTTAGGCGCTTTTGAAGTCGCAAGTCGCATCCGAACAGTTAAAATGAAGACTGTGTTTGCGCTCGCTTTTCTAGGTCTGTTTGCTGCACTATTCGTGGGGCTCTCTATGCGTGGATTAATCGCACCGTTAGGAACCAAATTTCAGACTATTTTAAATCCCTTCCAGCGCCTTCTCTTCCCTATCGTCGAGTCTGTGCAAGAACATAGACCTGCAGCTTGGGGCTCAATATATTATGATGTTGGAATAGGCATTTTTTTCATACCCGTCGGCTTCTTCTTCGCCGCACAAAACCCCACAAACCGCAATGTCTTCCTAATACT
>Ga0315280_10008124_pt1 | contig 13834 bp, 15 predicted proteins | sample YL17G06_40_MG_FD_203697 | JGI IMG/M metagenome (GOLD analysis project Ga0315280, IMG submission 203697) | Sediment microbial communities from Yellowstone Lake, YNP, Wyoming, USA - YL17G06_40 | ecosystem: Environmental > Aquatic > Freshwater > Lake > Sediment | place: USA: Wyoming | collected...
ATGAGCTGGAAACATTGATAAGAACTGAGGGGTCAACCGCGCTCTACAATCTCACAAGGATACAGGAGAACAGGCTTGGAGCTGCAATGCGTCTGTCATTAATATGCATCCTGAGAGAACCTGAGTATCTACAGGATCTAGATGCGAGCACACTCAGCACTCTCCAACAGAACTTCATACAATTGGAAAGATATTCATCAAGTCAACTTGAAGCTATTCTCAAGGATAGAATAGAATTAGCGTTTAAGGAGGGGGCTGTCCCTCAAGATACAGTCAAGTTCATTTGCGATCTCGCAGCGGCTTCTGGCGACGCACGATACGCAATAGAGCTTCTCTGGAGAGCAGGGAAATATGTGGACGCTGAAAATATACGTGAGATGACTGCGGAGCATATCCGAAGAGCTGCTGGAGCTGTCTATCCTACTCTTCGAGGAGAATATGTTCAAGCACTATCTCTTCACGAAAAGTTTCTCCTTCTTGCAATATCGAGGCTTCTAGACAGGTCGACTTCCGCCTACGTTAGCATGGGGGAGGCGGAGAAGGTGTACAGGATAGTCTGTGAAGAGTACAGACAACTGCCTAGAGCACATACCCAACTCTGGAAATACATCGGAGGGCTGGGTGCAAGCGGAATAATCTCAACCAAGAAATCTGGCAAAGGTTTGAGAGGCAAGACTACACTTATCGGGTTGACACTGACTCCTGCTTCAGCTATGGCAAAATGGCTAGAATCAACATTGGAGGTACTCTACAAACGTGTCTCAACCAAAGCAGACTAAACTGGATGAGATTCTCTCCTGCAGAGGAAGAGTTCGCATACTAATGCTACTTTCAAACGTGATGGAATTGAATATCTCCGAGATCGCCAGAAGAGTGGGACTGGACTACACCACGACGAATAGACACCTAATAGAACTGGAAAACGCTGGCTTAGTGCAGCAGAAGAGATTTGGGAGGATTCGAATCTACAAGTTTAGCGATACAGACTCCAAAGCGCAAGCGATAAAGAGACTGGTAAAAGAGTGGCAGCCGAACAGGGCATAGAAGGAAATAGACAAGATTCAAAGTTCAGATATGTGAAATTCGCCTTTTACAATCGCTACAGGCGCACTCTTCTTTGAGCTACTGTTCTTTAGAGATTACTATTCCGAGAATATTCTCGTCCTGTAAGGTCTTCTCTATCTCCTCAAAATCAAGTTTCTCCACAAATCTCACTTGAACACCTTTGGGATTGCTCAGCAAAACCAACCTAAACTTTCCCAATGACGAACCCCGCTGACTGGTCAAATTGCTTGTCTAGTGGAATGTTTAGATACTTAAGATTTGTGTTGAGAGAATGCTAAAAGTTCCAATATCCACAGGGGTTTCTTGGTGACTTTTTTGTTTGTAGAGCGCCTCATGCACGGACAGAGTTATTTGAGGTTGGTAATAGCTCGATTCATTTGGAGAGATCCTAAGGATATTTCTTGCGATACTTGTTCAAAGAATAGTGAATTTAATCCGTAGTCGCTGCTAGTGATCTATCCGTAAAATGGAGCTTACAGCAAATGCTGTTCCACCGTCCTATTTCGATTTGAGTACCCAAAACACGCGTCTTGCATATGCTGGTTAACGGACCTGTTGCCTCAACCAAAATGGAAAACCTAAGCGAAAAACGACAGCTGAAAATCCGACTCTCAGTTTGAAACACACTCGTCAACTCAGATGCGGCGTTTTGAGTGAACTGGAATAGCTTTAAGCTGTTGTTTAAGACCGTTAACCAAGTAGATTTTCAGTTCGAATGGCGCTGAACCTGTTGTTCATATGTGATTGAGGATCAGCACTCTTACAATGTTTATCTAGAAGCTGGATTTTTTGAAAAAGAGGCATAATTGAAGTGAGAAAGTTCACGCAATCTCCAAGGTTCTCCGCAATCCAGCTGGGTGGAAGTAGACCTACATTCCGCTACTCGACTATTGGGCGGCTAATGGTAGAACTTAACGGGTCCTGGATGCAAGAGATCTATCTTGTCTGTTTAGTTGAACCTCTTCAGGATTTGTACAGCTTCATAGCTCCTTCCGCGATCTCTCTACCCAGCTCAGTTAGGTATGTGGATCCGTAAGGCGTTATAACTATTCGTTGCTTTGAAGCTAATTCGTCTAGAAGCTTAAGCTCATTCTCGTTAAAGGCCTTCAGGGAGATTGCGTTCTCTCGATTGATTGCTTTCGACTTCAGTAGTTTGATCAGGATTTTCAGTTTGACCGAGGGCTCAGGGTGCAAGTGCTTGATGAAGTCTGCGATCTCCTCAGGTTCCTCCCGCTTGATCCAGAAAAGCTTGTATCTTCCAATCGATTTGCATCTGATCTCCGGATTCGAGGATGCGAGGCTTGCCAGGATCTTCTCAACTGTAAAGTGATGCATCTTCAGAATGCTAGCTAACTCGGAAGGTGTGTAAGGTTCCTCTCGCAGTAGCTCTGTAAGCGTCTTGATCTTCTCTTCCCCTATCATACTCCTACCCCCTACTCATGTCCTTCTAGAAAGCGAGTTTTTCTCAAAACCTACCATGCTTCGTTTTTGTTGAGTTATAGATGCTCATAGATGTTATAAATGTATCGGTGGAAGATATCAATGAATGATAATCTTTAAGTAGCAGCCGAACATAAATAGATGGAATCCGTAATGTCGGAAATCTCTGAAGCAGAGCGAAGGCTCCTGGTCGAAATACTGAGAAAGATGAAAGCTGACAGAAGCCCGTACGTCCTAGTAAGATACTTCAAACATATACCTGATCACGCTCGACTCCTCAAAGAGCTTCGAAGGAAAGACCTAGCTTTCTTCTACAAAGGAGGGTCTGCTGTCGGCTTAACTGAAGACGGAGTCATGCTAGCCTACAAGTACATAGAAACCTACTAGAAAACAAAGCCGTCACAATGTGAATGATTTCTCTTGATCGAGGCTGCTAGAGCAATAATCATTGCGGTGCTACTTTTCCGAGTTCAAAGCAACCTTCTCTTGAAACTTCTTGACCAAGTACTCCGCAATGCCGTAGCCGACTAGGCCGTACAGACTGAAAGAATCTGATATCCATAAATTCTTTCACGAAGGTAACACTATGATGAAGAAAATCTATTCAAAAGCGTTTACATAAGGATGTTTCTCAACTTTGACCGAAAATGACAGGCGGGGAGGAGGAAAGATGATGAAAGTACTGGCATTCAACTCTAGCCCCAGGATGGAAAAGGGCAATACAGCGCTGGTCTTGGCCCCCTCCTTGAGGGGATGAGGGAGGCAGGAGCGGAGGTTGAACTCTTCTACACGAAGAAGCTTAAGATAAACCCCTGCACCGGCGAGTTTGACTGCTGGCTCAAGAATCCTGGCAAGGGCTACCAGGACGACGACATGAACATGCTCTACCCTAAACTACGCGAGGCGGACATCTTGGTGTTCGCGACCCCTGTCTATGTGGATGGGATCCCCGGCCCGATGAAGAACCTAATGGATCGACTGCTCCCACTCTTGCAGCCTTTTGTCGAGTTACGCAATGGTCACTGCCGTCATCCTCTCCGCGAAGGAACCGAGTATGGCAAAGTTGTGCTGGTCTCCAACTGTGGCTTCTGGGAGATGAATAACTTCGACCCGTTGCTCGTCCACATGAAAGCCTTCTGCAAAAACGCATCGAGGCAATTCGCAGGAGCAGTGCTACGGCCCCATGGACCAGAATTGAGGCGCATGATAAAGAAGGGGCTCCCGATAGACGACATCTTGGAGGCGGCGAAAGAGCCGGTCGCCAACTCGTTGAGGACGGTGAGATGCCCACTGAAACCCTCAAGATCATCAGTCGCGAACTGATGCCATTGGGGACGTATGTGCAAATACTCAACACATCTTTCGCACGCGCTAGCCTTCAGAAGTTGTAAATGCAGTTTAAGATTATACTGGCCAGTCGTAAGTTAAACCCCGAGAGGGCTTAGGTCAACAAATATAGCCACGACCAGAGAAATACGCTACTGCTGCAAGTCTCTATGCGGAGCTGCCTGAAATGCATAAGAATGCTCAATGTTTTAGAATGGTAGATATCACGGGAAAGAAAGAAGTATTCAGAGAAGCTGTTGCTGTTGGAAGAATTAAGCTGAAGCCCAATACCATAGCGTTGATTAAGAAAGGAAAAATTGAGAAAGGAGATCCTCTTGCCGTCGCTGAAGTCGCCGCGGTCTTAGCTGCAAAGAATACGAGTCAGTTGATTCCTTTCTGCCACTCGATTCCACTAACAACTGTCCAAACCAAAGCAAAGATCAATGATGCTGGCATCGAGGTCGAATCCTTAGTAAGAACGAAAGCTAGGACAGGGGTCGAGATGGAGGCCCTTTCAGCCGCTACAGCATATCTGCTCACTGTCTGGGACGTAGTTAAGAAGTATGAGAAAGACGCCCAAGGCCAATACCCAGAGACAGCGATAGAGTACGTAAAGGTCAAAAAGAAGATGAAAGGCTCATGAAGAACAGCTCAACTTCTGCCGAGCACAAAGCCAAGGCCCCTCTCAAGCTTAGAGTATGCGTTCTTACATGCAGTACCTCACGATATAGAGATCGACAATCTGGAAAAGCTGTAGAAGATCCGTCAGGAGATATTATTGAAAAGCATCTGACGAAAGCTGGTCACACAGTGACGGGCAGAAAGCTGGTTCCGGACAATGAAGCGATGATCAAACAAACTCTAAGAGAATTGTTGAGCCGGAGAGATATTGACGCCATTATTATCACAGGAGGTACAGGCATATCTCCGAAGGACGTTACAATAGAAGCTGCTAGAGACCTCTTTGAGAAAGATATTCCGGGATTCGGAGAACTCTTCAGAAAGATAAGCTACGACGAGATCGGGTCGCCAGCGATATTGACGAGAGCCGTAGCAGGGGTTGCAAAGTCTAAGATCATATTCTGCTTACCTGGCTCACCCGATGCCGTCAATAGAGCGATGGAGCCGCTGATTGTGCCTGAGATGGGTCACATGGTCAAGCATATTAGAGAGACCTGACCTTCTTTCGGCGATATTCATGATGCGCGACGGGTACGGCAGACCGCTCACGAACTTTCGGATCGCGGTAACTCAGGAATGTAACCTAGAATGCTTCTACTGCCACAAGGAAGGACAATACTACGCCAGCACCCAAATGGAACCGATGGAGATAGCGAGAATCACAGGGATCGCGACTGATTTCGGTGTTAGAAATGTCAAGATAACCGGAGGGGAGCCCTTACTCAGAGAAGATCTCAGTGAGATCGTATATTTGATACATCGACTGCCGAAAGTGGAAGAAGTATCGCTGGTCACAAATGCGAGACTCTTGACATCCCAGAGAGCGTTGGACCTTAAGAAGAACGGTCTTGCTAGAGTTAACGTTAGTCTGCCTTCAATTCTTCCTGAAACATATCGTCGAGTTACGGGGGGAAACCTGTGCGACGCCATAAATGGTGTGAGAGCCGCAATTCAAGCTGGATTGAACCCGGTCAAGATCAATATGGTAGTTGTGCATGGCGTGAACGAAGACGAGGTCAGCCCGATGGCAAACTTCTCAAGGAATTTTGGAATTACGCTTCAACTAATCGAATTGGAGCCTGTTAATATCGATCGGGAATCGTACAATCTTTATCACCATTCACTTGAAGCTATTGAGCGAGATTTAGCTTCACGATCGACGAAAGTGGAATCGAGGCCTTTCATGCAAGGTAGGAGGATATATACAGTCGAAGGGGCTAGGGTTGAACTCGTGAAGCCTGTGGAGAACACATCCTTCTGTATGCAATGCACAAGAATGCGGTTGACTAGCGATGGAAAGTTGAAGCCTTGCCTCATGAGAAACGACAATCTAGTGGACATATTGACTCCACTTAGGAAAGGCGAATCAGATGATTATTTGTATGCGGTCTTTAGGAAGGCGTTAGAGGCTAGAGAACCTTTCCATAAAGTGATGCCGCAATCGATAGACGTGAAGAAAAGAAAAGCCTAGATCGTGAAAACACTTTTAAGGTCTAGGAAAAGCTGACACATTGGCTCTCTTGTCAGTTATGAGCGTAGTAGATCTTGACGAGATCTTGAGTAACCTCGTCTATTCTTCCAAATCCGAAACGAGTCAGCTGCACGATTTGGTCCTTTTCTTCTTGCTTAAGACCTTGTTCACCGACTCCTTCAGAAATCTCCGCTGTGGGCATCACCACATTTACTCTCAAATTGCCAACTTCAGGAAGCCAGTGTATAAGTGAAGCATTCAATTTCCTGGCTTCATCGTAAGGTTCGCTATGAAAACTTGCCTCAGCTCCGTCTTCCACTATCTTCTCAACGGTTGCATTGAACAACTCCATGAATCTGAGGACTTGGCCTTTTCTCAACGAGGCAAAGTCTTTCTTCGAAATAAGGAGGCGAACTTTATTGTTAATGGGCTCCACCTCAAGCTCTCTACGTCCTCTCTGAGGGTAACTCGGATGTAAAGGAGGTTTCGATGTATAGGTTCTCGAAACTCCACTCACGGAAATGGGCACAGGATTTTCAACATAGAAGTACCTGTTCGCTATTGAGTCGACTATCTTTCTATTGTAGGCGTAAATGTTGTCCCAACTCAAGGTAGCGTCTACAGGTCTTGGACCGACCTCGACAACGATCTTTCTTAAGGCTTCCGGAGTTATCCCCCTCCTCCTTAGCGCGATCAATGTGCCCAGCCTGGGATCGCTGAAATCCTTCGCTAACCCCTCAGCTAAGGCTCTAATAATCTTCGACTTGCTTAATGCCGCTCCCGCGATCTTCAATCTCCCGTAATGAATAGCCTCAGGAAAGTTCCAGCCTAAATGCGAATACATGTACCGTTGTCTCACCGTATTTGTGACGTGCTCCTTTCCTCGAATGATATGAGTTATGCCCATCAAGTGGTCATCTACGCCGCATGCAAAATTATAGAGAGGCCAAACTCTGTATAGACTTCCAACCCTCGGGTGAGGGCTTCTCTCTGTATCAATTATCCGCAGTGCAGGCCAATCTCTCACAGCGGGATTCGGATGCATAAGATCAGTCTTCACCCTGACTATGGCGTCGCCTTCATTGAAAGTTCTGTCGAGCATTCGTTTCCATCTGACTAGATTCTCATTAGCAGGCAAGTCTCTGCAAGGGCATGGCTGCGCCGCCAAGACTTTCTCGCTAAAATCTTCCTTCTTGCACGTGCATACGTAGGCCCCCCCGGTCCGAAGCAGTTTCTCTGCACATTCATAGTAGATCGGAATTCTATCGCTCTGAATGAATTCTTGATCCCATTCACATTCAAGCCATCTAATGTCTTCTCTTATGAGATCATAGTATTCCAAGACCGATTTCTTCAATCTCGGATCTGTATCTTCAAACCTGAGGATAAACCTCCCCTTGTACATTCTAGCATAGTCGTGCGAAAGAATGATAGCTCTGATTGAGCCTAGATGAAGAACACAGTCAGGATTCGGTGAGAATCGAGTTACGATAACTCTATACTTTCCTGTGTTAGGAAGAGGTGGAAGGGTCTTCTCTTCCCTAATCCTCGGTTCTGCCAGTAACTCGGGCCAATTTTCCTCAATGATCGATTTCTGTTCAGCGACGGTATACTCATTCACCTCTTTCACGATCTCCGCCACAAACTTCATTACGTCTTTTGCGTTCGGCTTGAGTTCCGGTCTTTCACTTAGAATTCTTCCGGTTACAGCTCTAGCATCCGCTTTCCCTTCGTGTTTGACAGCGTTCAGTAGTGCAATCTTGCGGGCGAGTTGCTTGACATCTTCAGGCTGCGTCAACAGCTCCTCTCCATATTATCATGACGTGTCTCGAAGGTTTCTCCGGCATCTGTCCTTGATACAGAACTTTCCCATCGGCATCAGATTTCAGGTTTCTCAAAACGCGTTTTCGAGAGACTGTTTGAGCTATCTTCTCTCCTTTCCTCACTTCCTCTCCCAAGTCAACCATATATCTGACATGCCGCGCCCGTATTTCCTTTATGTAGACTCTCTCGCCTGCCTTGAGATGTATCAGCTCTTCTCCTGATATCTTGATTATAGTCGAATTCTTGATAGTAGAGTTGCTTTCGTCAACGATATGTTCATACGCTCGCTCATAGATCGTCGGCACATAGATCTCGCTAGTCTCCTTGATGCGGTGCACTTGTATCAAACTAATCTCTCTTGAGACGAATTTTCCCTGTTCTGTAATGGTGATTGTGTTCAACCTGTCCCTCTTCGGTAGGATTTCCTCTACCCCCTGAAAGTATCTGATGAAGATCTCGGCATCCCTCATTTCGTGATCGCTCTTTGATTAGAAGAGATGCTCATTCGTCAATGTAGCTCCGTCGCCTACGCCGCTTCTTAGACTATCCAATCCAGTCTCTTCTCGGATTCTCTTCTCTACAAGACTTCCATATTTTGGAAGCGTGTTCACAAACACCGATGGCCCTGTATCCATCGAGTACCACACTGGAACTCTCTCCGTTGATCTCATCCCAGTAACGGTCTCCATTACCCGCAAGGTCTCGGGCTTCAGCACGAACAGCCTTGAATCACCCGTCATTGTTGTCGCGTGTAGGTTCAATGTATCTATCTCTGTTAACTCACATATTCTCGCGATATCTCTTTGCTGAATAGCTCTCTTCATCCTGGCTAGAGCTCCACGCAGATATCTTAGACGTGCATCGAAAAATGGCGAGGTTAAGGCGTCCTGATGAGCCATCTCAGTCCTAACTTCGGAATGAATTGGAACAATGATCATCTGCATATCTATGTCACTAGGTTTGGCCAACTGCTCGGCGTAAGAGAATCCTCTTTTCTGTGCATACCAAATCGCGTATCCTCCCACAAGGCTTCTAGTCGCGGATCCTGTTCCCAATCGAACGATTTCATTGAGTTTTCTCTCCGAAAGCTGCAAATTGAGCGCTCTAGTTGCCGCTAGACCCAGTGAGGCGAAGGCTGAAGCTGAGAAGCCCAGTCCTTTACCCTTGGATAGACTGTTCACCGACGCGATTCTCGCTTTGACATTCGTTTTCGCCAAAACTCTAATCGAATCGAGAACCGATTCGATTCGCTGTAGTTCTCTTCGAGTCGGTTCTCTTCCATTTATCGTAATGACATCTCTCGCCAGATTCTCGTCGAACTGAATAGTCGTCTTCGTACTCAACTTGTCTACACAAACGGATATGCTGTCATGGTAGGGCAATCTGAGCTTCTCGTCTCTCAAGCCGTGATACTTTATGAGCCCCTGAATTGCGTGAGCCGTGGCTGATGCTTTTCCCTTATCCGCCAAGCTTTCGTCACATCAGAAAACTAATCGATGACCCCAGTCACTCTCGCGAGTTTCTCCGCGGCCTCGCCTGTTAAACCAGTTTCTCCAAGGATTGTATATCGATCCGGCCTGATCTTGTGGCCGAGAGTCAACGCTTTAACGATATCCGACGCCTCCAATCCTAACTCCTTGCTGGTTGTTGGAGCACCTATCTTCTGGAGAACCGATCTTACCAGTTTCCAATCTGCGCCATGCAGGTACGCGCACATTATCGTACCAACTCCACACTGTTCACCATGCAGTGCTGACTTCGCAGCAATTGCGTCAAGAGCATGACTGAAGAGGTGTTCTGACCCGCTGCAAGGTCTTGTGCTCCCAGCTATGCTCATCGCAACTCCGCAGCTTATCAACGCTTCAATGACTGTTCTGATGCCTTCTTGACTTTTATTTCGAATCGCCTGCGCGTTCTTCATAACAAGTTTCGCACCCATCAAGGCTAGGTCAGCTGCGTAATCTCCATAATATTCATTCTTTATCTTGTGGGCGAGTCTCCAATCTCTAACAGCTGTATACTTAGCTATAATGTCTCCACATCCGCTTGCGAGAAGCCTGTAGGGAGATTCAGCTATCAACTTTGCGTCAGCTAAGATAGCTACTGGAGCTTGTCCTTTTACAGAGTATGGCCTATCGAATCCCTTTATTGACGCGTATGGGCTTGATATTCCGTCATGGGAAGCTGTTGTAGGTATGCTTATGAAAGGGATTTTCATGTTAGCTGAACTGAGCTTAGCTATGTCTATGTCCTTTCCTCCCCCCACGCCCAATACGAGACAGGGCTTTCCTTTAGCTATTCTCTCTTCAGCCAACTTCACGTACTCCATCGTTGACTGATGGACAATCATATGGTCTGAAGAAAGTCCCACTGCAGCGAGCGATTCGATAACTTTCTTTCCAGCTATGTTATACGCGTTGGGGCCGGTGACAATTAGCGCTGCTTCATGAAAGCCGAGTCTTCTACATGTTTCGCCGATTGTTCCTAGTATGTCTGTTCCGACAATCACTTCTCTAGGAAGTTGCATATAGTGAAATGAGAGACTCATCTCATCCACCCCTAAATCAGGTGAGCACCGCTATGCCGACCAAAGTTGAAATAACCATCATCAAGACCATTGATACTGCTACAAGTTTAGCAACACCATAGAGGAACTCCGTCAACTTACCAAATGTTCCAAGTCCAAGAACCATGACTTTGACCTTGCCATTCATGTAGGCTACTTCCGCTTCCTCCAAGTTACGCTTGGCTTCATTAACGCCGTTAATAATACGTGTGAGAATCTCGTTTTCGTCCGCTGCCTCACCTACAGGATAGTATCCCAGTCTTGCTGGAACAATTCCATTCACCATGTGAGTGTCTGTTGTCATGACTTCACCTTCATTCACTCCGATTTTCTGAAATCCCTCCAACAACTTTTCCCTGAATCCTGCTTTCATATTGTTGCCGTCAATTGTAATGTACGCTGAAAGTTCACCTTGGGCTTCCACAAGCAGAATCGCCGCTCCTCCCAATCCGATTCCTTGACTCAGTCTATACGGGCTCAGATCGACCTTCGAAGTTCCTATCTTGAAACTTGACCTAGTCGTCCTTGACGCCGTTTCAATTGATCGTCGAGCAGTTTCGATTAGACTATTCATTTCGTCTTCAGTCATAGGTCTGACTTCGCTTATGCTGTTGTGTGCGTCTACCACTGCTACATTCTTGAAGTATCTATTCGCCTCGAAGCTTATTGAGGACCCAACCTCTAAAGGAATATCTTCCATGTCTCTTGGCGAGAGAGTCAATGTTATCAAAGCGCAATCCCCGAACACTTGGCAACTCGCTTGCGCTAGTTCACTCTTCCACCTTATGAAGCGACTCGCCTCAGCTGAGAAATCTGTTGCGTCTGCTTGACGCAACGCCTCTCTAAGAACTGTTTCGTTCTCTTCTTGGGAAACAAGATTCAATTCATGGCCTGAGACTCCATGAGGAACCGAAACCACGGCGCCAGTTTTACTCTCCAAGACCTTCTGAATCAGCAAGGGGAGAACGCTACTTCCGACGTTTAGGAAAGGACCTGGGTGAAAGTTTGATATTATGATGATGGCTTTAGGCCCATGGTTGTTCTTACCTCTAAATTGTAGGAGCGCGATGCTGACAGTCTCGCGAATGCCGAGTTCTTTCAGATAATCTTCAAACATCTCGTTTCTACAATCAAGCCAATCAAGTAAAAATGCTCGGAAAATGCGGAGCGGGGAAGATCCGATTTTCATCAAGCCTTTCCGTTCGACGTAAATCAGCAGGGCCGATGTCGAGGCAAACGCTAAGAGCGAACTCAAGAATAACGCGGCCAAGCTATTGACTAGAGGCAGACGCCAGAATGCTATGCCGACTAGGGCGCATGCTAATGGTTGAGAGATTGATGATATCCCTCTCCGCCCTAATGTAGCCGTCGACATCGATAGAGTGGATATTGTTCGTACGGGAAGGACTATGAAGAAGCCTAAATAGAAGGGGAGCTCAGGGAAGAGAATTCCATTTAGCCATCTAGAGGCCACTCCCGCCGAGATCATAACGGCTATCCAGAGTAGACACGAAAAAAGAGAAAGGGCAAAACATCTTCTCAGATAGAAAAGTGGGTCCTTTTTCAGCACAAGAAGATGGAGAAGAAGATCAGAGACTATACTGGGAATGGTGAGAACGATCATTCCGAAGACTAACCCGCTAACGAGCGCTTCAACTGTGAACTCGAAGAGAGTGAATGCGAGGGCTAGTCCGAGCAGATTTGCTATGAAGATTGAGGCCAATATTCTCGGCATGGAGGGAAACGCAACTTTACGAACAATTTTGTAGTATGGTACAGTTCTTCTTATCTTTGCATGACTCGAAAAGGTCATTTACAGCGTGCCTCAATGAAAGGCTTACTTCACTTTCCTAATCGATTGAATTACCTTCCTAATTTCTCTTGACGACCTCTCGATCAACGTCCCGGTCACAATTATGTCGGCCCCAGCCTTTACGGCAAAGATTGCAGATTTGGGCGATCTTATCCCTCCCCCGACTATTACGGGGATCTTGATCATTCGTTTCACGCTTCTTATCATTTCGGGTGGAACAGGCTTCTCAGCTCCTGATCCCGCTTCCAAGTAGACAAGGTGCATCCCCAGATATTGAGCCGCCAACGCGTAGATCCCGGCGAGTTCAGGTCTCCCGTAGGGAATTGGACGCGCTTGACCTATGAAGCCGGCCGCGCCCCCGCCTTCGCCGACGATCAAGTAGCCAAGGGAGATAGCCTCTAAACCGTACCTCTTGACCAGAGGCGCTCCTAAAGCTTGAGCGCCTGTGATGTAGTAAGGGTTTGAAGAGTTCAGAAGTGACATGAAAAACACGGCATCTGCGTACTGGCTGATTCCGGTGACATCATTGGGAAACAGAATCACCGGTATTTCAACAGTTTTCTTAACTGTCTTCACTACCTTGTCCAAGTGGTAGACCGAGGTCGAAGTTGAACCGCCGATCATTATTCCAGACGATCCGGCTGACTGAACAATCCTCGAGATCTCAGAAGCGTTCTTAGTATCGATCTTCTCAGGATCTAGGAGAGTCAAGTGAATAGCTCCCTCACTCTTCAATCTTTTCAACAAGTATTCTTCGACAGAGCCTCTCATTCTCTACGATGCCTCCTGAAAGAGTAGACTACAAACCCTTGATGAGAAAAGAGGATGCTTTAACAACATTTCGATATACCTCCAGCGCATACCTTGCTGCCGAAGTAGGATTTCTTCTCCAATAGGAGGACCTGCGCGCCACTCTCAGCAGCCTTCTTCGCAGCCATCAAGCCTGCTGGGCCTCCCCAACGATCAAAGCTTCATAGCAATCCAAGCCAAGTCCTCCAGCACTGTGAAAGGACAAGTATATTGACTTATTCAAGAACCCTATTAAAATGCCATCTTTCAGCTTCTCAACGAGCTTCTCAAGAGGCTCTACAAGTTCGTAGGCGATTCTCACGGTCACCGCCTAGGCTTCATCTAATTCACCCTGTCCGAAGAGTCAACTCATATGCGATGGGCCGGTCTATTCTCAGCTATGAATAGAGAGGAGATTGAAACTGGAGCTCAGTTAGCTCAAGCCCTCAAGAAAATCGAGCCTATATAGCGTCAAACGCGGGGTCCTGAGCTTGAAGCCTTAATCAAGAAAGTGAAGTAGGATATTTTGCGAAATAAGACTGATTTAGTTTAGAACCTTGAACCTTTTTGAGATATGTCGAGTGCGGGTAAATACTACAATTGCAAGGTCTAGGATGAAACCGAACCTTTTTGAGTGGGAAAAGTAGATATTCTACCTATATGGTGGAGGAGCCTCTCCAAATGAGAAGAGTAAAAGTGAGGAAGCCTGGGCAAAGCTTCGTCACCGAGCGCAAGCGGGTGGAGGAGAAGCTGCGGGAGAGTGAGGAGAGATACAGGTTTCTCTACGAAGAGAGCCCCGCCGTCAATGTGATCATTGGCATAGACGGGAAAGTGAAACAAGTCAATAGGCTAGCTGCCG
>Ga0315280_10008125_pt1 | contig 13834 bp, 7 predicted proteins | sample YL17G06_40_MG_FD_203697 | JGI IMG/M metagenome (GOLD analysis project Ga0315280, IMG submission 203697) | Sediment microbial communities from Yellowstone Lake, YNP, Wyoming, USA - YL17G06_40 | ecosystem: Environmental > Aquatic > Freshwater > Lake > Sediment | place: USA: Wyoming | collected...
GGCTATGAAGGACAAGAGGGCCCTTCGCGTGGCAAGATCATCCCACCTTTTCAGTTTGTGGAACGCCTGCCACTCGTCGCACCGCTGCCTGGCTTCCGCCTCGGCCGCCTTGCGTTTGGCGGCGCTGGGGCCTCTGAGATTGTTTTGCAGGTCGGCCGCCAGTTCCTCCAAGCCCGTCTTCGTTGCGGCGAAGTGGGCGGCGAGCATCCTCATTTCCTCCCCGGCCTTGTCGCGGAACGCCTGCGGGCAGAGCGGGTCCGCCGGGTCCGGCCACAGAGCCGCGCAGACCACTGCTCGGCATGCAGCCGGAGGACGCGCTGCCGGGTAGATGTGCAACAAGGGCACATGGCCGCGGCGCATGTCCTTCTCCCGCCGCGCATGGGCGGAGATTCGCTTGATGGGCAGGTCGACCTCGATCAGGCGTTTAGGATACTTCATGGGTGCCTCACTTATTCCCACGGCGATTCTTGGTGTGGCCGTTGTACCAGAATCGTCGCTGCCCGTCGATACGGCTGTTGGCATGTCGCCCCTGCTGGTTGTGTACGGAGGCCCTTTCCACAGGATGCCTGTGTTACCAGACATGGCAGCGGCCGTGTCAACAGCCTGTTGCAGCGCGAAGCCTACTCGCTCGATGGGCTTACCCAGCAAGAGAAAATCAGGAATGGGCGGTGGATCGACGGCCCGAAGGGCCTCCTGGTTCGGGCCCTTGAGTTCCTCGCGGAGTTCCATCAGCAAGCGCCCCAGCACATTCATGCCGACGAGCGTGCCGTCCTTCTGCCCGAGGGCGCCCCAGAAGCCGTCCCTGCGGGAATCCTCGACGATTGGCCGTTCGCCCGTCGCAAGCAGCAAGCCACCGAACGCCGGCCAGTGCATGGCCAGTCTGACGCGAAGCACCCAGCGCATCACCGTGACGCGGACGCGCTGCCAGTCGGACCGGGTGTCGCCGCGGTGCGGCTTGCTGACCATCTTGGCCGTCATAGGGCTCTTCTGGTCGATGATCAGCCGCTGGACATTCGGCTTGTGGGGGAAACGGCATGCCTGGTACAAGGCTTCGGCGCTCGGGACAAGAACGCCGGCGACGCGCAAGGGGTATCCGCCGGCCATGTTCGAGAGGCCGCCGTACTTGCCCTTAGTGCTGCGAAAGACCGCGCACTCATCGGGGTGGTAAACGCGGATCTGGTCACCTCTTGCCATCGTACATCTAGCCCTTGTCCTTGCGCGCCCGAGCGGCGCGGATCGCTTCGAGCATGCGTCGAACGAACGCCTCCGTGTTTGTGCTTCGGGGGAACAGCGGATGCCAGGGGTCGCCAGCCCAGAAGGCGAGCGGGCAGTTGTTCGGGCAGTTACGGAACGTGACAATGATCGCCCCAAAGCCAGGCGTTTTCAATAGCGTCGCCCCCAAAGGACGTGCCGTCACCGGCAAGAGGGGCGCAACGTCACGGATTCGCAGTCCTGCAGACAGGAACTCCTGTTCAAGAAGGATTCGAGCCTCGTCCGACGAGAAGAACTTCTTCTTCCCAACCGATCCTGGGGTCCGCAGTTCAATCTTGTACTTCGGCTCTTCCTCGGTCAGATAGCGGACGTAAGCCTCGGCGAGTGGACCCGCTGGTACCGCCGTCGGCCAGAGAACGTCGGATTCGTTCTTGTAGTACCGACGGTTCTCAACCTCGTCGATTCTCCACCAGGAAAGACTGACCTTCTTGGCAGTCTTCTTCTTGACATCGGCGAGCTTCTTGCCCACGTAGTATTGGCCGAGCGTGTGCAGCGCCGCAACAACGACGCGAATCTCGCACTCCTTGGGAGCGGACTTCTCAATCCATGCGGCGAGGTCTTCAAGGACTCGCCCACCGCCGAACACGCCGTCGTCCAGATACACGAAAGGCCCGTCGTCGCTTCCGCAGTCTGCGAGGTCAAGCCCCGTCTCCTGCCGGAGGACCTCCCCGAACATCGCCAGTATCTCCCGCTGGCTGTTGCCTCTTTGCTGGATGTCCAGCAGGTTCGCTCGCCGCCAGAACCCCTTGGGGTCGCCTTTGGTGAACTTCTCGTGCGTCACCAGACCCATCAGGAACACCAGCATGTCCTTGCGCGAGATGTACGTCTTGCCCAACACGTGGTTCATCTCGGCCAGAATCCCGTCCTGGGCCTCTTCGGGGAACTGCTCGACCCAACGTTCGATGCGCTTGGGAGTTCGCGGCGGGACATCACCCTCGCGGTAGTCCGCAACGCGGTCGGCGATTGCTTCGATATGTTCCTTTCGTGTCAGCGGCATTGGGTACCCCCTTTCCGCTGCTCTGTCGAGCAGACGCGTTTCGGCCGGAGACCGCACCCCAGTGCCTTCTCTCGCTCAGACCGCGCCTCTCAAAATGTCGTATGCCGAGACCAGGATGGCTCGCTTCTGCACAGCGAGATCCCGCTTTCGGTGAAGCAGGTCGGAGAGGTCGATTCGCCCCTCCAACACCGCCATGAGATCTTCGCCGGTCATGCAGATGATCCGAGGGCGCGTGCCCTGCGCATACCCCTCGATAGCATCCTTGCTGAAGCCGTTTAGAGACACGAAAAGGCCGAGTGTATTATCGAGACTCGAACCGACCGCGCCGTCGAGGTCTCGCAGTTGCGCCAAGTCAACAGGGTCCTCTTGCCACTTGGCCTCCAGGAGAAACGGATCGCCTTCGTGCTGGAACGCGCCGTCGATCTGCTCCCCGGTGCGTCGGAATGGCCCGCGCGGGCTCAACTCAAACAGGTTGAAGAGGTCGTACAGTATGTCCTCCAAGGCGTAGCCGCGCTCCTGCCGATTGGGGTTCACGTGGTGGGCAAGAAAACGGTCCCTGATCTGCTCCAGTTTGGCCCGGAAGGCAGCACCCCCCTTTGCTTCTCGAATCTGCTGAAGGCGGGCCTTTCGCTCTTCTTCTTTGGTCCTGACGGTTGCCTCGTGATCCTTGACAAGCAACCGCAAGTGCTCAAGAGAGCGTTCCGCTTCGTGGATGCGCTTCTGCGCATCCGGAAGCCAGGCAAGATGCTTGCCGTCCTTGTATTGCAAGGTCTCCTGGAGAATTCGTCTGAGCGGGCCAAGCCCCTGCGAAGCACCATTGAGGGTGTCGACAACAGGCGAGACGATGTTGATCTTGTACCCCTCCCAGTCCTGGCGCGCGATGAGATCGCCAGGAACATCGCACCGCCGGAAGAGCGCCTTCACGTCGGTCTTCTTCCAGAAAACGTTGATGATGGCATCCTTTAGGGCGGTCAGAACATTATCCGGGAAGTGTTGGAGGGCCATCAGAACCCCAGTCCCTTCTTACGGGCCAAGACGCCATCGACCCAGCGCTTCTCATCGCTGCTGGTAGGATACAGCGCCGAGAGGGCTTGGGCTAGAGTCCAGAAACGGTCGCTCGGGCCCATGGCCGTTTGCCCCAGGAAGGGCCTTAAGAGCGCCGTCTGGCCCCGGCCAAAGAGGATCATCGCCTGGTGCAGCCGGTCCAGCATCGTCGTGCCGTTCTCCAAGAGCCGCTCCATCAACGTCCGCTCGTCCCGCGGCGGTTCCAGCGTGGGCAGGTATGGGCGGTAGGGGTCGTTGGGCACGTCCGGCTCTGGGTCGAAGAGGACCGGCTTACGAGAGTTGACCGCTTTGAGGCGCGCACTGCGCGTCCGGCCCCGTGGCACAGGACCGGCGACGCCGCTGCCGAAGAAGGACAACTGCCTGCCCACCAGGCCCTCTTCCCGGCGGGAGATCGCGAGGAGCGTCGCGACGTTGCCCTGGATGTTCAGGATGCCGCCCGGCTTGGCGAGTTCCTCAAGGTCCGCTCCCAGGCCCTGAGCGAGTTTCCGGGCCGCGTCGAACTCCATCGCGTAGCCCTGCGGCTTCTTGGTGACCGCCGGCTGACCGTTGTCGTCCGCCTCGTCCGTCTCCTCGGCCTCGGCCGTCTCTTCCTCTTGACTGTTGGCCGCGGTGGCCTTGGGTCGGCCGTTTCCGTTGCCGTTGGCGGCCTCCTTCATGACCCAGAACCAGATGGCCGTGAGGCGTGCATCCTGCTCGAACCCGCGGGTGTCGGCACCCTCGAAGATCGTGTCCAGGGCTTCCTTGGCCACCGCCGCCCAGACCTGTTCCATGTAGTCGCGGAGTTTCACCTCCTGGCCGCTGGCCTTCTCGACGCGGGAGTACCGCGAGAATATCTCCAGCGCCGGGCCGAGGCAGGCAAAGATGGCGTCGGCCCCGACGATGCCCTCGTCCACCAGGCGCGGCAACCACTGGTGAATCCGCTTCGGCAGTTCCGCCAGCACCTCCCGCCAATCGCCAACGTAGTCCGTCACAAGTGTGCCATTCACATTCTCGCGGGGCCGGCAACCCAAGTGAATCGATGACATGAGCCTGGCCTGTCCCAGCGCCGCAACCTTGTTGGCCATCTCCGTGTCTAAAGGCCAGGAGCTTGTGACGCACCAACCAGCGCGCAGCAGGGACTCCAGAATTGCCTCCCAACCGCTGGTCGTCTTGTGCGCAAACACGACCACCGCGATCCCTTGAGGACACACCGTCCGACGGGCCTCTTCCATCGCCCGCGTCATCATCCTTTCGTACTGGGCGGCGTCCTTAGTGGACGGGCTCATTGAGTGCGGAGGATCGACGACGATCTCCTCGTCCTTCGGGCAAAGCTCGGACCTAAAAAGGTGGCCAAACTGTGGCCCGAGGAACCGCCTGAGCCAGACGTAGAAGACATCTGCCAAATGGGCATAGACAATGGCGTCATAGTATGGCGGGTCTGTCACGCAGGCCGATACTGAGTCATCCGGCAAGGGCAGGTGCGTCGCCGACGATTGTTGTGCTGTGCCACAGTGCGGCACATCGCGTACACTTGTTAGGCCATAGAGTGTCCGCTCGAGCTGGCTATCCCACGAACCACTTGCCCCAGAAAACGGTGCGGGCTCAACGAAGTCCCATACCATGGGGACCGCTTGTCTGGCGAAGAGTTGCACAGGACACTCGGCATCGGGTTTCCATCTGGTGAGGGAATTGAAGAAGTCTACGAGTTTGTCGCACACAAGGGACAAGACAACGCCCGTCGCTTCAGCCAGCCCCGGATCGCGCGCCTTCGCAGCCTGTGCCGCGGACGCCTTCTGTACGAACCCAAAGAGTGTGGCCAGAACCATTGCTTGTCGGCTGGTGTAGAGGTTGCCAAATGTGGTGATGCCATAAACAGGAACTGACAGACGTCGAAGTCCGGTGACGGGAAGGCCTTCTGATGGTATCATGTCGGCATCAACACGACCGTCCGCGCTTGCAGCGAATCGTGCATCGCGAGACCCCGCCAAACGGTAGTTTCTTCCCGATTCTTGCGAATGGGTTGTCACCACGCAGATTAGCCGTGCATCGCGTGCTCCACCTTGCCGCAACCTGAGCTGCCGTCGAACAGATTCGACAGAAGTTGTGAACCCGCAGCAAGGACAGGTGGCAGAACCCCGTGCTACGGTGCCCGGGCCAACATCGCTGGCCTTGGCGTTCTCGACGATCTCGAAGTCCACGCGCTTGGCCCTTGGCCGGGGCAGGAGACGCAGGGCGATGGACCTGCCCTTCTTCCTGGCAAGCCAGAGGCTGCGAATCAGCGGCACTTCCGCGCCGCAGCCGGGGCCCTCGCATTGGATGGTGCGGGCCCAGAGGTAGGCGATGGGCGTTGCCCCGTCGGGGTCCTTCGGGTAGAACTCGGCCAGTTCCTTCTCGGCTTCCTCCTTGACCCACTGGCCCCATTTGCGGACCTCATCGGCGAGGCGTTGACCATACTTAGGTATGTACTCCAGGACGACCTTGTTCAGGAGCACAGCCACGGGGTTCAGGTCGCTGGCGAACGCATCGGCCCCGACACGCAGCGCCTCCAGCGGAATCGCCCCGCCGCCGGCAAAGGGGTCCACCACGAGCGGCCGCGTGCCCGGCGCGCCGCCCAAGGCTTCGTGGGCCGCCTGCGTCAGGTGCCGCGCGGTCTCCAGGAAGACCTTGCTCGTCGAGGCTTCCCAAGCGGCGAAGTCGGCGATGAAGTCAAGGAGCAGGCCGCGGAGCCGCTCCAGGTCGGTCGGCGGCCCAGGGGCGCGTAAGCCGTTGGCGCTGGTGGCCGGGAGTGTCCTCAGGTCCATCGGTCGATCCGACTTGGCCAGTTCCATGTAGCGCTTCCAGGACTTGGCGCCACAAACCTCGGCGACCTCCTTGGTGCCAGCAGCCGCCTTGGCGAAAGTCCGCATTTCGCGGTCGGCCACTTCGCGGAAGGCCTGCGGACACAGCGCGTCTGCCGGGTCTGGCCACAGGGCCGCGCAGATTACCGCGCGGCAGGCCGCCAGGGGCCGCCGCGCCCACCAAATATGCAGCGTGGAGATGTGGCCGTGCCGGATGCTCTTTTCGTGCCGCGCATGGGCGGATATCCGCCGTATGGGCAGGTCGACTTCGATTAGTCGCTTCGGATAGTTCATCTCTTCACTTACTTATCTCTTGGCCGGGGCCAAGCCAGAGGCATCGCTGTCGTCTTGCCCTCTGGCGGCGTCGTATTCCTCATGCAGCTGCTTAAGCAGGGGAATCGCCTTGCGGGCAGTCTTGATGAAGTCGGGGTCAGACAGTGATTCGTAGGTCACGCCTTTGAACAGGACGAAGACATCCATCTTCGAGACCAGACTCTCTGCGGAGCCGAATGCCTTCTCAATCTCGGATTCCAGCGTCGCCGTTAGATCGCCCTTGGAGGCGTGGTTGCCCAGAAATCGCTTCCACCGCGCCGGGGGATTGGCGACCACGGCCGGCGTCAAGGCGGTGACAAGTGACTTGCGGTTTGCATCCATGACCTTCTGTAACTTGTCCACGATCTGCCTTTGAAAGCGGGTCACGTATCGCCGCAACGCCTTTACTGCGACCTCGAAGTCGGGCTTGTTGGTCCGCAGGACGACCGTCCCGTACTTGGGCAGCGTGATCAGGTAGCGGTCGCAAATCCACTTCTTGAGGCGTATCACCCGCTCTTCCGAGACATTCTCCTCTTCTCCAACGAGCTTGAAGTGGCTCGTGAGAAGCCGCTGGGTCCTTGGGTCTTTCGCCAAGCCCATGAGGTCGCTGGGGATGGGAACGGTTCTCCTGGAAAGGAAGCAGCCCTTCAACTCGAACTCGACGAACTCGAAAGCGGCATTAAAGACACGGACGGTACGGGCGATGTCGAACTTCAGCGGAGGGTTTTGCTTCAGGTCCTTGCCGACGGCTTCGATGTCGCCGCGCCGGGCCTTGTCGAGGCCGATGACTTGCTCTTTGACCCCGTTCTCGCCACGACCGAGTTCCGCCAGCACCCTCGGCGGCGGAGACTCCAGCAGCACAGCGTTGGGCGTCTGCGCACTGGAGGGGCCAGCCTCAATCAACAGCGGCGTCGGGGAGTAGATGAGCGTCCTATTGTCCGCGAGCACGAGGCCGATGCGGATGCCCGGCTGTCGCTGAAGCATGGTGCCGAGTTCCGCAGCCGTCTGCTCGAGCACCTTCAGGGCCTCAACCTCGCCATAGCCAAGACGGTAGACTTCGGGGTCAAGGTCAAGGATCACCGTTACGCAATCCGGCCCCAGTTCCTGCCACCGTCGGGAAAGGCAGGCGGCTACGCTCCTCGTCAGCCCGGGCGCGAGGACGATGAGGCGCTCCTGCGCACCCTGGATCATCGCCAGGATCGTGGCTTCGCTTGCGACAGTGATTGCTTGTTCAGTTCCCATTGACGTTTGTGCAACTTGTCAATCCGCGATGGTCACGGCCACATCCGGCAGGGCCTGTTTGAGCGTTCGACAGAAAGCGCCGACTCTGGCGAAGAGGAACTCGCGGTAGTCTGCGGGAGCGAAGTTTTCGCGCTCAATGAAATCACGGACGACCAGATGAGAATCGAGGATGCGGTCGAAGTCTCTCACGTCCTCGTACTCCCGAAAATACTCCAGGGGATTCCGGTTGCCAATCTGGATGTTGGTTCTTGCCCGCAGGAAACAGATGTTCATGAGGCTGTCTGGTGATGCTTCCGCCGGGAGCCCCTCGACGTTCCGCAGGAAGTTCTGCGGGTAGATATGGTGGAGATTCGGGGCCTGCGACATCAGGAGGTACACGTTGTCCAGCACCTCCGCCTGCGGGTCGCTGAAATCGACCGGTCGTTGGTTCGCCAGCCAGGCCAAAACCGCCCGGCTGAGGGCGTTGCGGTAGTAGTAGCTCGCCTGCACGAGCCGCGAGCGCGAGAGCGTGAGCGGCGGGATTTCAGGAGATTGCCCTCGCTCCAACGCGGCGAAAAAGTCGGCAGCGTAGCCATAGACCTCCGTGGAGTCGTTGAAGCTCTCCAGGCCGAAGGCGTTGCGCCAGAACCACTGCCGAGCGAGGTCGCGGTTGGGTGAGCGGTTCTTATGGAAGTGGGAGCACAGGGGCAGCGCGAGGTACACGAACGGCAGCATGCCGGGGCCGACAATCTTCTGGTCGTTCAGGAACTTAACGGTTTCCAGAATCGTCTTCTGGCAGTCGGCCCAGTTCTGCTCGAAGTGCTCGGTCGTCAGATTGTCCAGCGCCGCAGGGGTGATGCCGAACGGATTTCGCTTCTCCGTCGACGTCTTGCGCAAACACATCGCGACCATTTGGATCACTATGAGAGCATCCATCTCTCGCCACCTGCTGCCGTTGTCGGTCAAGACGGACTCAAGCGCCTTCAGATTACCACGAAGGTAGAAGCCCGAGTAGTTGCGCGACTCGTCCGGGTTCCGGTACGTCCGGGCCACGATGATGTCCACGGGGTGAAGGCGCTTGCCCTCCTGGTTGATCCGCTCAAAGATCTCACACACCTCGCTGACGGCCACGCCACGAATTCGGATAACGGACAGGCGGTAGTCAGTGAACATCCGCTGAATCTGCTGGAGATTATGCTCCATGTCGGCCGTGAACCCCTCGACAGCCGAGATCTCCTTGTAGAAAGTGAAGCCCCAGCTCGGGACATCTCGAACGCGGATCAGCAGTCGGCTGTCGGGCACACGACCACGGCGCTTCTCCAGCTCGTTTGTAAAGAAGAACTCGGCCGTGGTCGCATCGAAATAAAGCGTGTAGTCAAATTCCTCGTTGTCCTCAACGCGTCCCTTGCCGCCCAGCATGCACACCAGGAGCGACGTGCACCTCTGCTGGCCGTCCAAGATGTACTTCCACTCCTTGAACTTCTTCACCGTGTCTTCGTCATGAGGGAAGACGAATCCGCCGAGCTTCCGATGGGTGTGCAGGTAGGAGTCGGTCTCCCAGTAGAGGATGCTCCCGATGGGATAGAAGTTAAACATGCTGTCCCACAGTTTCAGGATGCTCGCTGGGTCCCATACAAAGTCGCGCTGGAAGGTGGGAATGAGGGACTTGTCCTCGCGCAAAAGCTTGACGATCTCGTCGATCTTCAGGTCTTCGGTACCGATGTCACGCGTAAGGTTCGACATGAGCCACTAACCCTCCTTCTCTTCCGCTGCCAGGATGCTTTCCGGCTGGACGCTGTAGTGCTCGATCTTGACGATGGGCTTCCAGCCCAAGCGGCCCGGGTTGCGGATGGCGTGGACCTGGGGCTTGGAGGCGCAGTTGAAGACGACGTACAACCAGTAGTCCTCCCTCAGCCGTTCGGCCGTCTTGTATTCATTGGTGGTGAGTGCGACCTCACCGACAGCCGCGCGGCCCTTGACCTCGATGAAGCGAACATCGATGGCTGTGGCCGGGTCTTCAGGGTGCGGGCACCGAGAGATCAGGTCGAAGCCGCGGCTTTGGTCCTCGACGCTCTCGACCTGGCGGCCCTCGGCTTCCTCGCGGGCAATGACGGTCTGGACGGCGATGCGTTCGACTTCGTCGTCCCGCACCATCGGCCGCAGGGCCGGCGAGGTGCGTTCAGGATGCGGCAAGACCCACGCGCAGCCGACGTGCTGGATGTCGCCGATGGTGCACTGGCATTCGCGCTGGAGGTCGGCCAGGCGCTGCTCGCGGCGGGCGTTGAGTTCCTCAAGGCGATCCTCGCATTGCTTGAGGCTGGCCGCAAGCCACGGCGGCGCCGTGCCGAGTTTCTCCTGCTGTTCGATGAGGCCCGCGAAGGTGAGTTGCTGACGGTGGATGAGTTCGTCGAGGCTGATTTCAATGTGGCGGCGGATAGTGTCCGTCTCGCGGCAACGTTCGGTTGCCACCTCGCCCAGAAGGCCGGTCAGGGACTGCTCCATGAGAACCCGCTCCCGCTCCTGCCGCGGCGGCAGACCATCCACGTCAGGAACGGCAGTTCCTTTGGGGGCCAGAGTCAGGTCGAGGAAGATGGTGGGCTGCTTGACGGCCATGCTGCCGTCGGGTGTCGATTGCACAACAAAGAGGCGGCGGTGGAGTTCATGGCCAAGGCCGTCCTTGACCGAGGCGGAGAACACGTCCAGATGGTAGGGGTCCTTGGTGTGGAGGTCGTAGAAGACGGCCCCCCGCATCATTTCGTCGCGGACCTCTTCCCAGAGGCTCTGGCGGACCGCCTCGAACAGCGGGTGCCCCGGCGTGACCCACTCCGACGTGGGGTCCTTGGCCAGGAGGGCCTTGTCGAAGACGATCTGCTTGTATTCCTTGCCCAGTTTGCCGAACCGCGGTTCCAGCCGGTCGCCCATGGGCCAGATGTGCCGTGGCACGCGGCCGAGACGATAAACGTGGCTGCCGGCAGGCGATTCCTTCGGCAGAACGCCCACGGCCGGGCCGGCACGGGTGAAGAAGTCCTCAATGACCTCCGGCACGAGCCGTCGTTCGCGGGCCTCGGCGGACTTGCCGACGATGGCGGAGAGGTTCAGTTCTCGCTTGGCGAGGCCTTCGAGGGTGGAGTCCGTGATCTGGCGGAACCGTGCCGTGTCCACCTCCTGGACGATGCGGGTCTTGATGCTCTCCTCGGTCTGGTTATGGAGGTACATATCACGAATCATCTTCTCCAGTTGATTGGCCGGAAAGATATCGCCGAGGACGTTAAAGACCTTGCCAGTGCGCTGGGGGTCGAGGTCATCCTCGATTTGGCGGACGCGTTCGAAGAGTTTCTCCATCACGCGGCCTTCGCGTGTGTTCGTGGCGACGAAGTTGAGGATGAGGCAGTCCTTCTCTTGGCCGTAGCGGTGGATACGGCCCATGCGCTGTTCAAGGCGCGTAGGGTTCCACGGGATATCGTAGTTGATCATGAACCAGCAGAACTGGAGGTTGATGCCTTCGCCGGCGGCCTCGGTGGCCACGAGGACCTGCGCGGACTCGCGGAACTCACGCTCGGCACAGATGCGGGTGCCGGGCGCGTCGCGGTCGCCGATCTTCATGCTGCCGTGAATCCGCGTGATCGTGAGGCCCCACTCGGCGAGTTTGCCAGTGAGGTAATCGAGGGTGTCCTTGTGCTCGGTGAACACAAGGAGTTTCATCGACGGGTCTTTGAAGACGCCATGCTCGGAGATGACCTCGCGCAGGCGGACGAGTTTGGTTTCGACCTCGCGCTGCTCAAGGGTTCGCGCCTGGTCGATGAGGCGCGTGAGTTCGAAAATCTCTTCCCGCAAGGCCGCAGGGTCAACGGAGGCGACCACGTCTTCCAGTTCGGCCAGGATCTCCTGCTGCTCGTCTTCCGGGAGGTCATCGAAGTCATCCGGGAGTTTCCTGGCAATCTGCTCCTGGCGGTAGGCCTGGGGATTCTCAAGAATCTTCTCGCGCTTCTCCCGCATGCGTTCCAGGCTTCGCCGCGCGGCATACACACTCGACGCTAGACGGCGCTGCAGCATGGCCATCGTAAAGCCGACGGCCCGGCCGGTGACGGCGTTCGCCGTCTGGGCCTTGATAGACTGGTCTTCGACGTAGCGGGTCAGGGCATCGTAGAAGTCCCACTCATCGCTGTCGATCTGGAAGGGCACCGTCCGCACATTCCGCTTCGTGAAGAGTTTCTTGACCTGGCCGGTGTCGGGGTCAGGGAAGCTGACGAGGGCCTCCTTTGTACGCCGCAGGTAGAATGGCGCCGAATTGCGGCGCATGGCTTCTTCGAGGCTCTTCACGTCGCCATACACATCAGCGTCCAGAAGCCTCAGGAAGAGGCAGAAGTGGTCGGGGTCGCCCTTGTGGGGGGTCGCCGTCATGAGCAGGTAGTGGTCCGTCATCTTGGACAGGGCCTCGCCCAGATCGTAGGCCAGCGTCCGGTGGTCGGGACTGGAGGCGCTCATCTTGTGCGCCTCGTCCACAATGATTAGGTCCCATGTGCTCCGAAGCAGGCTGTCGCGAGCGTCCTCGATGCGCGAGACCCAGGAAACTGATGTGATGACCTGACTCTTGTCTTGCCAGGGGTTCGTACCATAGTTTGCGCGCAGCACATCGCCGCGGACAATCTCGAACGTCTCGCGGAGTTTGTCCTTCAGCTCACGCTGCCACTGAAAGGTCAGGTTCGCGGGCGTGACGATGAGCGTTCGCTTGACGAGGCCGCGAATCTTCAATTCTTTTAGGAGAAGCCCCGCCATGATTGTCTTGCCCGCGCCGGGGTCATCGGCCAGAAGGAACCGGATGCGAGGCAACTTGACGAAGTAGTCGTAGACCGCCTCAAGCTGGTGCGGCAAGGGGTCAACGCGGGCGATGGACAGCGAGAAGTACGGATCGTACTCGTAGGCGAGGGCGAGCCGAAGAGCCTCCACACCGAGTCTGAAATGGAGGGCGTCACCGTTGTATGGTTCCCGCTCCGGAGACGCCTCCAATTTGGCCACCTGCTCGTGGTTGAGGACCGGCTCATGCACCCGACCCGAGTCCAGACCCTTACCGATGACCTTGACCGAGTCCCCGATGGGGACCACCACCAGGACCTGGACAGGCTCCGGGAAAACCGGGCCACGCAGAACAAGGCCAGGCTTGATGTCTCCAAGCAGCATCTCTGAAGCCCCCGCAGAAAGGACGCGGGGCGTAGGTTATCACAACCACGGCTGAATTGCCATAGGCTTCGTCGTCCTGTGCTTCGTCGCCCTGACTTCATTGCCCCTGTCGGGGGCGTTGGTGGGAGAACGGAACCAGGGCGAGGCAGTGTCACGCCGGTAGGGTCAATCCAGCAGGCCGGTGAACCGCGAACTTGAAGAAGCGTTCGGAACTACAATGAATACGATTTACAGGCGAGCTGCGCAGATCAGGCGCTTGCTGGACTTCTGACGCCGCTTCCCACACCAGCGGCCGCGGCACCTGAAATTGTGCTGCGCACTCAGGCCACATGCAAGGGCGAAACCGCTCGCGGAGCGGTGGCGGTTGGCACAAGAACCATCGGCTGGAGGTGCCCCACGATACCGATCATGCGGACGGGCCAGCGGGGCTTGGAGCGGGCGTGGAACCATGAACATTCGCAGGAGATGCGGATGGTGCCGGCGGCGTTGGTGGGGAACCGGAACCACGGGGGCGGCATCGCTTCCAGGACTTCTCTGCTGATTCGGCAGCAGGCAGCGCCGAAGTCGCTGTCGCCGTAGTGGCCCCGGATTCCTTCGGCGCCGACGAAGCCGCAGTAGAGGATGTCGCCCGGTTCGGAGAAAATGGCGTCGGTGCCGCGCTGGCCGTCGGGCTGGTCAGGCAGCGGCACCATGTCGGCGTCGATCATCAGGAGGTGATCGAACTGGCGGTCTTCGGCCAGGAAGCGGTTGATGGTCTGGTTGCGGGCCACGTCGGTCGGGAACTCCGGGCTGCCGTAGCGCCAGCACTTGTTCTCCAACCACCGGGCCAGCAGGCGGTTGGGTTCTTGGCGGAAGGCCATGACGGCGACGAGGATGCTGCCGACGTTGCTCATGACGGTTCCGGATGAGCACAAGTTCCGTCAGCGGGGCCACCTCGGCGGGTTGGCGAGGCAGACTGCACCGGGTCTGGCGA
>Ga0315280_10008126_pt1 | contig 13833 bp, 13 predicted proteins | sample YL17G06_40_MG_FD_203697 | JGI IMG/M metagenome (GOLD analysis project Ga0315280, IMG submission 203697) | Sediment microbial communities from Yellowstone Lake, YNP, Wyoming, USA - YL17G06_40 | ecosystem: Environmental > Aquatic > Freshwater > Lake > Sediment | place: USA: Wyoming | collected...
AGCGCTTGCTCGTCCAGGTTTCAGGGATTAGTTCAGCTCTGACTCCTCTCTCTGCACACTCCTCAATTATATATTGAATCCTGCGCCCATATGGAAAGCGTTGCTGGAAGATTCGACGGAGCCTCCGCTCTCCGTTACCGCGGAAGCTTCTGTATTTGATATGTTTCGGATAGCCGATTGCCACCATGGAGTCTTCCTGTTTGGCTAGTTCAGCGATGCGTATGGCGTCTAGCCGGTCGTACTGTTCGCCGATGTTTCGTCTCTTGTGGCGGAGGCGTTTCAACGGCTCCCATTTCTGGGCTCGTTGTAGACCTGCGACTCTGCGGTTCAACATTTCTAGGCGATGCTTCTTTTCGAGATCCTTCAGGATTGAGAGGTCTCCTCGGCGAAGTGGCTGATCGGGTTTCAGCAACACGGTTGCCATAGCCCTGCGTACGCCAAGGTCGATTCCTCTCACAGCGTTGACCGGAATATCTTGGACCTCATATTTGACGCAGACATGCTAAGAAAAGATTTTTAAAGTGTAAACTTTTACTTCTAACTGCTCGCCCGGGCGGACGTCACCGTGCCCAATTTGAGCGATGCACAGAGGTAGTATAGTCCGGTCCAGTATGTGCGGCTGAGATTGAGAAGACTTCTCATATCGCCGATTCACCCGCACGACCCGGGTTCGAATCCCGGCCTGGGCGCCTTCAGTGTAGCCTTATCATAGGTCTTAATCGGACCAGTACTAACAGTGACGAACGGGCCTAACCAAGACCAGTTTGGAGTTGCAGGGTCACGAATGTGGCGTGGATCACGCTTCCGATAAAATCTCTTGTCTTAGATACAAAGTAAGGAAAACTTTAAACTTGATGAACCAGAGTTTGCTCCAGAGCCTTAGCCTTTCATCGTCTCGATGAATCCTTAGCCACGTCTCTCGCGCACGTCTACGAACTCCTGGCAAATTGATGTGATATCATTTTATGCGGTACGGAAGACCTAAATACGCCACGAAGTGACATCAATCTTGGAAAAATAAGGTGATACGATTTGACTCAAGAAGAGAAAGCGAAGGTAACCAGACGAGGCTATATGAAGTATGTCGGCGGTATCGTCGTTGTCGCTGTTGTCGCTGCTGCGGGATACGGAATATATGAAGCGACGAAGCCTCCTCCGACGACACCTACACCAACACCTACGCCTACACCTACCCCAACACCTACCCCGACTCCAACCCCCACACCAACATGGCCTCCTAAGGTTGAAGCAGCTAGCCTCACTGTTCTTGCATCCCCTGACTGCGCAGACTTTCTAAAATACGCGGCCGATCAATTTAAGGCGAAATATCCTCAAGTCTCCATCGATGTTGTTCCATTGTCATGGGAAGCTCTCTATCCGAAGATCCTACAGGATCTCCAGTCCAAGACTGGTGCGTATGATATATTCACGATCGACGTTATGACGCTTGGTTCAGTCGTTGTGGCAGGATCCGCCAATGTAGATGATATTAGAAAGAAGAATCCTGATGTAGTCGATCCGAACTTGGACTTGGCTGATTTTGAACCAGGATACTTTGGCTACGGAAGCGTTTGGGCAGGAGCTAACTACGGATTGCCAGTTTATCCTAACCACATGTTCCTCTACTACAGGAAAGACTACTTTGGTGACTCCAAGCTTCAATCGAAATATCAGAGCGCGACTGGGAAAACTTTAGAGCCCCCGAAGACATGGGAGGACTGCATAGAGGTTTCTAAGTTTTTCACTAAGAAATACAATAAGGACTCGCCAACAGAGTATGGAATCGCACTGATGTTTCCAACCACTCACACGATAATGTACAACGTCTTGAATTGGCTGGGTCCCATTAGACAGTCGCCTACAGGCGTTGAGAAATACGGTCCATTGGATCTCTACTACGGAGACTTCTGTACCTCGGATGGAAAGGCATGGTTTGCCAATGAAGATGGAGAGCGAGCAGTAAAGCTAATTCAAGACCTTCTACCGTATTCGCCAGACCCGTTTGGATCAGACTACGGTGAAACTCTCGCTCAATTCTCAGCAGGAACCACGGCTATGGTTCCGCAATGGTCTGTGCCATACGGCGACTTCGTCAAAAGTCTGGCTGGCGGAGACAAGATGAAGGCCAGAGACGTCATAGGTGTCGCGGAGATACCTGGCATCCTAGATAGCGGGAAGATCGTGCAAAGGCCGGTGAGCGGTGGATGGGCTTGCGGACTCAATGGCTCTACTAAATCTCCTAGACAAGCATACCTATTCGCGCAATTCGCAACAAGCAAGGAGATGGATAAAGCTCACTGGACGAAGTTTGTGATGCCTCCGGCCAGGATGTCAAATTGGAAAGATCCGGAAAGTAGGGAAGTGCTGAACCCAGAGCTTTTCGATACATACGCAAAGAGCATGCGCGAACTATCGTACAGGCCTCGAATTCCACAAGAACCCGACATGGAAAGAGTTGGCAACCCGATTTGGCAAGACATCATTGCCGGTAGAAAGAAAACGGTTCTCGACGGATTGAAAGAATTGGCAAGCGAATGGCAGAAACTCGTCGACCAGTTCAAGCACCCGGGGAAATAGAGTGGCTAATCCGAAAACCAAATACTTCTTCATACTCCCACTTTTTTTGCTCTACGTCTCACTAACACTTTATCCTTTCTTAAGTATGATCTATATTTCATTCTTTAACTACTATCTTGCGCGAGGCGGCGAACAAGAATTCGTTGGACTTTTGAACTACCAGAATATGTCGAGCGATTACTTAGTACGTGATTCAGTGCAGTTTTCGGTGTTCATCATAATTGCAGGAGTAATAATTGAAACCTTGCTCGGTCTTGGCCTTGCGTTACTAATTTTAGATTCGAAGGGTGAAAGAGTCTTCAGATCGATTTCTATCGTACCGATGACCATTCCGATGGTCGTTTCAGGTATGGTTTGGAAGATGCTCTTCAACACGGTATATGGGCCTTTAAACTATTTTCTTTCATTTCTTGGTATAGGTAAAATATCTTGGCTGGGAGATCCCTTTTTTGCTCGTTTCACTATTTTGATAGTGGATATCTGGCAATGGGCTCCCTTCATATTCTTGATTCTTTACGCAGGCCTAAAAAATGTGCCAGAAGACTTGATCGAAGCTGCGGTTGTAGATGGAGCTGGTGGTTGGCAGGTAACCCGTTACGTTAGAATACCGTTCATAAGACCTTTGATAACAATAGCCGTGATGCTTAGACTGATCGAGCTCCTCAAGCTTTTCGATATTGTGTACATGATAACCGGCGGTGGTCCAGGAACCATTACTTACTCGTACAGCTACCTGATATATGTTGTAGGCTTCCTTACAGGTATCAACTTGGGGTATGCTTCAGCTCTTAGCGTTGTCCTTTTGATATGCGCCATAATCTTGACCGCGCTCCTGATCAAAATGTTGAATGTCAAGAGGCTGCTAGGTCTTGAGGTAAAGCCATGAAGAAGCTTAGCTTGTCGATAAAATCGATCTTAAGGTACATCTTGATATTCGCGGCCATGGCATTCTCCCTCTTTCCAGTTTATTGGATGGTTTTAACAGCATTCAAGAGGTCGCAAGATTGGTTTTCATGGCCTCCAATTTTCATCCCTCAGTCTATAACGTTAGACAGCTTTATCGGAGGGGGATACGAAGTGTATAAGACCGCCTCATTGATTGATGTAGCACCCTATTTGAGAAATAGCATAGTCATCGGTTTAGCGACAGCAGCTATATCTACCTTAATATCCGCTTTTACAGCTTACTCGATATCTAGATTCAGAACAGGGGGAATCAATTTCGTAAATTGGATTCTGTCGATGAGAATGCTTCCGCCTATCGTGGTGGCAATCCCGATATATGTATTATTCCAAGCATTCAATCTGATCAACACATGGCTGGCGTTGATACTTATTTACTTGATATTTACCACGTCATTTAGCACATGGGTTCTCATAGCTTTCTTTAATGATATTCCTAGGGAGTTGGATGAAGGAGCTTACATTGACGGGTGCTCTCCCTTGAAAGCGTTCATCAAAGTGATTCTTCCAGTCAGTTTACCCGGCATTGCTGCTGTCTTCACTCTTTCGCTTCTAACATGTTGGTCTGAATTTCTACTTGCACTAGTTCTTACAAGTAATCAAGCGGCGCAGACGCTTCCGGTATATATAGGAAGATACATAACGGGGTTCCAAATAGCGTGGGGACCAATAAGCGCCGCAGGGATCGTATCAATGCTACCTGTAACTATCTTCTCTTTCATTATGTTAAGGTACATCATAACAGGCTTAACTCTAGGTGCCGTGAAAGGCTAGTTTCACGCGAGATCTTCCTGAAATCTTGGAATATGAAGTGAGGTAGAATCCTGATAGCGCCAAACTTTTCTATAAAAGCCCATCTAAAATGATTTGAGGGATTTATATTGAAACCTAGAGAGAGAATTATCGCCGCTCTAGGACACAAGGAGCCCGATAGAGTTCCTATGGATCTCGGGGGAGCGGTATCTTCGGTACATGTGGTTGCCTATGATCGCTTGACGGCTAAGCTATGTTTGAAGATCAAGACTGAGATTGCCGACAAGATCCAGCAGCTTGCCAGACTACATGAAGAGATTCTCGTGAGATTAGGCATAGACTTCAGGCACATCTCGTTGAAGAAAGGCTTCTTTGCAGGTGCAGAAGATCGATTCGACGACCCGTCTGGGAGACCGTACTTCATCGATGAGTGGGGGATAAAGTGGGGCAAGAACCCATACTACTACGACATGATGTATCATCCTTTAGAAAACTTGACAATAGATGACTTGGACGACTATCCATGGCCAGATCCGCGAGATCCAGCCAGATACGAAGGGTTACGAGAAGAGGTGAAGAGCCTTTATCAGGCGACCGACTACGCGCTAGTGGCTGACAGTATCTTCGGAGGCATATATGAGTGCGCTTGGTGGCTGAGAGGGTTCGAGAAATTCAACGTCGACATGTACAAGAGGCCTGATTTCGCTGAAGCTCTTCTAGACAAGATACTGGAGCTGTACATGGGCTTCTATAGCCGTTACTTGGATGAGGTTGGAGACTATGTTCAGATGGTTGAGCTTGGCGATGATGTTGGAGCTCAGACCGGCCCGATAATCTCGCCTACACTACTCAGAAGGTACATCAAGCCGAGGTGGAAGAAGCTCTACGATCTCATACACAGCAAGACTCGAGCTAAGATGTTCCATCACTCATGTGGGAGCCTCTACCCGTTCATAGGCGACCTGATCGATGTTGGCGTCGACGTACTTAATCCGATTCAACCCTTGGCAGCGAACATGGATATTGGAAGGATAAAGAAGGAATTCGGAGATAGGTTGAGTTTGCATGGAGGAGTTGATATTCAAAGAGTTCTTCCTCTAGGCACTCCGAATGATGTCGTCGACGAAGTGAAGCGAGTGATACGCTTGGCAGCGCAGAACGGTGGCTACATATTGGCGGGCGCCCACAATATACAAGCAGATACCCCTGTAGAAAACATCGAGGCGATGTTCGAAGCAGCGAGAAAGTTCGGAGTCTACCCGATAAAGTTGTAGCAACTTTGGGTCGAGGTGGATGATTTGGTGAAGAACGCCATTCTACAAAAGTTGAAGGATGCAGTCGTGAACTTTGACATCGAGACCGTTCGAGAGGCATGTAGAGACGCGTTGGATAAAGGTATCCCAGCCTACCAGATCGTTATGGAAGGCATGGCGAAAGGTATGGAGGTCGTCGGAAAGAAGTATGAAAGCGGCGAGTTCTTCCTATCTGAGTTGATCATGGCTGGAGAGACTGTGAAGGAGGGTATGAAGATAATAGAGCCACATCTGGCTTCTGAGGGAGCGGAAGCTAGAGGGAAGATTGTCATAGGCACAGTTCAAGGCGACCTCCACGACATAGGCAAGAACATAGTCGCCACCTTATTGAAAGCATCAGGCTTCGAGGTGATCGACTTGGGATTCGATGTCGCCCCGCAAAAGTTCCTCGAAGAGACCCGGAACTCGAAGCCGAACATCCTCGGAATGTCCGCGCTATTGACGACCACTATGGTGAATATGGATACAACTATCAGAGAGCTGGAGAAAGCGAAGGTGAGGGAACGGATGAAGGTTATAATAGGTGGCGCTCCAATCGACGCAGACTATGCCCGAAAGATAGGTGCTGACGCATCTGCGAAGGACGCAGTCGAAGGTGTTGCTATCTGCGGGAAGTGGGTTTCAACTAGGTGAGATCTCGACCAGCCTCAGCAAAGGAGTCCATGCGTAAATATAAAAAGCGTTAACGCAACAAACGCTTGAAAGGGAGATAACAATGGTGAGGTATGGTATACATAGTCTCCTTTGGACCGAGCGATTCGATACTGAACCAGAACCATTGATCAAGAAGGCGAAGGCACTTGGTTTCGACGGAATAGAGATCTACGTCTCCCCTCAGCAACTCCAAAGCTTCGACAAGGAAAGAGTCAAAAAGACTTTAGAGAGTGCAAAGATGAAGTGCATAGGGTCAACCAGTCTAAGCTTGGAGACAGATTTCACAAGCCCAGATGAAGCGACCAGAAAGAGGGGAATCGACTACCTGAAGAATTGCGCAAAACTGTTCTCTGAACTTGGCGCGAAACTGGTTGCTGGAGTGCTGTACGCTGCGTGGGGTAAGATTGTTGGCAGAGGTCGCACTGAAGAGGAATGGGCTCGCTCAGTGGAAAGCTTGAAAGAGGCTTCCCGCCTCGTCAGGGAATACGATGTGGTTCTCGGCCTCGAGCCCGTGAACAGGTTTGAGACCTACTTCCTCAACACGGCGGCTGACGCTGTCAAACTGGTCGAGGCGATAGGTGAACCCAATGTCAAGGTTCACTTGGATACTTTCCACATGAATATTGAGGAGAAGAACTACTATGACCCTATAGTGAAGACTGGAGAACTACTCTGCCATATGCACTGCTGCGAAAATGATAGGAGCGTACCTGGAACAGGAAGCGTCAACTGGGACGAAGTCTTCAGAGGGCTCGCAGACATAAGGTACGATAAATGGATAACCTTGGAGTCCTTCACCCCAGAGATCAAGAGCGTCGCCGCCAGTACCGCTATATGGAGACAACTAGCACCAAGCGCAGACACCTTAGCATCAGAAGGCTTGAAGTTCCTAAGATCTATGGAGAAGAAGTATCTCAGTCGATAGGTCACATCGACGATTCCAGAAACTTGTCTCTTCACCGCAAAGCCGCTTGATCAATGCGAAGCTCTTCTTCCAGCTCAAATGCTCGCAACTTCACTCCTCTTTTTCTCAGTCTCCATTTCAACCTCATCTTCTAGACATCGAAGCTCATAAAAGCCTAATTCTTCCTTGCGTTTCCTCTGGAACTCTTCGGCTGAGCCGCATCTCCTCTTGATATTATCTGCACCGTCTATTGACGGAGAATTCAAGGTATTGGAAATGAATGAATTCATTGACAAGTGAAATTGAATTAACTGACAAACCCTACAATAAAAAAACTTTATAAGGAAATCGAGCGAATCCACTGTGGAGATCTTTTATGAGCAAGGCCAAGTTCAAGGTTCCTGAGTGGCATGGTAGACATCCCTTCCCTCCGGACAAGAAGAAGCCCACCCTAATATCACGCGACAAGATACTTCATTTTTTGCTCTACGGAAAAACAGCTTACACTGACATGAATTGGCTATTGGCAAGCACAGACAGGATTCACGTCGGAATTTATCTAATTCCTCCAGGGGGAAGATTTGATCCTCCTGACATCCATGCTGGAGAAGAGGTTTATTTCATGCTTGAAGGCACTTTGACAATTTTCAACCCACAAACCGGTGATGTTCACGAGGTGCTCGCAGGAGAAGGACTTTGGATTCCGAAGGATTGCTGGCATCAAGGCCACAATTTCACGGATAAAGTAGTTAAGGGCATTTGGGGTATTGCTCCGCTAATGTGGGATCTTGAAAAAGGTCCGCCAACAGAGTATCCGGCGGATCCGCAGCTCTTCAGGTATGAAGAACCCGAAATGCATCTGTGGAAGAAAACGGATCTTCCTAGGATGAAAGTTTTGAATGGAGGCAACTGTTGTCGAGTAATTTTCGGCAAAGAGCATAGGATTCCAGTAACATTCTATGCAAGTACGGATATGATACATATGGGAGAATTCACTATTCCTCATAACGGATACTCTGAACCTGAGAGTCACAAAGGGGACGAAGTTGTGTTTGCGCTTCGTGAGAATCTTACAGTTTTCACGCCAAATACTCAAGAAACATTCGAGGTCAAGGAGGGAGAGACCTTTTTCATTCCGGAAAACGTGAAGCATCAATATTACAACTTTACGAATGGAATCACCAGATCCGTGTTTGTTATAGCTCCGAAACTCTAGAAACCTAATCTCCGCTCAGGTTCCAATAGTTTTCATTACGTGTTGCTCACCGTTTAGACGGCTAGGTTCAAGTGCCTCATGCTTTGTTATTCTGTTCCTGAAATTCAGATATTCAGAACCTCCTGAAAAGATAAAGCAGGATACCCTAATGATAGACCTGTAGACTAGACTTCTGCTTGTTTCTTAAGCAATATATAGATGCTCCGTCCGAAAACGAGATGGTTAGCTCGAAGAGTGGAACTTGATTGACCGGATATTTGTTGGGGATAGACATCGGAACAACCGCTTGCAAATCCGTTATCTTCGACGTTAATGGCCGAACAATCGCCAAGGCCTCGAAAGAGTATCCTATCTATTACCCGAAACCGGGTTGGGCAGAGCAGGATGCCGACTGGTGGTGGAACGCTGTAAAGATAACTACAAACGAAGCTTTGAGAAAGGCGCGAAAACATAGCGAAAACATTATTGGTGTTGGAATCGACTCGCAGAGAGAAGCTCCTGTTCCTTTAGACATTCATGGCAGGAAACTGGCTACAAGTTTGATTTGGATGGATAGACGAACGATGCTTCAAGCGCAGAAGATTAGGAAAGTGCTATCTCCAAAGAAAGTGATCGAGGCGACCGGGGTCTCTATCGACCCTTTGTATTCGGCCCCTAAGATAATGTGGATGAAGGAGAAAAGGCCGAGCATTTTCAGAAAAACTAGGATGTTTCTCTTTCCGAAAGACTATATCATATATCGCCTAACAAACGAGGCAATAACAGACCATTCAATGGCTTCTAGGACAATGCTTTACGATATTAGGAAGCGAAAATGGCACGACGAAATTTGTCAAAAACTGGGAATCCCAGTTGAAATGTTACCATCTCCCACGGACTCGCCGAAGATTGTAGGCGAGGTTTCATCGCGTTCTGCGGAACTGATAGGACTTGGGAAAGGAACGCCCGTTGTTGCCGGAGGCGGAGATCGTCCATGCGAAGCAATTGGAGGCGGCGCATGTGAACCGGGATATGTCAACATAGGTTCCGGAACATCCACAGTAATGACCGCTCCATTGTTGAAGCCGAAAGTTGATATGAGAGGTTGTATCGACTGCTGCTGCCATGTCATTCCCGATATGTGGGAATATGAGGTCCCAATTCTGACCACTGGTGCCTCTTTGAGATGGTTTAGGGACAATTTCGGTTACGAAGAGATTGAGAAGGGTAACAAGACGGGAGTTGACCCGTATGTCTATCTCGATGCGCTAGCAAGAAAAGTTGAAATTGGATCTGACAGTCTATTCTACTATCCGTACCCAATGGGAGCAAAATCGCCGAAATTCGCAAGCAACGCAAAGGCTGTGTTCTTCGGGATAACTTTGATTCACACGAAAGCCCACTTCGTTAGAGCAATTCTAGAGGGTGTCGCATTCCAGTATGCCGAGACGTTGGAGCTTCTCGAAGAATTGGGCGTGAAGGTGAAAGAAGCATCCTTAGTTGGAGGGGAGGCTCGCAGTCAACTCTGGAATCAGATAAAGACCGACGCCCTGTCGAGACCAATAAGATTGCCAGACGTTGAGGATGCCGCCGCGCTAGGATCAGCGATACTCGCATCCATTGGGGTCAAGGTCTACAAGAACATAAAGGACGCTGTGAAAAACATGGTGAGAACAAGAACCATTTACAGACCTCGAAAGAAAGAGAGTCTTATGTACGCGGCGTTCTACGAACAGTACAAGAAGGTCTATGAATTTCTCAAACACGGCTATGATGTCATCGCCTAGTTTCTACAGATAAAGATATGCGCTTGCGGTAGCGGTGTCAGGTCGCCCTTCGCAAAAAACGTTTATGTATTTCTTTTCAAAGACTAGATGTGGGCCCCGCGGTAGCTCAGCCTGGTAGAGCTTCCGAGCCGACCTGCATTGATAGGTCGACGAAGACGCTGTAGACATGCGCCATCCGGCGCGCGCCAAACCAGCCTTCCAGGCGGACAGTGGAAACCGGAGTGTCGCCGGAGAGTCTGTTTAGGACTCGGCGAATTCAAAATGGGCGTTCTCCCATGAAACTCCGGCCCGCGGGACCACATTTTCACGGTTAATCCAGCAACGAGCCGAGTCAAGACTGTGGACGGATTTGATGTTGTGAGAACTATTTCCGCTTGAAAGAGACTCCTAATCGGCGCGAATTGCGGATTAGGAATGGCTGGCCCGGCTAGCTACAAACTGTCGTTTAAAGCTGTCAACCAAGCAGATTTTCAGCTGAAAGAACGTGCAAACCAAGCTGGAATCGAGCAGTAGTTAAGCTCAAATTGCATATTTTGAATGGCTGGCCCGGTGGTATCGCCATACTTCTTTGGCGGGTCCAATCCTTCAATCAAGATCGGACTGCTCAACCAGATATGTACCTGGATGGGGTTCCCGTCGAAGTCAAGAGTCTGTCCGGTAGCGAGTTACGTGCAGAAAGTGATTGATAGAGCAAATAGAGGTTTTGGGCAAAAAGCAAAACTAGAAGCGAGGATCCAAGCTCTTTAGAAAACGAAAATAGTCTGTGGATTTATTCTTTAGAGCCGGGTGTGGGAGTTGAACTTCGGGTTCAAATCCTGAATTCTGCAGGTTCCCTCATGCTAGGCCCACTAGTACGTAGGCGTGATCAATTCTTAACCTTTCCTACCACAAGATGAGGCCATAATGCAGAAAATCGTGAGTTCGAATACTAATGCTGAGAGCTCTAGGAGGGTACCAAGCTAGCCACGTGCGAACTAAGATCAAAAGCTGAACCATGACATTTTATGGACGGGTCAATTGAAAGTAGTCTGTCTTCGATGAATGGAGAGAGAAGAGGAGGAGAAGTGACTCTTTCTGAGCGCCCCGACACCCTTCAAAAGGGTATCCTGACTATTGCTCTATTGTTTGGTATCGACGCCCCATATTCCCATCCTTCTGCAAGGTATCGTTCTATCTTGCCTAAAGCTATGATCTTCTGCCTGGATCTGTTATTCGCCAAAACGCCTAACAGTCTCTGCCTGACTAAGTTGTGGAGTCCGTCGTCGGCCATTTTGGCAAGCCGTATTTTGCGACTTCTCTTCACTGAAGCCTGCGGTAGTTCAGAAAATCTCTTGAATACCGGAAATCCATAATTGGCAGGCAAGACTTGGCTAGTAACGATTATCTTTGTTATGTGGTTAAGAGATAACTCGTGTTTTGGGGGTTAGCGCATCTGTAGTTGGTTTCAGTACCAAAGCTAGAAATCGCTACCCGTCGAACGAGGTTTAGGTGGGATCACTACACACTTTTGCATTTGCTTGGGTCCTTAGAGTCGCGATCACGCAAATCATGTGTGCTATGGGCTTTCAGATCGATGATCCAGCCCCGTCGCATATTCGCAGATTCCATCCTCCGGATAGTTCTTGCAGTAAAAAGGTTTGGTGTCATTTATGGCGCAATAGTAAATGTTCAACCTTTCATTTCTCCTCAGAAAGGGGCAGTTCTTTGAAACGAAGGTTCCTAATTGATCATTCGAATCGGCAGAGGTTATTGCGAGATGTTTCAAGATGTCTGTTCTTCCCCTTCTCCTCCATCGGATCATGTCGTCGTGTGTTGCTTCAAACGACCCCCAGTGGATTATGCAGCATTTCCCACACTGTTTGCACAGATGTTTCTTCAAGTTCTTCACCTTGGTAGCGAAAGCGACTTCGTAGTTTGAAGCCTAGTCTGATCAGACGGTGGAAGGATCCTGCTGGAGATCTATGTGTCCTTTTGGTTCCATTCTCAGTTGAAGGATTCTTGAGTCGTTGACTGCTTGGCAGTCGTGGATTCTCACACGGTTGCCTGTCTCAACTTGATTCTTCAGATTCCTTTGTGAGTATCTTACAAATGTCCTCCCGGACTCTTCATCTACCACAAGTATGTAGCGGCCATGTTGACTATCTTGCCTTCAATGCTCACGCGTCTTATTCCTTTCTCGATATCTCCAATTATCATTACTACGTTCTTCCCACCACATATTGTCAAGAAAAAGGGGGGCGTCATTTCTTCGACGGATTTGGTTTCTATCCTATTCGGCCTTTTCGCCGATCGCGAAGCGGTCTCGAACTTGCATGATCTGGATCTTCATGTGGTCTCCAGGTTTCGCATTTGGCACGAAGATCACGAACCCCTCGATACGCGTCAGGCCGTCACCGCGTCGACTCAATTCTTTGATGTCGACTTCGTACTGCTTTCCTTCCTCCACGGGCGCACCGTATGCTCTGTAATCCATTTGATTTTCACCTCTTTCTTCTTCGGTCAGTTGCAACAAGAAGAAGAATATGCGGGCAATCGTTAGAAACGACTCTCGACTCTCGTTCTCGTCAACTAACTTGATGCATCTTTGTCACCGTTCTATATAAGGATAAGAACGCGCGAAAAGAATGAGCTTGAGCTGGAGAACAAAGGCGCCTTTGGCGCGGATTGCCAGTTATTGGTCAGCATTGACTACTCAATTTGTCTGTTTGCGGTTGTGAGTATTTTCCAGAGAGACCTTCTGGGGCTTGTATAAATTCGTAAGCGATGAAAAAAGCTATCGGCGCAAAAGACCTTTTCTAGTGACGTAGATCTTCTTTTCCTCTACCCTGACTTTCAGGCTGTACCTTGCCCTTTCATTCTGTTCGATCTTGAGACATCCTAATCTGAATGCACGTGCGAGGTTTGTATCTTTAGCTGATTCACAACGAACTTTGAAGTCCTCAATTACACCTCTAGAAACTAACATAAGTTTTCGTTGCCGTTGCCCGTAAGCCACGTGTCTGTCGAACGTTCCCGATCGATATTCTTTCAATCATAGCGACCTCTATTTCTTTTTCATCTTTGGTAAATCATGTTCAGAGCGACTTTATATTCTTGAACTCACAGTTACAAATTCTAATCTCCCTTATGTGTTCCTCAAGTCTTTTACGTATTTCAATTCAATCTCTCTTGCAAAATAGATACCTAGTGTTTCGAGACCATTTGACGTCAAACCTGATCCCGCCGTAAACTCTAGCGGCAAAAACGCTCCGGATCCTTAGGAGAGGAATCCTCTAAAACCGCTATTTTTGAGCGCTCGGTGGTCCAGTTGAGCCCAATTCTCTCGGTCGCTTTATTAAGGACGACATCATATCCACACCGAGTTGAAACATCTTGGTTGCTCTAGGGGACCTACTAGGGACACGCCGTTTCGATAGGGACCTCATCTACCTACTCCAGATCGCAAAGAAGCATGATCTAAGTCTTAGTCTCCTTCATGCTTCTATGCTGGCTGCACGCGATTGCGGTATCTCGCGATGTGGAAAAGTTTCCATTGAACTGCGCCTACGCGGTGTAGCTTCTTCAACGTACATGTTCTCAGTTGAGGGCAAACCGGTGGGGCAAGCTGATATCCCAAATCATTCGGTTGAGAGGCTAGTAAACCTGCCAGATGAACTTTCACGCTACATCAATACCATTGAAGAACAC
>Ga0315280_10008127_pt1 | contig 13831 bp, 13 predicted proteins | sample YL17G06_40_MG_FD_203697 | JGI IMG/M metagenome (GOLD analysis project Ga0315280, IMG submission 203697) | Sediment microbial communities from Yellowstone Lake, YNP, Wyoming, USA - YL17G06_40 | ecosystem: Environmental > Aquatic > Freshwater > Lake > Sediment | place: USA: Wyoming | collected...
CAAAATTCTCCTCGAGCAAGTCCTTAAGTCTAAAGAGGTATCTTGCCCTAGCGAGCGGCGGGGTTCGCCTCCAATCTGGGAAAGCTTCCACCGCAGATTTTACTGCTCTGTCCACCTCCTCTTTGGTGGACATCGGAACCTTCCCGATGGTTTTCATAAGAGCCGGATTAAGCACGTTCAAAACTTTATCCGACTCAGATTCCACCCACTCGCCATTGATGTAATTCTTAACCAGCCCAACATCCTTTATCGGTTCTTCCAAAATCGACATTTTTAAACACCCCAAAGCGGTTTTACTTTGAACCCTAAAAACCTTACTTAGAGCGATCAGAAGCAACTCTCGAGGTTTAGGTGAAAATTTTTGTAAAAGATTCGATGTTAGTTTAAGAAATGGTCCCCTTCCTCCGTACCTACCGACTTTATAGATACATTTTATAGCTTTGGGTGTAATCTTCTGGAGTGGCTTTGAAGGCGATGAAATGGAACCTATGCCGAAGAAAAAAGTCGAGGAATTGATAAAGAAACAGAAAGAATTCCTTCCTCCAGTCGTGTTCAACTACTACAAGGAACCGCTCGTCTTCGTGAAAGGACAGGGGATGCACCTTTACGATTCTCAGGGGAAGGAGTACTTGGATTGTTTTTCAGGGATTGCCACGGTGCAAGTCGGGCACGGAAACCCAAAGGTAACTGATGCTGTGGTTGAACAAATCAAAAAGTTGTGCTACACCTCAAGCATCTACATCACCGAGCCACAGGTGTTGCTTGGCGAGAAAGTGGCCGGCATAGCCCCTGGGAAGCTGAAGAAATCTTACTTCGTCAACAGCGGCTCGGAGGCGAACGAGGTCGCCATACAGGCATTAAGGCTGGCGACCAAAAAGAACGGGATATTTGCAGTCGACAGGGCTTACCACGGCAAGACCTTGGGGGCCGGAACTCTGTCCGCGCTATCGAGCTGGGCGCAGAATGTGCCCCGAGCGCCAGAGATCTACCACATCCCGACCTCTTACTGTTACAGGTGCCCGTTCGGAAAGGAACACCCTGGATGCGACATCGAATGTGCTCGATACCTGGATGAGGCGATAAAGGCGAATACTCCGAACGGAGGCGCCGGATTTATCGCGGAGCCAATCCAAGGTGTCGGGGGTATAATCGATCGGCCTGTTCCCGAATACTTTAAGATCATAAGGGAGATTCTGGACAAGTACGAGATGTTGTTGGTCTCGGATGAGGTCCAGACGGGCTGCGGGAGGACTGGAAAGTGGTGGTGCATCGAGCACTACGGTGTCGAGCCTGATGCCATTACGGTGGCAAAGGGGTTTGGCAACGGATATCCGATAGGGGCATTCATATCCACGGCGGAGCTCGCGGATGTCCTGAAACCACTCTCATTCTTCAGCACCTTCGGTGGAAACCCTGTATCCTGCCTCGCGGCGCTGAAGACCTTGGAGGTCATAGAGGAGGAAAAATTGATTGATAACGCTTCGAGGGTCGGCTCCTATTTAATGAAGGGGCTCGAGGAACTCAAAGAGGACCATAAAATCGTGGGTGATGTTAGGGGCATGGGGCTGATGTTGGGAATAGAATTTGTCAAGTCCAAGAAGGCCAAGGAGTTTGCTCCAAGTGAAACGCTCGCGGTCATGGAATCGGCAAAGGAAGATGGCGTGTTGCTCGGCAAGGGAGGTAACGAGGGCAACGTGATACGTATTCAGCCCCCGCTCATCATCAGAAAGGAGCACGCCGACAAAACGTTGGAAACATTGGACACGGCATGTTCTAAAGTTGAGAAGGGCCGATGATTCCTCACGACTTTCCATGGGGAATCGGCTAACCAAAACATGCATAGGTGTGCACGGCCGTGAATTGTTCCAAATCTGCAGGTACCCTATCTCAACCTAAATTCATACCACTCCAAATCCGGCCCCTCAAAGAGTTTCAAGAACTCCCTGAACTCGCTCGAGTGTCTCTCGTCCACGAGATATACTGAGCTGCCAACCTTGGCCCAGCTATTCGACGGAAGGGCAGTTACGATGCGTTTCAAATTAACGTAAAACCACCTTTTTCTCCTAGCATTGTTGCGAAGTTCCCACGTGAATAAAATCGATCTCGTTCGACTTTTGTGCACGGCCGTGAATACCCGCCAAGGCTTTGAAGTGACGTCCCTTATAAGGGCGAAACGAGTTGCAGTGCACGGCCGTGAACTCAACTGGTAGCGTATGTGGCAACTGTGCACGGCCGTGAAGTGACAGCCAATTCGAACAACATACGAGTGTGCTTCCATCGGAGTTTCTGTAATTCTAAATGCTAATTGTGCACGGCCGTGTAGCGTAGACGCAAAGTTCTCGGCACTTGCAACAGGGTATGCACGGCCGTGAATATGCGTCGTCATGGATCGATATTCTCTGGCATAGCACTGATGTATGGTTAACTAAAAATTTCATCCCTCAGCTTCTTGATCGGGAATTTTCAGGGCCTCATCTATTGCGTTTACTCCCTCGTCGATCTCCCTTTCTGTAATTATAAGCGGTGGAGCTATGACAAGATGATTGATCCAACTCTGAACGAACACGTTGTGCTTCATCATCTCCCCGGCGACCTTGTCCACCATCAGTGGCTTGCCCGTCAGCTTCTCGGCCCTAGTGTTGAAGGGTTCCTTCGTCCTCCTGTTTCTCGCCAGTTCAACCGCCCAGAACAGCCCAATTCCTCTCACGTCCCCAACAGATTTGTGCTTTTCCTTCAGCTCGTTGAGCCTCTTGCCCAAGTACTCGCCCATCTTCCTCGCTCGGTTGTTCAGGTCCAATCTCTTGAACTCCTTTATTGCCGCGATCGCCGGCCCTAGAGTCATCGGATGTGCTTCGTAGGTGTGACCGTGTGTGAAATGATGGTCCTCGAAGTAATCTGAGATCTTGCGAGTAGTAGCCGTGACGCCGAGCGGCACGTACGCGCCCGTTATTCCCTTGGCAGTTGTCAATATGTCCGGCTTCACGTTCCAGTGGTCCACCGCGAACCACGTTCCTGTGCGGCCCCAACCGCTCATCACCTCGTCAACTATAAAGAGCGCGCCGTTTTCATCCGCGATCTCTCTCAGCCTCGGAAGGTATTCCTTTGGTGGGACGAGGATGCCGTTTGTGCCCACCACAGGCTCGATGAAGATTGCCCCGACATTGGACTCATTCTTGATCATGTAGTCCACGTACTCCGCGCACATAACGCCGCACTCGGGGTACTCCCTCTTGAACGGACATCTGTAGCAATAGCAGTCCGGGGCGAAGACCACGCCCTCAACCTTACCGACTGGTTCGATCGGCCATCTCCTCGGGTCCCCGGTGAGTGCTATTGATCCGGGAGTCGAGCCGTGATAGGAGGCGTAGCGCGAGACCAGCTTGTACTTGCCGGTGTAAAACCTGGTGATCTTTATCGCTGCCTCGTTCGCCTCCGTTCCAGATGTCGCAAAGAAGAACTTTTCCAGCCCTTTTGGTAAAACCTCTAGCAATAGCTTCGAGAGCTCGGCTCTGACATCGGTAGCGACATGGGGGCCTATGTACGGCAGAGTCCTCGCCTGCTCGCAAATCGCATCGATTATAGCCTTGTTCTTGTGCCCGAATGTGCAGCACATAAGCTGGGATGAGAAGTCCAAATATTTTCTGCCAGCGACGTCGAAAAAGTAGCAGCCCTCTGCATCCACGACGTGCATGGGCTTCCAGCCCTTCTGAAACCTCCAAGTGCCGTAGGTGTACTTCGTGGTTATCTCTACAACTTCATCTTCCTGAGGTGCCAACCCCATCGCCTCCCGATCCACCATCGCTGTTTTCATCTAGTCCGATAAAAAGCTAGAGGTAGAGGGCTGGAATCTCGCTGCCAACGCCCTTTTTCTCAGCCATCCTTAGGACGTGCCAGCCCGTTATCACATCCTGTATCGACAGTCCAGTTGAGTCAAAAATCGTGATCTCGTTGTTCGATGTCCTTCCGGGCCTCAAACCTGCGATTATCTCACCTAGCTCGCCGTATATATCATCCCTGGTCATCTCACCCCTTGCAAGTGGCACGTTGACCTCGCCGCTGTGGCATGCCTGCTCCCAATCATCGACGACAATTTTAGCTCGCTTGAGTATCTTTGGCTCGAGCTCCTGCTTTCCGGGAGCATCAGCACCGATATCATTGATATGCATGCCCTCTGTGACCCATTCATCTTTCACCACAGGCACCCTAGCGGTCGTGATAGTCACCAGTACATCTGCACCGTTCACTGCATCCTTGGCTGTGTCAGTGGCTTCAATGTTCAAGCCCAACTTCTGCCCCATGTCTTTGGCGAACTTCTCAACCCTGTCCTTCCTCCTCGCGTAGACCTTGACAAGTTCCACATCCATCACCTCTCGCAGGGCCTCGAGCTGGAATGGGGCCTGATAACCGGCACCGATCATCCCTACGGTTCTTGCATCCTTCCTCGCAAGGTATTTCGTGGCTATGCCAGTTGCGGCCGCGGTGCGCATGGCGGTGATCCAAGTTCCGTCCATGATGCACACTGGCACGCCATTTTTTGGGTCGACCAGCAGAATCGTGGCCAATACCGTGGGAAGACCGTATTTTTCTGGATTGTTTGGATGGACGTTGACTAGTTTTATGCCAGCCTCGTCCAATCCCTCGAGGTATGAGGGCATTATCCTGAGGTCGCCATTGTATTTCACGAAGAACAGATACGGTTTCGGGGGCATCTGAACCCTTTTCAATCCTTTCTCCTTGAAAGCGGTTTCCACAAGTTTCAAAGTATCATTCATCGTCAACAATTGCTTTACTTCATTTAACCTCAAAATCCTCATCTTCACCTTTTCACCAACCATTGGTACTCCCTCGTGTCAGCCATTAATTTAACGCGTGGTCGGCTGAACGGTTGACCTGTACATAAATTAATATATTTGAGAAGTGAATATAAGCGTAAAGGGAAATATAGTAGGGAGAATGGAGGCATTGGAGGGGGAGATTTGCGCCGAGGCAGGTTTGAGATAATCGGGGAAATTCTTACTCTTACGGCGGATGGTGATGACGGCGCGGTGAAGACCTCGATCGTCTATCGCGCGAACTTGAATTTTAACATTGCAAACAAGTACTTGAACATGCTTCTTCAAGAAGGCCTTGTAAGAGTGGTAGACGGTCCTGCGGTAAAGTACAGGATCACGGATAGAGGTCTCAAGTTCCTTGATATGTACGAAGATCTGAAGGGCATGGCGAAGAACTTATAGACGCCACTTGGTCCCCTTCCTATACTGGCAGCGTGAGGAAATAGCAACCGGATTTAGTTATTTGCACTCCTTTTTCTGCGAGGCCACCCTGAATGAGAAAATTCAAAATCTTTTCAGCATCCCTCTCCGGCAAGCCTACCATCTTTGCGACCTCACTTGAATCGTGGAGCTTGCCATCGCTCAAAAATTTCAAAATACCCTCTGCAACATTGGCTGGCGTACGTTTAGCTGGGATTGTTTCGAACGACCCCCTGCTAGGGAAGCCGGGCATCCTCCCAAATTTTATCATCATGGTTTTATGGTCGAAAGCAAGGGTAATTAACCATTAAGAAATTCAGTTTCTTAACATCGCTACTGAACCCTGCTACTGAACTTAGTTTCTAAACATAGAGTAGACATTGTTCAAAAAACTGTATCTATGTAGAACAACGCTGCACTAACGAAAATTAGTAAGCTCTAAATAGTTACTTCTACAAATTTGTTAAGAGGTTGGGATTTTAGTGATGAAGGGTTTGATGAAGGATTTGAAGAAGTTCTGGTCAAAATATAAACTCTTTATACTGCTTGTGGTTTTCGCCGGCTTGAGCTTGGCATCGATAGCCGGAGTATACTCCGCTCAATCGACACCCGTTAAGGAGGAAAAAATCACCACCCTGGCCACGTACAGACAAACAGGGAAGTACTACTATCTTGCGGAACAAATACCAAGCTTACTTTACGAAAATCGCCCGACGATGGGGCCAGGTGAAGGAACGCTTTACATAAAACTAGTTGAGAATTTGAGGATCACTTTTGACTATAGTTTTATTTGTGACCGTTCGACATCCATCGTAACCGGGTATGATGTCGGCATGGACGTGGAATCTCCCGGGAAATGGGTAAAACATTTCACCGCGGTTCCTGAGAACTCCGTCAGCTCGCAGGGGAATAATTTGTCGTTCACGAGCGAGCTTTTCGTGAGCGTTCCTTGGTTCGAGGGGATAAGATCTACGATCGATGATGAAACCGGGACATCATCGTCGAGCTACAACCTTAGGATTAGACCCACTATTCACACAACTGCTAATACAGACGTCGGCACCGTGGACAAGTCATTCACCGCGGAGTTGGTTGTTAATTTCAGTTATGGGGGATCTGAGGGTAACCAAATAACTGTGAGCGGGATGGATAATACTTCCTCTGGGTCGATCCAAAGGACGGACACGATTAACCACCCAGATGTCGAGACGCATAGGTACATTTTTTACGCGCTGTCCGCTTTCGCGCTCTCTGGATTTGTTGGCTCGCTTTGGCTTTTCATGATGGCCAGGCCAGAGAAGCCGGAGAAACTAGCGGAGAAGATGATCGCGCCGTTTAAGGAAGCCATGGTCGAGGTAGCGAAGGAACCAGCTTACAGAGGACAAAGGGCGGCGGTGCGGATGAAATCGCTTGAGGACCTTGTCTATATAGCAGAGGGTCTGGCGAAGCCCGTGCTTTACCTGACAAAGGGTAAAGTGCACACGTTCTACGTGCTCGACGGCCCGGTGAGGTACGAGTACAGTTTCAAGCTGCCGGGCAAGCCAGGTTTGAAAGCCTAAGTTTTGGGGTACCGCCGAGATATTCCGATAGCATTTCAAGTAGTACCCCCGCTACTTACTAGTAGTGGTGCTACTCGTACTTCTCATCCGCCCCGGCTATCGCCCCATCGCCGTGGAGCAATCAATTCCCTCGCCCTCTGGACGAACTTCTCAGCTGCAGCTATGGCCTCCTCGGCTTCTTCTTTCCTAACTTCCAACTCCTCAAATCCGTACATTATCGCGTGCCTCTCCTCGCGAAAAGCATCGAGCAGGGTTATTGCCTCTTGGCTGATATTCCCCTTCTTCGCGTATTCTTCTTCCAAATACCTCGCCAGACAATAATGGGATTTCTCCTGGATGCCGTCCCTGTACAGGATCGCCCTTCCGGCACCGAACATGCAGGAGTAGGCGTACAGTAGCGCGGCGTCGTTATGATTATCGTCGAGCAGCGCTTTTGCTTCCTCCAACTTTGCCGCTGCCGCCTCGAGGGATTTCTTCGCCTTGAGGGCATCGGGACGTATCCTGCGCAGTTTTCCCGATGCGAAGCATTCCCTCAACGTCAATCGATCACCGGCTTCTGACCGTACAGGGCGATGGAGTTGCTTATGATATCCAAGTAGAATGCCCTATTTCGCTTGGAGGCCCTCTTCCAGCCAGCTGCATCATAGACCTGCAAACTGACCTCCCTACCCAGCTTTTCCGAGAGCTCGCTCGCCTTAACATCGCATTTCGATGCGATGACCAAAAAGTCATAATCACTGTCCACATCGTCCTCCCCCCTCGCGGCGCTCCCATATAGCAATATCGAGGCCAAGCCCGCGGATCTAGCTTTGATAAGATCGATGACATCTGCGCCGCATACCTTCGATACCGTGTAAGCTTTTTTAAACTCCTTAAAATTCGGGCCCAAATTTGCCCTGAAATATGTCGCGTTCTTCTCGACCCTTTTTTCCAACAAGCCCTCCTCGACCAAAAAATTCGTGATGCGCATGACCGTTGCCGCGCTCATGTTGAGCTTCCTTGCGAGCTCGCGCAGGTACACCTCTTGCTTGGGATTCTCGAAGAAGTAAACCAACACCCAGAGCCCCTTTTTCTTGTACAACTGTTTCATAAATAAAACAATTGTTTCAATATTTAAATAGCTTTGGGATGCTGATGGCGGCGAATATTGCGCCACGTTTAACGAACTATCCACCCCTACGGCCCGGGCTCGAGGCACAGGGTATTGTCTGAGTTACTGAACTTAGTTTCTAAACAAGGTTTCTGAATTCAATTTCCTACCCACTTATTCGGGCTCTGGAGGGAAGTTCACGTGAGTGCTAAGGGAGGCACCGTGTCGTGGCCATGAGGCACGTTAACTCCGGGTTCGGGAGGCCGAAGAAGCTCTTGTAGCAATGCTTAAATAGTTGATACTAAAGTATAATACTTGTGTTTCAACCAAAATTTATAGATCGGACAGAGGAATTAGGCTTCTTAGAGGAAAGATACAGGAGTAAAAAGGCTGAGTTTATCATCATATATGGCAGGAGAAGGGTGGGTAAAACAGAGCTTATTCTAAATTTTTTAAGAGATAAAAGAGGGATCTATTTCTTGGCATCCACGGAGGGGGACAGGGAGAACATAAGGGATTTCTCTTTAAGGGTGGGTAGATTTATCGACGACGAGGGCTTTGGTAGATTAGAGTTTGCTGATTGGCACTCTCTGTTCGAGACCTTGTTTAAGCACACGGCTTTCAATGAAATATTAAAGAGAAGGAAGGTAATTTTTGTCGTTGATGAATTCCCCTTTTTGCTCTATAGCAACAAAGCGATCCCCTCTATTTTCCAAAAGATCTGGGAGCTCATCATGAAGAAAAATAACATCATGCTTTTGCTATCGGGGTCCGCTGTAAGCGTTATGGAATCCGAAGTTTTGGACTACAGGAGTCCGCTCTACGGGAGGCGAACTGGGCAATGGCAGCTCCAACCCCTAGACTTTTCTTACATGAAAAAGTTCCTACCTAATTATAAAATAAGGGAGTTAGCCCAAGTGTGGTTCGTCGTTGGAGGCATCCCGGAATATATATTGAAATTTAACCCAGCGTTGCCATTTTGGAAAAACATACAGGAAAATGTCATCAAAAAGGGGGCATATCTCTACAGGGAGGCCGAGGTGTTGCTGAACGAGGAATTTCGAGAACCCAAGAACTACAAGTTGATTTTCAAAGCAATCGCGTTGGGGCACAGCACCTTGGGGGAGATATGCAACTACACCGGGCTCGATAAAAGCATGGTGTCCAAATACCTAGATGTGCTGGAGAAGTTGCACATCGTAAGAGAGAGGATCCCGGTAACCGCTCCCGCGAAGTTCAAAAAAAGGCTTTATTCCCTCGTCGATCCCTACTTCAACTTTTGGTTTAGGTACGTCTATCCGAATAGAATAGAGCTGGAGGCGAATAGGCATGAGGAGGTCTTGGAATTGATAAGGAGGGACTTCCATGTATACTGCGGCCACATGTTTGAAACCTTGATTGAGGAGCTGGTGAGGAACAAACGCGTTTTGAAGGAATTTTCATTTTCGAAAATAGGTGGATGGTGGCACAGGGACAAGGAGATAGACTTGGTGGCGTTGAACGGTGAAAAAAAGGAAGCCCTGTTCGGGGAATGCAAGTGGCAGGAGCGAGTCGATGCGGAGAGGGTTTTAGCCGAGCTTAGAGATAAGGCCAGGTCTGTCGACTGGCATAGGGACAAAAGGGAGGAGCGCTATGCCGTGTTCGCGAAGTCGTTTAAGGAGAAAATCGAGCAGCCGGACCTCCTGCTCTTCGACATGAGCGATTTGGAGAGAGTTCTCGGAATGACAGGCTCAAAGTGAGGCCTTTTCCTTGAGCAGGTCCCTTCGGCTATTCCCTCGAGCTCCCGTATCTCGTCCGTCCTCCGGAACTTTAGGGGCCACCAACATCGCGGAAAATGGTGCCGCAAGCACTGAACTTAGTTTCTGAACAACGTTTCTGAATTCAATTTCCTACCCACTTATTCGGGCTCTTGAGGGAAGTTCACGTGAGTGCCAAGGGAGAGGCACCGTGTCGTGGCCATGAGGCACGTTAAAGACGCTGGCTCGGGGGACTAAACAAGGGAGCCCCCGTTAAAGGGAGGCAGCAGCCGACCGATGATAGCCCAAAGAAAAATGGAAAAGGTGGTAAAAAATGAAGAAAGCTATTGGAATGTTCTCTGCACTATTGGTTGCTTTAGCCATGACCGGAGTCGGATTCTCACACTGGGAGAAAACTGTAACAATCAACGGCACCGTAACTACAGGCACGTTTGGGTTGGAACCATCATGCGACATCTGGGTAGTTAGCCCCTCGGATAAACCGTGGGTTCCCCAAGTTGAAAACATACTCAGTATCGAAAATAATTCAGTGAGTTATTCTATCGGAAATGCGTTTCCATGTCTTACGGTAGCGGGAAAGTTTGACCTTAAAGGCATCGGAAGCGTTCCAGCGGGACTGAAGGAAATCGATATTCACCTACCCCTGGGAGTCACAATGGTACCAGTGCCCGCCACAGATAACTACGAAATATATGATAACACACTACCTTCGGGCGAAAACTTAATCGCTAATTTCAAGCTTACGTTCGAGGGCAATTTCAACCAGATAGACTATGGTGACGTCGATAATGCGTACTGGGAGATACACTTCAAGGAAAACCTACCGGAAAACACAACCTACGAATTCTCGATAGAGCTAGTGTACTGGAACTGGAACGAAGTCATCGGTAACCCCATAGTTAACGGAGATTAGAGGAACCACTTCCAGCGATCTGAGGATGATGTAAATGCAAAACAAGAAAATATTGACATTGCCGGCGCTAGTGATAATTAGCCTACTTGTGTCCGGCGTGGGTTTCTCACACTGGGAGAAAATCGTGACCATCAACGGCACAGTACAAACGGGATATCTGTGTGCCAAATTCTCACTCCCGATAAGTCAGGATGATATCGGAAAGGACTGGACAATCGCTGAAAACATGGATTATGATTCGATTCGACAGCTTGACAAAGACGTGGGCAGTTGCTCTATAACAATAGACCCCGAGAATAATATGGTGCTCGATGTAAGCCTTGACAACGTCTATCCTAGTTACTTCACTGAATTCCATTATAGATTGTCTAACTGCGGGACGATACCATGGAGGATACAAGAGGTCATATTTAATCCTGGTAATGTCGTAATTACCCATAACGCTATGATAAGTCTCGATCTAAACGGCGATAACAAAGATGACGTGCAAATAGACTGGGGTAATAACTTTTTGGCACAAGTCGATAAAGGCGGTACCCTAGACATGAGCTTTGGAATCCATGTTACAGAGAATGCGCCTCAGGGCCAAACACTATACTTCACTGCTCAAATAGTAGTGTGGAATTGGAACGAGAACCTAGAAATCGTTTAATAAAATACTCTGGGGGGAACGCAACAAACCCCCTTTAATTTTTAAAAAAAGTCGGAAGTCAGGAAGTAAGTCGTGATGGTAATGATGAACGGGCGAAATGGTGTGGGCAAGTGGATGGCGCTAATTGTCCTAGCTTTGGCCATATTCAATTATTTTATTCTAAACACATTACATCCCGGGGGACTGATGGCGTATGTCCTCCCATCAGCGTGTTGGGGCTTTCTGGCCCTAGTCGCGTTGAAGATCAGCTTCGGCAGGATCAGACCATGGTTCAGCGCGCACGTGTCGATTGCCGCTGCGAGTGTGGCAATTCTTTACGTAATAATACTCATGAACATCGGCATATTCACGAGCTTCGGAAGGAGCACCCAATCTTTCACCTCCCGAGACTTAATCTTCAATTTAACTCTCTTCTCAACGACCCTCCTCGGCATGGAGTTTTCCAGAGCGTGCCTCGTGAAAAGCTTTGGGAAGAACAGGCCATTTCTGACCATTGGAGTTGTAACCCTTCTCTATACATTCCTAAGCATATCAACGGTCAAGCTCATGGGGCTCAACGACCCCCTAGGATTCACCAAATTCATGGGCATCGGATTCTTACCTGTCATCGCAGAGAACCTCCTAGCTTCTTATCTCGCGTTCATAGGCGGGCCCACAGCTTCCCTAGCATACCGGGGACCGCTCATGGCATTCTGGTGGTTCTGCCCAATCCTACCCCACCTCTCCTGGGGAGTAGAGGCTCTGCTAGGGGTGATGGTTCCAACCATCGGATTCTTCGCGATTAATCAGTATACCTCCCCGATGGCCCTCAGAAGGTTGGGTATACCTGTTGAGATCAAGGGTTTCGGTAAAAACAGGAAATCGTCAGCCAAGGGATGGATAATTGTAGGGATCCTCTGCGTCCTCATGGTGTGGGCATCGACGGGGCTCTTGGGAATCAGACCAACAACGGTAATAAGCGGTAGCATGAGCCCGACCATGGATGTGGGGGACATGGCAATAGTCCGAGATGTGTCTCCGGACTCCATCACGCCCGGTTCCATCATTCAATTCTGGCAGAACGGAGAGATGATCGTACATAGGGTAGTCAATGTCAGCGGGAGCGGCCAAAATAGGCAGTTCGTAACAAAGGGCGACGCAAACGCGGAGCCAGACTTAGCGCTCGTTAGCTCTAGCGATGTAAAGGGGGAAGTCGTAATGAATATACCTAAGATCGGCTGGGCTGCGATAGCCGTTAAAGGCTTCTTCAGCGATGTGTGGGCGTTACTCTCAGCTATCCCTACGCTGACCGTGTTTACGATAGGGTCTGGAGCTTTAGTCTTCTATTCGTTCCGTACGCGCAAAAAACGGTTTACTAGGGGGTGGCACGGCGCACATTGGAGAAGAAGCAAGCTTGGCGGTGGAAAGCTCATGGCCCCCGTCAGTTTATTGTTGGTAGTTATGGCTGTAACCGGATTCGCCTATGCCCACTGGAGCAAAACAGTTTATATAAATTTAACGATTACAACCGGCCATTTCAAGAAGGGGCACATATGCGGATACAAGTTTTATGACAACAATGCAAATGGAAAATGGGATAACAATGAGCCACCAATTGAAGGATTCAAGATCGAGCTTTGGCTTGGAGGTTCTAGAATTGCGCAAACAACAACTGGTCGTGATGGGCACTACTGCTTCGACAACCTTGACGCTGGGACATACACTGTGAAAGAAGTTCTGCCATGCAAAACGTGGTGCACGTGGGAGCCATGCGGAAAATGCGATGATGCACCAACGCAAGGGGTAGAATTTGATAAGTCCGCAGATTGTTACTGTTGTTGGTGTTATTGGGAGAATACAACTCCGAAGGAAATAACAATCATCTTAGTGTCTGGTGAAAGTAGCGAGAACAATAATTTCGGAAACGTCTGCTTGAAGCCGGGCTGTGGAGGCCACACGATTGGCTTCTGGACCTCCTGCAATGGACAATCCCTTATCACCCTCGACTATGTAAAAGAACTCAACAAGGAAAACTTTTACAAACCAAATGGCTGGACATATCCTCCGTTTGACAATATACATATTACAACGGCTAGGACACAGATAAAGAACTATCTGCTCAGCGCAAACGCCGTTGACATGAGATGGATGCTTTCAGCTCAGCTGATCGCCACAAAACTCAATGTTCTAAAAGGCTTCCTCTGCAGGTCGACAATCGTATATGTCGGCCCCTCGACCAATGTGCCAAGCGGATTCATAAGCATCGGAGGCATCATAGAGAACGCGGATGTTGCATTATCGCTGCCCCATCCCGCATATAGATCTCTGCAGGAGTTCTGGAAGAATGTTCTGGATAATCTCAACAACAACAATTTCAAATTTGTCTCTCCAAAGCCTTGTCCTGTGGTGTACTAAACAAGAGAGGGTTGATGGCTTAGCAATCTCTGATGACGGGGACATCTAAATGATTGCGAGAGTCAAGACAGGTATTGAAGGCTTGGACGAGCTCATTGGAGGAGGTTTCCCGGTCGGCAGCTGTGTGTTGGTTTCCGGAAAAATCGGCACTGGCAAGTCGATCTTTGCAATGCAGTTCATAGCCAATGGCATAACCGATTACGGTGAGCTGGGG